>PVMK01128454.1_pt1 | contig 52324 bp, 54 predicted proteins | sample 1853481 | NCBI WGS metagenome assembly PVMK01 (sample SAMN08533507, study PRJNA380276) | Marine sediment metagenome, whole genome shotgun sequencing project.
GCCGTTTGGATATCAGCCCTCTCTCACCTTCCTCACGGTACGCACGCAGCAGGCGCCTGATATGGCGTTGGCTGATCCCCAACATCTCAGCTGCTTCTTTTTGTTTCAGTCGCTTTTCTTCTAGCCTTTGCATGACTTCTATGCGGGTCAGCTCTTTTTTGCTCATCCTTAGTAGTTTTTCCAATTTGCAGTTGTCCTTTCTTGGAGTTCTTCTCCAAAATAGGACATTTTAACTTTGCACAATTAGGACTCTACTACTTTGCGCTAACACCCACCTCAGACCCCTTGACAAACAGAACATCTGTGCTAAACTAGTGGGGGAGATCAAAAAACAGCAAAAATATCAATTAATCCCGTTTGAACATTGCGATTTTCTTCGCTACCAGATACAATCCTCAATGGAACCCATTCCCTTGTGATCAGGAGAATAGTTTATGGCTCGAAAGCAATCACCCACCCCAGAAGAAATGGATGAATCACGCCAGATCGCTTTAGACAAGGCGTTGGGCGACATTACCAAGCGCTATGGCGATGGCACGATCATGCGTCTCGGTGAATCCCACCTCCTCGATGTTGACATTATCCCGACCGGTTCACTTTCACTGGATATCGCCCTTGGTGTTGGCGGTATCCCGCGCGGACGCATAACAGAAATCTATGGACCTGAATCTTCAGGTAAAACGACCGTCTGCCAGCACATTGTCGCTGAAGCGCAGCGATTAGGCGGCACCTGTGCTTTCATTGATATGGAACATGCCCTCGATCCATCCTACGCAGCACGTACCGGAGTAAATGTCGATAGTCTGCTGATCTCCCAACCTGATATGGGCGAACAGGCGCTTGAGATCACGGAAACCCTGGTTCGCTCAGGTGCTGTAGACGTGGTCGTCATTGACTCGGTAGCTGCCCTTGTCCCACGCGCAGAAATTGAAGGTGATATGGGGGATTCACCCATGGGTATGCAGGCTCGCTTGATGTCCCAGGCTTTGCGGAAACTCTCCGGTGCAATAAAACAGACCAATACAGCTGTCATCTTCACCAATCAGCTGCGCCAAAAGATCGGGGTCATGTTCGGCAATCCTGAGACGACCACAGGTGGTATGGCGCTGAAGTTCTATTCTTCGGTTCGCCTTGATGTACGCCGCATTCAGTCCATCAAGCTCGGTTCGGAGATTATCGGCAATCGCACCCGCGTGCGAGTGGTCAAGAACAAAGTGGCCCCTCCCTTCCGGACAGCTGAATTCGACATCATGTATGACGAAGGTATCTCAAAATCTGGCGACATCCTTGACTTAGCCACTGAACTTTCAATAATTGACAAGCGCGGCTCTTTCTACTCTTATGGTGACATTCGTCTTGGGCAGGGTCGTGAGAATGCCAAGAGCTTCCTGCGTGAGAATCCAGAAATGATGGCGGAAATCGACTTGGGGATTCGCCAGCAAACTCTCAGCGGACTGATGCCCATGGCAGTCGGCGAGGATGAAGAGCCCGAACCCGCTGAAGGTGAATGATCGTTGAACGGGAATTGATCGTTTTGAAAAGTTCCCTGATATGTTTATTTTCGATCACTTTATTACTGGTTGCCTGCAGCGAGCAGGCAACCCCGACCATCTATATCCCCGCCGAGCAAGCCAACCTCCCGATTAGCACCAATCCCTCTACCTCTGAGCCAAAAGCCGAACAAACTGAAGACCAAAGTTCACCCCTACCCATACCATCTCCTGATTGTAAAAGCAACCTGTTCTTCCTGGAAGACATCACTATTCCCGACGGCACCCAGGTGCAACCTCAAGAAACGCTTGATAAACGCTGGTTGGTTGAAAACAACGGCACCTGCAACTGGGATCACCGCTTCAGTCTACGCTTAATTGCAGGACCCGAGATGGGTGTCAATCCACCAATTGCGCTTTATCCAGCGCGCAGCGGCAGCCAGGCTGAAATTCAAATCCATTTCACAGCCCCCCAAGAGCCAGGCATCCACCGCAGCGCATGGCAGGCAGCTGATCCCCAGGGAAATTTTTTCGGCGATCCCATCTTCATCGAGATTAATGTGATCAGCCCGTAACCACCGGTCCCAGTCGCCTTTCCAACTTTCTAATCCCTGGTATTGCCGCGATGATATAATGATTTTGAGCACTTAAAGCCCTTTTGGCTTCTGTGCTTGATATTACAATTCTGCTCCTGATCTTTTATGGGAAAACCAGCTTTTCAGTTTATTCAATAACTTCATTTATTAATAAGTCACAGTCCTTAATCTATTTCAATACAACGGTAGCCTGGTGAACGAAAATCCTACTTTTCCATCTGAGTTTGTGTGGCAGCCATCTGCTGATTACATCAATCAGGCTCACCTGACCCGCTTCATCCAACAAAACAACCTGGAAGATTTCAACGATCTGTTGGTGCGTTCAACCCAGGATGTGGCCTGGTTCACCGAAGCAGTTCTCCATTATCTCGATATTGAGTTTTATAAACCATACAGCCAGGTGTTGGATCTGTCGCGTGGAATTGCCTGGCCGCGCTGGGTGGTTGGGGGCGAGATGAACATTGTCCATAACCTTCTGGATAAATATATCGGCACCCCGGTCGAACACCAACCAGCCTTGATCAGCGAGCGCGAATCTGGCCGGGTTGATACGCTAACGTATGGCCAGCTCCACAGTAAAGTAAACCAGGCTGCAAATGCTCTCCGCAGTTTAGGTTTAGGCTCGGGAGATGCGGTTGGGTTGTATATGCCCATGACATGGGAAATCGTGGTCGCCATGCTGGCTATCGCCAAAATTGGGGGCATTATCCTGCCGCTTTTCTCGGGGTATGGTTCTGGAGCAATCGCCTCCCGGCTGGCAGATGCAGAGGCTAAAGCACTCTTCACTGCAGATGGATTTGAAAGACGGGGGAATCCAGTCGAGATGAAAGCCACAGCTGATCAGGCAATTGAAAATGTGCCTTCTCTCCAACACACGATCGTGGTTGATAACCTGGGTTTACCCGTGAATATCAATAGTGGTCGTGACCACTGGTGGCATGAATTGGTAGATCACCAATCCGATCAAGCCGAAACCGCGGTTGTGGATGCTGAACAGATCCTGATGATCATCTACACCTCTGGAACCACCGGTCGCCCGAAAGGGGCTGTCCACACACATGCTGGATTTCCAATCAAGGCAGCCCAGGATATGGCCTTCGGCACCGATGTCCATCCAGGAGACCGTGTTTATTGGATCACAGATATGGGTTGGATGATGGGTCCGTGGTTGGTTTTTGGATCCATGATCCTGGGAGCTACTTATCTGATTTACGACGGAGCACCAGACTACCCACACACAAATCGACTCTGGGAGATGGTAGAACGCCACCAGATAACGACACTGGGTGTTTCTCCAACCTTAATCCGCTCCTTGATGGCATCTGGTGATGAATCTTTCAGTTCTTATAACTTGTCATCCATCAAATTGTTTGCTTCGACCGGGGAACCGTGGAATCCCGACCCCTGGATGTGGTTATTTGAGAAAATCGGAGAAGGAAAGCGTCCGATAATCAATTATTCGGGGGGCACAGAAATATCCGGCGGTATTCTTATGGGAAATTCTCTCCTGCCGTTGAAACCCACCGCATTCTCAGCACCCTGTCCAGGTATTGCCGCCGATATTTACAACGAAGATGGAAAACCGGTCCGCAATCAGGTTGGAGAACTGGTTATTAAAGCTCCCTGGATCGGTATGACGCGTGGCTTCTGGGGTGATCCCAAGCTGTATGAAGAAACTTACTGGTCTCGCTGGCCAAACACCTGGGTGCAGGGGGATTTTGGGATGGTGGATCAGGATGGGCAGTGGTATATCCATGGTCGCTCGGACGATACGATCAAAATTGCGGGCAAGCGCTTGGGACCTGCAGAAATCGAATCGATCCTCGTTGCCCATCCGAAAGTGATTGAAGCAGCTGCGATCGGTGTTCCGGATGAAATAAAAGGTAATCGAGTGGTTGTGCTATGTGTTCTCGCTCCGGAGAGTGATCCATCGAAAGACTTAGAACAGCTATTAAAAGACCTGGTATCCAAATCATTGGGCAAACCCTTGAAACCAAGCCAGATATTGTTCGTCCATGATCTTCCTAAGACCAGGAATGCAAAAGTGATGCGCCGCATGGTACGTGCGGCTTACTTGGGAATAGATCCAGGTGACACGTCGTCATTAGTTAATCCAGAATCATTAACTGCTATAAAACCAACTACCTGACATAGGAGACTTCATGCCAGTTTGGTGCCCAGAATGCAACGCAATGCTCGCTGAAGGAACCGAACAATGTCCTCGCTGTGGAGCTCAAATCAATGAATCTTCCGCAGAAGAAGGATTCAGCAGATCGGATGTTGCCTGGTTCAGCGCATATACCATCGCCATTGTTCTCATTCCAATCATCGTTGGCATTGGTATTGCATTGCTGTGTTTGTTCCTCTTTTTTCGATAATATTGTTCCTCAACCATTTGGAGAGCCGCCATGGATTTCGAACTCAATGAAGAACAGCGCATGTGGAAAGAGATGGTCCACAATTTTGTCGCCCAAGAAGTAAAACCAATGGCACAGGAAGTTGACGAAACCGGGCAATTCAATTTGCAGGCTGCTGGGAAAATGGGACCTGTGGGTTTGCTGGGGTTAAATGTCCCTGAGAAGTACGGGGGAGCAGGAGTAGATGCTATCAGCGCTGCAATAGCTGTCGAGGAGCTGGGTTGGGGCTGCGGTAGTACGGCACTATCCATCTCAGCCCACAATGGCTTGGGCTGCGCTCCTTTGACCCTCTTCGCCGACGAAGATGTGAAGCAGCGCTTCTTGCCACCTGTGGCATCTGGTAAAGGTCAGCTGGCTGCTCTTGCACTAACCGAACCTGGCGCAGGGTCAGACCTGCAAGGCGGCGTTCTTGTCCGGGCTGATCTTGAAGGAGATCAATGGGTGATCAACGGTACAAAAATGTGGTGCACGAATGCCAGCATCGCCGATTACATCGTCACCCTGGTGAGAACTGATCCCGATGGCGGATCGCACTCGCTGAGCTTAATCGTCGTACCCATTGGTGCGCGAGGACTGACAGTTGGCCCTCCTGAGAAGAAAATGGGGTTGAAGGGCAGTCCTACCCACCCGGTCATTTACGAAGATGTCCGGGTACCGAAGAACTATTTGTTGGGTGAAATAGGCCAGGGATTACAGCAAACTTTGCAGGTTCTCGATTGGGGCCGGGTGAGCATTGGCGCGCTTTCTGTTGGTCTTGCACAGGCAGCGTTCGAAGAAGCCGTCCGCTACGCAAACGAACGCCACACATTCGGCGTCCCCCTGAAAGAGCACCAGGCGATCCAATTTATGCTGGCGGACGCCGCAACCCAAATCCAGGTCGCCAGGTTGTTTGTCTGGTATGCTGCCTGGTTGAAAGATGTGGGTCGTCCTTTTTCAACTGAAGCCTCAATGGCCAAGCTGAATGCAACGGAGATGGCGGAACTGGTTTGCCGGGATGCGATTCAGGTTCTGGGGGGGTACGGATACAGCCGTGAGTATCCAGTTGAAAGGATATACCGGGATACACGCTTGATGACGATCGGGGAAGGAACCAGTGAAGTACAGCGCATGGTGATCGCGCGCCGGATCTTATAAACGATTTAGGGTTCAGCTGCTACGGCAAATGGCATCGTGAGCAGTTCCCATTTTTCCGGCGGCCAATAGATTACGAGAGCCTTCCCGATTACATTCTCCAGCGGTACGACCCCCCATGAACGTGAATCTGACGAATTGCGGCGATTATCCCCCATAACAAACAGTGAATCTTCCGGAACGGTCCACTCGCCACCCTGGTGGGTATCTGACACCAGGTAAGGCTCCTGGATGTGAACACCGTTAATCATCACTTTGCCATCGGCGATCTGCACCGATTCTCCCGGTAAACCGATCACCCTCTTGATATAAGGATCTTGATTTGGATCAGGGGGATACTCAAATACAACGATATCCCCTCTTTCCGGTTCACCGAACTGGTAAGCCAGCTTGTTGACCACCACGAAATTTCCAGCAAACAAAGTCGGCTGCATGCTGACTGATTCAACACGGATGCGTGCAGATACTGCATTAATGCTGAAGAATAGAAAGAGCGAGATTACCACAACTTCCAGTATATCTTTCGCAAATCGCCTCCAACCAACCCCTTCTGGTTCATCAGGTGGTAGATCAGGGATTTCTTGGCTGCGTAAATGTTCCACTTCAATTATTCCCTTTACCGGTTCTGCTGTTCAAATCCATGCCCTGCCTCAGCGCTCGGATTATCGGAAAGCAAATCGACTGCGTGTTCGAGGACTGGCAGAATCACGTTTAAATTCTCCACTGCCCCACGTGGGCTGCCTGGTAAATTTACTATCAATGTATGTCCTCTGATACCTGCCCTGGCTCGGGACATCATCGCGTGCGGAGTCACTTTCAGACTATCCGCCCGCATAGCTTCCACTAGACCTGACGCCTCCCGCTCGATTACCTCTAATGTTGCCTCAGGGGTAATGTCTCTGGGAGAGAATCCGGTTCCTCCGGTGGTCAGGATCAGATCAAATTCATCCGAATCTGACCAGATAATCAGCCTGCTTTTGATCACTTGCAGCTCATCTGGAAGGATATCCACATTGACGACAGTCCAGCCCTGCGATTGAATCAGATCCTGCAAAGCCGGCCCTGATAAGTCTGATCGTTCTCCCTGGGAAGAACGATCAGAAATCGTCAGTATACCTATACGCAAGATTTTCCGCTCCATCTATGGAAGATCAATCCCAATCCCTTGCTGGCGTTATCCATCAGCAATTGCCAGGTGAAACACTGGACCTCGCCGACCGTCCTCTGTGAACGCCCGGACTGGAGTCATCACACAACCCGGCAACCCCTCCAAAATCATCTCGAATCCGAAATTGGTGCATGTGGACTGGTTTTCTCATTCCTCTTCCTGCCCAACCAGCTGCTTCCAAGGTCCATGGATGCCATCATCGGTGACGCCAAAGTAGTAGCGATTTCCGGGTGCGGCACGCTCCACCAGGTCGTAATTCAAACGCTTGCCTTGCTTCCTCTTCCTGAGCAGGCCGTAATCTCCCAACCACTCAATTTCCGCTTTTTTCAAATCTTCCGGTAAGCTGGCATATTGGGTCAGCGCGTAATGCCACAACTTCCGCGCAGACTTCAGTGTCACATTCTTCACCACATTACCGTTTCTTAAATCCCGGACAGTATAGAAGCTGCCCCCATCCCGTTCTTCTACCCCGACCACTTCGACGCCAGTGCGTGGTGCCATTACCTTATCCAAATCCGTGCTTACCTGCGGGGTTTCTACTGGCTCTTTGGCTTGGGTTGTGGCGTCTTTGCTGTATATCGCCTGGGAATCGCTTTTTCCGCGCCTAACCAGGCTGACAATTTCATCCCGTACCGCCTGGCTGGTTTCGGATTCAGCCCGTACATAGATTTTATAATCATCAACGACATATGGCGGATCCTCACCCCGTGGGACTAAAACTCGCAGAATCGTTTTCCCGCCAGTCTCATGGGAATCGAAAGTACAGTGCAGGTGTGGGCTGATGCGGTTGCCAATTTCCTTTTCAAGTTGAGCGATTGCCTGGTCTGGTTTGGTTACACCAGCTATTTCCTTCTTCGGATCTGCATTCAAGCCGAGGAAGAGCGTGCCTCCGTTAGTGTTGGCAAATGCACTGATATCGGCGATCACTGAATATAAACGTCCTCCCCGCACTGAGACGCTCTCGTGGAAATCTTGAACGATGTTGGACCCTTCTTCACGGGCAGTCTGAATAAAATCAAAAGCCGGTTCAGCTTTATGCCTGTGCGGCCTGGTCTTCGAAAAATCATTGTGCGAAAACAATTCTTTCAAGGAATTGAAACTCACTTCTGGTATCAATACATCGGTGGGGCGCTCACCAACCCCCAGGTTGCCTTTTTTGCTGCGGTCAGAAACCAAGCGATGAGCATCAGACCCCTGAATACAGTGCATTCGCCGCGGGTATTCCGGTTTTGTGCCGCTGAAGAAAGTTGCTGTCGTACGCCTGCCTTTCTTCTCGAGGTCGGTGACCTCCAGGGCATCCAGGTTTGAATCCTGGGTGTACGCTATGCGAGTCTGCCCTCCGAAGGTGAACCCCCGCATCGCAACCCCATGAGTTGAATTGGCGTGCGCTGCGATGGCAAGACCCCCTGCCCCGGCTATGGCTTCATATGCACCGATCACATCGGTGGTGGCACCTACTGTGTCTGAGCCATAATCTAACTGCTCCGTAGGGATGTTGAGATCAAGCAGAATGTGTTCTATCTCCCGTATGGGTTTCGTTTCAGGGAAAATTCCCAGGATATGAAATCCAAACGTTGCTGTGAACTCAAATCCCGGGAGAACCAGGATTTTCTTAAACAGCCTGCGGTATTCTTTTAATTGATCCTGTTCCTCCGGGGTCAATCGGTTGGAGGTTTCCAGGAATTCCAGCTGTTCCACGCTTTCCATCATCTGCCGGTAACCTGAGATTGTATTGTGATCAGTGAAGGCGATGATGTCAATTCCACGTGCCTCAGCTCTTTTTAGAATGTCTAAATAAGTCACCCCCGGCTCCTGGTAATCCACTGAAGCAGGGCTATGAAGGTGTAAATCCATTGTCCGCCATTGCATTGAACGGCGCGATTGTTTTTTTGCCACTATCTTCTCTCTATCCTAATGTTTTTTGTATTTCGCTAATTAATTCGTCTGGCATGAACGGTTTTAGTATAAAACCGTTTGCCCCTTCCTGATGGCTTCGCTTCGTCATATCCACCCCCGAGGCGATCAGGACTCTTACCTCATTCAGTTCAGGTTCATTTTTTACTGCCTGCAGCACTTCAAATCCGTTCAGATGGCGCAGGTGAACATCCATTAATATCAATTCTGGTTTTTCCTGGCAGATTGCCTCAACAATCTGCTGAATTTCTTCTCTCCCTTCCCACAGCACTACTTCATAACCTTCAAATTCCAAGAGCATTTGCAGCAGAGAAAACATGTTGGCGTCATCTTCAATGACCATTACTTTCGGCATAGGATCAATCCCGGCTGGCTTTCTTGCCTTTTCCGTTTTTCTGATGCTTCTCAGCAACTGGCTCGAGTGCCACTTTAAGAACCTGGTCTACCACATCAACAAACTTGAATTCAACCTCTTTAAGAACTTCCTTTGGCAGATCCTCTAAATCTGCCTTGTTCCTCTTTGGCAGCACAACAGTTTTTAAACCGCTGCGGTGGGCGGCCAAGACTTTTTCCTTGATTCCGCCAACGGGCAGTACCTGTCCTCGCAGTGTGATCTCCCCGGTCATGCCGACATCTGAACGCACTGGTCGCTTTGAAATCAAGGACACCAGTGCAGTTGCCATGGTAACACCCGCTGATGGTCCATCTTTAGGTTGGGCACCGCTGGGTACATGCAGGTGAATATCTGTTGTTTCGAAGAAATCAGGCTCCAACGAAAGCTGTTCTGCTCTTGAGCGTACGTAGGATAACGCAGCTTTTGCAGATTCCTGCATCACCTCCCCCAAGGAACCTGTCATCTGGAATCCTTTATTACCGGGCATGCCTGTAGCCTCGATGAACAACACATCACCGCCAGTTGGAGTATATGCCAGACCTGTGGCAACACCCGGAATTGATACCCTTTCGGCCACCTCTTCATTGCCAAAGAATCTTGGACGACCGATGAATTCGCGCACCAGAGGCGGAGTAACTTTAATTTTCTTCTTTTTGCCTTCGGCAATACGGGTGACAATCTTGCGATTGACAGCACCGATTTCTCGCTCCAGGTTGCGCACACCAGCTTCGCGTGTATATGACCGAATGATGGTTTGCAAAGCTGGCCGGGTGAAAGAAACCTCATTTGATCGCAGCCCATTTTCTCTCAGCTGGCGGGGGATCAGGTATCCCTTTGCGATCTCAATCTTCTCACTTTCCGTGTACCCGGACAGCATGATGATTTCCATGCGGTCCCGCAAAGGGGGTGGGATGGGTTCCAAGAGATTTGCCGTTGTGATGAACATCACCTGAGAAAGGTCGAACCCAACCTCCAGGTAGTGGTCACGAAATTCAACGTTTTGTTCAGGGTCAAGCACTTCTAAGAGAGCTGAAGCCGGGTCGCCATGAAAATCATAAGTCAGCTTATCCACTTCATCCAGCATGAAGACCGGGTTGCGTGATTCCACTCTCCGGATGGCCTGCAGTATCCGTCCCGGCATGGCGCCGATATAAGTGCGGCGATGCCCGCGAATCTCAGCCTCGTCTCTTATGCCACCCAGGGATATGCGAATGAATTTTCTGTCCATCGCGCGTGCGATCGACTGGCCCAGGGAAGTCTTTCCCACACCGGGTGGTCCCACAAAACAGAGGATCACCCCCTCCCTCACCCGCCGGATTGCATCAACCTGCTCCTCAGCCTCGAACTCTGCCTGGCGCTCGAGTTTTAATTTGCGAACCGATAAATATTCGATGATTCTTTCTTTGACATCCCTCAATCCGAAATGATCATTATCCAGCACTTTGCGTGCCCTTGAGATATCCAAATCATCTTTCGTGGATATTGACCAGGGTAGGGAAACCAACCAATCCAGGTAAGTGCGGATAACCCCGTACTCAGCCGCTGCCGTTGGCAGGCGCGACAGGCGCTCTAATTCTCTGCGCGCCATCTTATCGGCCTCTTCAGGCATTTCTGCTTTCTCGATCTTCTGCCTGAACTCTTCTGTTTCTAAAGTCTGTTCGTCTTCTTCTCCCAGCTCCCGCTGAATGGCTTTCAATTGCTCGCGCAAGAAATATTCACGCTGGACTTTATCAATCTCGGATCGGGCTTCATTTTGGATTTTCTGTCCAATCTCCAGCATTTCAACTTCACGGGTCAGAATTATGACCAGTTTTTTCAACTTTTCCAAAACGGGATCAAGTGCCAGCAGTTCCTGGGCGTCATCCAGATCCATGCGCTGGAAATTGCCTATCGTGTAGATCGTTTGCAACGGGTCTTCCAAGCCCACCACGGAGGCGACAAGTTCACGGGGAATGGAGGGGATCATCTCCGCGATATGCTCGAATTGATCGCGGGCATTTCTCGCCAGGGCTTCGACCTCTAAATCGTCCTCCATAACTTCTGGGAATAATTCGATATTTGCTTTCAGGTATGGTTCCTGGTGTACGAATTCCTTGATATGAAAACGTGAAATACCCTGAACCAGCAATCGAATCGTGCCATCCGGAGCCCGGAAAAGGCGATGCACGATTGCAACCGTCCCAACAGAATATAGATCCTCCGGACCTGGAGCATCAAGATCAGGATCCTTCGATGCCACAAGCCCAATCAATCGATCCTCACCTGCCATAACATCATCCACCAGGCGGATGGAGCGAGCCTGGCCGATGGTCAACGGTACTGCAGTCTGTGGGTATACCACTACGCCCCGTAATGGCAAAATTGGAAGTTCAGATGGGATCTGATCAGACAGCTCCGCTCCATCAGCGATCTCACTTTGCTCATTGCCATCTTGATCAAGAACGCGGGGAGTAATCGGTCTGAACAAGAACTCATCTTGCAGCTCTTCCATATCTTCAAACCAACTCAATAGATCCATAATACTTTGATTCCAACGGGATGCTGGCATTAAATTGTCCGTTTACTCACTTACCTGGATTTTTTTCGGTTTATCTTTCGGGAACATAAGACGCAGGAAACCATCCTGGTACTCGGCGACAACATTATCGGCTAAGATAGGAGCAGGGAGATTGACCTCGACGTTGAATTCCCCGAAGAAAATCTCCATCTGTTGATACGCCCGGCGCTCTTGAATGTCAGGTCGATTTCCCCGCACAGTCAGCTGATCGCCGCTCAACGATATCGAGAAATCATCTTCTCGCATACCAGCAATCTCAACCCTCACAATCACAGCCTGCTCAGTTTCAAATACATCTGTGGGTGGTCGCCAAATATGTGATCGAACACTGTTCCGCCAGCGTTTTCCACTCCCTAACAGTTGAGATTCATCGCTGTTGTACCAGATAGGTTGGATCGTTTCGGACTTCAATTCAAGTTCTTCCATTTTGTCCACTCCGCTAATCACTTCGATACCAGAGCATTCTTGGCAGCTTCAAGGACGGCATCATAATCTGGTTCATCACCTAATGCCGGCAAATACTCTGTATAAACCGCCCTGCCACCCGCATCAATCACAAACACAGCTCTCCTGAAAATGCGCAGCTCTTTGATCAAGACTCCATATTTCTCACCAAATTCAGCATGAAAGTGATCTGAGAGGGTAATCACCTGTTCGATACCTGCTGCCGCGCACCACTGATTCAAGGTAAATGGTAAATCCATGCTGACCATCATTATGGAGATATCATCGCTTAGTGAAGCGGCTGACTGGTTAAAATGCTTTGTCTCTCGATCGCAGACATCCGTGCTGAGGGATGGTAAAGAACCTATAATTCGCACTTTTCCTGGTTGGATCTCAAGTGCTTTGGTCCATGACCAATCTTTCGTCATAACAGTAAAATCTGGCACTTGTTCGCCAACTTTAACATCTTCACCAATAATTGTGACATCCTGTCCTCGAAATTCCATTAATCCTTTTCTTTCAATACTCACGTTATCCTCCAGGCATCAGATTACTTAACCAGTAAATTTTATTGCTGAAAGGTGCCCCTGCAATTTGGCGGGAAATCCATGACTGCTCATATAGATAAATGGCAATAATCTTTTCATTAATCCCCCGCCCAGGCACCCCCGGCGGGATTCGAACCCACAACCTTAGGTTTAGAAGACCTCTGCTCTGTCCATTGAGCTACGGGGGCAAGTATTTTTTCTTTCAACACTCCGGGCATGGACGCAGTCCCTTGTATACCCGGGATCCAGAAAATGTTTGGAGTATCACAGAAGGAGAGCGTCCCAAATGATCGGCCAGCTCAACAGGGGTTAATGGCGTATTGCCATTCGATAAGAACAATCGAAACGCTGATTCGACCAATGAAGTACGTTCGTCAATAAATCTGGGCTCTTTCGCACAGTGTGTGATCAAAATGTGCTGCAGACCATCTACTTGCTGCACTTCTGCGGTCTCTGGATCAACCCAATCGATCAAATTATCATCCCGAATATCTGCTAAAGTCTCCTGGTGCTCCGGGCAAAGAAAACCGAATAGATCGACTCGCCAGGTTCTATCATTTTGACCCCACCAATCAAAATCAATATGAAAACGAGTCTGTAAATTTGGTTTTACTAAGCTGAAGCGCTTTAGCTCCGTCACTTCCATCCTCCTGATCGCATCACTGGGTGAGCTGATCAGCTAATAATTCTTATCCTTTATACCTGTTCTGCATCATCAAATCGAAAGTGCAGATCACCCACATGCTCAAACCACGGTCGTGAAGCTAAAAGGGCTAGAATCGGTCCCGGTGGGCAGCGGCGGACTATATTCACTGCTGCATACAATTCCGTCGCATGCACATGACCCTGTGGATTTATCTTGGTTAATTCCCTGACAATTTCCGCGATAACGCGTTCAAAAGCTGGTCTTTCTTTCCGCATACGCTCCCAAACACTATTGACTGCCTCAACATCAGGGACCGCAATTGCCATTCGCTCATCAAAGTCTGCCGCCACAACCTGTTTCAGCATGGCGTATACCGTGCCACCATCTGAGCCAACCAAAACTGTTCTGATCCATTCGCGTCTCGATCTCTTGGAGTCAGCTGATATAAAGACTCTTCCAGGATCTTCACCCTGCTGAATTCGTACAAAGCTGCCGGGCATCAATCCCTGGGATTGATACCAACCCTGTAAGCCGATCACATAGCGTTTCTCGCGCACCACCCAACCCGGAAAACTCTCTCCAGTTTTCTTATCTTCCAGGATAAAACGAATGCGCGGGGCTTCATACGCAGTGGGGAACATATGCTTTACCCGAGCAGATAATGGTAAAGAACCAACCCGCCAATGTGGAAATATCAAGCTGATAACGACATCGTCGCTTACTGAGTCCCCAGAATCTATCGGTGAAAGCTCATCATCAAGTTCTTGTTCCAAGGCGAGCATATCCTCGCTCAGCAACCCACGATCGTGCTCTATTTCGTGGTAACGCAGGAAGGTGGGTATCTCTAAAACCTCCGGTGGTTCAACCCGTTTCAAATACCACAAAACCTCACCCGCAGGTCCTACTTCATCAAAGCGAGGATCTTCTTCCAAGCCCAGGTCAAGGGAAAATTCCACTAATTTTGGATTCTCGGATGATGGCAGTTCAACCTGTTCAATCAACGCATCAGTGGGGAGCGGTCCGCCTCCAGCCATATCCAGCACGGCTTCAGCCAGGTTTAAATGACCTTGATTTACATCCACCAGCAACGCCCTCGGAAACCAACGTCCAGCGATACGCACAAAATCCTCATTGGCCTCTAAATTACTTTCCAGACCGTCTGCCAATAGATCACGATAGCTATCTATTACATATTGAGAATTAAGCAGCTCACTTTCCTGGGCAATTTCAGGTGGATCATTCAGGTAGTGCTGATCGACTTCACTGGCAAATTCACGCTCTTCCCCATTCTCAAACTCCACTTTAATGACCTTGAGATCGTCGATATCCGGATTAACCCCAGAGCGAAAGCTAATTACCTTTCCTTGTCGCCATCCCAACGCGGGAAATATCAAATTTTGATTTTCTTGGAAGCTGTCCTTGGGGAAATAGAGATCGCCAGCAGAACTTCGTTGGAGTTCAAATGCCTCGATCTCCCTGCGAATCCTTTCCTCGACGATCGCTGTAACTAGCTCCTCCGGTGTTAAGGGTGTTTCGATTTCTAAAAGGTAGTTATAAATAAATTCAATGTCCTCTTCCTGGAGATCAAAGGTTTCCCAATAATCGTCCCGAAGTGACAAGGATGCTATCACCATAAAATCCTCGGAATAATCTCCAGCTTTAACTTCAAATTCATATTAGAAGGTTTTCGCTGAATTGCTAGTTTATAATTATACTCTATGTACAAAAAAGGAACAGCGAGTCAAACTCTTACCAATATCAACGATCAGGTATCAGGAGCTAATGCATGACTGAAGTTAAATGGGAATTAATCACCACTGTTTCTGGTGAACTGCAAGCAAATATACTTCGCAACCTGCTGGAGGTCCAGGGGATCAAGGTATTCCTATCTCAAGAAGGTGCGGGAAGGGCTGTCGGATTGACAATGGGTCCTATGGGTGAAGTCCAGGTTTTAGTGCCGGAAAACCAAAGCGAGGCAGCTCGTCAAATCGTGGATGACTATTACGCAGGAAAATTCGAATCAAGTGAGGATGAAGATTCTGATCAAGATCTTCAAACTCAAGGATAAGATCTTTCTAACCAATCTTCAGGGTCAACCTGGACTCCACCTGCCCAAACCTCAAAATGCAGGTGAGGTCCATTAACTCGACCTGTCCCCCCCACAATTCCTATCACCTGGCCAGTCTCAACATGTTCACCAACTTCCACCAAGATCTTTTCTTGGTGCATATAACCTGTGTAAATTCCCTGGCCATGGTCGATCATCACCGCATTTCCCCTGACAATAAGTGGTCCGGCGAAAACTACCACCCCATCTGCTGGAGTATAAATCTCATTTACATCATTATTGTAGTTGTAGCAAAAATCTAATCCACTATGGAAGTAATTATATGGGCTGCCGTTATAAGATCTGCGGTGTCCGAATGTATCAGTAAAACCACACTCTGAGGGTGCTACCGGGCTCTCGAAAACTCCATTCCACAACTGTCCAGGTGTGACCGGTTCAGCCAAAGCAGTCCAGGATTTATCTTCAGGAACAGTTACCTCGGGATCAAGAGTCTCTGGAGGCACCTGCAGGGATTTGAAGGCGTATTCCCCGGGGGACAGATAGATTTTCTGTGAAAATCCAATTGGAACACCATTCTCGAGCTCACCTTCCACTTGAAAAGAATATAAGCCTGGCTCAGCTAATGCATGCACCCCTTGCAGCGCAACGTGCTTTCCATCCTGCTCTTCAAAGAAATTTAATTTCTGCTCAATCAAGGAGCCTGATAAATGCATGCCTTCATCAGCATGTAGCTGGATAACGGTAGTTTTTCCCTGTACGAGCGGTTCGGGAGATACTTCAAGTGCGGTAATTTCTCCAGGTAAGCCTCCCGGACCGGCTAAAGCCTCCGGGTTCTGTAAAACCATGATGTCACCAGGGACAACCGCCCATATACCATCCAGCTGGTTCTCAACCACCATCGACCAAGGGTTGACACCATTCTTAATCGCTAATTCAAGCAATGACTGCCCATTTGCAAGGGAATACCTCTCAATCGTGACTGCCTCCTGGTTGCTCTCTGGCAGCACCAGGTTGTAACCACTGTACAATTCTGCCGGGCTGGTAAGATGGTTCAACTTAATGATCGTTTCTTCTGGGATCTGCAGAGCGCGACTTAGACTGCGTAAATTCTCACCCAGGGCGATTGGAATCGTTACAAGTATGTCGCCTACACCAGTTAATCCGGGGATGATAATTTCATCACCAGCATTAAGTTGACCTGGATCGCTGATATTGTTTACGCGCGCTAAATCTTCCCAGGGAATCCCAAACCGCTGCGCAATATCCCAGAGTGTATCACCCTCCTGGATGATGTAAATTGGTCCTTCAGGTAGACTTTCCTGCGCGCTGGTGACCTCCACAGCAGGCAAAGTCGCAATCGCAACAACCAGAATTATCAACCAAACTTTTTGACGCAGAAAAATCATTTGCAACCCAAGATTTTAAGAATGCCAATAGAGTAATTAAAACACAAATCCCTCGCAGGGATGAGGGCTGCTCACTAACCTATCATCTGGTTTTTATTACTCTTCGACTGCAAGAACCTGATTGACTCTTTCCACAAGTTCATTTGGGCGGAATGGTTTGGAGATATACTCGTCCACTTTGGCGATTTCTAAACCCAATACCTTGTCGATACTTTGCGCTTTTGCGGTAATTACGATCACAGGAATTTCCGATGTGGACGGATCATTCTTTAATTGCCGGAAAATCTCCCATCCATCCATATCAGGCAGCATTAAATCCAATAAAACCACGTCAGGAAGGATCTCTTTGGTTAATTTGATCCCGGGTTGACCCTCGGCCACCCCCTCCACCTGGTACCCTTCACGGCTGAGGATGATGCGCACCAGCTCAACCATGTCATTGTCATCTTCAAAATAAACGATTTTTTTATTCGGCATTTTCATTTCCACCTGGACACTTGAATGCCAATCATTGCAAGGCGCGAATAGTTTACCATATGTGAGGTAGAATGCTGTAATGACATAATACCATGCTTGCCCTTGCCATGCTTTTCACGCTGGGCTATAATCCTGCCGCGTAACAGCAAAGAATTTCAATAAGGAATGAAGAATGATTGACGTAAATGAGCTCAGGAAAGGCGTGACATTTGAACTGGATAATGAATTGTTCAGGGTTTTGGAGTATGAACATCATAAACCTGGACGAGGAAAAGCAACAATCCGCATCAAGGCAAGGAACTTGCGCAGCGGTACAATTTTGGAAAAATCCTTTATATCAAGCGACCGTGTAAAAGATGCGGAATTGGAATATCACAACGTACAGTACCTCTACAATGATGGCTCTGATTACCATTTTATGGATCAGGACACGTATGAGCAGCCAGCAATCCCAGCAGAGACCATCGGTGAGGCAGCCAACTATCTTGTCGAAAACTTGAATATCAAGCTTACCTTCTACAAAAATAAACCCCTGGATCTTGAATTACCCATCACGGTTGATTTGAAGGTTGTTGAAGCAGAAGTTGCTGTCCGAGGAGATACGGCCACCGGAGTCAATAAGAAGGTGACGACCGAAACCGGGCTAAAAGTCCAGGTTCCTAATTTCATCGAAGCCGGAGATGTTATCCGGGTTGATACCCGTTCTGGCACCTATATTACCCGGGCCTGACTGGACTTAAGATGGAAACACCTGCTGGAAAAGAATGCAGCTATTTCTATGGGGATTATTACCGCGGCCGGGATAATGAGGAATGCCGCTTGCTGCTTGCAGCCTCCCCTCCACAAGATTGGACGCCCGATCTCTGCTTTACCTGTCCTGTACCTGAAATCCAGCTCGCAAATGCCTGCCCAAATTTGATCCTCGAAGGTAAGCTTGAGCGTCCGTTTCCATTCTTAAAGAAAAAGGTTAAAGTCAGTGCTTACTGCAGCAAGACCCTGAGGGATGTGGCCGAACCCAAAATCGGGTGTGGCGAGTGTCATCCCCTTCCTCCAATCTTCACTGGCGTGCTTGATGACCCTGACTCTCCTTCTTGATCTCGACGATACCCTCTTGGGGAACAGCATGGATTCCTTTATCCCTGCTTACCTGCGGTCTCTTTGCGAGCATTTAGCCCCCTTCATACCAGCGGAAAAATTGGTTTCGACTCTCATGTCTGGAACACAAGCCATGTTGGACAACGATATGCCGGACAAAGCCTTAAAAGAGGTTTTTGACCAGGCATTCTATCCAGTTTTAGGGATTCAAGAAGCGGATTATATTCAAAGATTTGATTCTTTTTACAGCGATGAATTTTCGAAATTACAGGAATTGACCCAGTTCCGCCCCGAAGCAGTGAGCATGATAGAAGAAGCGTTTAATCGTGGCTACAATGTTGCTATTGCAACAAATCCTTTATTCCCTATGACTGCGATCCAGCAGCGGCTCGAATGGGCAGGCCTCTCACCTGAGATTTACCCGTTCCTGTTGATCCCATCCTATGAAACCTTCCATTTCGCAAAACCGAATACAGCATTTTTCACAGAGTCCTTAGCAAAATTAGGTTGGCCAACAGGACCAGTTGTCATGGTTGGTGATGATTTCGATCATGATATCGCTCCTGCTCGCGTATTAGGTATTGGAAATTTCTGGATTACAGAAAATGGAGCTCCATCTGGGGAAGAATTACCAACCTCAGCTGGCTGCGGAAATATTCAAGATCTTCTCCCTTGGATTGATTCAGTACAGGCTGAAGATCTGGATCCTGATTTCAACCGGGTTGAAACCATGTTGGCTGTGCTGCGGGCTACGCCAGCAGTAGTAGATGCATTCTCAGGTGAATTTGACTCAAACCAGTGGGATGAACATCCGCAACCTGGTGAATGGAACTACACCGAAATCATGTGCCATTTGCGAGATGTAGATTCTGAGGTAAACTCCCCGCGCATCAAACAGGTCCTCGACGAGAGTAATCCTTTTCTCCCAGGAATAGATTCAGATAAATGGGCGCAGGAAAGATTATATTACTGTCAAAATGGGCCCGAGGCATTAAGGGACTTTACGACCTCCCGCATCCAGCTGCTAAATTTGCTAGATTCACTCGATGCTGCTGATTGGGAACGGTCTGCCAGTCACGCAATATTCGGTCCGACAAGTCTTAAAGAATTGGTCAGTATTATTGTTGGTCATGACCAGCTGCATATCCAGCAGGCTTACAGGTTTATAGGGGATTTATCAAAACAAACCGCAGCTCAATCATCACAGTTATAATCTGGAGCAGCTGGTAATTTATTCGCACCGCCTCTAATTATTCAAGCTGGTGTTATAAATCCTACATTCAGCCCGGTTGGTGATACAAATTTAAGCCTATTTGATAAATTTGATTATTTGACATTTCCATCACTAACTGGATTGAGAAGAGACAAAGGAGAAAAGTATGAAAAAGCGTGTTGTTGTCACTGGATTAGGCTGTGTCAGCCCGCTTGCCAATGATGTATCCACAACCTGGCGGAATATCCTCGATGGGAAATCTGGTGCAGACCTGATCACCCATTATGACACCACCGATTATGTATGTAAGATTGCAGCCGAGGTAAAAGGTTTTAATGGTAAAGAACTATTCGGACCGAAAGAATTCCGCAGGATGGATAATTGTACCCAATTCGCCCTGTCTGCTGGTCAGCAAGCACTTGAAGACGCACAACTCGAAATTAATGACGCAAATCGTGATCGCATAGGCGCAGTTGTCGGAACAGGAATTGGTGGAATCCAGACTTTATACAATGAATTTAATAATTTCACCGCTCGCGGGCCATCACGCGTAAGTCCTTTCCTGGTACCGATGATGCTCCCTGATACTCCAGGCAGCAATCTCGCCATCAAATTAGGTATGCGGGGAACGAATATTGCAGTAGTGTCTGCTTGTGCAACTGGCACCAATGCCGTTGGTGAAGCGAGTGAGATTATTCGCCGCGGTCAAGCAGATGCCATGCTGGCAGGGGGATGTGAAGCTGCCATCGTACCACTAGCCATGGCCAGCCTTTCAAAAATGGGCGCAATGTCAACCTACGATGGAGACCCAGCTCGTGCTAGCCGGCCTTTTAATCAAGATCGAACAGGATTTGTGATGGGGGAAGGAGGTGCCATATTGGTGCTCGAGTCCTTAGAACATGCTCTCTCCAGAGGCGCCAAAATTCTTGCTGAGGTGGTTGGTTATGGCAGCACCAATGATGCCTTCCACATCTCAGCCCCCGCGGAAAATGGTTCCGGAGCTGCAGTATGCATGCGCATGGCACTCGAATCTGCTGATCTCCAACCGGGCGATATCGACTATATTAATGCCCATGGAACAGGCACACCCCTAAATGACCGGAGTGAAACTGCCGCCATAAAATCAGCATTTGGTGAAATCGCATACCAGGTGCCAGTGTCCTCGACGAAATCGATGACCGGACATTTACTTGGTGCTGCTGGGGCACTTGAGGCTGTATTTGTTGTTAAAGTCATCCAGGATAACATCTTGCCACCCACCATCAACTATGAAGTTCCCGATCCTGAATGCGATTTAGACTACATTCCAAACCAATCCCGTAAAAAGCAGGTGGAATATGTCATGTCAAACTCTTTTGGCTTTGGCGGGCACAATGCAGTGATCATCCTGAGAAAGTACAATGAGGCAAACTGATGAGCCCTCGCTACGCGCATATCACCGGCTGGGGGATGGCAGTCCCGGAAAAAGTCTTAACCAACAGCGATCTGGAGAAGATCGTCGATACAAATGATGAATGGATCGTATCCCGGACCGGGATTCGACAACGCCATATTGCTGGAGTAGGGGAAACCACGGCAACGCTCGCCGCGGATGCCGCCTTGCACGCCTTAGAGGTCGCCAATCTCCATCCCGCTGATTTGGATATGATCATTCTGTCAACCTCATCTCCGGAGCATATATTTCCTGCAACCGCCAGCCTCGTCCAGGACCAGATTGGCGCTGTTAAAGCCGGAGCCTTCGATTTAATGGCTGCCTGCACTGGTTTTGTGTATGCCCTAAATTCGGGCTCCCAGGCCATAAAATCCAACGGTGCTGACAATGTTTTGGTGATAGGTTCTGAGACCCTTTCCCGGGTGGTCAATTGGAAAGATCGCAACACTTGCATCCTGTTCGGAGATGGTGCAGGGGCCTTTGTCCTGCAGGCCAGTGAAGAACCTGGAGGTGTGATGTCCGCAGTTCTCCGCTCAGATGGATCGGGAGCTAATCTGCTTTCTGTTCCAGGAGGAGGCAGTCGCCATCCTGCCAGTATGCAAACCCTTTACGATGGTCTGCATTACATCCAGATGAATGGGCGGGAGGTATTTCGCTTCGCAACTCGGGTTATGGCTGAGGCGAGCCAGCAAACCATAGAAGCTGCTAATTTAACCTTGGAGGACATTACTCTGCTGATTCCCCACCAGGCAAACCTGCGAATTATCGAAGCTGCCGCCCGGGGTTTAAACATATCTATGGACAAGGTAATGGTCAACATTGAAAACTATGGGAATACTTCCACTGCTTCTATCCCCATCGCAACCATTGAAGCTTTAGAGCAGGGACGTCTGAAACCTGGGGATAAAACCGTAATGGTGGCTTTTGGTTCTGGATTGACTTGGGGCGCAGCCCTGGTAGAGTGGACAGGACCACTTCCCTTCCAGCGCAAGGTCAGCCCTCGACAGGTTCGCTGGACTGCGAGAATCCGCTCGATTTTCGCCCGGGTGCGACGTCGCATTGAAGGTTTTCTCTGGGGAAGCGGATAATTCGTTCCATTTCTATATAAGAAAATTGTTGAGGGTGTAAAATATTGCACCCTCATTGACATATATTGAGCTATTATTCTCCCATAAATCTCTGGCATTCGGTCGTTTTTCTCAGAAATTGCAAATTGTTAGAACGACGTTAGAATCTTGCATTTTCGGTAATTGATATGTACCTTTGAACGTCAGAGATTGGTATAATGTTTATGAAATCTGCGGTCTTTCGAATATTTGGAGGTATCAGTGAATCCGACCCGCAACCGTTCATCTATCATTTACTTGCTGCTGTTTGTAGCCATCATCGTCATGGTGGTGTACCAATTTCAGCAGCAGGCTGCCACAGAAGAACCACTATCTATCAACGAATTGGCTGGTCTCGTTCAAAATGGCGGAGTAAGGCGCATAATCGAAGATGAAAATCACCTTCGTGTGACCTTTGCTGATGGCACGGAAGGAGAATCCCAGAAAGAATCCGATGCTACGCTCATACAGCAGCTAAAAGAGTTCGGCGTACCGACCGCCGCCTTATCTGCTGAAAAAATAAAAATTGAGGTCAAAACGCCCAGTGCTTGGCTAGGAATAGCAACTGCTCTGGGTTACTTTATCCCCTTTATCCTGCTGGCCGGCGTCTTCTGGTTCGTGTTCCGGCAGGCGCAGGGAAGCAACAATGCTGCGATGTCTTTCGGTAAATCGAAAGCGCGCATGTTTACTGGCGATCAAACGGGTGTGACGTTCGAGGATGTAGCCGGTGTTGAAGAAGCCAAAGAAGAACTGGAAGAAATTGTTGAATTCCTGCGTGAACCGGAAAAATTCATCTCTTTGGGTGCACGAATCCCTAAGGGCGTGCTTCTTGTTGGTCCACCTGGGACCGGTAAAACATTGTTGGCTAAAGCAGTCTCTGGAGAAGCTGCTGTGCCTTTCTTCTCCATATCCGGGTCCGAGTTCGTCGAAATGTTCGTGGGTGTCGGTGCCAGCCGTGTCCGCGATCTGTTCGAACAGGCGAAACGACACTCACCCTGTATCGTCTTCGTTGATGAGATCGATGCTGTTGGTCGCCAGCGAGGAGCTGGTCTTGGTGGCAGCCATGACGAGCGCGAACAAACGTTGAATCAGATGCTGGTTGAGATGGATGGTTTCGACACGGATACGAATGTGATCATCGTCGCTGCAACAAACCGGCCTGATATTCTCGATCCTGCCCTTCTACGCCCCGGAAGATTTGATCGCCGGGTTGTGCTTGATCCGCCTGATATGCGCGGTCGTGAAGCCATCCTGCGCGTTCATGTCAAAGGCAAACCCCTTTCACCAGATGTGGACCTGGCCGTGCTGGCTCGCTCCACCCCTGGTTTTGTCGGTGCAGATATTGAGAACCTGGTAAACGAAGGTGCCATTTTGGCTGCCAGGCGAAACAAGAAAGTTGTTGGTCAGAATGAACTTGAGGAAGCTATCGAACGTGTGATTGCTGGACCTGAACGAAAGAGCCGTTTGATCAGCGAAGAAGAGAAACGCATCATCGCTTATCATGAGGCCGGTCATGCTGTCGTGGCAAATTCAATCCCTGAAGCTGATCCGGTTCACAAAGTATCGATCGTCTCCCGCGGAATGGCTGGTGGCTACACCATCATGCTGCCAGAGGAAGACCGTACATTATTGTCGCGCAAGAAATTGTACGCCGACATGGTTGGGTTGTTGGGGGGACGGGCTGCAGAATCGATTGTGTTCGATGATATCACCTCAGGTGCCTCGAACGACCTTGAGCGGGTGACCCGCATGGCACGTTCCATGGTTACTCGCCTCGGGATGAGCTCGGAACTCGGGCCGATGGTTTTTGGCAAGAAAGAGGAAATGATTTTCCTGGGCCGCGAGATCTCTGAGCAGCGTGACTACTCCGAAGATGTTGCTCGAGAAATCGATAAAGAAGTCAGAAAATTAGTCGGTGAAGCGTACGAGCATTCCAGGTCAATTGTCATCCAATACCGTGATAAATTGGATACTGTTGCACAACGGCTTTTGGAAGTAGAATCCATCACCAGGGAAGAATTCGAAGAGATGTTCCCCACACCTGTGGAGAAGAACAGCGGTACTCCCATTCCCCAATCAGCTCTTCCACAGATGGCCTGATTTCGAAAACATTTGGGCGTGGAACAATCATTAGAAGATGTTCCACGCCTAATTTATTTAACCCAGTTATATAATAATCGATCAAACCAGTTTCAACTTCAAAAATGATTGGTCTCAAAACCGTGCAATATTACAAGCATGAAAATCCGGGATATGTAAAAATCAGCGGTCCGGATCGATTGGATTTTCTGCAGCGCCAAACAACCAACGACCTGAGGCAGTTGTCACCAGGTCAATCCATGGTCACTGTCTTAACCTCTCCTGCGGGTCGCATATTGGATGTATTGTGGATCATCGATGAAGACGAAGAAACTTATGGTGTTATCACCTTACCCGGCCAGGGGAATCAAACCGCCGATTACTTGAACAGCCGTATTTTCTTCATGGACAAAGTTTCTCTTGAGAATAACAGCGATGGTCTCTTGCAGATTGATCTATTTGGAGAGGAAATATCAGACATTCTCAAAGAGTTGAGAGCAAATGCTGATCAAATCGAAAATAATCTGACCAGCCTCATGGTGAAGGATGTTCCGATAAAAGTGCTGATGCATCAATTTTTGGATCCCCGGCTGTTAATCCCCAGCGCTCATGCAGATCAAGTGCTTCCCAAGCTGGGTGAGTTTCAATTGCAGCCCCTCTCCTCAAAAGATTACCAGATCCTACGCATAGAGAGCGGGATGCCTTCTGCTGGTCATGAACTGGTTGAAGATTACACCCCGTTAGAGATTGGTCTCCGCTGGGCAATATCGGATAACAAAGGCTGCTATACAGGGCAAGAAGTCATCGCCCGCCAGGTAAACTACGATAAGGTCACCAAAAAACTCGTCGGTCTCAGCATGACAGAAATACCGGAAAATAATGAGACTCTTTATTCCCGAGAAAAAGGGCAGCCAGTTGGCAAAGTCACGTCAACAGTGATTTCACCTCGTTTTGGACCCATTGCCCTTGCTGTTGTCAAGCGCCCGTTCCACGAACCGGGTGCAGATTTGTTCCTCAGAATAGATGACCAAGAATTAAACGTGGTGGCACACGAACTTCCATTTCAATAGCTGCTTGGACCTCTTTGTAGGATTTCTGACACCTGCACTTATGCCAGCACAGGTTTGAAGAACTTGATTCAACATCTCCCATTTGAAGATAAAATTGTTTTAGTTACCGGCTCAGGTCGGGGAATCGGGCGGGGAATTGCGCTGCACTTTGCCAGCCTTGGTGCACAGGTGGTCGTGAATTTCTTCCGCAATCGAAAACCTGCTGAAAAGACGGCTGCTGAGGTTCGCGAGCTCGGCCAGCAGGCTCTGGTCGTTAAAGCTGATGTGGGCACCGATGAAGGCCTGGAGCACCTATTTAGTGAAATCGAGATGAATTTCGGAGCTTTGGATATCCTGGTCAATAATGCCGCCTCAGGTTACAACCGCCCTGCTCTCCAACAAAAACCAAAGGGTTGGGATTGGACGATGAATATCAACGCTCGTTCAATGCTATTTTCAGCTCAGCGAGCCGTACCCTTGATGGAAAAACGTGGAGGTGGATACATTGTAAGCATTTCCAGTCCTGGATCTATGCGGGTGCTTCCAGAATATGTCGCTGTTGGTGCAAGCAAGGCTGCCCTCGAAGCGCTCACCCGCTACCTGGCGGTCGAATTGGCTGACAGGAACATCATCGTCAACGCAGTCTCCCCGGGAGTCGCGGATACGGAAGCCTTGCGTCACTTCGATGCCACCCAGGAAGGAAAAGAAATCCAATCTGTGATCGACAAGACGCCTGCCGGTCGTCTGGTCACACCTGAGGATATCGCCAGGGTGGTAGCTTTTCTCTGCAGCCCAGCCGCCAGCATGATTCGGGGACAGGTGATATTGATCGACGGGGGCTACACACTGCTGGCATAATTCGCGGTTCATCCAATAATTGCTTTATTTTCTCTTGTTAAGCTGGGCTAAAATCGAAAAACCACCTTCATATTAAACTTATTCTCCCGGGCCTGCGAAGCTCCCGGGAGGATAACCGTTCAAACTCAATTGATAGGAATACTTGTTTTTTTTAGATCCAATAAGGATAATTTGATTTACACGCCAATCAAGATCGCCCTTGCTGGAGCACCATCACAGTTAGCAATTTTTAACGGCAGGCAGTATATCGTGTAGCGTCCTTGAGATACTTCGCTGAGGTCCAATCCCTCAACGATCACAACACCAGCTGAGAGAAGTTTTTCATGGGTTGGGCGGCTCTGTTTATAAGGAGCGATGGATAAATAATCTATTCCGACCAGTTTAACACCCCGCCGTACAAGGTAATCTGCCCCATCTTCGCTGAGTCCCACAAACTCCGTTTGAAATTCAGAATCACCGCTTGCCCAATAATCCGAATTACGTGTCTTGAAGAGTACTCTGCGGGTACGGGGAGGTATTTGAGCCTCCTCCAAAACGGCTGCGGTAATCAGATCCACCTCTGGTAGATGCAGTACATATGCTCGTCCAGCAAGCAGGCTCAGATCAAGTTTATCTACAGTGATGCCATCTTGCAGGAAGTGGTATGGCGCGTCGACATGAGTTCCTGTATGAACCCCCATATCAACACGCGATACATTAGCATTTGCCCCCTCCTCAATTTTCCTCATTCGCTCAAGCTCAACCCGGGGGTCCCCAGGCCAGGTTGGTAGTTCAGAAGAAATCGTCAGAGTGATGTCATAGGTGCGCATTGTGGTCTCCAAACTCTGGAATTGTATTCAGTTCATCGATTTATTAAAAGTATATATTAGGGTTTTTGAAAAAGCAACAGCACAATTAGTTTGCTCTTCGATAATTAGAATCATACCTTCGAAGAATTTCAAATTAACCCTTGACTCTCCCCTAACGGGAGGTTGTATATTTCTTGCTGAAGTTATCCAAATTAGGAAGGAACTTATGCTGAGAATTGGAGATTTCTCGAAAATTGGTCAGGTATCTGTTAAGACCTTGCGCTATTACGATGCGGTTGACCTGCTTAATCCCACCGACGTTGATCCCGCTACCGGGTACAGATACTACTCTTTTGACATGCTGCCAAAACTCAACCGCATCCTGGCTCTCAAAGAGCTGGGGCTCTCGCTCGAACAGATCAAACAACTGCTCGAAGACGACCTATCAGCAGAGCAGCTGCGGGGCATGCTGCGATTAAAACAGGTAGAAATTCACCAACAAATGGCTGACGAAAAAGAAAAGCTGGCTCGCGTCGAAGCTCGTTTGAAAATGATCGAACAGGAGAATAAAATGCCAGATTATGATGTTGTTATCAAGAATGTGGAACCTACAATGGTCGCCTCGATCAGGGATGTCATTCCCACCTACCCGGAACAAGGTCACCTGTGGGATGAACTTGAATCGTTCCTAGCTCATCATCAAATTAAACCCGATGGACCTTGCTTTACAGTATATTATTCTGACCCTCCCGAAGTAGACACACAGGTATGCGAACCAGTGCGCAGCCCAATCCAGGAAGATCTAAAGGTTAAGCAGCAGCTGCTCCCAGGGGTTGATACGATGGCCACGGTGGTCCACAAAGGGCCCTTCCTCACGATTGGTGAAGCCTACTCTGCTATCATTAAATGGATCGAGGCCAATGGATACGGCATTCACGGTCCTGCTCGCGAAGTTTACCTGCGGCCAGCAGTAGGCGGCAGCCAAACTGATCCCGAAACTGTTACCGAGATCCAATTCCCCGTAAAAATAGTTTAGTTATAGGGACGGATTGGAAATACATGCTGTTTTAGTTAGGCAATGGTCATTTTATTGACAGCAAACTTATCCAGGGCCTGGGTATCAATAGAGATGCCCAGGCCAGGATCATTAGGGACATTGATCCTGCTGCCTGGATTGAGCTCGAAAATCTCATTGGTGATATCCTCGGCATAATACCTGTCCGTAGCTGAGATATCACCTGGGAAGACAAAACCTGGCAAGCTCGCCAGAGCCAGGTTGGCCGCTCTACCGACACCAGTTTCGAGCATGCCTCCACACCAAACCGGTACGCTGGCTCGGTAACACAATTTGTGGATTGCAATCCCCTGGCTGAGGCCACCAACTCTGCCAGATTTTATATTCACCACTCTGCATGCTTCCATTTCTAGTGCCTGCCTGGCATGTCTTTCTGACCCAATACTTTCGTCTAAACAAACCGGTGTGGATAATTGTTTTTGCAGCTGCCGATGATCCCATAAATCATCCTCGGCCAGCGGCTGTTCGATCATTAGCAGCTGCATCCCATCCAGTGGGTATATAGCCTGAGCAGAATCAAGGTTGTAAGCCGAATTGGCATCTACCTGCAGCTGCAGGTCAGGGAATGCTTGACGCACAGCACTGACATCCGCCACATCCCGGCCTGGCATGATCTTCAACTTTACCCGTTCGTAACCTTTCTGCAAATATCCTTCGACGACGCTGATCAGGGTTCTTTGGTCTGGCTGGATCCCAACAGAAACACCCACCCGTACAGAATCGCCAACCCCACCTATCAGTTCCTGGAGGCTGCGGCCATCCCGTTTGCCCATTAGATCCCAAAGCGCCATTTCTAAGCCAGCTTTTGCCATTGGATGGCCGCGAACATGCGCTACTTTACTCTGCAAATCCTGGGCACTATCCAAATTCTTGTTTAAGATTTCCGGAATCAAGAAATCCGATAACACATGCCAGGCGGTTGCCGACGTTTCGTAGGAATATCCAGGATCGCGATCAGCCACACATTCACCATAGCCCACCAGTCCTTCTGAACTGGCTTCCAACAGGATACACTCCCGATCCAGCGTAGAACCGAAAGAGGTTTTGAATGCCGCTTGCAAAGGCATGCGCAGGTGATATAAAGTTACGCGGGAGATTTTCATCAGCTGCTCCTAAAAAGTTCCTTCTCCATGGCTCAAAACATAATAGCTGCGCGGGAAATCACCAGGCAGGTACACAAAATCTGTCACCAAGTATCCACGCTCAAATAAATCTTCAAATATCATGCGAGTTATTTTCCGCCATTCCTTTGCCAGCTGCATATCAGCATCTTTTAACCCCGGGAAATCTGAAGGGATTTCGACCAGCAGGATATTGGGGAATGATTCAGTTTTATCCGATTGGGATCCATAACTAATAGAGCCAGATGGCACCACCCAACCATTTTCATCAACCTGTGTGGGATTGATGATCTCTGCCTCGGCAGCCAGGAAGTGCGCCAAATCCAACCTGCTGCGCGCCTTGCTGCTCAATCGCTTATTCACCCGCTGGGAATTTACCCACCAATCCACCTCAAAGCGGTCAGAGGCAACTCCAAGATTTAAACCATCCCTCATTTCTCCATAAACTTCTCGCCGGTAGGTGCTGCATACCGCTCCCAGGCGGGTGATATTCAAATGAGCATTCCTGCTCAACAGTGGATCATAAGTCCAGGTAATTCGGTCAATTCCCTGTTTGCGGACCAGCTGCCACTGGGCTCGTTTTATTTTATATCCGAGTCCTCTACCCCGGTATTCCGGGTGAACACCTAGTTGATGGGAGCAGTGCTTGAGACGTGGACCATCTGGCGTGGAATAAATTCCAGGAAATCCATACGCAAAGCCTACCAGTGATCCACCCGTATTCACGCCATTTTGAAGGGGGAAGGCACCAATAACAAAGCCACCATTATGTACAGTGGTGATTAATAGGTGTGCTGGGACAACATCCGTCTCGCTTCCAGGCCAAACAATCCTTTGCAGGTCTTCCACCATTTCAAGCTCGGCAATGGTGTCCAGGATTTTAATCGTCCAATTATTATTCATCATAAGTCAAAATTTTAATTTGTAGGCTAGGCAGGGTGTCTTCTGAATATATTGCGCCACATCTGCGAGCGCCATTCACGACCTTCCAGGTATGCTAAACGCTGCGAAAATCGGGATGGCATTAGATTAAAAAATCGCGGGATGGCATCCAAATTGCTCGCTCGATTTGTCGCCAGGTAATCCAACCAATAGACAGATACTGGAGTTGCAGGCATCAAATTCTCCAAAAAAACCGTTAAAGCCCGCAAATAGGGCAGTCGCAGGTGAACCAGGCGCCTTGACGTATTTAATTTTTCAATCACAATTTGTGCAACCTCATTGAATGTCAGGTATTCTGGACCGCCAATTTCAAACATCTGGTTTTTCGTCGCGGGGTCATCCAATGCCCATAGCAAACAGGTCGCCAGGTCCTCAACCCATAATGGCTGAAGCAAGCTTTCCCCATCACCCGGCACAATAAAGAACCTGGGGATGCTGGTGATCAGCTGCGCTAAACCAGTCGTGAATCCATCATTGTTTCCAAAGACGATGGCTGTGCGCAGGATAGTGTAATCAATACCACTGCGCCGAATAAACTCCTCTGCAATTGCCTTCGCTTTAAACACCGGGTAAGCAGACGCCCGGTCTGCACCGAGGTGGCTCACGAAGAACAATCGCCCAACCTCCGCATCTGCAGCTGCAGCCACAACATTCTGTGTCCCCTGGATATCGATCTCCATTAGACTGGCATATGCCCCCCGCCATTCCGCACCCGCCAGATGATAAACAATATCCACCCCAACCATAGCAGCCCGCAAACCACGGTCGTCATCTAAACCACTTACCGCAACTTCAACCGGCAAGCTGCGCGGCAGATTCGGTGATTGCGCCGAGGCGCGCAGCAGTATCCTCACCCTGTGCCCAGAATCTGCCAGATGCCGTACCAGCGCCTGACCAATAAATCCAGTACCCCCGGTTACTAATATCCTGCTCATAGGTTTATGGTGGTGGATACCTCCTCGAACCAGTGAAATCAATTATCTGCGGAGGCTAGGACTCTCCGGATTATAGCATGCTCGCCAGGTGAAGTTTGTTATAATCTGGGCAATTATTGTCCCTAAACGTGGTATAGATATTAAAGGTTCAATCTCTGAACCTCAACAGTAAATATTGATGTTCTTTATAGTTCAAGTCCCAAGAGAATAGTATGTTATCTGGTCAGGGTGGTGGTATGCAGCGAGTTTCTTCTTTCATTATCCCAATATCGATTATCTGCCTGACCATACTTGGAATTGCTCTAAATCCGCAGCACACCAGGGCAGAAATCGCGGCTGCCATACTTGTCGACCCCGTTGATGGTCTGATCACTGATGAAAATGGGGGCACTGATACTTTCACCATTCAATTAGACAGCCAACCAACCAGTAAGGTCACCATTACGATCACCAGCAGCATCCTATCTGAAGGGCAAGTCTCAACAGAAACAGTCCCTTTCACACAGGGAAACTGGAATAACTTAAAAACCATCACAGTGACTGGAATTCCCGACGGGATTGAAGATGGAGATGTGCTCTACGAAATAACTGGGACAGCCACCAGCGACGATCCTGAATTTGAGGGGTTAGTGATGCCACCTGTCTCTGTGATTAATCTCAATGACCCCGTCCCAATCGCTAACGATGATCTCCCACCCGTTGATGGTTATTCTCCCATTATCATCCCGGTTCTGGAAAATGATTCAGCATTAATTGATGTCCCGATAGAAATTACTGTCATCAGCGAACCGGCATTTGGTACATACACCATCAACCCAGAACCAGACAGTACAATCACTTACACTCCGTCGCTGGAAACATTCCTTGGTCTCGACCAGTTTACCTACCAGATTTGTGATTTCGATGGTGACTGCGCCAGTGCAGATGTGTTCATCGAAGACCAGATCCCACCTGAGATAATCTCGATTACACCTGTTGGCATCGGAGATATCTATGAGGTTTCTGATGAAGAGATCACCATTGAGGTCGAGGTCATCGATAACTTTCAGGTTAATTGCGTTGAATTTATCCGCTGGGATGCCGTTGGGAATCAATTCATAGAATTGGGAGAAGACTGCGAGTTTCCTTACCAGCTTATACTGGACACCAGTACGCTGAATTATGCCTGGAACCAGATCTATATTCTGGCTACGGATGTGGCAGGTAATGCGACTTCCCATTTCTTTATCTGGTTGTACCGGATTATTCGCACTTATATACCATTGATCATCTCCCCCTGAACTTAAGAAGCCCCTCACAGATTTTTCTGTCATCAGATCAAAAAAAGCCTGAATCTACATCAATCATGCAAATTCAGGCTCGATCAAGATTTGAAAAACTATCTTGATTTACGTCCCTTCTTCCCAGGAATTAAGATAAGCAACCTGTTCTTGTGTGAGCGTATCAATCTTAACCGCCATCGCCTCCAGCTTCAAACGGGCGATATCCCGGTCAATCTCTTCTGGAACGCTGTAGACACGTCGATCCATTGACTCAGCATTTTTCACCATGTGCTCCAGACTCAAAGCCTGGTTGGCAAAAGACATATCCATCACGCTGGCCGGGTGTCCCTCCGCGGAAGCCAAGTTGATCAATCGACCCTCTCCCAGGATATTGATCCGGCGCTCATCTTGCAGGACATACTGTTCCACAAATGGGCGCACGAGCTTTTTTTCCTGGGCCATTTCTTCCAGGGCTGGGATATTTATCTCGACATTGAAGTGACCCGAATTTGCGACGATAGCGCCATCTTTCATGGCTTCGAAATGGTGCTTGTCCACCACGTTGATATCGCCTGTCAGGGTGACGATGATATCCCCGATCGATGCAGCATCAACCATTGGCATGACCCGGAAACCATCCATTACGGCTTCCAGAGCCGGCATAGCGTCAACTTCCGTTACGATCACATTGGCACCCATGCCGCGGGCCCGCATGGCAAGCCCACGTCCGCACCAGCCATAACCGGCCACGACAAAGTTCTTGCCTGCTAAGAGCACATTCGTTGCCCGCACAATACCATCAATTGTGGACTGTCCTGTTCCGTAGCGGTTGTCGAACAAATGCTTGGTCATGGCGTCATTGACCGCAATAACAGGGAACTCCAGAGCGCCATCAGCAGCCATTGCCCGCAGGCGGATAACACCAGTTGTTGTCTCTTCAGTGCCGCCGACCACATTTTCGAGCATCTCACGCCGGTCTTTGTGCAGCGTACTGACCAGGTCTGCCCCATCATCCATGGTTATATGGGGTGCAAAATCCAGGGCGGCATTGATGTGCTTGTAATAAGTCACATTGTCCTCCCCTTTAATTGCGAAGACCGGGATCTCGTAGTGGGTAACCAATGCTGCTGCTACATCATCCTGGGTAGAAAGCGGATTGGAGGCAGTCAATACAACTTCAGCACCTCCATCATGAAGGGTGTGCATCAGTTTAGCGGTTTCGGTGGTGACGTGCAAGCATGCTGCGATCCGCATGCCTTGCAAGGGTCTCTCATTTGCAAATCGTTCCCGGATCTGCCGCAATACGGGCATCTCCCGCTCAGCCCAATCGATCCTTCTGCGCCCCCCTTCTGCCAGTTTGATATCCTTTACATCGTAATTTTCCATCATTTTCTCCAAATTTCGTTAAATAGAATGTTCCTGCTAAAAATACACGCTCAAAATCAAGTATCAAGAATTCAAGAATATATCCAGAAGACCCTGGTCGTCAAAGTGTTGGCGATATCTGGCGACCAGCTCTCGGGGTGTGAACGAGTGGCCTCTTGGTCCATCCTGCTCGAGGCAGTATGCCGCCGCCACAGATCCCATTCGGGCGCAGGTTTCCAAATCCCAACCTTGGGCATATCCGGATAGGAATCCACCCCGGAAGGCATCTCCCACGCCGGTGGGATCGGCGATCTGCTGTGGAGGCACCACCGGAACCCGGGTTTCATCCTTTCCCTGGTAAACAATCGATCCATCCGCGCCCAGTGTGACGACCATGAATTGAGTTTGCCGGTTAATATCCGTGATCGTCAGACCAGTCCGCTTTTGAATCATTTTAGATTCATATTCATTTACAAACAACGCTAGAGCGCCGTTTATCCCTTCTTCGATCTCTTCATCCGTCAGGCGCGGGATTTGCTGGCTGGGATCATAAATATATGGGATCTTCAACTTTTTGCACTCCAGGACATAACGCACCATCGCACGCGGATCGTTGGGAGAGATCATTACCAGTTCAGGTCGTTCACCTCCCAATTCTTCCAAAGATAAATCTGCGGCTGCAGACATCGCCCCGGGATAGAAGCTGGCGATCTGGGCATTCGCCCGATCTGTGTTTGCGAAAAATGAGGCAGTGAATTCGCCCTTTAACAGGCGGATTCCGGAAGTATCCACCCCATAGGATTCCATTTCTTGGCGATATTCAGCAAAATCTTCTCCAGCCGTAGCGAACAAGCGGGGATGCTCACCCAGCAATGCCAGGGTGTAGGCGATGTTTGGAGCAATCCCTCCAGGTTCGCGGACCATGCTCTCCACCAGGAAAGATAAACTCAGGCACTCCAGCTGGTCAGGCAGAATATGATCCTTGAAGTAGCCAGGAAACTTCATCAAGTAATCAAAGGCGATCGAACCTGTCAGAACAATCTCCATCCGTCAAGTCTCCAAAACCAGTGATCAGCTTCGGCCAGATTGAACTGTCTGGCGAAGGTTTCTCTCATAGGGTGGATATACAACGCCATTCTCGGTGATGATGCCGCTGATTAATCTGTGAGGTGTGATATCGAAGGCAGGATTACGAGCCCTGGCGGTTTCTGGCGAAGCTCTCTTCCCCAGAAATTGGATGCCAAGAACTTCCCCGGGTTCGCGCTGCTCGATGGGGATCTGCTTGCCCTCGCCCAAAGATAAGTCTACTGTGGATGTGGGCACCACAGCAAAGAAGGGCACCTGGTTATCCCTGGCTGCCAAAGCCAGCATATAGGTCCCAATTTTATTGGCTACATCGCCATTCGCAGCTACGCGGTCTGCACCAACCAGCACACGATCTACTTTCCCGCTGCTCAAGAAGAACCCGGCCGCATTATCGGTGATGATCTCGTACGAGACCTGGTACTGCTCAAGTTCCCAGGCTGTCAGACGGGCACCCTGCAGTCGTGGACGAGTTTCATCGACCAGCACATGTGGATTTTTCCCCTGCTCGTGAGCCATTCTGATCACTCCCAGCGCCGTCCCCCAATCAACCGTCGCCAGCGCACCCGTATTGCAGTGATGGATCACGGTTTCATTCTCCCCCATCAGGTTGGCGCCATGGATCGCCATTTGTTGATTGATCTGCACGTCTTGATCTGCGATCTGCTGCGCTTCTTCCAGCATTGCCGCTCGCAAACCGACAGTATCTGCTGTCTCAGAACCCTCAATCACCTGCAGCATACGGGTGATCGCCCAGGCAAGGTTTACTGCGGTTGGACGAGCTGCCTGCAGAACCTCACCTGCCTTGATCATCTCATCCTTGAAGACTGTAATGTCGCTGGTCGTTGATGCATTTGCTGCCAGGGCCATCCCAAAAGCAGCTGAAGCCCCAATGGCTGGCGCGCCGCGCACCACCATCTGCTGGATGGCTTCCGCCACCTGCTCGTAGCTCGTGAAGCTGACCTCCTGGAACTCTCCAGGCAGCAGCCTCTGGTCGATCATCCTAACTTGCTGGTGTGTGTAATCCCACGTAATTGTCCGCATAACTTCCCTATCCAATGTGCCCCCGCTCACCCCTGAATAAAGCGGACAGAGTTTAACATGTATAAGATACTTTGTCAAAGTACTCAATTTTCAGCCGTTGTACCTACCTCTCCCCCATTACACTCCATTCCCTGCTCCCAGGCGATCCTCGATCAGCGGGCGCAGGCGCAGCACGTCCTTGTGCTCCTCGGGCAGCATTGCCAGCAAAAATGTCTCCAGTGGCAGGGCGTGGGCAGCATAAGCCGCCGCGGCCAGGTGTTTGTGAGCTGCCGCAAACAGGTCATCCAGCGCCAGCTGATCGCTGCGCCGCAGTGCGCGCCGGAAGCGGGAAAAGGATTGCTGCTCCTGTAAAAAAGCTTGTGTGATTGAAGGTAGTGTGCGTCCCATAGGCCTTTCCCCTCGCCTCGCGTTCTTAACCTCAGAGCAAACGCGGCGGCGGTTTCGGTATGTGCGGCTCCAGCGTCCAGACCTGGCTGGCGGCCTCCAGCATGGTGTTCAACAGCTCGGGGCGGCTTTCAGGGGGGCCGGGGCGAATGCTGACGGCTACCGGCGCCAGGCGGTTCAGGCGCCGCAGGTGGGCAACACACTCCTGGAGCAGCCGCAAACTCTCTTCTGTTGACACGTTCTCATCGTAAAACGTCGACAGCAGGTCCAGGACCAGCGTGGGGACTGGCTCAGCGGGTGTGCCTTTTAAGAGTGCCACCAGCTGGTAGCAGGTAAATGCACGCGACAGGCGAATGCGCTCCAGGACCGCTGGCAGTTCGGCTGTCCGCCCCCCCCAGGGCCTGTCCCACAGCCAGGTTACATTTGTAGACGTCAAGTCGATTTCCGCCATCCAGCAGGCGTACAGCGCCCCGGCTGGCCAAACGCGCCACCAGATCCCACATGATCGCGCCGCCTGCATGCGGCGCTAAAACGAGCAGCAGATCGCCTGGGAGCGGATTGAGCAGCGTGTTCATACCCCTAAATTAGCCTATTCCAGAGAGAAGAGCAATCCCTTTTGCAGGTGAGAGACAGGTAATGATCGGGGTACCCCCGTGGGTGAGCTGGTTGCAGGCTGGCGCCCCTCAGTGCAGCCAGGCGCTGAAGTCCCAGTCGGCCAGCGCCCGGCGCAGCTCAGCTTTGCTGTGCAGGTCAAATTTGCGCAGCACATTGCGCACATGCGTCTTGGCGGTTTCCGGAGTTATCCGCAGCCGGGCAGCAATCTGGCGGTTGGTAAAATTCAAGCAGGTCAGGGCCGCGACCTGCTGCTCTCTCGCAGAGAGGAACCCCCAGCGCGCCAGGAGCCCATCATCCACCTGGCGCCGCGCTAAGGCCGAGCTCAGCAGCTCAGAAGCGACCTCGCCAGTATGGCGCTGCTCGCGCTCGGCGATAGTCTGCAGACTCTGCAGCAGATCCTCGTCAGCATGGAATTCCAGGCGTGTCGCCGGGGCATACCCCAGCGCGCGCAGCATACGCTGCCAGATGGTCATGGGAACAGGCCTCTAATCACCAGAACATAAGATAGTTACATTATATAGAACATTTGTTCAGTGGTCAAGGAATCCCGCCTGGAAAGAAAAATCCGCAGTCTGTAATTCACCAGACTGCGGATTTTGATCATTGGTTGACTTTCGTGAACCGCCGCTTCCCGGCTTGCAGCACGCCGGGATGTGGGAATGATTGGTTGGGATCTTCAAGCACCTCCCCATCCAGGCGCACCCCATTTTGGTTGACCAGGCGGCGGCCTTCGCTGCGTGACTGGATCATACCGCTGTCTTGAAGGACGTCCAGCACACTCTGCCCGGGTTTAAGCGTGTACTCTGGCATGACGTCTGGCTGCTCATGCTTCTGGAAAACCCGTTTAAAATTCTCCTCGGCGCTCGCTGCAGCTGCTTGATCATGGAAGATCTCGACGATCTCGCGCGCCAGTTTCATTTTCACATCGCGCGGGTGCAGGCGACCTTCACCAGCCCGCTCTCCAAATCCGCGATCTCTGCTTCTGGCCAGCGCGTGACCAGGGGAAAGTAATTGCTCATTGCTGTATCAGGAATGCTCATCACCTTGCCATACATGTCATCCGGTGTCGCCAGGATAGGTATGTGATTGCCGATCGATTTGCTCATTTTGATTTCACCATCAGTCCCGACCAGGATCGCCATGATGATCGCGATATTAGGTTTCTCACCCAGGGAGCTCATCACCTTGCGGGCAGCAGTGACGATGTTAAAAAGCTGGTCAGTGCCGCCAACCTGGACATCTGCCTTCATGGAATAAGCATCATAGCCCTGCATGATCGAATAGAAAGTCTCGTGCAGGTAAATCGCATCCCCATTTTCCCAACGCAGCCTGAAATTCTCCCTTGTGAGGTATTGCTGGATTGTGAAATTCGAAGCCAGGTTGATCAAATCTGCAAAAGTCAGCTTGGAAAGCCATTCCGCATTGTAGCGAACCCTGGTTTTCTCGGGATCAAGGATCTTGAAAGCCTGCTCTGCATAGGTGCGGGCATTGAATTCAACTTCCTCGGGTGTGAGCTGGGGACGCATCTTGTCCTTGTCTGAGGGGTCACCTATCAATGAGGTATAAGTTCCGATTAAGAAAGTCACTTCGTGACCCAGTTCCTGGAACTGGCGCAGCTTGCGCATCGTGATCGTATGCCCGATGTGGATATCGGTCGTGCGTGGATCGTACCCACAATATACTTGTAAGGGGCGTGCCTCTGATTCAGCTTCAATCAGCCGCTGGCGCAGCTCACCTGCCATAGATTTTGTTAATTCTTCATCACCATATTGCGTTCCCCGCATCAGGTAAGCAACCTGCTCATCAATGTTCATCTTCAAATTTCGCCTCCTCTAGGATCATTCAGTATCATTTGGTGGGCATGGATATGCTCACCGGGTCCTTGTCATACAAGAAAACGCGCCCTCTGCGCAGAGGGCGCTGGAGAGCCCAAAGCAGAGATCTTACTGCCGCGAGTAATAATAGCCTTCCTGCTGGTCGCCTAAATCCACCTGCTGGCTCTCACTTAAACCAGATTTATCCAGGATATGTTTGAGGATTCGGTCTCCGTCCTTAAAACCGGTTCGACCTAACACTCTCCATTGGATTTGACTTCTCCCAAAGTATGAAATGCGAAGTAAACTTCACCCCCGAATACCTGCACCTTTTCACCCCATTGGGCCGGCAGAATGCGCACTTCTTTGATTTCATCCCAGCCGAGATCGGCATGGCGCAATCCATTGCTGAAGTAGATTCCTTTTTCATCCTGCTTGATTATCGTCTTGCGGTCCATCCAGTTTCCCAGGCTGATTCCGATCGCGATCAACAATAAAGGGATACCCAGGATCGGCAGCCAGAACGACATTGATTGGTTGAAAACGATCAACAACAACCAGGCACCATTCACCACGACAGCACTTCCCCAGGCGATCAACTCACTCCTCCGGGAGACCAGTTCGGGTTTGAACTCACTCTTCTCCAATGGTGTCTTCATAGCCTCATTATAAAGGATTTTAGGTCTCCCTTTGCAATAATTATAGTAATCTAATACCTATTTATGTTGATATTGAGCCATGCTATAATTCGCAAAGTTAAGGTGTCATTATGTTTGAACCAGTTTTGGTCCTGAATGCGAATTTTGAGCCGCTGAATATCTGCCCCACGCGGCGCGCCATCGGCCTGATGATGACCAGCAAAGCCACCCTGATCCTTAATGGGCGTGGTTTTATTCACACTGTTTCCCAGGAATTTCCCCGGCCATCTATCATCCGGCTTGAACGGATGATCAAAAGACCACGTATACGGGTCAAACTCAACAAGCGAGAGGTGCTTCGCAGGGATAATTACACCTGCCAATACTGCGGCAACAATACGCCCCAGCTGACCATCGATCACATGATTCCTCGCAGCCAGGGTGGTGAACATAAATGGAGCAACCTGGTCGCTGCCTGCCCCACCTGCAACCACCGCAAAGGGGGACGAACTTTGGAACAAGCACACATGCGCTTATCGCGCGCGCCCATAGAACCACCTTCGTCAGCCAGCTATATTTTTGCCGGGCATTTAGATCAGAATAAAGATTGGGTCCCCTTTATTGAGGGCTGGTAAATCGCCTTAATCAGCTTAGCATTTAATTCAACTGTGCAAATCCCCACTAACACCACTACCACTAAAACTCAAACTGCATAAAATCTTCGGCTAGCTGCACTGGACCAGAGAATTCTTGTGCTGCCCGGCTGACAAGATCATTATCTTTAAACCTGCCGTTTGGGTAATGAATCAAGTAGAGATTGCTTGCGCCAGCTTTAGTAGCAATTTGTCCTGCTTGTGAGGCATCTGAATGTCCCATGGAAGCACCAGTTGCCTCGTGGATCAGAATATGTGCTTTTTGTGCCAGCTCTACCACCTCTTGACAGGGTTCAGTATCCCCAGAATATGCGAAAACTTTTCCAGAAGCCGGGAATTCTATGCGCAGACCGATATTCGGGATGATGTGTTTGACCGGGGATGAATAAATCCGCCACTGATCGTGTTCCTGAACGAGAGCTTTGTCTTGCTCAATCAATCTGTGTAATTTAACTGGGAAAAAATTTGGCCAGGCATCCCAGCCATAAAGATCCATCATCGTTTCAAACCGGTCTAAGGTGAAATCTAGTCCATAGATGCGCAGTTCTTTTTTTCGTCCCATGAGCCATAAATCCATCAATAACAACGGAACACCGGAGACGTGATCAGGATGAAAGTGAGTCAATATGAGGTCCGTGATATCTTCGACCTCCAAGCCGGCTTTTCGCAGCCTGACGATCGGATTGTTCACACAGTCAATCAATACCAGACGCTCGTCACCGACCAAAGCCATGTGACTGTTTTCATGATTCTCGTCTGGAATCGCATTGGATGAACCGAGTATTACAACTTTTGGCATGTAGAATCCTATGGTCTTCTCGCCTTAGATTTTGTTATCCACCAAACAACCAGGTAACTATTCTTGGGGTTAATAAAACTTCCAGGGCTGCCGCGCCTAACAGCAATGGCAGCACCAACCCAACCATGACCTTGGCCCAATCTGCTGCTGCTCCAAGCCAGGCTTCACTGATCGTTTTTCCGGGTGCTGGAGATGCAATAGCTGCCCCAAGGCGTAATATCGCTGCACCTGCAATGATTAATGCTGGTATCTCCAGAATGCCATGTGGCAGGACAAAAGCCAGCAAGAATAATAGTGGAGACAATCCAGCACTTGCGGTTGTAGCAGCAAAAAAGCCGATAAATAGAATTGGCACAACCATGACGATTAATGCCAGTACTCCAAATGACAGCAGCCCAGCGAAGGTAGCCAGAAATACGGTCCGCAAGTTGTTCAACCACACCATGGGGATGCTGCTGTCATCAAAGAAGCGGAATTCTTGAATACCTACAATCCCACCGTTTTGTAATGTCGCGTCGTTTATCAATTCAGGTGGAATAACGAATTCATCTGCCAGGCTTGCGCCAAGTATGACTCCACCAATTAACACCACCGTTACCAGGATTGCTGGCAGCCGCATCTTGGCGAAAGTCTTCCCCAGCTCGTGCCGGTACCAATCCCAGGGTGAGCTGGCTTCACCTCGAAAATCATTCCAAAAAGAGTTGAAACCGCTTCTCAAGTCAAATGAATCAAATTCCCGACCGATCAATTCCTCTCGGTTAAAATGAGCAACGCCGATCCGGATCAGCAGCACAGCCACAGCAATTTCACCAAGCAGAGTCCAGAACAGGACCGCATTGTTTGACCAAACGATTACAGCACTCTCGGCTTGCAGCAGGATCGCCATGGGAATGATGATAAACACGGCCAATATGTTTGCAGCTCGCATCGAGGTGGTTTGTGATGAAACCACAACGGCCCCGCTGACCATTAACAAGCAATTTGTGGTTGCCAGGACAAATATTTGCAGGATTTGGACTCCGCCTGGAAACCAGATTCCCTGCAGGTACATCCAAACCAGGTACAAAACCATGCCCAGATAGCTGGCCATCAAAGCTGGAATTAACGCAGCCAATAGCTTCCCAAAGTAGATTTGGAAATCACTTAACGGGCTGCTCAAGAGCGGTTCCAAACTGCGGCGTTCCTTTTCTCCAACGAAACTTTCCAGTGCCAGGACGAGTGCTACCGTAATCGGGAAGAAACCTACCACCATCAGCAAGAATGGATAAACCTGCCCTGCCTCAATATACGCGCCATAGCGATCTGCGAAATCCAAGAATCGCCCCGATGCGTAATTCATGAATACCGGCAGTATGATGATCAGCAGCAGGACAGGTCCTATAATGCGCCAATCCCGGAAGTGATCGCGGACTTCTCGCCGGGTTACAACCAGCGCCGGGCGCAAGTTATCCAACATGAGCTGCCTTTGTCGCAAGCATATGTGGGTCTTTCATCACCTGCAGGTAAATCTGCTCCAGACTGCGCGGCACTTCTTCCAAACTTACCACCTTTAACCCCAGGTTTAATAAGTACTGCAAAACGACCGGATTGTCGATCTCCGGTTGGGCTGACCGGTAGCGCAGCCAATTTTCGCCCTGTCCTTCGACTTGAATACTTTCGGGAAGGATTACGCGCTCAAGATTCTGGTCAGATCCAAATCGAACCTCAAAGACTGCTGGCCCCAGCAGCCGCTGTCTCAGTTCATCTGGAGTACCTTGTGCAATTATTGTTCCACAACGGATTATGGCGATCTTACCTGCCAGCTTTTCGGCTTCGACCAGATTATGCGTGCACAGGATGATCGCCCGGTCCGATGAACGCAGCTCCTGAATCGAGTCCCTGACAAGGCGGGCACTTTCGGGATCCATGGCAGAAGTCGGCTCATCCAATAGCAAAACAGGTGGTTCGTGTAAGAGTGTTCTTGCAAGTGCTAATTTCTGCTGCATGCCTTTTGAAAATTTCCCCACCCGGCGCTTCTTAAATGGTTCCAATCCAAATTCATTCAGCATGCGATCGGCACGCTTTCGACGAGTTGGCAGATCTATGCCATACAATTGACCAAAGAAATCAAGGTATTCATTTGCAAGCATGCGCCCGTACAAACCGTGATGTTCGGTCAGCACACCAACCGAGGCACGCACCTCATCTGGATGTTCAACCACGTCGTACCCCGCCACCATGGCTTTGCCGCGCGATGGTCGCAGTATCGAGGTTAACATGCGCACAGTTGTGGTTTTGCCTGATCCGTTAGGTCCTAACAACGCCAGGACTTCACCAGCACTCACCTTCAGATTAACACCATCAACTGCAATGAATTCCTCAAAATGCTTGCTGAGGTCTTCAGTAATGATCATTATCTTCTGTTCAAATTTCCTTTCTACTCTTCCTCCCCAACTGTTTCGGCCTCCGATCTTCCGCTTTTCCAGTGCCGCCAAACCAACACACCTACGGCGGACAGAGCGACTACCAGCATTACTGTCTGGTTTATATTAATCCCCGCCACGTGTGATGGATCAAGCCGCAGAAATTCAAGCGAAAACCGTCCCAATGGATAAGCAATTAGGTAAATTAAGAAAAGGTCACCATTAATCAGGCGATCATCATATTTTCTTCCCAACCAGAGCAGTAAGATTACGATTCCAAAATTCCAGAGTGATTCGTACAGGAAGAGTGGGTGATAAGTTGCCTGGTCTTCATATCCAGGCAACCGATTTTCAGGATTAATTTGGATCGCCCAGGGCAGCGTGCTGGGGTTCCCATAAAGCTCCTGGTTGAAGAAATTCCCCCAGCGTCCAATTGCCTGGCCCAATGCAAGAGCTGGTGCAACTACATCCAGCCAAAAGGCAAAATCAAGCTTCCGGCGGCGAGCAAAGATGAACAATGCCAGCAAGCCACCAATCACCGCCCCCGGTATACCCAGTCCACCTGCGCGTATATTGATCGCATCCAATGGGTGTGTTAGATAATACATTGTCGTATATCCGGCCTCGACCATGGAGGCTGGAGGGGTGAAGATATGCCACAGACGGGCTCCCAGGATGCCGCCGATCAAGACCCAAACAAGCCCATCCCAGACAATATCGGTGCTCTGCCCCTTCCGCCTTGCCTCGTAAGCAGCCAGTCCAGCTGCCGCCAAAGCGCCAAGCATGATAATGATGCCATAATAATAAATAGTGATCGAACCGATTTGAATACCCATTATTTCTCCTGCTCCCCGCTTATTTGTCTCGGGTTTGTACCCGGATATCCCATATTCTTTGCAGCGCAGTAATATTCGCCAGGATTGCAATGATCCACAATCCTACCCATGGATAACCTAGGACAAGAGTAGGTGCGAGAACCAGGTAGCGCTCCATGCGTGTTAGAATACCGACTTTAGTGTCATATCCCAGGGAAGATGCGCGCGATCGAACGTAAGAGACCAGCACCGAACCGCTGGCGGCGAAGTAGGTCACAAGAGCCATCACCAAATCCCCGGCTTGGACATAATAAATTAATAAACCGCCAAAAATCACCAGCTCAGAATAACGATCGGTAACTGAATCAACAAAAGCACCAAATTCGCTCGGTTCTCCCCTCAAGCGCGCCATTGTGCCATCCAGTGCATCTACTGGACCCATCGCAAGGATGATCAAGCCACCATAGGTCATCTGCCCTTGGGAAAGGAAATAGGCGCCTACAGTATTTCCTAATAACCCAAGGATCGTCATTGTGTTTGGCATCAAGCCAATCCGGTTGAGGAAGGCTCCGATAGGATCCAGAACACCTCTAAATCGGACCCGCATTTGATCTGTAAAAGTCAGTTTCTTCTTCTCTTCTGAGGCTTGTTCCACTGTATATAATTCCTTTTTTGACATGAATTTCACGAGCAGTTATGCTAACCTATGGGGTAAAGACTGTCAAGCAGAGAGCTCATCCTCCGGTCCAATTAACACTTCCCGTTCCCTGCCACCGCCCTGGGAAGGTCCAACTACTCCCAGATCTTCGAGCTCATCGATCAGGCGCGCCGCGCGTGGATATCCAATGCGCAGGCGCCGCTGCAGCATCGAAGCACTGGCTCTCTGTGTCTCCTGCACAATAGCAATGGCTTTGTCGATTAATTGATCCTTTTGGGCTAATATTGCTTCTTGTTCCAGAAGTGCATCCCAAGGAGGTGCTTCTTCCTGCTCCACAGCATAGCTCTCCTGCCAATATGTGATCAACCGTTCAATCTCCTGGTCAGTAACTATAGCTCCTTGAGCACGGATTGGTGACCCCGCTTCCGGCGGCAGGAAGAGCATATCGCCCCGCCCGAGCAGTGATTCTGCCCCGGTTGAGTCAAGGATGACCCTTGAATCAATTGAAGAAGCGACTGCAAAAGATATGCGCGCAGGGAAATTAGCTTTGATTAAGCCTGTCACCACGTCTGTGCTGGGTCTCTGGGTTGCCACAACCATATGAATACCGGTCGCGCGCGCCATTTGAGCCAGGCGAACCAGGGCTGGTTCAGTTTGCTCCGGAGCCGACATCATTAAATCAGCCAGCTCATCGATCATCACCACAATATGCGGCAATGGTTCAGAATCCCGCTTCTTCCGCATTTTGCGATTGTACGTGTCAATATTTCGTGAACGCGAGGTTTCCAGCAATTTGTAACGGCGGTCCATTTCGGATACCGTCCAGCGCAGCACCCCAAGAATACGCTCCAAGCCAGTCTCGACTTTACCATATAAATGAGGTAAACCGTTGAATCTCACCAGCTCAACCATCTTTGGATCGATCATCACGATCCTCAAGTCCTCTGGTGTGTTGTTCATCACCAGGCAGGTGGTCAATGCTGCTATCGATACTGATTTTCCAGAACCTGTTGTACCTGCAATCAGCAGGTGGGGCATGCTGGCCAGGTCTGCTACCACGGCCTGACCGGAAACATCACGCCCGAGCGCGATCGTCAGCGGTGAGCCAAATTTATAGAATGCCTCTGTTTCCAGTATCGGTCGTAGACGCACAACTGTGGAGCGCGTATTGGGTACCTCGATGCCAATGTAAGGACGGCCTGGTACCGGTGCTTCAATCCGCAAACTCGGCGCAGATAAAGCCAGCGCAAGATCGCGGGACAGGGCAGCAATTTGCGCCACGCGCACTTTATGGCGTTTTATCTCCTCCTCGCTGCCTGCCTTTTCGACAAAACCTGGTTCAACTGCAAATTGGGTGACAGTGGGTCCCACCTGAAAACCAATTACCCTCGCAGGGATACCAAACTCTGCCAGGGTTTTTTCTATTAACCCAGCAGTGAGGTTGATATTACGCTCGTCCGGTTTGCTGGTTTGTTCATTTATTAACAGATCAAGATCGGGCAGCCTTTCATCCCTCTTAGGCGACTCTGCCTTCTTTTCTTCGTCTACTTGAATTTTAAATTTCTTACGGTATTCCGCTGGCAGGCGCTGTGCTCTTTTCTTCTTCTTGGCAGGTTGCTCGACGCCATCCTGCTCGCCAATGGTCACCGCAGGATCTGAGCCTTCATAAACAGCAGCTGCCGTCGAATAATTCACTGCTAATCTTCCAAGATAAGCAGTGAATCCACTCCCAACCAGAACCGAAAAGAAAATCACCACCACCAGAATGAATCCTAATAACCATGCAGGTCTGATAAATGTTCCCAGCAGCTCGGCCAGGCCCCAACCCACTAAACCGCCATCGAACCCCTGAGAAGCACGTTCCAAAGAGCCTTCTGCTGACATCGCCAACAGGGCTAAACCAGCGAAAATCGCCAATTCAAGGATTAGAATACGTCCCCAGCGGAGCCTGTCCAGTGTATCGGAGCGTTTGATTATCAGGATTAGACCTACTCCTATGGCCACCGGGATGAATAGGTAGCTTCCCCAACCAAACCAGCGCTGCAAGAGTTCTGCCCACCAGGTAGTCACCACACCTTGCGTTAAATCCGACATCGCCAGTAAGGTTAACAACCCCAAAGTCAGCAGAAACACGCCTGCGATGTCCCAGGCATATCGCTGCAGAGTGCCCAAAATGCGGTAAGACGTATCTGATATACCGGCGCCGTCTTCTAAATCCCGGTTGGTTTGACTGGTTTCTTTGGGATATTTCTTTGCCATTACTATGATCTAATTTGGATAACTATACTCATCCAATTTTGTTACCTGTAAGTCACCTTTAACCAAGTTCGCGTGTGTAATATGGCTGGTATCTCACCATTAAGAAGGTTTTGTCTCCTGTTTAGACTCACCTCGGGAGGCAATGTAGATTCCAGCGAGAATAAGTATAGCACCAATAATTTTAAGCAAAGTCGGTGTCTCATCTAACAGGATATATGCCAGGACTGCTGAACCAATCGGCTCACCGAGCAGGGAGATTGATACGAATGCGGCAGAGAGATAGCCAAGAGCCCAGTTGAAACTTGAGTGGCCCATGAGCTGGGGCACCAGTGCCAATAGGATCAACCAGACATAGGTCTGTGGAGGATAACCAAAAGCTGATTGCCCCGAACCAAACATTAAGACAATTAATACAACTGCCGCAATCCCATAAACCACAAAAACATAAGGAATTAATGCGATTCCGCCCCGCAGACGTCTACCAATTAACAGGTAACCTGCTGCCATCCAGGCGCCAGCAAGTGCCAGCAAATCACCAATAAACGCTGAACCCCGTATGAATTCATTAAAAGAGGGACAAACCAATTTTCCACTATCAATTAGGCACACATCGCTTATTCCCACGACGATAACCCCCACAAATGCTAGCCCCATCCCAGCCAGGATCGCTCTTGTCAGGGGTTCCTTTATGGTGAATGGGGATAGCAGTGCCACCCACAATGGTGCTGTAGAGACAAGCACGACGGAACTGACGACTGTAGTGTATTCCAGCGAGGAGATCCAGGTTGCAAAGTGCAGCGCCAGGAATATTCCAGAACCGATCGCCAACCAGCGATCTTTTCCCTTGATACTCGCCAGCTCAGTCCGGTGCTTGATTAGTGCAACCGGTGCCAGAAACAATGTCGCCAGGCCAAGGCGATAAGCAGCAATCACTATTGATGGCGCATAAACTTGAGCATAGCGGACAAATATCGAACCCGTGGAGACCGCCAGGATCCCGAAGGCGATCACCAGAAGTGGTGGCAGAAATGGTCTCTTGGAGGGTTCGTTCATGATCGCGAAAAGTGCCTAACTTGACAAGTATTCAAGCAATGTTACAATCCTAACTGAATGACTTCCAGTTATGCTACATCACAATTCATCAAACAGTCAACCCCTTTCAACTCATATTTAATTCAAAGGAGATCGCGATGACTTTCGAACTACCTTCACTTCCATACAACTATGGAGATTTAGAAGCCTCCATTGACGCAATGACCATGGAAATCCATCACAGCAAGCATCATAACGCTTATGTCAGCAACTTGAATGCTGCTTTGGAGAAGCACCCAGAACTGGCTGGTAAATCATTAGAGGAATTGGTATCTGACTTATCCGGAGTTCCTGAAGACATCCGCACCGCAGTTCGCAACAATGGTGGCGGTCATTTTAATCACAGCCTTTTCTGGACCGTCATGACGCCGAACGGTGGTGGTGAGCCATCTGGTGCACTGGCTTCAGCAATTGATGGAGCATTTGGAGATTTCGCTTCATTTAAGGACACATTCGCAAAAGCTGCTGCCACACGTTTTGGCAGTGGTTGGGCCTGGTTAGGGTTAAAAGACGGTAAACTTGCAGTGCTCTCAATGCCTAACCAGGATGTTCCCATGATGGGTGGGCTGACACCCGTCCTCGGACTTGATGTGTGGGAGCATGCTTACTACCTCAAATATCAAAATCGGCGACCGGAATACGTGACCAATTGGTGGAATGTGGTAAATTGGGATGAGGTAGCCCGTCGTTTCGCAGCAGCATAATATCTCACTAACTTTGACCAAGAGCTGGTTGGATTTGAGGTAAAATTAACAATCGAATTTCAATATATTTCATCTCACTATTTGGGAGGTCCCTTCAATGACTTACATTATCACTAGTTTGTGTCTCCGAGATGCTGGGTGTGTCGATGTCTGCCCAGTGGAGTGTATCGTACCTGGCAAACCGACCGAAGAATGGCCCTGGTACTACATCGACCCGGACACCTGCATCGATTGCGGTGCCTGTATACCTGAATGTCCTTTCGAAGCCATCTTCGTGGAAGATGAAGTTCCCGAGGCATATGATGCCAAAGGTGGTGAGCAAGTCAGCATGCCCAAGGGGACAGCTGGTCATGAAGAAGTTTTTGATGGCTCAGATCACAACGGCGAAGCAGTTCACCTGGAGAGTGTGCGCACCCTCGAGGCTGGTGAAACAGTCGACTTTACCCCAGACATTCAACCCAATTACGATTATTTCCAATCTGGACCGGGCTACAGCGCGCTCGACTGACCACGACAAGAATTTAAATCACCGACCCGCAAGTAATCACCTGCGGGTCGGCTTTCTATTTAATTTGATGCAACAGGTTCGTCGTTTCCGATTTATCGCTCACGTAATTCTAGATTACCAGCTCCCATCTCCACGGTGATGGTCAATTCTGGACCATCCCCTGGTAAGGTATATAACCCACCTGAGATACGCCATGAGCCGCTGCGATCAACATTGACCAGGCCACCTTCGAATCGAACGGTCGCAGGTGTCCCCTCGGGAACGATAATCACAATGCGGCTCAATCCAGATTTGATGCTCACATCTGCATCCTGCTGAAGTTCGCCTGAGAAATCTAAGCGATAATCTCCTGCCCCGCTCCTGAAATCCATTTCCCGAAAATTAGCATTTGCCAATCCGGTTAGGGTAGCTTGCGATGCTCCTGTATCATAGCGCAGTGTATCCATCTCAACTGGATTCGGCTCTGAGAATGATACGTCAGTCTTTGCAGCACCTTCAGCGATATGCAGTTTACGCAGTGGGATACCACCCAAGTTGAATTCACCCTGGTACCCTCCGGCAGCAATATCCAGTTCCATTGGGGAAACTCCCCAATGCTAAATCCCATCGATTCTCGAGATCATCGCCGAGTACTGGGATGAGATTGATATCATCTACTTGCTGGGAGATCTTTACTCTTCCTTCGGTAGCAGTTATCTCAGGCTCGAATTCCTCAACATTGTAAGTTGCCGTACCGGAAACCAGATAATCACTATCACCCTGGATCAATATTCAGTTCACCCGCACCAAATTCCAGCTTGACCTCTGTGACCTGTTCTGAATCCGGAGCTGGAATCTCTATCTCAATCGTTTCTGGCAGCACTATGGTGACACCCTGGATTTGAGGGTTGAAAGTAAAGGTGCACGCCAGCATGGCAACACTCAATGCTGCGATTGCGGCTAATGCTCTTATTGGATACATGATAACCTCCTTATCATTTTGCTTCTACCAATATATACGCAGGTAATCGCAATTAGTTGCAATATTCATCTCGATCGAGTTGAGATGCTTCCAGTTTCGTAGCCGTGTAAGAAGGACAAGTAGTATGTCTCCCTCGCCGTTACTGGTACCGATCAATATTCAATCGTTCTTATGAGCTTCAAAGCAGATCACACCTTGTTGTCCTACCTCAGCTTCATGCACCAGATTTGCAGGCAGGTCCAACCTGTCACCACTTCCCAGCGTTACCTGTTCACCTGCATCTGGTAAGATAAATGTGATCGAACCCTGCAGGACATAAATAATTTTGTGAAATGGGTGCGAATGAGCCCCGTATACTTCTCCCGGCGCATTGGACCAGCGGTATCCGGATAATCCTTGTTCACCAAGCAAGCGGCGCACTTCACTTTCATTGGGTGGCGCATCTCCCGCCCAAGACTTTACTGCAAATTCTTTATCAGCCGTCATAAATCTGACTCCTTCCCTGGCAAGATGCTCAATTTTACCCTTTCTCCCGGGGGCTGCCATCACCTTGCAGAATTAGATAATATAAGGCAAAATTAGAAATGACTTCAATGCTTTCAATGCCATCAAGATATAATTCTCGTCTCGCTACTTCAAATTCCCTACCATCAATTGTCAATGACCAAATAAAAGGAGGTCCAAGCTTATGTCTGAATCACCTGAACCCAACACAGATAAGTCAGCAGAAGATCTAGCTTCAGAATTTCACAACCTGGGAGATAATCTCAAGCGATTCTTTGTGAACGCCTGGGAGAGCGAACAGCGTAAAACAATTCAATCAGAAATCGAAGCAGGTCTGAGCGAATTAGGCGATACCTTAAAGACAACCGCCGATGAAATTCAGGATAGCGATACCGGCCAGCGCATAAAATCAGAAGCATCAGACTTTCGGGACCGTGTGCGTGACGGCGAGGTCGAACAAAAAGTCCGCTCAGACCTGACTAATTTCTTACAAAAATTAAATTCCGAATTGGAAAATGCTATCCCTCCCGAGGAGCCATCTTCCATGGATGAGGAAGAGATTGCTGATCAGGAATAACATGACAAAAAAGATTTTTATTCAACAGACCAGTCCCGGTGATCCAGTTGAGGTAAATGAGGTCACCATTTATCCGGTCGCTCGTTCTTACCGGATTAATTTGCCTGGTGTGCGAGGTGGAATCATCTGGAACAAACCCTTGGCCGTAATCGTTGAGGACTCTAACGGAAATCGCCAAGTACTACCAGTTCCCGATCGTACTCGCCAGCTGCAGATTGCTATCTTCTATGCGGGTTTAATTGGAACCTTGCTTACCTGGCTAATATTCCGCAAGTCAAGAAAAACAGAAAAAAAGGAGCTATAGATTATGGATAAAGTAGTCAAAGGACCTGGAGGCAGTGGAGCAGTTGATCTTCACCAAACCCTGGATGACATTAACTCTACAATGGAATCGTTCCTTGAAACCGCCAGCGTCAATCGGGTTTATGGAGCACCCATCGAGGTCGGAACGACAACAATAATCCCAACCGCAGAAAACCTGGTGATCATGGGATTTGGTGCTGGTGCGGGATACGGAGTAGCCGATTTCGAGAATAAGGATGAAGAGGCTTCACCTCCCGGTGAAGGGACCGGAGAAGGTGGAGGTGGGGGAGGCGGTGGCGGGGGGCGGACTTTATCCAGACCCGTAGCAGTCGTCATTGCAACGCCGGAAGGTGTCCGGGTGGAACCTGTTGCAGACCGCACTAAAGTGATTATGGCCGCTATCACTGCAGCAGGATTTGTAGCAGGCATGTTCCTGCGCATGAGCCGCGGACCAAAATCCCTCTAATAAATTAACTGATTCCTTTAGCTAATCTATAGATCTGATCTGCATATGAGCGGATCAGATCTTTTAATGCCAGCTTTGATCTCCAACGACTTGGAATCCCCTCTTCCCCATAATATGCTCCCGCGATCTGTCCATACACAGCTCCAGTCGTATCCGCATCGTCTCCCAGGTTTACCGCCATCAAGCAGCCTGAATCAAAAGAATCGCTGCGTTCGAACGCCCATAGTGCCGCTTCTAACGATTGGACTACATAACCGCTGCCTTTTATATCTGGTGGTTCTTTATCTTTGAATGATCCTCGCATGATCTGGTCAATTTCCTCGATCAATGGATCTTCACCAACGTAATATGAACCACTCAATAATTCTCCCTGATCGACTCCGTTCAAAGCACCAGCGATTAACGCCCCAAAATAACGGCAGGCGTCAACTGCGGCCCTGGTTCCGTGTGTGGTTTTTGAGCTGATTCC
>PVMK01126096.1_pt1 | contig 52281 bp, 56 predicted proteins | sample 1853481 | NCBI WGS metagenome assembly PVMK01 (sample SAMN08533507, study PRJNA380276) | Marine sediment metagenome, whole genome shotgun sequencing project.
CCAACGACGATGCGGTCGGGACGTTGCCGTAGCGCCTCACGCACCAGGTCTCGCAGCGAGATCTCGGAGCCACCGTCGAGTCCGGCGTCTCGGGTTTGCATCTGCGTCATGTCCGGCAGCGGTGCGTCGATCTCGAAGACCTCCTCGCAGGTGACAACGCGTCGGTCTGGCGGAACCTCCCGCAGGAGGCAGTTCACGAGCGTTGTCTTACCTGCACCGGGAGCTCCTGCGATCAGAATCGTCGCGTCGGATGTGATGGCTTCACTGAGGGTCCGCCGAACGCTCTCCGGGAACGCACCCTTCTCAACGAGGTCGGACAGGCTCGCCGCGGTCACGACGAACTTTCGTATCTGAATGTTCATCCGATCGGGATGCGTAATCGGAGGCCCCGTGATGTGGACACGACTGCCGTCCGCAAGCTGGGCAGACACGATGGGATTCGCCTGATCGACGCGACGACCCGTCCCCACCAGCAGCTGATCTGCGACGCGACGAACTTCATCCGTTCCCACGACGATGTTCGCGAGTTGCTTGACGCCGTTTCGGACGACAAAAGTTCGCTCTCCACCGATGACGATGATCTCCTCGACGAGTGCGTCGTCCAGGAGGTCCGTGAGAAAGCCGTAGCGCGGAGTCACTGTCGTCATCATGGACGTGCGGCGATTCCGGCCAGGGAGCGGGTCAACGATCTGTCAGGCGGGCGAGCAGCCGAGATCTTGCGCCTGACGGCTGGGCGATCGGCCACCACGGCAGAAGGTTCGAGACCCGTCCAACGCGTGACGGCAGCGACGACGTCGTCGCGATGCCGAGCCTGAACCTTGTTGAGGACGACCTCAGGAGTCGGGCCCATCCAGGAACTCGTGAGTTGCGCACCTCTCACTATGCCTATCGGAGACGCATCCACGACGAGGATGAACCGATCGACAACCTCACGGAGCCAGTCGTCGATCGCCGACGAACCCACATCAAGGACAACTCGGTCGTACATGTCAGCAGCGGCCTCAACGAGGCCAGCGAGCATCTGGGTACGGACGAATCCTTCGCCCGGCCGATGGGATCCTGTGACGACGTCAAGATCACCGACGGTGCGCACGCATGACCGATCGAAGTCTCCCTCCGACCGAACAAGGTCCGCTGCATCTGCGATGTCCGGCCGCGGCGCGATTCCAAGGCGCACGGCGAGAGCTGGAGCTGCAAGATCCATGTCGATGAGCAGCGTCGATTCGACAGTGGACATCGCCAGCGCGTGGGCGCACGCCACCTCGGTGCAGCCGGGGGCGCCCCGTGCGCCGACCACTGCGATCACCGCACCACGGCTGTGACCAGTGGGTGCGGCAGCGGTTGGAGCGATGAATCGGATCGCCTGTACGAGCGCCTCGATGTCCACGGAGTCCGGGAGAACCTCGTTCGCCCCACCGAGTTCAAAGAGCGAGGAAGCCGGTTTGTCACCGTCCGGGTACACACCCACGACCCCAAAACCAAGACGACGCCATGCCGAGATCTGGTGCGGCATTACCCACGCGACATCTCCACCGGCAACCACGACATCGATGTCGGAGGCGTGCGACTCGATGTCCGATGGCCTGAACGCCCTCAGAACCACCTTGACCGACGCTGTCTCCCTCGCATGGGCGACGAGCATCGGCTCCCACTCCCTCGCTGACAGCACTGTGGCCACTCGAACGGTCATGGCGCGACCCGTACGAGATCGACCGCACCGCTTCTGCCGGCTCCTGCGATCGTCTGGGCGAGTTCCTCGTCAACTGCGAGCAGCAGATTCACACGGTCGGCGTTGAGTCCTTCGCCTCCGGGACGCGCCTCGACGACGTACACACCCGTGGCGACAAGTTGTGTAACCGACCCCTCGCCGACGCCGTTGGCCACGGTCACGTACACATCGACTCTGTCTCCAGGGACGAGCCTCCCCAGCACCGCATGCGATTCGTCAAGTGACAGGGCGATCACGTTCGGCGCCTCAAGCAACTCCGGTGGCTGGAGTAGCGAGGGAACCAGGGGTTCTCCCTCAGCGATCGGAGCACGAAGCGACCACGATGCCAGGGCACCGATAGCCGAACCTTCGACGAGACCCTCGGAGGACTCGACGTACCGAACCGTCACATCCTCCGCCGTCAATGCCTGACCGGGAGGAAGGTCTGTCGAGGCGATCAACACAGGGATACGGTCCGGTGGCCTCGTAAGGAGGAGGACAAGAAGGGCCGCTATCGCAGCGAGGACGAGGCCGATCATCCGCTTCCCATCGATCGAAGGCAGCGACAGCGCCTGGGTTCTGATTCCCAACGCCATCAGCGTGCCTCGAATGCCACAACGTGGCTGAGTGCGATGTACCGAACGGTTGCAGACTCTTCGAGCGACACATGGTCGAGACCGACCGATCGAACGACACCGCGGTACATGTGTCCATCTGCGGTCGACAGAAGCACCCGCTCACTGCGGTCCTCGCTCAGGATCAGCCGATCACGGAGGGACATCCTGCGCATCGCTGCGGAGCGTGCGGCTTCCTGTTCGGCGTCAAGCGTGTCGTCCAATCGGGTGCGAAGATCCCTGCCGATTCGTGCCAGGTCTGGATGGTTGAAGGGGTCCACGGACGCCACACTTTCTCAATCAGGCCCAGCGTCCCAGCCTCTCTCAGAGCAAACTCCACATCTCGACCCGTTTCAAGGGGTATGCGCGTCGTTGTTTCGCGACATGCCGCCAGATTTCGCGAACCGGCGCACACACGCCTCGCTCACACGCCTAAGTCGTTCGGTTGACATCGGCCGTCCGTATCATCCGATGAGGGCGGACCCGGTATCGGGACCGCTCGCTTCTTGTCATCCCTGATCGGACCCACCATGGGAATCACCTGCGGAATCGTTGGGCTGCCGAACGTCGGTAAGTCGACGCTGTTCAACGCGCTCACCGGCGGCGAGATACCCGCCGAGAACTATCCGTTCACCACGATCGACCCCAACGCTGGCATCGCCACAGTCCCAGACCCGCGACTCGACGTCCTCACCGAGATCGTCGAGCCCAAGAGCACGATCCCAACGGTCATCGAATTCGTCGATATCGCGGGCCTCGTTGCCGGCGCGGCAGATGGCGAAGGCCTCGGTAACAAGTTCCTGAGCCACATCCGCGAAACTGACGCGATCGCACACGTCGCACGTTGTTTCATCGACGACAACGTTGTGCACGTCGACGGCACCGTCGACCCACTCAGCGACATCGCAACGATCAACACCGAACTGGCACTCGCAGACCTTGAAACTGTCGCCAAATCACTCGACAAACAGAGTCGTAGAGCTCGTTCGGGTGACAAGGATGCCGCTGCTGCCGCTGCGGTGCTTGAACGAGTCGATAAGCAGTTGTCAGACGGAAACCCCGTTCGCACCATGACCTTCACCGACCAAGAACACAAGATCGTACGCGAACTCTTCCTCCTCACCGCAAAGCCGGTGATGTACATCGCAAACGTTGACGAGGACGGTCTCGAAGGAAACGAATTGTCGAAGGAGGTCGAAGAACTCGCTGAGGAAGAGGGCGCTGGCGTGGTCGTCATCTGTGGAGCACTGGAGGCTGAGCTCGCGTCACTCGATGATGATGATCAGCACGACATGCTTGCCGAGTACGGCCTGTCAGAACCCGGCTTGAACAAGGTGATCCGCGAGGCATACGACCTCTTGGGCCTTCTCACGTACTTCACGGCCGGAGAGCTCGAAGTGAGGGCATGGACTGTCCACGGAGGATCAACGGCGCCTCAGTCCGCAGCGGTGATCCATACAGACTTCGAGAAGGGCTTCATCCGAGCCGAGGTCATCGGCTACGACGACTTCGTGGCCGGCCAAGGCGAAGCGGGGGCCAAAGAAGCCGGAAAGTGGCGCCTCGAGGGCAAGGACTACATCACCCAAGAGGGCGATGTCATGCACTTCCGGTTCAACGTCTAGCTCCACAGCACGCACGATTCCGGATGCGCGCTGGCTCGACTGTTCATTCTGTTGGACTGAGGTTCACATCCCGTAGCGCCTGCTCGCAAGCGAAGAAGACGGCGCGCCCGATGCTGAACGACCAGCGCCTCGCTAATCGACTGCGTGCCCGGAACTTTCCCTCTGCTCCAACCACGCTTCGATGCGAGGTCCGGCAGCCTCATATCCCGCGTTGATGACCGCAGCAGAACGATCGAAGTCCAAAAGGCTGATCCCACGCATGTCGAGATCGAGATAGAAATCGATGAGTCCCTCGTTGACAGTGCGGTCGCGCTCCCTCATGGATGCAGTGATCATCGACCGCAACATCACCGGGATCATCCGCGGATACCGCTTGCCACCGCGCCTCAATTTCGACTGCACGACCTGGGTCGCTGAAACGTACATCCCAAGATCGTTGTGCGATCTCGGCCCGACCGGAGGAGCTACGTCGACGGCGATGACAGTCCCATTGTGAAGTCGCTTCCGCATCACGTCAGCGGGCAAGTTATTGAGGACTCCGGAATCCACAAGCAGATCAGATTCCGATGCAACCGGGGGAAAGACTCCGGGTATCGAGGAGCTCGCCCTGACGGCTCGGGACAGGTCGCCCCGATCATGAACGACGAGATGTGAATGGGTTAGGTTGGTCGACGTACAGAAGAACGGCGTCCACAGATCTTCGATGTCCCAGTCGCCCAAAGCCGCCTGAAGCCCTCGAGCGGCACGTTTGCCTTTGACAAGGGATACGAATGGAATCGTGTAGTCGAGAAGGCCGGAGAAGGCGGCATGAACGTCTCGTTCCATGTCATCAAGGTCGCCGCCACGGGCGATAACAGCGCCCATGGCCGCACCCATCGACGCACCTCCGATCATGTCGACATCAATGCCGCATTCCTTCAGTGCGCGCGACACGCCCAGATGTGCGAACCCTCGGGCGCCTCCCCCTCCAAGGACCAACCCTGTCGCCTTGTCGGCCAGGATCCTCGCCAGCGCATCGAGACCCTTGCCACCTGCCTCTCCGATGTGGACGACGATGTCGGGGTTCCAGCGCGCGACGAACCGCGCTGTGTTACGAGGACGCTCTGCATGGGACGGGTGGAACACCGCAAGGATCATTCGACCGAGCGATCGCGACGCCACGAGTTCATCGATCGCATTCAGATTCTCGCTCGTGTCATCGGACTTCACTGCGATCAGAACGTTGTCCGCCTGCCTCGTTATCCGCTTCGTCCACGATGTCGGGCCCGGATCGGCGAGGTACACGAGGTGGTTGTTTTCATGTTCGAGCTCGTAGAGAACCTGGTTCAATCGGACGTCGCCTGGTGTCTCCCTTTCCGACTGTGCGACGCCTGGTTTCCCCAGGATCGTGTCTATCCGTTCACTCGACACCAAGGATGTGGGGCCGAACGTCTCCAGTTCCTTCACAAGTGCGCTACACATTCCGTCAGACCAACGCCGATCGACAGACAGGACCGCAGTTACTTCCTGTGGCGCGGACCTTGTTCGACCTTTCTTCTGCCGCATGAGATTCGCAAAGACAGACGCAACGACTCTTGGATTGCTCTTGAGAAGTGCAAGGAAGGCGCCTCGTGGTATCTCGACCACGACCGAATCTCTGACTGCCAGGGCCGACTCGGTTCTGGCAACGGCGTCGACGAGCCCTTCCTCACCGATCAGCGCTCCCTTGCCAACCTCATGGTTGCCTGCCTCGTGATCTCCATCGTGCGATCCGACAAGACGGATTCGACCTCGAATGACAGCGAATCCGCCGTCGGCCACCTCCCCATCGCGGAATAGGTAATCGCCAGCACTGACTCGACGCCAAACAACCGAACGAGAAATGGCGTCCCCGACATGAGGATCTACAGGCCCCAACAACCAGCCCATGAATTCCATCAGCCATCGATGGTCAAGACGCCTGATCGCTTCGGTCGAGACACGGTGGTAGAGCGCTGGGGCGAGGGAGACCAGCCGTTCGAAGCTCCCGGCGTCAAGGCTCGCAAGCTCTGTGACGCCCACCGAGCGAACGGTCGCCGTGCGTGACCCTCCAGCCAGAACCGCCACCTCGCCCACCACCGAGCCCGATTCGAGCACAGCCAACGGCTGATCGTCAAACCCGAGCACCTCGACGGATCCTTGGAGGACCACGAATACGTGAGCCGCCGGATCACCTCTTCGAACGAGCACCTCCTCCGGGCGAAGGGTCACCGACTCGATCTTGATGTCAGCACTACTGAGCAGTTCGAAGTCAACGCCAAGAGCTTCTGCGACGGACTGGCGCACCGACACTGTTCGATCCCTCCTATGCATGGACGCAGACTACGCCTCAACGGCAGCGACAGACAGCGAACAGATGAGGCATGTAGAGTGGCTGTCCCTTGCGGAACGGGAGCACGATGAAGAGGTCAACACCCACCGTCGTTCTCGCCGCAGCGGTACTGCTCATCGCAGCGAGCTGTGGCGGTGAGTCTGAGCCAGCCGTCGAAACAACGGCTCCCCAAGTGTCGACGACCGAAGCTCTGACTACAAGCTCAGAAGCTACGAGTGCGCCTGACACCACCACGGCTGACGATGCCAGTTCCGACACCACACCCGAGGCACCCGAGCCTGAAGCCGCGCCTGGATCCGATCCGAAGGGCGATCCGCTGGACGGCAACGACAATCCGACCGAGGAAGAAGACGTCGCAGGTGGTGACATCGAGAATGTCAGCCATGTCCTTGCCGCGTCAGGGGACAATTGTTTCGTCGTCGATTTCTATGGAGACGGTGAAGCAACCTCGGCCGAAGTTGGAAATTACATCGTCGATGTTGAAGCCGTCGACTCCGAAGACGGAGGATTCGGAGTCCGCACAGAGTTCAGGCTTGGGGAAGCGGCCAACGGGTCTGTCCGGCTTGGGCCGCTGGCATCGGGAAGGGACAGGTTGGAAGGAGCGGTCGTAACCCTTGCATGGGACGACAGCGACACGCTCAGCACGTGCGTTGATAGCGGTGACACGAGCTTGGCCGTAGCGAACTTCATGGTCTCGATCTACATCTTCGACGCAGATGGGGATTATTGGGACCGAGCTGAAGGAATCGGAGCTCCGTAGTCCGGCTCTGCGCCGGATCGTAGGGGTAACCGAACTCTCATGGACAACCCGACTCACCACGCGTAGACCGGTGGATCTGCCAGCTACGGCTGACGGAAGATCGAGTGGTCGCCGATTCTCCGCCATCGAACGGCAACGTAGCGTCCAGCATCTACGTCACCGACAGCGATCCATTCCCAGGCGGCACGGCCATCCGGTCCTGTGAAACTCCATGTCATCTCGCTGACTCCGGGAGCTCCTTGAACGCTCCGTACTCGTAACTTCCCCGGCCAAGATAACGACGGATCCTCGACCCGACGGTCAGCCCTCACTCGATCGGCCACCGGCATGACGGTCAAACCGTCTGCGATCGGTTCGGAACCCGCGAACATGTCGTCATGAAAGTTTCGAGGATCCTCCGACCGCCACTTGCCGCTGGTGCGCTACTCGCTGGCCAGATAGCACGCGCCGCATACCGCGATGATCTTCCGAGCCTTGAGAACCAGGATCCTTCGGGTGTGTTCGGTGATCCCCGTTCGAAGCCACTGACGATCGTGTACCTGGGAGATAGCTCCATCACCTCACCAGGCGTCGAGCCGCTCGACGAGGCGTGGCCGAGGCAGGTCGCCATGCATCTCGCCGAGCGGTTCTATGTGAACGCAGTCAGCGTCGCTGTCGGCGGTTCGAAGGCACGGGACGTCCTCGAATCACAAGTCGACGAGGCCCTGGAGCACGAACCCGACATCGCGTACGTCGTCGTTGGTTCGAACGACGCACTCCGCGGGACCCCGGTCGCTCGCTTCGAGGACGAATTCGATCGCGTCGTGGCAAGGCTGCATGGGAATGTTCCCTCCGTCGGACTGTCAGGGATCGGTGACCTCGGAACGATCCCCCGGCTCCCCCACCTCGCTCGCGGGGTCGCAAGAATTCGTGGCCGGGCGGTCGACAGGGCCGTCGCAAGAGTGGTGGCGAAGTATCCGAGAGCGATCAAGTCGAACGTCTGGACCGTGATGCATTATGTGTTCGGAAATGACCCCGAGATGTTCGGAGGCGACCAGTTCCATGCGTCTGCCTCAGGCCATTCTGCGTTCGCAACCGTTGGCAGGCCGGTAGCAGACGAACTGGTTGACATCTGGCTTGCGAACGAGCGTCCCGAAACTTCCTGACGAGGAACTTCGGATCTTTGCTTGACAGTCGAACGTATGTTCGATAACATGGAGAGATGAACACGTACCCGGCGGCCGGCCGGGTGACAGGCCCAAACACCAACATCCCTGTTGGTGGTCTTCCCCCACTTCCCCGTGAGCCTGCTACTGCTGTCCGCCACCCTCAAACAGTTGAAAGCGTTGACCGTCATGTCGTTGGTTGACACGCTTCAAGGAACGTTGGACCTGATGTCTGACGACGTCCTCGAGAAGGACCTGATCGACCTACGCCAGTCGATCAACGCAGCCCAAGCGAGGTTCACTGTTGAGGTCCGTGAACTGGAGCGTCGTGGTATCCCCGAGTTGTCTCATGGGTTGCGTGTCACGGGGTGGTTGAAGAAGTTCTGTCACATGACAGGACCCGAAGCGTCAGGGACCGTCAAAACGGCCCGTGCCATGGCCCACATGCCGACCGTGACCGACAATGCCCTTGCAGGTGAGGTGCCTGCACGCTCCACACAGATACTCGGCCAGGCACGGGACCGGTACCCAAGTGAGTTCGAAGATCACGAACCGGTGTTCGGGGACGTCGCAAGCTACCTGTCGGTTACGGACCTGCGTAAGACGATCAGCCACTGGGAACAGCAAGTCAACTACCCGAAAGCGTTAGACGACGTTGACAAGCGTGACCGCAGGCGCAGCCTCTACCTGGCTTCGATGTTGGACGGTATGGGTGACATACGAGGCACCCTGACCCCTGAACTGTTCCAGCTGGTTGATACGGTGATCGATGCTCAGGTGAACCCGACATTCTTGGACCGTGACGACCCACGCACCCCGGCACAACGCAGGGCAGACGCTCTGGGTGACGTGTGCCGCTTCTACCTCGACCACAACGACACTTTGGTCACCTCGAGTGGCGAGAAACCGCACGTCACCGTCACCGTCGACTTTGAGACGTTGAAAGGCCAGGCCCTGCTCCTGCCTGAACTAGCAGGCATGCCCGTGACACCAGAGACGGTGCAGACGTATCACGTGTGACGCTGCGATCATCCCCATGGTGCTGGGTTCGGACTCAGAACCACTCGATGTCGGACGTAAGACACGCACCATCCCCACAGCCATACGGAGAGCGTTGGAACAGCGCGACGGCGGCTGTGTGTGGGACGGCTGTGACGCACCGCCATCTTGGTGCGACGCACACCACCTGACCCACTGGGCAGACGGAGGCGACACCTCACTCGGGAACCTCACGCTCCTCTGCCGACCACACCACACCGCCACCCACAAACCTTCCGACCACGACAGACACAACCGCCCGAACCAACCGAGGCCACCACCCGACCCCTGATGCGCTGGCAGGCAATGGCGCTAGCCGATTGCGTCTTTTCGGTCGAGGAAGTGCTGGATCATCAGCGAGACGGTACCGATCGCACCTTGATTGATCCCCTCGGGGATGATGATGTCGGCGTAGCGCTTGGACGGCTCGACGAACCGGTCGTGCATGGGGCGAACCGTGCGCTCGTACTGCGAGAGGACCGAGTCGATGCTTCGACCGCGCTCGAGGATGTCTCGGCGAAGTCGCCGCATCAGCCTGAGATCGGCGTCGGTGTCGATGTAGACCCTCAGATCGAACTGTTCCCTCAGGTCCGGGTCCGAGAGCACCAGGATCCCCTCGACGATGACGGCTGGCTCCGGCACGAGCGTGATCGTGTCAGCCGTGCGTGTATGCGATTCGAAGTCGTACACCGGCCGTTCGATCGGTTGTCCATTGCGAAGGGCTGCGAGATGTTCGGTCATAAGATCGAGTTCGATCGAGTCCGGGTGGTCGTAGTTGATCTTCCTACGATCCTCAAGACTCAGGTGCGCCTGATCCCGGTAGTAGGCGTCCTGCTGGAGGTAGATGACCTTGTCCCTGCCGACGAGATCCACGACAGAGCGGGCGATCGTGGTCTTACCGGAACCCGAACCGCCGGCGATCGCTATGAAGAGCGGTCTGTGCTCCCCTTCACGGGGACCGAATTCATACGATGCAAGGATGTCCGCGATGTCGATGGTCATGCCAAAGAACCTAGCGTCACAGCCACAACTGTTGTGGGCTGAGGCCTACGGTGCGGAACGGAGGGTCACGTCGCCCGTGAACGACTTGACACGCAGCGACATCGAGCCGGTGCGATCGCCCTCGGTCGGCTTGATCCGATTTCGGAAGTCGCCGGACAGCGTCTTGACCGACGCCTTCACCTGAAGTCCGGGCACGAGGCCAATCGATACGTTTCCGCTCATCGTGGTGATGTCAATGTCGGAACCTCCGAACCGCTTCACGCCTACATCGCCGGATGCAGATTTCACGGCGATCGTTCGTGCGACCTCTCCGATTCGGACGTCTCCAGAAGCTGTACTCACCGTGACGTCGCCGGCGCTCGGGATCTTGATGTCACCACTGGCCGCCGTGATGTCAGCGTCGCCCACGACATCACTGAGGGATATATCCCCTGATGCAACCTTGATCCTGACCGATCCAACGGGCTCGTATACACGGATGTCCCCGGAGCCGGTGGTGATGGCGAGCTCGGCTAGTGGTATGCGAACCCTGATCTGACCCCGAGGCAAGGTCGATCTTGAGGTACCCACCGGGTGGGGCGTTGATGACCATGTCGACGCGCTTGTTGAAGAAACGACCCTTGGTGTGCCGTGATCGGATGGATATGGACTCTGGCGAGGCGTCGACCTGCGTCAGGTCGACGGCCTCGGCGTTCCCGGTGAGCACGATCTTGACGCGCGGTTCATCGGACGGCTTGATCACTATGTCGCCGGCCTGGGCGGCGATCTCGATCGACGGAACACCCGTCACGTCATAGGTCTCAACTCGGTCGCTCACGTGTCGATCGTTCCTTCGAACACGGACCGTGAGGAGGCTTTCGATCTCTTGGCCTTGCCTGCCAGGGCGCGGACCACGAACGTATTGACAGAATCGCCGAGGTCCGAGGCAGCAACCTCGAGCTCGTCCTTGAGCTCTTCGGGCAGCCTTACGGTGATCCGTGCGCCCAGGTCATCCGTGTTGACGGTGATGACATCACTTGTCGACCTGACAACAAGCGTTGGTTGTCCGGATGCCAGCACGACGTCGACGGTGTGATCCGACAACTGTGAACCGACCTCGGCGGCAGCCTGCTCGGCAAGCGTCGATGCGGCCTGTTTGAGCGCCGGTTCGAGCGCTGCCAGGATCGCCTCCCCGGCAGCCTCCACCGAAGGGTCTTCACCAGCAAGTCTCAGTTGCCCGTAGAGCATGGTCTTGAATTCGGCTACCACACTGTCAATGTCCATTGTGTTCTCCGGTTCGTGCTTCGATGTGTGTGGCTAGGCGTGGGTGTGATTACGAACGAGCCGCATGAGCCTCCGCTGTGAAGACACCGTGGTGTCCAACTTGCTGTCGTGGATGGCTCTTACGCTTTCTGGGTTGTTGTACCACAACATGGCTGTTCCTCCGTCTTTGTCGCCTATGTGATGTCAGTATGATGTCATACTATCGCCATCGTGTCAACTACTGATCGGATATTTCTTCGAGGACCCCGGGGAAGGCCATCCCTGTCGTGATATACTTGCGTTTCACCACACCGGGGAGCTCGGAGATACCGTGCTGAGAGGGTGGCTTTGCACCGCACTGCCATCGACCCGCAGAACCTGATTCTGGATAACGCCAGCGGAGGAAGCGTGGAAGCACACCAACCAGGCAACCAACGGGCGATCGTGTTCGCCGGCGGTGCGATACGTACCGCTCCTCTGCCTGACACCGAGGCGACCGTGATAGCCGCCGATTCGGGGTACGACCACGCTCTCGCTCTCGGGCATCGGGTCGACCTGCTCGTCGGCGACCTCGACTCGATCTCCGAGCACGGGCTTGCGCACGCAGAGGCTGCGGGAGTCGAGATCGATCGACATCCCGCATCGAAGGACGCCACCGATCTGGAACTCGCTCTTTCGGCTGCGGAAGCACGCGGCGCAGCTGTCATCGACATATACGGGGGCGAGGAGGGCAGGATCGACCACCTGCTCGCCGTGGCCGTCGGACTAACGCAACCCAGGTGGATCGGAATCGACGTCACCTGGCACACCGAGGCGGCGACCGTTCGTCCGCTCGTCGATGGTGGACACCTCCATCCCGATGCGGTGGTCGGCGCAGTCGTGTCGCTCATCGTGATCTCGGATTGCGCCGGCGTCACGACACAGGGGCTGAAGTGGCAGCTTTCAGGCAAAGACCTCCGGCGGGGCACGTCGCGCGGGCTGAGCAACGAGGTCGTAGAACTTCCGGTATCGGTATCTCTCGACCGGGGCGCTGCACTCGTCGTGACGGAATCTGGGCGAACTTCATGACACGCCGTTTCATACCCTCCGGTGCCTTGTTGGTGGCGCTGCTGCTGCTCACGTCCGCATGCTCGGGATCCTCTGAGACTTCAGAGATCGTCTTGCTCACCCACGACTCGTTCGCCTTGAGCGAGGGGACGCTCGAGGCCTTCACGGAAGCGACCGGCATCGAGGTGTCGGTCACGGTCGGTGGCGACGCTGGCACGATGGTGAATCAAGCGATCCTCACCAAGGACAACCCGATCGCAGATGTCATCTTCGGCGTCGACAACACCTTTCTGTCACGGGCTATCGACAATGACATCTTCCTTCCGCACACAGCGGTCGGCATCGAGACCGTGAATGCACTCCTACGCGTTGACGGTGATCTGGCTACGCCGATCACGTTCGGCGACGTGTGCATCAACTTCGACATCGAGGGCCTTGAAGCCATCGGCGTCGCTCCCCCTTCGACACTTGCCGACCTGCTCGACCTTGCGTACGCCGACCTTCTCGTGGTGGAGGATCCAGCGACATCGTCGCCCGGCCTCGCCTTCCTCATGGCCACCATCGCGGAGTACCCCGATGGCGCCGAATACGACTGGAACCAGTACTGGACAGATCTGTTCGCAAACGGAGCGTCGATAGCTTCCGACTGGTCCGAGGCGTACTACACGCAGTTCACGAGAGCTGGAGGCGACAGGCCACTCGTCGTCTCCTACGCGTCATCACCGCCGGCTGAGGTCCTCTTCGGCGAACTGTCAGAGGCTCCAACCGGCGTCATGACCGCGGGCTGCTTCCGCCAGATCGAATTCGCTGGAGTGCTGAGAGGCACGGAGCATGAAGAACTCGCGGGCGAACTCATCGATTTCCTGCTGTCCACAACGGTCCAGAACGACATCCCGCTGAACATGTTCGTGTATCCAACGAACGGCGACGCCGTCCTTCCCGACGTGTTCGTCGACCACACCACGTTCCCTGACAGTCCTGTGATCATGGAACCAGGCACCATCCGCGACAACCGCGAACGGTGGATCGAAGAGTGGACAGCGATCGCCCGCTCATGACGCGCACCCCGTGGTCCAATATCGGTCGTGCGGCACTGATCCTCATCCCGACGGTTTTCCTCGCCTACTTCTACCTGTACCCACTGATCTCCATCACCGTCAGGGGCCTGACCGTTGACGGTTCGATCGACCTCGGAGTGTTCGGCGATGTCCTGAGAAACCCGACGCTGCAGGGTGTTGCCGCCTTCACCTTGTTCCAGGCGCTGCTCTCGACCATTTTCACCGTGCTCGTCGCACTGCCAGCGGCGTGGGCGTTCGCACGCTTCGACTTTCCAGGCCGACGCCTTCTGAGAGCGGCAACGTTGGTGCCGTTCGTTCTGCCAACGTTGGTGGTCGGATCAGCTTTCTTGGCGCTCGCCGGTCCCCGTGGTGTAACTGGCGTGGATCTGACCGGCACCCTCTGGATCATCCTCATCGCACACGTCTTCTACAACTACGCGGTCGTGGTGAGAGGCGTCGGCGCCTATTGGGAGCGGATCGACCCCAGCATCGAGGACTCGGCACGGGTCCTGGGCGCCTCGCCCTTCACTGTGTTTCGCACGATCACGCTCCCCCTTCTCGCACCGGCGATTGCATCCACAAGCGCTCTCGTGTTCCTCTTCTCATTCACTTCGTTCGGTGTGGTCCTTCTGCTGGGGGATCTCGCACACACGACCATCGAGGTCGAGATCTGGCGGCAGGCGACCGCGTTCCTGCGCCTCGACATCGCCTCAACGCTCGCCGTTCTCCAGATCGTCGGTATCGGAGTCATCCTGATCGTGTACGGCCGCTTCCAGAGGCGATCAGCCGTCCGATTCAGGCATCGCGCCAGCGCCCCGCCTCGGCCTTCGGGGAGACGGCAGTGGTTGTCCGTTGGTGCCGTCCTCACGAGCGTCGTCGTGATCCTCGGTGTACCGATCGTGACGCTTGTCTGGAAGTCACTTCTGCAACCTGCGGGAGGCATCGGACTTGGAAACTACCGAGCACTGAGCTCACTACCCGAGCAGAGCGCGGCATTCATCGACCCCATCGAGGCGATCGGGAACTCTCTCCGCTTCGCCGTCATTGCGACGCTGATAGCGATACTCATCGGCGGGCTCGCAAGTGCAGCCCTGGCGTACACGTCGCGCCGTACCTCCAGCGTATTCGATGTCTTCGTGATGCTCCCGCTCGGCACCTCCGCCGTCACCATCGGTTTCGGATTCCTTATCGCCCTCGACTGGCCCGTTGACCTGCGCACATCACTCATCTTGATACCCATTGCCCACGCCCTCGTCGCGATCCCGTTCGTCGTCCGATCGGTGAGTCCGTCACTCGGCAGCGTCCAACATTCCCTCAGGGAGGCAGCGGCGACGCTCGGAGCGAACGGATGGAAGACGTGGTGGACCGTCGACTTCCGCCTTGTCGGACGCACAATGCTCGTCGGTGCAGCCTTTGCGTTCGCCATTTCGATGGGTGAGTTCGGAGCGACATCGTTCATCGCCCGACCGTCAGCCCCGACGATCCCGATCGCCATCTTCAGGCTCCTCGGCAGGCCAGGCGGTACCCCATTTGGCGCAGCCCTTGCGCTCAGCGTGATCCTGATGGTGATAACAGCGGTGGCGATACTCCTCATTGACACCGTCCGAACCGATCAGAGAGGCGAACTGTGAGCCTGACGATCGAGGGACTCACTGTTGAGCTCGGCTCGACAGAGATCATCCACAACCTCGATCTCGCTGTGAGCACGGGTGAACGGTTCGCCATCATGGGGCCGTCTGGATCCGGTAAATCCACGCTGCTGCGTACGATCGCTGGACTGGTTCCAGCGGCCGCTGGCAGTGTCCACATCGACGGCACCGACATCACCTCGCTGCCGACGCACAAGCGACCGATCGGGCTGATGTTCCAGGATCACGCCCTGTTCCCGCATCTCAGCGTCGGAGACAACATCGCCTACGGGCTACGCATGGCGGGCATCGAGAGAGACGCACGCGACGCCACCGTCATCGCGCTTCTCGAACGCGTCGGACTCCCGGGCCTTACGGATCGAAAACCGGACACACTGTCCGGCGGGGAGCAACAGCGAGTTGCTCTCGCCCGTACGATCGCGCTTGAGCCGTCCCTTGTAATGCTTGACGAGCCGCTCGGATCGCTCGACGTTGCCCTGCGAGAGGACCTGTTGCTCCACATCAGGTCGGTCGTTGACCAGGTGGGGACAACATCCTTGTACGTCACACACGATCGCACGGAGGCGTTCTCCTATGCAGACAGACTCGCGGTCATCCGCGACGGAAGCGTCGTCGCCGTTGGAACACCTGAGGCGATCTGGAACGATCCGGGAACCGAGTTCGTCGCCAGACTCGTCGGCCATGCCAACGTTGTGGACGGAGACGCCCTTGGGCTCGGACCTGGGGTGGTCACCATCCCAGCCAGCGCCATCACCGTCAGCCCAGACGGACATCTCACCGGCTGGGTCGTCGACCACACCTTCGACGACGGGTCGTTCCAGATGCGGGTCGACGTAGCGGGATCCGTGCTCACCCTACGTGCTGACCGTCCGTTGGATGTCGGTGCAAGTGTCAGAGTCGATATCGACAGACGGGCTGTCGTGCAACTCGCTGGCTGAACTCAGGCCGAATCAACGAGTTCCGATGTCCTCATGATGGTTCCGAAGTCCGCCTCGAGCGTCAGTGCCGTGAATCGCGAGATCTCGCGAGCCATGTGGACCTGCCGCGTTGAGGTAGCGAGATCGAATGTGTGGGTCGCATCTATCACGAAGATCATCTCGTATCCGAGGTCCGAAGCCATCCGTGCGGTCGTTTCGCAGCACATGTTCGTCTGGATGCCACAGACCGCAACACCGGATATCTCATTCTTCGTGAGCCATTCGTCAAGGTCGACGTCTCCGTAGAACGCAGAATGCACGGTCTTGGTGATCAGAAGGTCCGGTTCTCCTGTGATCACGTCCTTGAACGCATACCCGGGCGACGATGGCGCAAGGGGTGACGTCGGATGCGTGGAACTGTGGCGCACGAACACGATCGGCCACTCCTGCTCTCTCCACGCGGCGATCAGGCGGGCGACATTTCCCTCGCACTCAGGGTTGTTGCGGGGACCCCAGTACTCCTCATCGTCGAATCCCTTCTGGACATCCACCACGATGAGCGCGGTACTGTTCGCCCACTTCGACCCTTCGTTGGATTCGTCTGGCATGATTACCCCTTCGTTGCGACCGAGACCCATCGTGCCCCGGAAGCCGCCACAAGTCGATCTAGCGAGATCGGGTACACCGTGTCTGGCGTACCCGCTGCCGTCCACAACCAACGGTAGCGACCGAGTTCCGCGTCGATGACGACCGGGATCCTTGGGTCGATGCCAGTACCGGGCGTGCCGCCAGCAGCGAATCCCGTTTCACTGCGAACACGCTCCAGGGGAGCTGGTGCTGCCACGGCTCCGTCGAAGACCGACGCAAGGGCATCCTCATCAACCCTGCGATCCCCTGAACAGATCACGAGCACGGGTGAATCGTCGACAAGGAACAGGAGACTCTTGGCGATGGCACCGAGTTCGCAGCCGACAGCCGCCACCGCATCGGCCGACGTCTTCGTACCTTCGGGAAATCGAATGGGTGATGCCGCCACGCCGAGAGCCAATGCCCGCTCGACGACACGCTCCGTGCTCACCGGCAACTCTGGCCCGCATCGGATGATCCCCGACTCGGTTACCAGCCAGCCGACCCTGCGATCAGCTTCACCTATCGGTACCGATTCCACGAGGGCGTCATCCACCGAGACACCCACGACAACCACGCCACGGGGAAGGCGGGCAAGGAGTCGGTCGTAATAGCCCCTGCCTCGACCAAGGCGGCCGCCGTCTCGGTCGAACGCCAACCCGGGAACCAGCACAACGTCAACGTCGCTCGGATCGACGAGCGGGCTATCCGGATGAGGCTCATCGAACCCCATCGCATGGGGAACCAGGTTCGATCGATCGAGAACGTGCAAAGTGAGATCGTCTCGTTCACCGATCCTCGGGGCCAGGAACTGACATCGCTCGAGTCCGTAGATGGCTGATAGGTCAACCTCGGACGACATCGCAAGATACGTAACGACCCTGCCATGCAGCGGAGCCCAGTCAGCCAGGTGATGAGCTATCGGGGCAGAACGCGACGCACGGTCAACGTTACGCATCTTGGCTCGCATCGCGGCCTTGGCTTCTGCTGTATCGGTCATCGATCCCCTGAATCGGTCTCACGCTACACGCGGTCGCTGATCTCACATTCATGACACCGAGCCTGAACACAGCATTACGCTGTGGCCATGGAGGCATGGGACCACGAACCTCGGGTTCGTCCGGTTCCGATTGAGGATGAGAACGACGGTTCTGCGTCCTCAGATGTGCGCACGCGCGCGCAACGATCGGATCACTGGACGAAACGACCCTGGCTCCCGATCGCGCTATCAGCGGTAGCCGTGGTTGGGGTGTTGACGTCTGTCGCGCTTTTCGGCGCTGTCGAACACGAAGACCCGCCGCCGCTGAACCCTCTCCCCTTCGCAAGCGACGCTGACGACGTATCCACCGAGACGACGCCTGTCACTTTCGCACCGGCCCTTCAGGACATCATCCCAGACATAACCGATCGGCTCACCCTGATCGTCGTCGGCCCGGAGGGCCCGGCGGTTCTGCTGTGGGACCCATCGTTCGTCCAACCGAAGGTGATCGATCTCGAGATCGGTACCGACGGCGGCTACGACTACGAGGCGTCATTCGACAGCAGCGGACGATTCGTAGCGCTCGCCGCCTCGGCGTTCGACTCTGCTGCGACTGACCTGTACCTGGGCGTCCCAACCGATGTCGGCGGTGTCGACCTCCCGGATGTTCGCGGCTACCAATGGCACACGACGCAGGTCGGCCGGATCGCGTGGCTTGCGGCAGATGACTCTGGCGACTCTGTGCTCCGAACGGGAGAGGTTGATCCTGTGTCGCGGGATCTCCATGCCGTGACGATCATCACCACGATCGGGCCGGATCTTGAACTCGTCCGCTGGGATTCGGAAGGCTTCGTTCTCTCGGATACGAACTTCGGCATGGTCTACGCACTGGATGCACTCGGTGCCGAGCAGTGGACTCGGCGCGGCCATGTCCTGGCCACAAGCGGAAACATGATGCTCATCTCCCCGCAGCGTGTGCTGCTCGACCGAGCGACCTTCGTTGAATCTTTCACTCGCGATGGAGATCCCATCGCGACGGTCCTCGACGAGGAGACTAGGGACGACGTACTCATCCGCAAGGTGGCAACGTCGCTGAACAGTGACATGGTCGCGAGGATCGATGTCCAGGAAGACAGCATGCGGATCGAGATCCGCCGTCCACAGATCTCGACGATTCGCATTATCCATTACAACGAAGGCGCCACGCCCATCGGTTTCACCTCGAACGACCAGTACTTCGTGTTCGAGTCAGAGAAGACGAACGATCTCTTGTTCGTCCGATGGAAGCGCAGCGTGACCTATGAGCTCGACGTGCCGGACGAATTCGAGGTCATCGGCTTCGACATAGGCTGACGCTTACATCGCGCTCCGGAGTTCGCTCATCACGTTGCCCTTCCTCTCGAGTTCGATCGAGTCGAGCCCGAGCCATGCGGCGAACCGTTCGAGTTCCGCCGAGAGTTCCGCTGCAACACGCTTGGCATCCGTGCCTTCCTCTCGGAAGGCCGAACGCACGAGTAACGCGCTGTTCTTGCGATCTGCCTTGAGATCCACCCTGCCGACGAGGGCGCCATCGACCATGAGCGGCAGCACGTAGTACCCGTAGACCCGCTTCGGTTCCGGCACGTAGATCTCGATCCGATACCGGAAGTCGAACAGTCGCTCGGCTCGTTCTCGATACCAGACGACAGGGTCGAACGGGCTGAGCAGCGTTGTGCCTCTGATCGATCTCGGCCGCACGATGTCGGGGGGCCATGTACGCCGGAGCTCCCCAGCCGGGAATCGCGACCTCTTCGACTTCGCCCCGTTCGACCATGTCGGCGAAGATCGGGCGAGCTTTCGGAATGTTGAGCCGGAAGTAGTCAGCGATGTCATGAAGCGTCCCGACGCCGTGGTGCGAGGTCGCCGCACGCAACAGAGCCCGGTAGGCCTCCTGCTCCCCGAGCGCGTCCGCCAGGTACCACTGCTGAGGGATCATTCTCTCTGGCATGTCATAGAGCCGGGTGAAGTTCCCGGTCCTCCTGGCAGTGATCTCGCCTTGGGCGAACAGCACCTCAAGACAGATCTTCCCTGGTCCGTATCCCCACCATGCTTCGTTGCGATGATCCGGAGCATCGAGGTCCCGTACCGTCAAAGGCCCGTGTTCGTTGACCTGACGCCGTACGTCGTGGATCAGCTCAGGGTGCGCCTCGAACAGTGCCTGCGCACTCCGCCAGACCCCCATCTGGCCCATCCGCCACCGCCAGAGCGGATACCGGTCGACGGGGAGCACGGACGCCTCGTGTGCCCAGTACTCGAAGTGCTCGCCACTTTCGTTCAGCCAGACATCCAAGGCTGCCTGGTCATATGCCCCGAGTCGCGAATAGAACGGCATGTAGTGCGTGCGCACACAGACGTTCACGCTATCGAGCTGGATCAGGCCGAGCCGATTCATCACCCGTCGAAAGTGACGGACATCCACCATTCCCTTCGTTTTGGCGTCTAAGAAGCCTTGCGCGGCGAAACAGATCCTTCTCCCTGCATCCACAGAGATCTTCCTCACCCAGCCACCTTTCCGCGTTCGTCTACGCTACCGGACATGCTCAAGACCTCGCTCGCCGGAATCCGCACGTTCGTGCTCGTTCCGCTCTTCTTCCTGCTCACGCTCGTGCTGGCGTCGATTATCATCGTGTATGGCCTCGTACGTCCGGCCTCTCGGGTGCCAGGGAGGATCGTGAGACGATGGAGCCGGTGGTTCCTCCGGATCCCTCCGGTTCGTTACGAGATCGAAGGCATCGAGAACATCGATCCTGAGACCAGATACATCGTCGCATCGAATCATCTCTCCACCTTCGACATCCCGTTGCTGCTGTGGGCACTGCCCGTCGAAGGACGGTTCCTTGCGAAGCAGGAGCTTTTCAAGATACCGATCGTCGGCAGGGCCATGTCGACGGTTGGGATGATCAAGATCAACAGGGAGTCCGGCGGTTCCAGCAGGGCCGCCATCAAAGAAGGCGTCGTGCTCGCAGCGGAGCGGGGTTACTCGCTCATCGTCTTCCCCGAGGGGACGAGAGGCAGCGATGGAGAACTCCTGCCTTTCAAGAAGGGCGCGTTCCGGATTGCCATCGATGCGCAGCTTCCCGTGCTCCCGGTGATCATCGAGGGAAACGACCGTATCTCGAAGCCCGGTTCGAAGATCTTCCATCCCGGGCGGGCACGCGTCCGCGTCCTGCCACCGATTCCTACCGAGGGTCTCACGAACAGGGACAACCTGAACGACCTCTTTCACTCGACTGAGGCTGCGATCATCGAGGGCTACGCCGAGTTGCGTCGTACGTCTTCGCATCAGTCGTAGACACCGATCAGATACGTCCGTCCGTCTCTGACCTCACACAGATAGGCACCGACAGAGGTGACGATCTGATAGCGATCGGCAGCGGTCTCACCATGCCACCATCTTCCGACGCTTCGCCACGGGCCGGCCCACGACAGCACCGGCACCCAACGGCTCTTGAGCCGTACATGCTCTGGCATCCCCGCAACCCATGACACCTCGAGGAGCACCGGATCTGGCGGTACCAGCGCAGGTGCGGGGCCTGGAACCCGACCGGGCCATGGGGCGTCCGGATCGAGGAGTGGCGTACCAGCCTCATCACCCCATCGGGTCCACATGACACGCTGGCCCGAATCCCTTCCACCTTGGGGTACCGCCACGACCACATTGTCCAACCCCGTGATCGCCTGCACCTCCACGAACGCTCGCTGCATCTCCTCGAACGACTTCGCATCCTCCTCGAGTCCCATCTGTCGCCCAGACCCGGACAGATCTGCGGGCTCAAGCCGCAGTGAGACAAGCCCACCACGCACTCCGGCGGCAACTCCGTCGATCCACGCACGCAGCTGCCATCGGATCCTGTCTGCAAGGGTTCGGTCACTGAACGGATCCGCACTTCGCCATGTACGGGATCGCACCGTCCCGTCACCCGCCGTTGCAATGACGATGACCCTGTGCGGCGCAATGCCACGCACCGCAAGCCCGGAGATGAGTCTCTGGGAGAGATTCCTCGCTACGAACGACACCTGCTCGAAGTTCTCAAGCGGCGGATCGAAGCTCGACTCGACAGCAGGGTCCTGAGGGATCGTTCGCGGATCAACATCCCTATCGATTCCCCTGGCCAGCGTGTGCGCATCGAGACCAACGCTGCCGAAGCGGGATATGACAGCGTCCCTTGGAAGCTCCGCAAGAGCCCCAAGGGTCGTGACACCAAGCCATCTGAACATTGCAGCGAGGTCATCGCTCGTCAGGGTCCCCACATCAAGCGAGGAGAGGAACCTGGCATCACCATGGACCACCAACTCGGGTTCACCGTGTGTCGTGGAACGTGCCGCTTGGTACGCAGCAAAGGGCCCAGCAGCAAGCCCGATGCGATAGTCACCACCGAAAACAGCGATCTCTTTCGATATGCGGTCGACGAGCGGTTGCTCCCCGCCGTAGTAGCCCACGGCACCGCCAATGGGGATGAACACAAGGCCGGGTTCAGCGATCTCAACCATGGGAACCAGCGACTCGATGACCGCAACCACCGGCTCGAAACGACCCATATCGGCCGTGTGATCACGGACGATCGTTGACACCGTAGGACAGAGCGCCTCCGCTGAACGCCTCGGCATCCCCACCTCGATCCCATAACCCGCGGCAAGTTCGTTGCGGGCAACCACCTTCGACGAGTCGTCTACCGCTTGGGCAGGCTGGTCATGCGAAACGTCTGGCCGCTTGAGCGCCCACGTGGGGTACCACACGCATATCGTTCGTTCCATCGTCCTCTATCTCGATCGTTCGTTCCATGCCACGAGCGGATTTGCCTGATGCTTCAAGCAATGTGCGCCTCGTGGTCAGCCTTCCGTGGCCGGCATCTGTCCCGCTCCATTGCACTTCCTTTCCGGTGAGGTGCAGATGGGCAACACCGCTGGGAAGCACCCCGTTGAGCGGGCGCAGAACAAGGGGGGTGCGCTTGCTCCTCGCCTTCGCAACGAGCTTGCGAAGAGCCGCATCACGCACACCCGGGGGAACCTCCGCATATACCCCACGGACTCCGTCGAGAAGGGTGGCAACGATCCTCCCCCACGAGACGATGTCTTCGCTCCTCACCACGCCGAACCGCTCCGGCTCGATCCCCATCTCCCACGCCGCCTGCGGGTTCACCCAGCCACGAACATCAAGGAACGCCACGGCACCTGTTGTTGCATAGGGGGGCGATCAGGGAGAGGCCGAGCCTCGTCAGTCCCGATCCCGGCAACCCTGAGAGCCCGGCTACCTGTCCCGGTGCAAGGGAGAACAGGGATCCATCCTCGATCTGATTCCCGGGAGCAACCGGAGCGATATCGATCGAAGCGATGTCAGGTTCACCCCGTTGTAGGCCGGGGTGCAAACTTGCGACCATATCAGGTGTCCTCTGGCTCGTTTCACCAGCGAGACGCCTCCGCTGGGCGCATAGCGTAGTCGAACAAGTGTTCGATTACAAGTCGGTCAAAAATCAACCAAGGCGTGGACCTCGATGACGGATTGGGCCACTTCTTCCGGTTTGTCTTCCTGGAGGAAGTGTCCGCCGCCTTCGATCGTCCGGTGGGGCATGTCGGCCGTCCCGGGGATGAGCTTCTGGAAAACCCTGTCTCCCCCACCCGTGATCGGATCAAGATCACTGAACGCTGTCAACCACGGTTTGCGCCACTGCATGAGTTCCTGCCACGCAACACGCTGTGCACCCGCTTAGGGGTCATCCGGTGTCGCTGGCACCAACGCAGGGAAGATACGTGCACCAGCTTTGAAGGTCTCGTCGGGGAAGGGAGCGTCATACCCGGCAACCGTCTCACGGCTCAGTTCGGAGGCGGTCCCTCCATCGATGACCCTGCCGACGTCGAAGGTCGGCGACTTGAGCGAGAAGTCCCTCCACTGCAGGAACGCCTCTGACATCTGCTGGTCACATGTTGGAAGCCCGGTGTTGGCCGTCACCACTGCGACGAAACGGTCGGGGTCTGCAGCGACCAGGCGAAGGCCGATCAACCCTCCCCAATCCTGGACGAACAGGGTGATGTCGCTCACATCCACAGCGTCAAGCCACTCTTGCATCCAGGACACGTGGCGTGCGTATGTGTAATCAGCCGTCTCCGAAGGCTTGTCCGACTTTCCGAAACCGATGAGATCCGGTGCGATCACCCGAAATCCTGCTTCCACCAGGATCGGGATCACATTCCGATAGAGGTACGACCACGACGGCTCGCCATGCATCAAGATCACGACGGGGCCCGAACCCTCATCGACGTAATGGATCCTCAAGGCGTCGTTGCCATCGGAGCCGACGTCCAGATAGTGAGGCGAGAACGGATAGTCACGGATCGAGCTGAACGCTTCATCTGGGGTTCGAAGAACATGCATGGTCAGACCATAGGAGGGCACAGATCCGCTACCGACGAATGGCTCTGGCCTCGTTGAGTTCCGAACGGACCCGCTCGAGATCGGCGCGATGCTGGTCGACAGGAGGCATGCATTGTTCCAACCGGGAGACGAGGTCAGCCTCCCGACGCTCGAGCGCAAGGATGCGAACGGTCTGAACTTCGGCACGAATCGGGTCCACGAGTACCTCCCCAACGCCGGAAGCATAGCTGCGAGGACTCGTGCTGCAGAGCAAGGATCCCGTCACGATTCTGGCAACGCTGAGAGCCCCAGCTACCTGTCCCGGTGCTAGGGCGAACAGGGATCCATCCTCGATCTGATTCCCGAGAGCAACCGGGGCAATATCGCGCTTCCACAACCAGACGAGATGGCGACGGATCCATCTACCATGGCAGCATGACTGACAAAGATGACAAGATCCTGGAAAGCGCAAGGAGTTCCTTACAGGGACCACCCGACGAAACCCTACGAGAGACCGTGCTCCACGACAATGGGGACCTCAGCATTCAAAGTGAGGCAGGCAAGATACGCCTGATCTCTGGTTCAGACGGATGGAAACGCTACAAGGGCTATCTCGAAGCGCGCAATATCGAACTAGACGTCGAAGAGACCTGAGAGGAATTCGCACCACTGGATAGCTATCAGCGGTGCTGATGGCTTGACGTCAGGGCGAGCCCCGTTTCGGTAAGAACTTCAGGGCCGAGGGTCTATGGCCCTTGGCTGGGAGGAGCCTGTCATGCCGAAACGACGCTCGTCTCATGAACGCACGACCCGCCAGACCTGTAGCCTCAAGGGCAGACGTAGCGAACGAAGGAGCGTCTCACGTGTCAGTAGCGAAAGTGATAGAGATCACGTCTACCTCCCCTGGGTCCTTCGAAGATGCCATCCGTAAAGGCATCTCCAAGGCCCAGCAATCGATCGAGGGAATCCGTGGTGCATGGATCTCCGAGCACAAGGTCGAGATGGACGAGGACGGCACCATCAAACACTTCCGTGTGGACATGAAGCTCACGTTCGTCCTGGACTGACGCTGAGCAACGTAGAACGATGAAGGGCTCCGACGCTGTCGGGGCCCTTCTGCTATCTCCGGCTCGCTGAATCGCCCGGTATTGTTACGAAGATGTCGGACGAAACGCAAGCGCCCGTGGATCATGCTCGGATAGCGCGTGACCACTTCGGTATCTCTGGAACGGCGACTGCCCTTCCGGGCTACGCGGACAGCAACGCACGCATCGAGACCGTCGACGGAACGCGGTACGTGCTGAGGGTCTCGTTGGGGGATCCGAACGTCGGAAGGCTTCGGTTCGTGGACGAAGCGATGGAAGCAGCGAGGACCGCCACATTCGATGCCCCCTCTTCGGTTCCGACGAGCAGCGGGCATCTTCTTGCACATCTCACGGGCGATCGCGTCGCACGGCTCCTCACCTGGGTCGATGGCGTGACGGCCGACGACGCCGGCCGGCCGGAGGCAGCTGCCATGTCCGTCGGGCGAACAGCGGCTGAGATGCTCCATGTGCTCGAACCACTCCAGCCGAACTACGACCGCAGCTTCTTTCTCTGGGATCCCGGATACTCGTTGCCAACGATCGAGGACTACCGCAACCACGTCAAGGACAAGGGGCAACGTTCCCTTGTCGAACGTGCCCTCTCCGAACTGAGATCCGTTCCCTTCGACGATCTTCCACTTCAAGTGATCCACAGTGACCTCAACGCAGGGAACATCGTCCTTTCAGGCGACACGGTGACCGGAGTCATCGACTTCGAGGACGTTGCCATGACCATTCGGATCGGAGAACTTTCGGTTGCGTGTGCCTATGCGATGCTCGTCCAGGACGACCCCATCGCTGTCGCAATGGACGTGATCGCCGGCTACAGGGAGACCGCCTCGGTCACCGAGCTGGAAGCAACACACCTATACGCACTGACCCTTTCGCGCATGGGGGTCTCCGTCACCGTTGCGGCATCCCAGCCACCGGGTAACCCGCACCAACACCACATCTCAGGAATCATGTGGAATCTTCTTGAGAGGCTGCTGTCCGAAGATACCGATGCTCTCGCTGCGCAGTTCAAGGACGCAGCACTTTCTTAGCCGACATCCGAAGTCCGCGATCCGAAGTCTGACGGAACCAACTCAGGAACCTCTCATCGGAATGCCGACTCGGACTTCGGATCTCGGACTACGGAATGCAGAAAGGCCCCGGATCTCTCCGAGGCCCTTCAATCGATTCGTTGTCTCGCTAGTTGCTTGACTCGAAGTCTTCCTCGAACGAGACGACCTTACGGCCGGGCTTGTCTGCAGGCTTGTCGTCACGGTCGCTGCTGCGATCACGGCTGCGGTCGTTGTTACGACCACTGTTGCGTCCGCCACGGTCGTTACGGCTTCCGCCGTCACGATTGTCACTCTTCCGCTCCTCACGAGGAGCGTCGGAACCGCCGCCGCTGTCGCCACCCGAGCTGTCACCAGAGGGGGCGTCTGCCATGTCGAGGCTGACCTTGCCGCGATCGTCGATCTCGCGAACGACGACCTTGACAGCGTCACCAAGGTTGAGGACATCCTCGACCCTGTCGATGCGCTTGCCGCCGCCGATCTTGGAGATGTGGAGAAGGCCGTCACGACCGGGAAGGATGTTCACGAACGCACCGAACTTGGTGACGTTCACAACCTCTCCGTCGTAGACCTCTCCGACCTTCGCCTCGGGTGGGAAGCCGATCGCAAGGATCCGCTCCTTTGCGAGGTTGAGCGAAGCCGTGTCAGGAGCGCCAACGCGGACGGTGCCGTCGTCGTCGATCTCGATCTTGGCCCCGGTCTCCTCTTCGAGCTCACGGATGGTCTTGCCCTTCGGGCCGATGACCTCGCCGATCTTGTCCTTCGGAACCATGACCGCTTCGATCTTCGGTGCCTTCTCAGCAAGCTCAGCGCGTGGCTCAGCGATGCATGCCTTCATGGTCTCGAGGATGAACATGCGGGCATCGTGTGCCTGGTTCATCGCCGCGATCAGCACGTCGGCAGGAAGACCTTCGATCTTCGTGTCGAGCTGCAATGCGGTGATCATGTCTGGCGTACCAGCGACCTTGAAGTCCATGTCGCCGAGGTGATCCTCGACGCCAAGGATGTCCGTCAGCGTGACGAACTCTCCATCGTGGTAGATGAGACCCATCGCGATACCGGCAACCGGTGCGTGGATGGGAACACCTGCGTCCATCAGCGAGAGCGACGATCCGCAGACCGAAGCCATGGAAGATGAACCGTTCGACATCAGAACCTCGGAAACGAGCCTGTATGCGTACGGGAAGTCCTCAACCGGTGGGATCACGGGGAGAAGTGCCTTCTCACCAAGGGCGCCATGGCCGATCTCACGACGCTTTGGACCACGCATGAACCCTGCTTCGCCGGTGGCGAAAGGAGGCATGTTGTAGTGGTGCATGTAGCGCTTCGACTCCTCAGGGGAGATCGTGTCGAGCATCTGCTCCATCTTGAGCATGCCAAGCGTTGTGATATTGAGAACCTGGGTCTCACCACGCTGGAAGATCGCCGAACCGTGCATCCCTGGCACAACGCCGACCTCTGCGGTCAGCTGCCTGATGTCGGTCGGGCCACGTCCATCGATGCGAACCTTCTCAGCCACAACGCGGCTGCGCATGACGTTCTTCTGGACATTGCTGAAGGCAGCCTTGGCCTCCTTCAAGCTCTGGGAATCGTCATCGTCGAGCTCGAGAGCCTCGATGACCTCGTCCCTGATGGCACGCTCGGCGTTCTGCCGCTCGTGCTTCTTGACGATGGTGCCAAGATCTTCGAGCTTCGACTTTGCGAGCTCTTCGATCTTGGCGTACATCTCGTCCGAGTAATCCAACTGGATCGTCCACTCGACCGGCTCGGGCTCACCGAGCTTCTCAGCGAGTTCGAGCTGAAGGTCGATCAACGTCGAGATGTACTCCTTGGAGATCTCGAGGCCTGCGGCGACCGTTGCTTCGTCTGAGGCCTGTGCACCGTTCTGGACCATCCGGTAGGACTCCTCGGACGCACCGGCTTCGACCATTGCGATGTCGATGTTGCCTTCAGCGTTTCGCTTGCCGGCAACGATGATCTCGAACACGGCTTCTTCGCCTTGCTCGTAGGTAGGGAACGCCACCCATTCACCATCGATGAGCGCAAGTCGGATCGCGCCGATCGGACCCTCGAACGGGATCGGACTGACCGAAAGGGCAGCCGATGCACCGTTGAGCGCCATGATGTCATGTGGGTTCTCAAGGTCTGCAGCAAGGATCGTCGCAACGACATGTGTGTCGTGGCGGTAGCCGTCCTTGAAGTTCGGCCTGAGCGGCCTATCGATCAAGCGAGCGGTGAGCGTCGCCTTCTCGGTTGCCCTGCCTTCACGGCGGAAGAACGAGCCAGGGATGCGTCCCACGGCGTATGTGCGCTCTTCAACGTCAACGGTCAGGGGGAAGAAGTCGACGTTGTCTCTCAAGCGTCGGCTTCCGGTTGCGGTCACGAGGACCTCTGTATCGCCGATACGGACCACTGCGGATCCATCTGCGAGTTGTGCGAGCTTACCTGCGGCGAACGAAATTTCTACTTCGCCTACGCGCCCGCGAACGGTGGTCTCTGCCACGCGTTTCTCCTTTGATTAGGGAGGAACGTCCAATTGGCAGTGGTGGGCATTCGAGAAGTGGTTCGAATGGCCACCACTGTCAACTGGGGTACGTCCTCCGACGGTGCATCGCTGTGGATACGACGGAAGGCGGCAGATGCCACCTTCGTGTCACGATCACTAGCGACGCAGTCCCAATTTTGCAATCAGGGCCCGGTAACGCTCCACATCTTGTTCTTGGAGGTACCGGAGCAGTCGCCGCCTCTTACCGACCATCATGAGCAAACCTCTCCGGCTGTGATGATCCTTTTTATGGGTCTTCAGATGCTCGGTGAGGTGGTTGATGCGTTGAGTCAGCAGCGCGACCTGGACTTCGGGCGAACCCGTGTCCGTGGCATGCGTGCCAAAATCATCTACAACTGTCTGAGTGTCTTCCACGAGGTACTTTCCTACGCGAGTAAGTGGTCGGGCGATTGCCCACCGGCAGAGTAACAGTGTCGATGCGGAATGCGCCCTCCCCAAACGAAGATCTTCCGTTCCGGGAGGCGTTTCTCCTACCGCACCACGGCTTCGACCTCGATCTCGACAAGCCATGCGGGGTCGAGCAGTGCGGCCACGACAACCATGGTCGCTGCTGGCTCTGACGATCCGAATAGCTCCTTGTGTGCTCGGCCGATCTCGTCGGCATCGGACGGGTCGGTGATGAACATGCGGGTCCTCACGACGTCGTCCGTGGAGCCTCCGAGAGCGACGATGGACTCGAGCGCTATCTCACCGCACCGCAACATCTGTGCGTACGGTCCAGATGCGAGTTCATGGCCAGGCTCTGGGACAGGTGCCGTGCCGGCGACGAGGATCCTGTTGCCTGCCCGCACGCCGCGGGCGAACCCATATCGATCTTCGTACGGTGATACCCCGTGGTGACGTTCCGTCATGTCACCAACCTATCGTCGTTCCATGAGCATCGAAACAGTGAAAGCGGAACTCTCGATGGCGATGGCCAATGGATGGCTCACCAGCGTCCATATGCACGACGGCCGAATCATCGAGTACGCCGAGATAATGGCGTTACCCGAAGACGACACCGCACCCGCGGTCGTACAGATCCGGACGTACAAGCTCCTGAGCGGACCACGATTCATACCGAACAAGAAACCACACGAGGTCACGATCAGCCATATCTCGTACGCTGACCTCCATCAGGACAAACCGGCGCCGCGTACCTAGGACCTCAACCCACGACTCGGCGCTCGAGGTCTCTCTGCGCGAGCGCCTCTCCAATCCTGCATCGCGTCAACGAACGCGGTAGCGAGGCTGCGGTTGATGTCATCGGGCACGGGCTGTGCTCCGGGCGGGAGATCTGCGTGTTGGAGCACCACTCGCTCGAGCGATCTCGCCTGGAGGGCGAAGCCGAGATCCATCGACTCGATCGAGTTCCCCTTGGGATATGGACCTGCGAGGTTCATCATGCGGCCACCCGTCACAAGATCGATCGTCCGGCCGTCGTTGAGAACATGGCGTGTGATCGACTCTCCCAGATCGATCTCATCTTTCGTCAGCGACATGAGATGCGCAACATCGATCTCCGTCGGGAAGTGACCGGCGTTGGCCAGGAGCACACCACTCGGGGCAGCAGCAATGGCCTCAGAGCCCACGACTTTCTCGGACCCGGTGACAGTGATCACCACATCGGCGTCCTCGATGAGTTCAAGGACCGACCCGACAAGGAAGCCATCGAGTGCCGCCTCAAGCCTCTTGATCTCGTCTACTTCCGCGACGCACACATGTGCGCCGTTCGAGCGTGCGTAATGAGCAACCCCGCGGCCGCACCATCCGTATCCGACGACAAGGAACCGCTTCCCCTGTGGCATGAGATTGGTCAATCGACAGAACGACTCGTACACCGACTGCCCGACCGCATGCTGGTTCTCCGCTATCGCCTTGAGCGGAGTGTCGTTGATCACGATGATGGGAAACGCGATCCGATCCTTGAACTCTCCGTCCAACCTCATGTGTCCCGAAGTGGTCTCTTCCGTTCCACCGAGCAGGTCCGCTCCCCTTTCGACAACGAGGCTCACGAGATCGGCGCCGTTGTCCAGAAGGATGTCTGGTTCGGCGTCGACCACCGAGGAGACAACCCGCATGTGCGTCTCGAGGTCGTCAGACCGGCTCCCCCGGGCGTCGATACCACGGCCGAGGAGGTACGCAACGATGTCATCCTGAGTCGTCCCGTAGTTGCCGCTGGCGACTACTTCCGCGCCGCCCCGCTGAAGCGTTTCAAGCAGCACGGCCGTCTTCGCTTCGAGGTGCAGTGACACGCCGATACGGAGACCGGCGAACGGCTGGGTGTCTTCGAACTCGCGCCCGATCGACCGCAACAGCGACATGTTCGATGCGGTCCAGAGCACCAGTTCGTCGGCATGGCTACCTTCACTCATCGCTGCCTCCTTCGAGATGGTTGTCATCAACCTAGCGAGGTGATGTCACACGCTCTGGTGAAGATGCGCCACGCAGCGCATCTCACTACAGGACGAGATTCATCCGACGCGATCCTGCACCTCTGAAGCGCTGGCGCCGCGGTTCGGCGCCCCATTCGCATGATCCTGGGAGGCTGACCTCTGCCTTCACGCAGTTGGCGACGTCCTTGTGCGTCAGCACGGAGTTGTGAGCCTGGATGATTCGAGGGAGGAAGAAGCCGCCGTACAGGAGGGCACTGGGAAGCCCGTCGTGCAGGTCGAAGACCCGGAGGCCGTCAGGTCGATCGGTGAAGTTCGTCACGAGAGCATCCCGGTTCCGGACGGCGATTACCTCGACGCCGGAAGCTTCGCCAAGGTGATCGCGTACGTCGGTGCATCCCGTGTCAGTGCAACGGATCGGATCGAAGCCGCCGTCATCCGGGAGCCAGCCGTGTCCCTGGCCCGAGGATTGAAGCTCTCCTAGGAACCCGGAAGCGATCGCTGGGTCCAGAAGTGCCGCCCCCTGATACCCGTCGATCGGTGGTCGCGAGCCGTCGTCGAGCGATGCGATCATCGAAACGCCGACTGCTCCACCCTTGGAGTGGTGCAGGGAGTACATATTCGAGTTGGTCACAGCCAGTTCGCGCATGAACGCATCCAACGCCGCCGCAGCCTCGGCTGTCGGGACGGATCGAGACGACGACGTCGAATCCGTCCCTCCGTCGGCCCAGCTGTAGTCGAACGCGACGACCCTTGCTCCATCGATGTCCATCATGTCGATCAGGCGATCGAAGTTCTCCGCATCGCCGCCGTGCCCATGGACGACCACGAGCAAAGGAGAGTCGTCGCGCCTTCGCCGGTAGATGGCCGCCGCCGCGACAGCGGTAACCGCTGCCCCTGCGAATGGAAGCGAAACGGGCAACCCAGAACCTGATCGCGGTGACGCCGCTCCAGTAGTGCGGACGATGGGGTTCGGCGAGAGCCCAAGACCACCGGCAGGCGATACTGGATCAGACTCGGAGACGGGAATCGCGAGCAGAACCGCTGTTGCGATCGCAAAGAACATGAGCTTCCTCTCACGGGAAGCGCAGGTGCACGCCCAGCATGCGTGTCATCGCCGTCGAATTCAACCCCCACGGCGTCGGAACTCAGACGAGTATCGCCCGTGCTACATCTACGTCGGCTTCTATCTGCGAAACCAGAGCATCAACCGAAGCGAAGCGCTGTTCGTTGCGAATCCTGTCGATGAATTCCACAAGGACCGTCCTGCCGTACAGATCGATCGTCTCGTCAAGGATGTGCACCTCGATCGTTTCCGGCCCTCCCCCGAACGTTGGACGGGTTCCCACATTGCTGACACCGTCCATGGCCACGCCATCGACACTGCATCGAACCGCGTACACGCCCCCGGCCGGCCTTACAAGACCAACGGGCATCGTGATGTTGGCGGTTGGGAAACCGATCGTTCTACCGCGCCCATCGCCTTCGACAACAAGTCCCTCGATCTCGAATGGACGACCGAGCATGCGAGCAGCAAGTTCGACCGCACCGGTCGCGATCGCCGCCCGGATCGATGATGACCGCACTTCGGTGCCGTGAAGCTCGACGATCGGGGTCTCGACAACCTCGAACCCGTTTGTGTTTCCCGCAAGTCGCAGGGTGTCGACGGTCCCCTCAGCACCAAAGCCGAAGCGAAAGCCGCTGCCGACCGATACCGTTGTAGCTCTTAGGGCACCCACCAGATACGTCTCTATGAACTCGTCAGGAGTCAGGTGGCGGACCTCCTGATCGAATTCGATCACGGCGACCGCGTCGAGGCCAACCGCGTCAAGGAGATCCAAACGACGGTCGAGCGTCGCCAACAGAAGAGGTGTGGTATCCGGGCTGATGACGTCGCTGGGGTGGACGCCGAACGTCAGCGCACACACGGGTGCGCCACCCGCAGCCTCACGCAGAGCCTTGAACACCGCAGCGTGCCCGCGGTGCACACCGTCGAATACGCCGACAGCAACCGCGTATTCTGTGCCGTCGTCGTTCCACGTCTCAGGGGCGTTTCTATAGATCTTCACGCCAGCACGACCTCGGGTAGCAGCTGTTCACCGTCGCGACGGTACACCGCAATCAACGATCCGGCATCATCAACCATTCGGACGTATGCGCCGTCGCCAACATCCATTGAAGGTTCGATAGCCACGGGCCGACCATTGTGAACCCGAAATGCCGTGGGTTGATCCACGGTCAAGAGTTCGAAGCCGCCGAGAGCGATCGAGGCTTCGATGATCAACTCGTCGACGTGGCCTTTGTCAACCGCCTCTGCGACTGCAGCCACAGTGACCGCGTCAGCAACGTCCATCGATCCATTTCGGGTCCGCCTGAGCGCCGTGAGATGTGCCCTTCCGCCAAGAGCTCGTGCGATGTCATCGCCAAGCGTCCGGATGTAGGTACCTGTCGAACACACGATCCTGAAAGTCACCTCGGGGTAGTCGGATGGTGCTAAGTCGATGATCTCAAGCTCGTCGATGGTCACGGGTCGCGCTTCACGTTCGACGACCTGGCCTTCGCGAGCGAGTTCATAGAGTCGCTTGCCCTCAACCTTGCGGGCCGACACCATCGGTGGAACCTGCACGATGTCGCCTCGGAAACGATCAAGAACGGCTTCCATCTGATCTTGGGTCACCGGCATCGGCTCTCTCGACAGAACCGCTCCATCGGCATCGAGCGAGTCTGTAGCGACGCCGAACATCGCGGTAGCTATGTACTCCTTACGCGAGGCTTGGACGAAGCGCAAGAGTCGTGTGGCACCGCCGACGGCGATGACCAGCAGTCCGGTGGCCATGGGGTCAAGCGTTCCAGCGTGCCCGACCTTCCCACCGACCGATCCTCGCACCTTTGCAACGACGTCGTGCGAGGTCCAGCCAGACTCTTTGTCTATGAGGATGAATCCGGCTGGCATCAGGCAACCATTACAGGTGCGAAACGATCTGCTCGACGATGTCCTCAGGCGAATCGGTGGATGTGAATCCCGAGGCATTGTGGTGTCCCCCACCGCCGAATGTCCCGGCGATCGCCGACACGTCGATCAAGCCCCGGGAACGCAAGCTTCCCTTGATCACGCCGGGCTTCGCCTCCTTCAGCAGACATGCCACCTGGGTGCCTCTCGCCATCCGCACGAGATCGATCAGACCGTCGACCTCGTGATACGCCACGCCGGCGTCATCGAGGTCCGACATCGTCAGCATCGACCAGACGAATTCATGATCAACGTCCATCACGGAACGGGCAAGAACCGCCGCCGCGACGGCGTAGTAACCGAACGGAGCCTCTTCGAACAGTTGCTGACCGATGACATCGGGTTCCACGCCACAGGAGAGCAGATCGGCAGCGATTCGATGCGTGTTCGGAGATGTCGACGAGTACTGGAACCGGCCGGTGTCGGTGACAAGCCCGGTATAGAGAGCTGTCGCAACCGGTGTTGAGATCTGCCACCCGAGTTCCTTGATGACCTGATAGACGAGTTCGGTCGTCGCCGCGGCCTGTGGATCGATGGCGGTGACATCCCCCCATGAGCCATCGGAGATGTGATGGTCGATCACGGCCAGCTTCGAAGCCTGCTCCATCGCGCTCGCCAGCGAACCGACGCGACGGCGGACCGACGTGTCCACCGCTACCGCGAGGTCAAGGTTGGTGGGAAAGTCCGACGGGGCGACAAGAACGGACGTATCCAGGTACGACATCTCAGCAGGCACCACGAACGGCTCAGCGAAGGAAGCGACTCCCGTCTTGCCGTTTTCGGTGGCAGCCAGCGCGAGGGCGATCATCGAGCCGAGCGCATCACCGTCGGGGCCTACATGACCGACAACGCCGATGCTTTCGGCCGCCCGGATCGCATCGACCACCGGGGTGATCACGCGGTTATCGGTCATCGTCCTGTGTGTCCTCACCGGTATCGAGTTCGGCGACGAGCTTCGAGATTCTGATCCCCTCCTCGATGGAAGGGTCAACTCTGAACTCGAGCTTCGGTGTGTATCGAAGCGTCGACTGCGCTCCGATCTCTCTCTGGATCCTTGACGCTGAAGAGCGCAGGGCATCTCCGGTATCGCTCTTCTCCTCGTCGGTTCCCATGACCGAGTAGTAGACAACCGCGGAGCGAAGGTCGGGACTGGTCTCCACTCCGGTGATCGTGAGGAAGCCTATCCGGGGGTCCTTGAGATCCAGAACGGCTTCCGCAACGATCTCGCGAACGAGCTCGTTGACTTTCCGCATCCGGGGACTCTTCTGACGTGCCATGCGACGCCTTTCATGCAGTGGCTCTAGGTACGAGCGATCTCAGTGACCTGGTAGGACTCGATCGTGTCGCCCTCTTTGATGTCTCGAAACTTCGCAAGGCCGATACCGCATTCGTAGCCGGTGGCGACCGTCTGGACGTCGTCCTTGAACCGTCGCAACGAGACGATCGTTCCGTCGTAAACGACAACGCCGTCTCGAACCAAGCGGACCTTCGCGTTCCTTTCGATGGAACCTTCCGTGACATACGATCCAGCGACCATGCCAAGGCGTGGCGCTCGGAACACCTGGCGCACTTCGGCAACCCCAAGGAAGTTCTCAACGACTTCAGGGTGCAGCTCGCCCACAAGCAGCAGTTCGATGTCATCGAGCAGCTCGTAGATGATGGAGAAAGTGCGGATGTCTATCCCGGTCTTCTTCGCTGCTGCGCGCGCAGGGGCGTCTGGACGGGCGTTGAAACCATAGATGAGCGCTCCCGATGCCTCGGCGAGAGCAACATCGTTTGCGGTGATTCCGCCGACCGCTGCGTGGACGATGCTGACGTATCCGTCCTCACGCTCGATCTTCGGAACGGACTCCTTGATCGCTTCGAGCGAACCGTGCGTATCGGTTTTGACGATGATCCTCAACTCGGAGAAGTCTTCGGTTCTTATCTGCTCGATGAGTTGGCCGAGCCTGTCGATGGCTGACGGGACCACGAGTTCACTCGCTCGCAGCTCATCGATCTTCGCTTGAGCGAGTTTGCGAGCCGTTCGCTCGTTCTTTGCCACCTCGAACATGTCCCCGGCGGTCGGAACTTCGTCCCAGCCTGAGACCACAACAGGCGTCGACGGTCCTGCCTCGGTGACCTGATCTCCCGCATCGTTGAACATGGCACGAACCCTGCCCGACACGGGGCCAGCAACGATCGCATCTCCGCGCTTGAGCGTCCCGCGCTGGACGATGACCGTGGCGATTGGACCTCTTCCGACCTCGATCTGAGCCTCGATCACCGTTCCGATAGCCGGAGCTTTCGGATTCGCGGTGAGTTCCTCAACCTCGGACACGAGCGAGATCATCTCGAGAAGGTCTTCGATGCCGGTGCCAACCAGCGCGGAGATCTCGATCGCGGGCACCTCGCCGCCGAGGTCTTCAACGACGATCTCGTGCTTTGTCAGCGCAGCCCTGACCGCAAACGGGTCGGCAGCTTCAAGATCCATCTTGTTGATCGCAACGATGATCGGTACTTCGGCGGCCTGGGCGTGGCTGATGGCTTCCGCCGTTTGTGGCATCACAGAGTCATCTGCGGCAACCACGATGATGGCGATATCAGTGACCTCTGCGCCGCGGACCCTGAGCGCAGTGAACGCCTCGTGGCCTGGCGTATCGATGAACGTGATCGGCGAGCCATTGTGCTCCACCTGGTACGCACCTATGTGCTGGGTGATGCGGCCTGCTTCACCTTCGATCACGTTGGCTTCGCGGATCGTGTCGAGAAGTTGTGTCTTGCCGTGGTCAACGTGGCCCATCACCGTCACGATCGGTGGTCTCCCAACGAGGCTGTCGGGATCATCCTCGAACTCGATGAGATGACGTTGCCTCCCCTGAGGCTCCTCTTCCTCGTCGCTCTCTGCTACGAGGATCTCCCAACCGAGTTCCTTGCCGAGCGGTGCGAGGGCCGCAACGGGAATCTCTCCCCCGCCAGGCACCATCTCCCCCATGAACATGAGCGTCTTGACTATGTCAGCTGTGCGGATCTTGACCAATCGTGCGAGGTCGTGCACCGTGATCCCCGGCTCGACGAGAAGGACCTTCTCCTCGTCGTCATCGCTCTCGTCGACGCCTTCAACATCCTGATCCTCGTCATCGGACGGTTGCGCGTCCGACTCCGATGCGGACGCGTCAGGCTCTGGTGCTTCGGCCTCGGAGACGGGTTCGACTGCGTCATCTGACGCCGGTTCCTTCGCCGCCTTCTCCTTGTCGTCGTAAGACATCTTCACAAGAGCTGCAGCGTCCTCGTCAAGGCCTGAGGATGCTGTCTTGACCTCTACGCCGAGCTCCTGGGCGCGCGCAAGCACATCCTTCGATTCTTCGCCGAGCTCACGTGCAAGCTCGTATACGCGTACTTTGGGCACGCTCACCTCCGCGCAATGCGCTCGTTCAGATCTCTACTTGTTCTCGGAATCGTCGCCACCGGAGGGTTCGTCGTCCCCGGCATCGACACCATCGTCAGCGACGGGTTCAGCCGACGCCTCCTCTTCGGAATCTTCTTCGGCGGCTGGCTCATCGGCATCTTTGACGTCGGAAGCCTCTTCGGCTCCAGCTACGTCCTCAGTGTCAGAAACTTCTGTTCCGTCGTCCGTCGTCCGACTTCCGTCGTCGCCCGCTTCGCCCTCAGCAGCATCGTCGTCAGCGGCGGCCTCAGTCTCGGCGGCGTCGCCATCAGCCTCGTCGTCGGTCTCTTCAGTCTCGGCCGCGGGTGCCGTCGTTCCTGCACCGTCGCCCTCGGCAACTGTCTCGAACTCGGCGTCCTCATCCTCTTGCACATCGAGGCCGAGGTCCTGGGATTCGGAGCGGATGTCGATGCGGTAACCGCTCAGCCTGGCTGCAAGACGGGCATTCTGCCCCTCCTTGCCGATGGCGAGCGAGAGCTGATGGTCCGGCACGATCACAACGGCGGTCTGCTCTTCTTCGTCGATCCTGACCTCAAGCACTCGCGCAGGACTCAGCGCTTCGGCGATGAACGAGTTCGGATTGTCATCCCACTCGACGATGTCGACCTTCTCGCCCTTCAGCTCGTTCACCACTTGGCGGACACGGGAACCTCTGGCTCCGACACACGCCCCCACGGGGTCAACGTTGGGGTCGTGCGAGACAACCGCGATCTTTGTCCGATGGCCCGCTTCGCGTGCGATGACTTTGATCTCGATGTCACCGTCGACGAGTTCGGGCACCTCAAGGGCGAACAGTGCCCGAATGAAGTCGGGATGGCTTCTCGACACAACGATCGGAGCACCCTTGCCCTCACCACGGACCTCAAGGATCAGCGCCTTCACTCGGTTACCGCGCTCAAGCCGCTCATAAGGGATCTTCTCCGAACCGGGAAGCATCGCCTCAGCATCACCAAGATCCAGGATCGCAAACCGGTGGTCGGACTGCTGGACGATCCCCGTGACGAGGTCGCCCTCCCGGCCTTCGTAGATCTCAAACACCTGGGAGCGCTTTGCGTCGCGCAACCGTTGGAGGATGACCTGCTTGGCTGTCTGCGCCGCGATTCGGCCGAAGTCGCCTGGTGTGTCCTCCCACTCCTCAACGACGTTTCCGTCCTCGTCGAGCTCTTGGCCGTAGACGATGATCTCGCCGGAGTCAGCGTCGATCGTGACGCGAGCCTCTTCGGCTGCTCCTGGCGTCCGCTTGTAGGCCGACACGAGGGCGTTGGCAAGCGCCTCGAGGATCGTGTCTCGTGGAACGCCTTTCTCTCGCTCGAGAAGCTCCAATGCATCCATCAGGTTGTAGTCCATGGTGTCTCCTACGTGTCTTTCCCTTTGGGCGCTGCCTTCTCCCACACGAACACGGTCCGTGCGGAGGAGACGTCACCATATGTAAATTCTCGGTTCTCACCGTCGACATCGATTACGAACCCCGCGTCGTCTGTCGAGAGCAAAGCCCCGCTGTGGCTCTTCTCGCCAGAAACCGGGGCGAAGGTCTTGACCTTGATGTCTCGGCCGATCGACTTCTCGTAATGTCTCTGGCGGGTGAGCTTCCGCTCAAGGCCAGGCGACGACACCTCAAGTGTGTATGCGCTCTTGATGGGATCATCGGCATCAAGCAGCCGTCCGATTCCCCGTGAGAGCTCGGCGATCATGTCGACTCCGACAGGCTCGCTCGCATCAAGTGTGACGCGTACGATCTGACCGCCGCCGAGTACCTCGAGGTCGTCGAGTTCCACGCCTTCGGCCGCGACGTAGGGTTCGATCGTCCCCCACAGTCTCTCTGCGACGCCTGTCACAATGTCTCCTTACACACGCAAAAGAGAACTCTGCTCAAACAAAAAGGTGGGCTACGGCCCACCCCAGCAGAGATCTCGGTTCGTCAGTCCAGTATATCAGGATGGTGGCGGTGCCGAACCTCGGGACCGCGATGCATTTACGAGGCCAGCAGGTCCTTGACGGCGGCGACGACATCAGCGAGCTCAACCTCGCTGCTTACCCCTGTCGAACGCTCGGTGATTTCAGCAATCCCGGATTCGATGCCCCTGGGCCCAACGGTGATCCGAACGGGTACTCCGATCAACTCAGCATCGTTGAATTTCACCCCCGGGCGCTCGTGACGGTCATCGAGGAGAACCTCTACCCCATCGGCAACGAGCGCGTCGTAGATCTCGGTGCTGACGCGCTCGGTTTCCTCGTCATCGGGACGGACTGTCGTGATCACTACGTGGAACGGTGCTATCTCGATCGGCCAGACGATCCCTTTGGCATCGTGATTCGCCTCGACCGAAGCGGCCATGTTGCGTTCGACACCGATTCCATACGAGCCCATCACAACGGGCACCATCTTCCCATCCTTGTCGAGCACCTTCACGCCGAGAGGTTCGGCATAGAAGGTCCCCAGCTTGAAGATGTGACCAGCCTCGATGGCGGGGAACACGCTGAGCGGTCCGCCACACTCGATACAAGGCTCACCATCGAACACCGTGCGGACGTCGACCCACTGAGTCACGCCGATGTCCCGCTCCACATCGACCCCTCGAACATGGACGTCGTTGGTGTTCGCCCCCGTCGTCATCGAGGTTCTACCTTTGAGTGCAGCGTCCGCGTAGATCGGTACATCGCTGACGCCAACCGCACCAAGGCTGCCGGCATCCGCACCGAGAAGCTTCACGATCTCGTCCGCCTGCGCAGGCCTCGCCACTATCACACCGGTCTCATCCTTGAGCTTCTGCTCCTGGAGCACGTGGTCACCCCTGAGGAGTACCAGCGCGAGGTCGCCGTCGAGTACGTACACCAGCGTCTTCACTTGCCGATCAGCTGAGGCACCGCCCTCGAAGACCTCGAGATCGGCAATGGTGCGGACGCCGGGAGTGTCGAACCTCTCGAGTTCGAACTCACCCTCGGGATCATCGATCGGGGCTACCACCGATGATGCGGTCTCCACGTTCGCTGCGTAACCGCACTCGGCACAGTGCGCGACCTCATCCTCACCGACTTCGCTACGGACCATGAACTCGACAGATTCCTTGCCTCCCATGGCTCCAGACGAAGCACGGACGGAGACAACGCTCATCCCGAGGCGCTCGAAGATCCGTACGTAGGCCTCGTAGTGCCGATCGAACTGGAGGTCGAGACCCGCCTCGTCGATGTCGAACGAGTACGAGTCCTTCATCGTGAACTCTCGGACACGTAGGAGGCCGGACTTCGGCCGCGCCTCGTCCCTGAACTTGGTCTGGATGTGATACCACAGCTGAGGGAGTTGCTTGTAGGAGGTCAACTCGGTCGAAACGGTCGCAAAGATCTCCTCATGCGTGGGACCGAGGATGATGTCTGCACCCTTGTTGTCCTGAAAGGACATCATGATGTCTGCCATCGTCTCCGAGCGGCCTGTGCGATCCCAGATCTCACGGGGATGCATCTGTGGGAGGAGGAACTCCTGCCCACCGATCGCGTCGATCTCCTCGCGGATGATGTTCATGACCTTCGTGCGGACCCTCTGGCCAAGCGGAAGCATCGAGTACACGCCGGCCATCAGTTGCCGTATGTACCCGGCCCGCACAAGCAACCGGTGACTCACCGCCTCTGCATCAGCAGGGTCGTCACGCAGAGTGGGTATGAAAGCTTGCGACCAGCGCATGCGTCTCCTGGGTCCGTGGCTCCGAGCGAGGATACCGTGCGGAAGACATCAGACGACAGACAACAGACAACAGACAACAGACAACGGACCGGACTTCGGACCTCGGACCTCGGTTACGCGTCGGTCGCGACGTCCTTAACGGCGGCTCGGCGTTCCGCCGTGTGGTTGATGTCGCCTTGGGATGTCAGCAACTCCAGCCGTGTCTCCTGTGCGAGGTCGGCTGCGGTTACGTCGGCTGCGGCGATGCGGGCCTCGACGCCTTGCTCGGCGAGCAGACCTGCTTCCTCTACGAGGGCATCCACCATCATCGCCTCAGGCACGACTCGGACGACTTCGCCTTTGATGAAGAGGTGGCCTTTTCCCCTGCCAGCGGCCAAGCCGATGTCTGCCTCGCGGGCTTCTCCTGGCCCGTTGACGACACATCCCATGACCGCGACCTGAATGGGGAGCCCCATTGCCCCGAGGCGTTCGTTGGCTTCCGATGCGACCTTGATGACATCGACCTCGGCACGACCGCAGGACGGGCATGCGATGAGATCGAGTGAAGAGCGCTCACGGAGTCCCAGATACTCAAGGAGGGATCTCCCTGCCTTCGCCTCCTCCACCGAATCGGCAGTGAGGGAGAACCGGATCGTGTCGCCTATCCCCTCGCTGAGCAACGTCGAGATGCCAGCGACCGACTTGATCAGCCCTCCGGGAGGCGGGCCCGCTTCGGTCACGCCGAGGTGCAGCGGATAGTCGACCGTGTCGGCGAGAAGTCGGTACGACTCGATCATGAGCGGCACGTTCGAGTGCTTGACGGAGATCTTGATGTCGTGGAAGTCGACATCATTGAGATATTTGATCTCCAGCAACGCGGATTCGACGAGGGCCTCGGGTACGGGTCCGCCATGCTTCGCCAGCAGGTCCTTGTCAAGTGACCCAGCATTCACACCGATGCGGATGGGGATCCCAGCGTCGAGCGCAGCCCGTGCGACGGTCTTGATGTGCGCTTCATTCCGTATGTTGCCCGGGTTGAGGCGCAGCGCCGATACACCAGCCTCGATCGCCGCAAGCGCGAGCCGGTACTGAAAGTGGATGTCAGCAACGATTGGCACCGGAGACCGAGGCATCATCTCCGCTATGCCCTGGGCCGCCTCGACGTTGTTGCAGGTCACTCTGACGATGTCGGCACCCGCACCCGCAAGGGCGTAGATCTGTGCGAGGGTTGCATCGACGTCCGCCGTCTTGGTCGTCGTCATCGACTGGACGCTCACAGGCGAGCCCCCACCTACTTCTACGCCACCTACGTGGAGCGAGCGAGTGATACGTCGTGGAAATGTCATCTTCAGGAAGCGTAGTGAGCCGTCACCCGTGTCAGCGGGACGCGGTCAGCCCACTTGTCCGAAGGTGTCGAAGTACAGACCCATGAGCCCAAGGCTCACAAGGAAGAGGAAGACGACCGCTGCCACAGGCATCATCTTCTCCATGGCCGGAACGCGCCCGGTGATCTTCTCGTAGAGAGCCACTGCGAAATGTCCGCCGTCGAGGGGGTACAGAGGCACGAAGTTGAGAACTCCGACGAAGATGTTCACAAGGGCAAGCAACTGGAGGGTGCCTTCGACGGGGCCCGCAAGCTTCACGAGACCGATGGGAGAAACAGGTCGGACGGTTTCGAGGATCTCATCATCACCACCGAACGTTGCCACGAGGAGCTTCGGGAATCCAACGACCATCTGCCAGAGCCCGTTGATGCTCTGGACGATCGCCTCGCCCATCTGCCCGAGGGCTACACCGATCATCCCGATCGGACCGTGATCTTCACGATCTGCAAGCGGCGTTACCCCGAAGAAGCCGACCGACTCAAGGATGGGCCCGTCGTCAGCGTCAAGGATCACATTCCGTTGATCGTCCCTCGTGGGCCGCTCGACGGTTGCCAGGGTGGTGGTGAGGTCCAACCGTTCGCCATCGCGTTCGACACCGATCACGACCGTCTCGCCAGGTCTCGCGGCCGTAACGCCGGCGAAGTCGTCCCATGGGACCACAGGAACCCCGTCGGTTGCCACGATCACATCGTCGACATCGACACCAGCGATCACGGCGGGTGACGCCTCGGAGCCGTCCAGGACCGTCTCGGAGACAGCTCCGACAGTCGTGGTGGGCAGGACAAGGTCGTCGGCATCGCGAGCGACTGTTCCGTAGATCAGCCCGACGAGGAACAGGATCACGAACGCAACAACGAAGTGGGTGGCGATTCCGGCGAGAACCACGACGGACTTCTTCCAGAACGCGGCGACGCGGTAGGTTCGACTCTCTTCCTCCGGGGCGACCTCTTCGAAGGGGTTCATACCGATGATGCGGACATATCCGCCGAGGGGAATCGCCTTGACGCCGTACTCTGTCTCGCCCCGACGGGTGGACCAGAGGCGCGGACCGAACCCGAAGAACGCCTCGGTGGCCTTCATGCCGAAGTATTTCGCGGCGACGAAGTGCCCACCTTCGTGGATGACGATCATGAGGATGATTCCCACGATCATTATGAACGGCCCCATCGGGTGCCTCCGTCTCGGTCAACAGTGTCTGTAGACGGTACCGCCGATATCGCTCAACCGGCGAAGGTCTCACACAGTTGTTGAGCCATGCGACGTGCCCAGCCGTCTGCATCGACGACATCTTCGACGCCCTCTGGCTCCCGGACGTCATGCGCTGCGAGAACCGACTCCACGACCTGGGCGATCGCTATGAACGGAAGACGCCCATCAAGGAACGCCGCCACCGCGATCTCGTCAGCTGCGTTCAGAACAGCAGTTGCGGTTCCTCCGGCTCGTCCAGCCTCATAGCCAAGGGCCAGACAAGGAAAGGAATCGACGTCTGGACGCTCGAACGTGAGATCGGTTCCCACAAGATCGAACGGCTCGTGTTCGACAGCGGCACGGTCCGGATGTGTGATGGCGATCTGGATCGGCTTCCGCATGTCGGGGTGACCCACCTCGGCTTTCACGACCCCATCGCTGAACTCGACCAGCGAGTGGACGACGCTCTGCGGGTGGACCACGACATCGATCTTGTCGTATGGCATGTCGAACAGATAGTGGGCTTCGATCACCTCGAACGCCTTGTTCATCAATGTCGCAGAGTCCGTGGTGATCCGGGGGCCCATTTCCCACGTCGGATGCGCAAGAGCCTGCTCGACCGTCACGGATTCAAGATCCTGTGGGCTGAAGCCCCTGAAGGGCCCCCCCCGACGCCGTCAAGATGAGCCGATGAACACTGTCAACGTTCTCCCCTGCGATGCACTGCCATATCGCCGAGTGCTCGGAGTCCACGGGGATCAGCTCCCCTCCACCGCTTTCGAGAGCCGCACGTACGAGGCTTCCGCCCGCCACGAGACTCTCCTTGTTGGCAAGCGCAAGCCGGTTGCCTGCGTAGAGCGCAGACAGAGACGCTTCGAGACCTGCAGCGCCGACGACACCATTGACGACGGTGGCCCCAGACATGGCCGCCACTTCGGTCATGGCTCCCTTGCCGAAGTGAGCTCTGTCTCCTAGAGCTTCACGGAAGACATCCGCGCTTTCGCCAGGCTCAACCACACAAACAACGGCGTCGGGATACCGAATCCCAAGGTGGAGTAGGTGTTTGGAAGGTGTCCTCGCAGCGAGCGCAACGATGGGCGCACCGATGCGGTCCGCTACTTCGACTGTCTGGCGCCCGATGGAACCGGTCGCACCGAGGATGACCAGAGGTCTCAGAGGAGGCCAGCCCAGATGAACACGGCCCACGCGACGGGAATGACGAACAGAAGGCCATCGATCCGATCGAGAAATCCGCCGTGGCCGGGAAGAACCGACCCCATGTCCTTGAGGCCCAGCGATCGCTTGGCAGCGGACATGGCGAGATCACCGATCGGCGTCAAGAACGCCGCGGCTGCGCCGATGGCGAGGCCGGACGTGAGTTCGAAGGGAGGGAAGAAGTGAAGCATGGCTCCGACGCCGAAGGCAACCACGACGCCCGCGACGAGTCCTTCAACAGTCTTTTTCGGCGAGACCCATGGTGCGAAGTGTGTGCGTCCGAGCGATCGACCCACGAAGAACGCCGCTATGTCAGCGGCCGCAACAGAGACGACCACTCCAAGGATGAGCACCTGATAGTCATCCGAGCGAGCGATGAGCATCGCGAACGATCCGAGACCTGCCCACACCATGACGGTCGTGGTCAGGGCGAGATTGCCCATCGGGTCCGATTTGCCAGGTACGACGGCGTAGAAGAGCAGCAACAGGACGGTTGCGAGCACGAACGCCATGGGAATCGCGACGGCACTCCAGAAGAAGGCACCGACGCTGGCACCGATGATCCCGATGAATCCGAACAGTGCGATCGGCTTTCGGTCTGTGCGCACGAGTGCCGTGTAGAACTCACCGGCTCCCAAAACGAACACCGCGATGGCGAACACGACAAGAGCGGGCCGCCAGATGAGCGATGCCCCGAGCGCAAGGACGAGCACGATGCCGGTGATGATGCGAGCGATGAGGTCTCCCGATGCCCTCGCCCTGACGCGGCGGTGGCCTTCGGCCTCCACCACATCTTCAAAGCCGACAACCGACGTTTCGAGCCCGGGAATCTCGGCAACGAGCGCCACCTGTTCGGTGTCCTCGTTCTCAGCGGCAGCGATCGCGGCAGCGAGATCCACATGCTCCTGAGTGGCACCTAGCAACAGATCGCCTTCTCCGAGGGTGAACTCCTCAGCGTCGTCATCCTGCGACGAGTCGCCGGTAGATGAGTCCTCCGCGGGGTCTTCGTCCCACAGATCACCGAATCCGGCAGCAGCCGCCGCGATGCTTGCGCCTTCACCGGCCACGAAGACGGCTTCTCCGGTGTCCTCGAGCGGATCGAAGTCGTCACGTTGCGAGACGTCGCCTTCGGTCGATTCGGGGAACCATGCAACGATCGGCACTTCGGATGTGTCATCATCGTGTGACTCGTCCTCGTCCGAGGATTCGTCAGACAGCACGGACGAATCCGCCTCGACTGCCCCGTCGTACACCAGGGTCGCGTCTGGCTGACCAGAGTCAATCTCACCGAAAGGCGCGGGGGTGACGACTTCGAGTTCGCCCGTGTCCGGTTCGTCTCCGCCATCGAAAGCCTCGAATTCGACGAGTGGTTCGGCGTGCGATTCCTGTGACGGGAGATCGTCCGGCTCATCCACGACGAGTTCTACTACCGGAGTCTCTCCAGTGTCCTCACCGTCGTCTTCTTGCCCTGATGACTCATCGTCGGCACTCGTGACGGGGACCTCGTCCGTGTGATCGTCCTCGTCGCTGTCGCTGCTCAGGTCGACCGCTGGCTCCAGGGTGACCGGTGGCTCGGCGTCGGGTTCGGCCTCAGCCGTCTCCTCATCGCTGGCTATGGAGCGTTCTGACTCGGCATCGTCAGTGGCTTCTTCATCGATTCCTAGATCGTCGACAGAGGACTCCGGCTCGTCGGCTTCGGTGTCCGGTACGTCAAGCTCAGATTCGGCGTACGGATCGGTGGCCTTGCCAGGCGCTTCGGACAACCAATCGTCGAAGCCACCAGACTCGGTGTCGTTGCGGGGATCATCTGGCATATCGCTCCACGGTACCGGAATTACGGATCAGAGTGGGTAACCACGCACCGTTACTCGGTTCGATCGACAGCACCTCCGCCATCAAACCTCGAGCAACTCTTCTTCCTTGCGTTGAAGGGCGTCATCGATCGTGGCGGTGTGTTTGTCGGTGAGCTCCTGGAGTTCCTTCTCCGCTCTGCGAATGTCGTCCTCGGACACGTCCTCAGCCTCGATTGCGTCCTTTGAGTGGCGTCGAACGTTTCGGATCGCGACCCGGCCTTCCTCGGCCAAGCCGCGCACGACCTTGATAAGTTCGCGACGACGCTCCTCAGTGAGTTGCGGAAACGCAAGACGGATGATGTTCCCGTCGTTCGACGGATTCAGACCGAGGTCTGCTTCCTGGATGCCACGTTCGATGGCTGCGATCGCTCCCTTGTCGTAGGGCTGAACGATGAGCATCCTCGCCTCAGGGACCGTGAACGACGCGAGCTGCTGAAGAGGCGTCTTCGTGCCGTAGTAGTCGACCATGACGCGGCTGAGGAGCCCCGGGTTCGCACGTCCGGTGCGGACGCCCGAGAACTCATGAACCGTGTGCTCAACAGCCTGGTCCATCTTCGTGTTCGCTTCGGCGAGATCGCTGTTGATCATCGCGTACTCCCTGCTGCGACGAGCGTGCCGATCTCTTCGCCTCGAACCGCCTTGGTGATGTTGCCTGGCACGGTCATGTTGAACACCCGTATCGGTAGATCGTTCTCCATGCACATCGTAATTGCTGTGGCATCCATGACTCCAAGCTTGTCCGAGATGGCACGCATGTAGTCGAGCTCGTCGAACTTCTCGGCAGTTGGATCGATCATGGGGTCCGACGTGTAGATCCCATCGACCTTCGTCGCCTTCAGCACAGCGTCGGCACCGATCTCGGCGGCTCGCAACGCGGCCGTGGTGTCCGTCGTGAAGAACGGGTTGCCCGTGCCACCGGCGAAGATGACGATCCGGCCCTTCTCCAGGTGACGGATCGCTCTCAACCGTATGTACGGCTCAGCGACCTGTTGGATGTTGATGGCCGTCTGGACACGGCATTCGGCGCCAGCGCGTTCAAGCGAATCCCTGAGCGCAAGCGCATTGATCACCGTTGCAAGCATGCCCATGTAGTCAGCGTTCGCACGATCCATGTTGTTGGCTGCTGCGGAGAGGCCTCTGAATATGTTGCCACCACCGACCACGATCGCGATCTCGTACCCTTGGGCCGAGATGTCTGCGATCTCTGTCGCGATCTCGTCGACGGTCGTCGGATCGATTCCATATCCGAGCTCGGCGTCCGCAAACGCTTCTCCGGACAGTTTCAGTACAACCCGACGCTTCGTCATTCGATCAGCCCTCTCCGACAGCGACCCTAGCCATGGAAGAGATCGAGATGTTCTCACCCATGCGAGCGGCAAGTTGCTGGACCATGTCCCCGACCGTTCCTTCGAACTTGTCTGACCGCACGAAGACCTGATCGAGGAGGACGTTCTCCTTGTAGAAGGATCCGATCCGGCCATCGACGATCTTCTCGACGATCTGATCTGGCTTGCCTTCGTTTCGAGCCTGAGCCGCGATCAGTTCCTTCTCCTTCTCCAGCGCATCCTCAGGAACCTCATCCCTCGACAACCATTGGGGCCTCGAAGCAGCGGCGTGCATAGCGATGTCGTTCGCGGCTTCGATGAACTCCTCGTTCTTTGCGACGAAATCCGTCTCCGAGGCGAGGCCGATCAGGACACCAATGACAGGCCTTCCGGCCTGGCTGTGCCTGTACACGCCGACGACGCCTTCGGACGGGTCGCGCGCTGCCCGCTTCGCGACCGACGCAACCCCGGTTTCACGGAGGTAGTCAGCCGCTTTGTCCATGTCGCCTGCTGTCTCGGTCAGCGCCTTCTTGGCATCCATCATCCCTGCGCCTGTGGCCTGGCGGAGCGCTTAGACATCTTTCGCTGAGCAGTCCGCCATCGCTACTCCTTCACTTCTGTGTCTACCTGCGGTGCGTCCTTGCGCTTGGCGTTTGCGATCTCCGCACCGGCGATGCATCCGTCGGCTACGACGCCGGCGATCAGATGTGCGGCGCGGATCGCGTCGTCATTTCCAGGAATGACAAGGTCTACGGGGTCCGGATCACAGTTCGTGTCAACGAGGGCGATGAGCGGGATACCGAGGCGCTTGGCTTCGGCGACCGCTATGTGCTCCTGGTTGATGTCGATGATGAACACCGCATCCGGGGGACGTAGGAGATCGCGGACACCGCCGAGGATCGCCTGAAGCTTCACGAGCTCTCTGCGAAGACGGATGCGCTCCTTCTTCGGGAGGCCCTCCATCTCGCCGGAGGATTCCATCTGCTCAAGCTCGCGCATGTAGAGGATCCGCTTGTGGATGGTCTGGAAGTTGGTCAACATGCCGCCGAGCCAACGGTGGTTGACGTACGGCATGTCAGCGCGCTTCGCAGCTTCCTCGATCGCAGCCTGACCCTGCTTCTTCGTGCCGACGAAGAGAACGGTGCCACCCTTGATCGTGATGTCACGGGCGATCGTGTATGCCTCCTCTGCAGCCGCAAGGGTCTGCCGGAGGTCGAGGATGTGGATCCCGTTGCGTTCCGAGAAAATGAACGGACGCATCTTGGGATTCCACCGGGAGGTCTGATGACCAAAGTGGACGCCAGCCTCAAGCAGCTCGCGCATGGCAATGACAGCCATAGAGTCTTCTCCTTGTTCGGGTTGTGCTTCCGACCACCCTTCGAGCCCCCGAACGTTCTCCAACCGGAGACCGCACCACACGGGGATTGCGATGATCGTGTTTAGTGACCCGCAGGATATGGCGGTTCGGAAGCCAACAGACAACAGATGACAGACACCAGACGACGACGGACGACGGAATCCAGAAAGCAGATTCTGGTCTGTCAGCGAGGCGGAGCCGAGCGGGTCTGTGGTCTGTTGTCTGTCAGCGAAGCGAAGCGAGCGGGTCTGGAGCAAGGCGCAGCCGAGCGACTACCTAAAGGCTGGTTCTATGAATCGGTTGCGGAGGCTCATCACTGCCTTGGTGTGTATCTGGCAGATGCGTGACTCGGTGACGTTGAGGACGCCGCCGATCTCTGCGAGTGTGAGGCCTTCGTAGTAGTACAACGTGAGGACGAGACGCTCGCGGTCTGGCAGCCTGTTGATGGAGTCGGCCAGCATGTATCTGGTCTCCTCCTTCTCGAAACTTCCGGACGGGTCTATGGCTCCGGAGTCCGGAAGGACATCGGTCATCGAACCCGAGGCGTTCTCTGATGGGTTGAGCAGTTCATCGAGAGCGACGAAACCGAGATTGGCGATCTCGCCGAGGTGGCTCCGCAGTGTGTCGAGCGGCACTTCCATCGACTCGGCGACTTCCTCTTCGGTCGGGGTCCGCTGAAGCGTGTGGTTCAGTTCCGCCATGGTTCGCTGGATCTCTCTCGCCCTTGAGCGAACCGAGCGGGGAACCCAGTCGAGCGCACGCAGTTCGTCTAGGATGGCACCTTTGATTCGGTTGACCGCGTAGGTCTCGAACTTGAAACCACGTTCAGGCTCGAATTTATCGACAGCGTCGATGAGGCCGAACGTGCCGTACGACACGAGGTCGGCATGGTCAACGTTCTTCGGAAGCCCCGCACCGACCCTTCCGGCTACGAACTTGACGAGCGGTGAGTAGTGGAGGATGAGCCACTCGCGAGCGCGCTCGTCACCAGATGACTTGAACTCGGTCCAGAGTTCTTGCAGTTCCTGTTCCTGGGGCTCAGGCACGTGGGTGGCTTCTCTCGTAGGTCTCGGTTAGGTGCTTCCGGGTGACCGCAGTGTATATCTGCGTCGTTGCGAGTTCGGAGTGTCCCAGAAGATCCTGCACAGACCGCAGATCTGCCCCATTTTCGAGGAGATGCGTGGCGAACGAATGACGCAGCGCGTGTGGGAACGAACCGATCCGGTCATGGACAACACGGCGGATCCCGCGGGATGAGAGGTCGCCACCGCGGACGCCGATCCACAGCATCGGACTCGTTCTGCCATCAAGCAACCGATTACGCGGCGAGCCCAGATACGACTCCACGGCGTGCGACACCATGTTGCTGATGGGGATCGAGCGCTGCTTGTTGCCCTTACCGGTCACCACCAGGAACGAACCCGCGGTGACGTCCGCAACGCGCAGCCCCGCGAGTTCGGACACCCTCACGCCGGTGCCGTACAGCATCTCGAGAATCGCCCTGTCGCGTACATCGACCGCTTCGTCACCGTGGACCGCATCGATCAGGGCGCCCAGCGATCCGGCTGGTATCGCCTTCGGCAACGTGCCCGGCGTCTTGGGCTGCGGAACGCCTGCGGCTGGATTGTCCGATATGAGATCGTGGTTGGCCGCGTCTGCAAGGAAACCCCTCACCGAGGATGCTTTGCGAGCTACCGAGCGAGATGCGTAGCCGCGAGTGGAGAGGTTCGCGATGAAGCGTCTCACGAGCCTTCGGTCAATGTCATCGAGATCTGACACGTCGTATCGCGCACAGAACTCGCTGAATGCCGCCAGGTCCCTTTCATAGGCGACGAGCGTGTGCATCGAGAGGCCTCGCTCGACAGCACACCGCTGCAGATATGCATTGACCGATGTTGAGAGGTTGGTAGCACCCATACCCATATGGTGGCGGCACGACCACGCTTCGTCAATGTTTGTCGTCAGCTCGCAAGTTTGGCAGACAGATCAGCATCGGTCGGTTCGGTGAGATGTGACCCGTCGGGGAACACCACGACCGGGATGCTTCGTCTTCCACCGTTGTATCGGACAACAGTTTCGATCTCGGCTGGATCCGCTGCGACATCGACGTATTCGTACGAAACCGCGTTGCGGTCCAGATAGTGTTTGGCCCTTCGGCAGTCCCCGCACCAACCGGCGCCGTACATGGAGATCATCGGTGTTCCTCTTGTGAAGTCATAATTGATATGTATGTGACGTTCCGAACTCGCTGTTGCGTTTCCGTCAACGAGCGAGGATCAGCGGAGTGACCAGCGACAACACCGTGCTCAGATCGTCGGGGCTGAACACAGGAAACGCACCGTCCCTGATGAGCCGGTTGGTCCCGGCGGACGTCGGCCTGTCGACGTCGCCTGGCACGGCATATACCGGCACGCCGTAGTCGAGAGCGATGCGGGCCGTGATGAGCGCTCCACCACGTTCCGAGGCCTCCACTACGAGCACGACATCGGACAGGCCAGCGATCACACGATTTCTGGTCGGAAAACGCCACGCATCTGGTCTGGTCCCTGGCGGAAACTCGGATAGGACACAGCCCGAGCGATCGAGGATGCGGTCATGGAGGCCCCGATTCGAGCGCGGATAGATCACGTCTATCC
>PVMK01181328.1_pt1 | contig 52279 bp, 38 predicted proteins | sample 1853481 | NCBI WGS metagenome assembly PVMK01 (sample SAMN08533507, study PRJNA380276) | Marine sediment metagenome, whole genome shotgun sequencing project.
CGCGACGACTGCTGACCCATTCGATCCGAACGTGAGCAGGCGCTATCGCAGCAAAAGAAGTTTTCGGCCCGAGCAACTTCTTGGGGGGCAAAACCGATAATATAGGTATGGACGAAGACGGCAGATCCAATCACGGCGGGCTGAGGTGCCGAGAATCGCGACTCTTGCAAGATGCGAGGATGAAGATCACGCTTCGGCGGGGAGTCACGTGAATCTGGGCCCTGACGATCGCCTCTTCGATATGACGGTATCGGACCTTCGTGCCTTGTTGCTAGACACGGTGCGCGACGTGATGGAACAACAGCCGACCAGCGAAACAGGTGAGCTTTTGACCACTGAAGAACTGGCGAAGCTCATCAAGGTGTCGCCTGACACGGCTCGCAAGTGGCGACGCCTAGGTTGTCCGCATGTTCCCGTCGGCGAAAGAAAGCTTCGGTGGCGGCTAGACGATGTCCTGCGCTGGCGCGAGGAACTACACCGTGGCTAGAGACAGCAAGCGCTCATCGACCGGCATCCGCTGGGACGAAGGTAAGATGCGCTATCGTATCAGCTACAAGGACGCTGACGGCAAATGGCGACGTGAACACGCCGGGCGCACGTTCGAAGCAGCCAAGCGCCAACTCACGACGCGAAAGCGCCAAGTCCGCGAAGGGACTCTGGACCTTGATCGCGACGTCGGGCCCAATGTGACACTTGCTAGCTACGTTAAGCGGTGGGAAGCGCAGCAAGCCGTGGGCAAGCGGCGCAACGTCGAACGGGAGGTGCGTCAGCTACGTCGGCATGCGCTGCCCACGCTGGGCGACCGGCCGGTGAACCGCATTACCCCGCCTGACATCCTGCGCGTTTGCTGGTCTCGTTACGAGCCGGACGAGCGGCAGCGCAGCGCCAGCGGCAAGCTGGGCGAGAAGTCGGTTCACAACCTCAAAGGCGTGCTCTCGAGCGTGTTCTCGCTCGCCGTGTTTGAAGGCGTGACGGATCGAAATCCGTGCACGCAGATACCGCGAGGCAAGCTCCCGAAGATCGGCAAACAGAAGCGTCCCCTCTACAACCGTGAAGAGGCGCGGGCGCTGATGACCGATCCGCGCATCCCGCCCGATCGTCGGGTGTTCCACACGCTCCAAGCCCTCACCGGGTTGCGAGTGGGCGAGGTCGCAGGCCTTCGATGGCGCGAGTACGACCCCCGAACGAGGCCGCTCGGGGCGCTCCACGTGCATTGCCAGTACGACGGACAGCCGCTCAAGACGGCGAGCGGCGCGGACACGAAGGCTCGAATGGTGCCAGTCCATCCGGAGCTCGCCCGCGTGCTTTCCGGATGGCGGTCGCATGGCTTCGCGGCGGTCTACGGCCGGAAGCTGACCGAAGACGACTATATCGTTCCCGACCGTCGGACCATGGGCGCCCGGACGCCTTCGCAGGTGACCAAAGCGCCGGACCACGACTGCGCTGCGGTGGGCATCGTGGACAAAGGCACCCACGGCTTTCGGCGCTACTTCATCACCTACGCACGCGCGGACGGTGCGAGCCCGGACGTGCTCGAGCGCTTCACGCACAACCGGCGTGGAGAGATCATCGACGTCTACACCAGCTTCGAATGGCCGACCCTTTGTCGGGCGGTGAGCTGTTTGAAGGTCGATCTCGAGCGCGGAACGCGCATCGATTTGCCGCGCCTTGGGACCCGAGTTTGGGACACTTTTTTGGACACCGAAGTGGATCCAGCTCGAAAGCCGAATGATTTCAATCCCAAAATGGTGGAGGCGGTGGGAATCGAACCCACGTCCGGAAATGCTCCAGAGCGATATCTACGTGCGTAGTTTGTGTTTTGAAATTCGCCTTGGGTTGCGCCCACAAACAGGCTCGCACCAACGCTAGGGGTTCTTCATCTCGTCATTGCGCCGAACCCGATTCGCGATGACCAGCCTGTTCAAATGACGCCTCCGCTAGAAGCACAGGCAGGCTTCTAACTTCGACGGCTCTCTTGGCTTTACTTAGGCCGCGAGAGCAACTGCGTTATCGTTGGCAGTTGTACGTCCCAAACGTATTTACGTCGTGCTTGGGCCGACGGACACGCAACCGAACCTTCATCATCCCCGTCGAAACCGGTCGCCCCCAGATTTTCAAAGACCGATACACTATGGGGTCGGTGCCGACTCTGCGCAACCCTGCGAAGAAAGCTTTGTTTTGTCGTCGCACCCGGCGCTGTTAGGCTGCGGCTCAGCTGAGCCTGGCCATGGCGCGCATTACGAAGAGCTTCCTCCGAGACAAGTTTCTTTCGATCGACACTCGCACCCTGGGTCTCGCCCGGATCGCGATCGGGTTGCTGCTCCTCTTCGACCTCGCCAAGCGCGCCAACGAGATGTCGATCTGGTTCTTCGAGACGGGGCTCATCCCGAACGCGATGCTCGCGGCCCACCCGATGCGGCCCTACGGAATGTCGTTCCTCTCCTATGTGAGCTCCGACACGGGAGTACGCCTTGCGTTCGCGCTGATCGCGGTCGTGTATCTCTGTTTCCTCTTCGGTTTCCTCACCCGCCTTTTCCACGTTCTGAGCTTCGTCTGTTTGGTCTCCCTTCAGATTCGGGTTGATCTCGTCGCCAACGGCGGTGACTTCGTGTTCTGCGACCTGGTTCTTTGGACCGCGTTCCTGCCCATGGGAGCGTCCTTTTCGATCGATTCGTGGCGCCGGAGCGAAGGCGGAAAGCCCCCGACGCGCTCACCGGTCGTGTCGTGGGCGGTGCTGGTCGCGATCCTGCAGCTCGCGGTCATCTACTATTTCAACGCGGTACACAAAAGCGGCGAGACTTGGATCAACGGGACTGCGGTCTACTGGCTAGCCCAGCAAGAGCGCATCGTGACCGGGCCCGGCTTCTGGATGCGCGAGAACCTCCCGCTCTGGGTCTTCCAATTCCTCACCTATTTCTCTCTGGTCGTCGAGTACTTGCTGCCGTGGTTGATTCTCTCGCCTTGGGGCCGCCCTTGGACGCGTCGGGCGGCGATTCTCGGCATCTTGGCGCTTCACCTAGGCATTGCCGCGATCGCGAACGTCGGTCTGTTCTCGTTCGTGATGATCGCGTACTCGACCCTCCTGATCAGCACGGAGGACTGGGACTGGCTTCGGGATAAACTCTCCGTCCGCCGCGGCGATCGAAGCCGGCTGGTCCGTGCTCTCACATTGCCTCCTGCCGACGCGATGCCGGAGCGCCCACGATCCCCGCTTCGATGGGTGACAGGCCCGATCCTCGCGTACCTGTTCATCGTTGCCACGTCTCAAGTCTTAGTCGAAAACCCGGGCGTGCCGAACGTTCTCAAGCACGAGCAACCCCAGTGGATCCAAGCCACCGTCCAAACATTCCGTCTCAATCAGGGCTGGAAGATGTTTGCGAGCAACGCGCCTCGAGACGACATGTGGATCGTCGTCGACGCGGTCACTGAAGACGGCCGACATATCGATCCCTTCAACGAACTGGGTTCCCGCCATTCGGACCCGGCGCTTCGCACGATTCCTCCCCGTCTCGCTCAGAACTACTACTTCTGTGACTATACCGCTCGCATCAAGGGCTTTCGCGCCTATCACCGAGGGTTGGTCGACTGGATTTACCGCCATCACGAGAGGACTGGAAACGACGACGATCGAATCGTATCGTTCCGCGTCTACCACGTGGCTCACATTCCCCCGGCCCCGGGTGAAGATGAGCCGCACGACGTGAAGGCAAGGTCCTTTTTGCAGAAGCAGCGATAATGGGATTCACGCTTGGGGTCGCTGCCGCGCTCTGTTGGGCCGCTCTCGACGTCGTTCGCAAGGCGCTCGCCGACAAGGCGTCGCCTACCGCGTTGGCGGTCGTGCTGTTGATCGGACAGTTGCCGTTCCTCGGCATCTGGGCAGCTGTCGATGAGACGTGGGTCGTGAGAGAGGTCTACTGGGTGCCCGCGCTCGGATCGATGATGATGAACGCGCTGGCGAATGTGCTCTTCATGCGTTCGTTGCAGCTCTCCGCGATGAGCCGCACGGTGCCGTTCCTTTCATTGTCGCCGGTGTTCGGTGCGCTCGTTGCGATTCCCTTGCTAGGAGAGATTCCCGATTCGCTGCACATGTCTGGATTCGGGCTGGTGGTGCTCGGCGCGTTCGTCCTCAACAGTGATCTGTCGAAGTCGTGGTGGCGTTCCATTTTCAAGGAGAAGGGTGCACCGTACATGATCGCGGTCGCGTTTCTTTGGTCGGCCTCGGTTGCGCTCGACAAGGTGGCACTGCCGCACGCGTCTCCGGCCTCCCACGCGTTTCTGCTCACCACGGGTAGTTCATTGATGCTTCTTTTGTGGGTGAGCTTCCGAGGTGAGCTTGGCGAGCTTCGGGCCGTGTGGGCCGCGCCCAAACCGTTGCTCGTGGGGCTCGTCGGCTTTGCCATGGCGGCAGTGGCCCTCCAGATGCTGTCGCTACAGTGGCTTTGGGTAGCGGTCGTGGAGACCCTGAAACGCGGTTTGGGGGTCTTGGGCAGTATCGTCTTCGGCCGGCTCTTCTTTGCGGAGCCAATTACTCAACGGAAACTGCTGGCCGGAGGCCTGATGGTGGCTGGGACCGTGCTGCTAGCTTTCAATTGAGCGCTAAACCGGGATGGCCAAAGCCTTTCTTATACGCTAATCCTGGGGAGTGCCCGAAAATGACCAACTCCCCGACAAGCTCCAGGTTGCCCGGTATTTGCTGCGCCAGGGCAGCGTCTTTGTGCACCTCGATCCTCGCGATGTCGGGGTCGTCGTCCCGCAGTGGTACCGCACCGAGCCGCAGCTAGTCTTGCAAATCGGTCTCGATATGGCGGTTCCGATTCCCGACCTGCGTGTCGACGAAGAGGGCGTCTACGGCACCCTGTCCTTTAATCGTTCTCCGTTCACGTGTCGGGTCGATTGGGATGCGGTGTTCGCGCTTGCGGGCGATGACGGCCGGGGCATGGTCTGGCCGGACTCGATGCCCGAAGAGATTTCCCAGGAAATCGAGCGGGAAGCGGGTAGGGCATCCCCCCCAGACCCCACCAAGGATCTGCCGGAGGAGCGCCCGTCGTTGCGGGTCTTGCCAAAGCTGGATGACTCGGAGCGCGAAGACATCACGCCGCGAGTAGCCACCCACAAACCCGGCGAGCTCCCCCCCTACCTCAAGGTCATCAAGTAGTCTTCGTTGACGCTGGCCCGCGCCGCTCTGCCACTGGTTTTTAAAAAAGTAACGGCCCGGAAGGGGGGGCTTCCGAGCCGTTAGAGAGATGGCGATTTGGATGAAGTGGGGGGAAAACAAACCAAATCGCCGGTCTAACAACATCGCAGGGGACGTGGGGGTACGTCTTCGCCGCGACGCTTATGTCGAAGTTACTGCAAGCGATTCTCGTGCCAAGAGGAAGAGAATAGGAATCACAAATGATCTCATATAGATCACTGATCGCTCTAGGCTGCGTTGAGTGCAGATCTGAAATTTTTTTGAAGTTCTGGTGACTTAACCCCTGAATTGCACCCGATCGCCCGATGAGGGACCCCCAAATGTGGGACGGATCACAAACGACACATGTCTCATCTAACCCTTACAGATGTATTACATGCGGATCGGGCCTGGACAGGCGTGAGGCACCTTACTTTTCAGATCTGCAATTATTTTTCAGATCTGCATTAGAGAACGCCGTAGTCGAGGAGCATATGGTGTCTCTCCGAGATCAGGAGGTCGGTCGCGGACCCCGCCACTGGCTCTACGAAGTGGAAATCCTTTGTAGAAGGGTTGGCGGAGGTCCGCGCCAACTCCGAGATCTCCCGACCGCTGCCAAATACTGACATCACCCCACCTGCACCCTTGGCTCGAGCAATTTTGATTGCAGAGTTGAAATCCATCCCTGCTGTATTTCCTGTCGGGTTAGCCCCATCGGAGGAGATCAGCTTGAGGACGACCTGATCCGACCGCGGCTGATAGGTCCTGCGGTGGCGCTCCGGGACATGGGAATCGTCGTTGTGGCCCACGAGCTCCACGCGGTCGCCCGTAAATCGGAGAGTGCTGCGACCGGTGTTCCGCATCCTCCCGAGGGGCCAGGGCCACCTGCTGCGCGCGCCGATGAGACCCGCCAGAATTGCCCCGATGATACCGCCATGGGTGAACACGATCACTCGTCCGCCTTCGGGCATGCGTTCGCGAAGGGCGCGCAGGGCTCCGTCCGCCCGCGCGAATACTTCCGGCCAGCTCTCTCCGCCCCCCACGGCGAACGTCCGGCGTTCTTTGAGCGCTGCGATTTGCTCTGGGAACTGCTCGACGACCTGCTCCATCGTCATACCCTCCCAATCGCCCACGTCGATCTCGCGCCACGTTCGGTCGAGCTCTAAGGGCCCGCTGGCGGATTGCGCCGTGTCGGCCGCCCGGCTCAGGTCGGAGCTGACGACGAGGTCGTATTTTTCATCGGCAAGCGCTCGTTTGAGCGCGTCGGCCTGAGTCTGTCCACGGTCGCTCAGGGGCGAATCCCCGTGGCCTTGCCACACGCCTCCGGCATTGGAAACCGACTCCGCGTGTCGGACGAGACAGACCTCGAGGGTGCTCATGTTGCGGGCGCGACCCCTGCTTTGCGGGGCATGATCACGGCGTCGATGATGCCGTACTCCCTAGCCTCGATCGCCGAGAGGAATTTGTCGCGCTCGGTGTCGTGCCGAACTGTCTCGACGTCTTGTCCGGTGTGCTTGGCGAGGATCTCGTTGAGACGCTGCTTGGTGTGGAGGATCTCCTTGGCATGAATTTCGATGTCCGACGCCTGCCCCTGGTAACCGCCGAGAGGCTGGTGAATCAAGATGCGGCTGTGCGGAAGCGCGCGACGTAGCCCCTTCGTGCCTGCAGCCAGCAGGAACGCGCCCATCGAGGCGGCCTGCCCGAGGCACACGGTCGACACCGGGCATCGCACGTACCGAATCGTGTCGTAGATCGCCAGCCCTGACGAGACCAAACCGCCCGGGGTGTTGATGTAGATGGTGATCTCTTTGTCGGTGTCCTCGCTCTCGAGATAGAGCAGCTGGGCGATGATTGCGTTCGCCACGAAATCGTCGATCGGCGTCCCGAGGAAGACGATCCGGTCGTTCAGGAGGCGGCTGTAGATATCCCAGGCCCGCTCCCCCCGGTGGGTTTCTTCGATGATGGTGATGGCACGCGTTGCTGTGTCGTCGCTCATGCGCTCAACGTAGTCCCTCAGGCCTCGCCCGCAATGAGGATTTTACGGACAAGGCTTCGGCGCTATGTTGCCTCAATGCTCCCAACGCAGTCCGAGATGCTCCGCCGCCTGGTCGCCACACCGTCGGTGAGCTCGCCCGACGCTCGCTTCGACCAATCGAATCGTGGTGTCGTCGATCTCGTCGCCGAGTGGGCCGCGGATCTCGGTTTTACGGTGCGGATCGAAGCTGTTCCCGGCGCAGATGGCAAGGTGAATCTGATCGCGACCCTCGGGGAGGGCGTCGATGGGTTCGTGCTGTCAGGGCACACCGACACGGTGCCGTACAACGCCGAGCGTTGGACCAACGACCCGTTCGAGCTGACCGAGCGGGATGGTAGGCTCTACGGTTTGGGCACCGCCGACATGAAGGGCTTCTTTGCTGCGGCGCTTCATGCGGTCGCACGTTTCGAGCCCGGCCAGCTTCGTTGCCCGATCACGTTGCTCGGTACGGCAGATGAGGAGAGCACCATGGCCGGCGCCCGTGCACTCGCAGAAAAGGGCGAAAACCTCGGCCGCTACGCCATCATCGGGGAACCCACGAACCTGGCTCCGATCCGAAAGCACAAGGGCGTGTTCTATGTTCGCGTCACAGTTGGTGGGAAGGCAGGCCATGCCAGCAACCCGGCGCTCGGCGTCAACGCCATCGAGGGGCTTCAACGGGTGCTGGTGGCGTTGCTGTCCTGGCGCGACGGGCTCGAGCGTCGGCACCGTGACGACGACTTCGAAGTCGCGGCACCCACGCTCAATTTCGGTCGCGTTGCGGGAGGCGATAGTCCGAATCGTATCTGCGATGAGTGCACGCTCGACATCGACATACGCCTCTTGCCCAGCATGTTGGCAAACGAAGTGCTCATGGAGCTCCGCGACCAAGTCGCGTCTGCGCTCGATAGCGGTTCGTGGTCGTTCGACGTTCGAGCGACTGGCGACTATCCCCGCGTTTTCAGGCCCCGCCGATGCCGACTTCCGCAGCACCGTCGAGACCTTGTGCGGATGTTCAGCTAAGACCGCGCTTTTCGGTACAGAGGCGCCGTACCTCGCCCAATTGGGCCTCGAGACACTCGTGCTTGGGGCAGGGGACATCGGCGTTGCGCATCAACCGGACGAATATGTCACCATGGCGGAAATCGAACGCGCGACGGATATCTACGCAGACCTGATCCGCCGCTACTGCACCGAGACCGCATGAGCCCCAAGATCGACCCATTCGTCCAACACTTTCGAGCGAGCGCGCCCTACATCCACACGCATCGCGGGCGCACGTTCGTGATCATGTTCGGCGGTGAAGCGCTCGCTTCGAAAGATCTGCGCACGCTGCTTTATGATGTCGCGTTGCTGCACTCGCTCGGGGTGCGTATCGTGCTGGTGGCCGGTGCGCGACCGCAAATCGACGCCTCGCTTCACCGCCGGGGGCGTTCGCCCAAATACTCTCACGGCTTGCGCATCACCGACGACGTAGCGCTCGAGTGCGTGAAAGAGGCGGTCGGCGCGACGCGCGTCGAGCTCGAGGCACTCCTCTCGATGAGCCTCCCGAACTCTCCGATGGCTGGCGCTCGGCTCCGCGTGGCCACGGGTAACTTCGTGATGGCGCAGCCGATCGGCGTTCTCGATGGGGTCGACTACCAGCACACCGGCAAGCCGAGGCGAGTCGACGCCGAAGCCATTCGCCAGCGACTCGACGATGGCGCGATCGTCGTGTTGACGCCCATCGGATATTCCTCGACCGGCGAAGCGTTCAATATCAGCGCTCACGACGTTGCGGCGGCTACCGCGATAGCACTCGGCGCGGACAAGCTGATCGGTCTCTTGGAAGGAGATGGGATTCCCGACGAGAAAGGCCATCCTCACTCGCAGTTGACTCCCCAGGAAGCCGAGGAGATCCTTGGGTCCGGACGAGTCCTCGGTCACGATGTCGAGCGACATTTGGCAGCGGCCATCACGGCTTGCCGGGCTGGAGTGCCGCGTGCCCACTTGGTTGCACGCACCAACGATGGGGCCCTTCTGCGCGAGCTTTTCACGCGAGATGGCGTCGGCACGATGGTTACATCCGAAGCGTTCGAAGACGTCCGTCCCGCCGCGCGCAGCGATGTCGGCGGCATCCTTGCGTTGATCGAGCCCCTCGAGGAACAGGGGGTCCTGGTTCGGAGGTCTCGGGAGATGCTCGAGAACGACATCGAGCGGTTCACGGTTATCGAGCGTGATGGGATGGTCGTCGCCTGCAGTGCCCTCTACCCATATCCCGAAGAGGCGATCGCCGAGCTTGCCTGCCTGGTCGTGCATCCGGACTACCGCACCACGGGCCGCGGTGACCAGCTTCTCCACTACGTCGAGCGCCAATGCGAGACGCAGGAGCTTCGGAAGATCTTCGTGCTCACCACCCAGACTTCGCACTGGTTTCGCGAGCGCGGCTTCGAACGCGGCAGTATCGACAACGTCCCTGAAGCTCGACGGTCGGCATACGATCTCGGTCGGCGTTCCAAGATCATGCTCAAGACGCTCGGCTGACGCATCTGCCCTAAACGACACTACTTTCGGTTGAGGCTTGGACGCCCGTTCGAATCGTGCTACTCGTCCTCGAATTCGCTAATTTGGACGCTGCTGCGTTCTTGATACACCCGAAATGAAGCAGGTCGAGCTCAATCGGCGCCTTGAAGTGGAAGCGCCGCCCACGGATGCGGAGATGGACGCAATCGTGGCTCAGGAGGAGAAAGTCCTGGCCCGCGTCCACCGAACCGTCCAGGCACGTCGCCCGACGAACCGCGGGCAGCTCATCGACTACGATGCCGAGCTGATCGACCTGCGAGATCAGATCCGAGAGGCGCGGCTCGAAGACATCCCGCCGCTGGTCGAAGAAATGGAGCGCCTCCAACAGGTGGCGCACCGTAGAGCCAAGGTCGTCGAGGGCACGGTCGACCGGCAGTCTCCGTACTTCGGCCGGATGGTGCTCGAGCAAGAGGACCGCAAGCGCGAAATCCTGATCGGCCGAAGCACCTTCTTGGACGCCAAGACCGGCGTTCGCATCGTCGATTGGCGAGACGCTCCCGTGAGTCGCGTCTACTACCGTTATGAAGAGGGCGACGACTACGACGAGATCTTCGGGGACCGCGAAGTCGAAGGAGACGTGCTCTTGCGCCGAAACCTCTCGATCACCTCGGGCAAGCTTCGCCGCATCGGTTCGCCACAAGGGACGTTTCGGTGTTCGCGCGAGGGCATGTGGCGCCGCGTAGCGGATCAGACGACGCGACTATCGGGAGGGCAGGGCGCTGCGATGCGTCCCGAGTCGCATCACCGTCCTGAATATCGTCCTGGAGAACTTGGCATCGGCGATGATGACCTTCGTGAAGACAAGCATCTTTCCGAGATCACCGCGCTCATCGATCCGAGGCAGTTCGATCTGATCAGTGAGCCTACTTCCGGGTTGGTGGTCATTCAGGGCGGCGCAGGCAGCGGCAAGACCACCATCGGTTTGCACCGGCTGGCGTACCTCGCGTTCCAAGACGCTACTCGTTTTCGATCCGATCAGATGCTCGTCATCGTGTTCAACGACGCGCTCGTTCGGTACATCTCGAGAGTGTTGCCTGCGCTCGGAGTAGAAGACGTGCCCGTCGAGACCTTCGAGCGATGGGCCGAGCAGCAACGTCGCCGTCATCTCCCGAAGATGACCACTCGGTATGTCGAAGACACCCCGACTCACGTCATGCGGCTCAAGAAGCATCCTGCGATGTTGCGGGCGATCGACCAGTATGTCGCCGAGCTCACCGCCCGCGTCGAAACCGAGATCCTCGACGAGGCCAAGCTGGGTGAGAACGGTGCGGGTGTGACTCGGGTGTGGCGCGGTACGGCCCAGGAGCCACTTGGCGTGCGCCTCGACCTTCTGTCGCAGTGGCTTCACAGTCACCGGGACGGAGCGGATCAGGTTCCGCTTGGCATGCGGCACGCGATCGGACGTATCTGCCAACGCTGGTCCTCGCGCACTCGGGACGTCGTGACGGCGTGGGCGGACCTCCTGACCGATCACCAGCGGCTCGTGGACACCTTCTCAAAGTGGGCCCCGGACGCGCTGACCGATCGTGAGATTGAGTGGGCGCATGCTTGGTGCAGCCGAAACTCCATGCGCGTACTGTTGGCGTACGAAGAAGCGTTCGAGGCAGACGACGACGACCGCGTCGAACGAAGCGTCGGTGTCGACGGCGAGCAAGAAGACGAGCCACCTGCCCTCGATCGCGAAGACGACGCGCTTCTTCTTCGCCTCTACCAGACCTTGCGAGGGCCTCTCTTTGGTCGGCGTGCACCGCTGGCCTACGAGCACATCTTCATCGATGAGGCGCAGGACATGAGTCCCGTGGAGCTTGCGGTCGTGCTCGACACCTCGACCGAGCAACAAAGCGTCACGCTCGCTGGGGACATCGCGCAGAAGCTCAATCTCGACAACGGGTTTTCCGATTGGCGTCACGTCCTCGAGCAGCTGAAGCTCGACCACATCGAGATCGAGCCCCTCAAGCTCAGTTATCGTTCCACGTACGAGATTCTAGAGTTTGCCACCGACGTGCTCGGCCCGCTCCGAAACGAGGTGTCTGGCGAAGCGACTAGATATGGGGCGCCGGTCGAGCTCTTTCTCCTCGGGGGAAGTGGTGAGGCGGTGGGTTTCTTGTCCGAGACGCTTCGGAACCTCGTGAGCTCGGAGCCGCTGTCGTCCGTAGCAGTCATCACCCGATACCCGGAGCAGGCCGACCTCTATTACAAAGGCCTGCGCCATGGGGAGGTGCCGAACCTCCGTCGGGTCGCCCAGCAGGATTTCCCGTTCCGCCCTGGCGTCGACGTGACGGATGTCCGTCAGGTCAAAGGCTTGGAGTTTGACTACGTGGTCATCGTCGAGTGCAACCGCTCGACTTTCCCCGTCGACGACGAAAGCCGGCATTTGCTACACATCGCGGCCACTCGTGCAGCCCATCAGCTCTGGGTGTTCTCGACCGAGGCCCCCTCCCTGTTGATTCCGGAATCCCTCGTTAAGGCCTCGGCCTAGGGTCCCTATTTTCGACCCATATCTGGAGAGTTGCAGTCTCCTGCGGGGTGTGTAAGATCAACAATGTAGCGGCGGTTGCGGCCTACACCCGGGGTTCCACGGTGGAATGAGCAACGGCGCCGCTGACGGGGAAAGACTCGACGCGCGAGTCCCGCATAGGCCCCACGAACCGCCACCCACCACCCATTTCAGGTCAACCAAAGCCTCATCGATGGCCGAATCTGCACTCCAAGAACCGGGAGCTGAAGTCCCGAAGCCCGAACCGGCGGAGGAACAAGCGCCCACGTGGCGCGAGCCGACGACTGTCGTTGCCAAGAAGCTCGCGTCGATGAGCGATCGGGCGATCCAACGTGTCACCGGGGGGCAATGCATTTCTGCGTGGACGGCTCTACGCGCGACGCAAGGCTGTCGACAATCTCACCGAAGAAGAGACCTCGGCGAGTGGAGAGATTTCGGTTCGTACGGCTGATGAGCCTTACAGCACCTCGGTGACCTACGACGAAGAAGGCGATACGTGGCAGTCGAGCTGCACCTGTCCCGGTTGGCGCGGCCCGACCGGTCACTGCAAGCACGTTGCTGCGGTAATGGTTGCTTTGCGTGACGAGGTCCGGCCGCCGCGTGCGAAGCAGCCGCAGCCGCAACCCAAGAAGAAAAAGAAAAAGAGCGAACCGATCCATATTCCCGGCACAGTCTCGGCGGGCGGCAAACGTCGTCGCTCGCGTCGTCGACGGCGTTCAGGCGGGGGCGACTCCGGTGCGCTCGACGTGCTGTCGCCTCGCGAGCTTCAAGCCGGACGAGGTGAGTCGCGCGGACCCATGGATGCGTGGCTTCCGCCCGATGCCATGGCGCGGCCGCTCGACTTCGAATACCGAATGACGGTCCGGCCTGCTTCGATCACGGTGACTCCGGTGTTGTCCGGCTCGCGAAGCGCCGTGCCGATCGGCGAGGCGCTCAGTGCTTTCAACATGGTGTCGATCGACGAACGACCGCTGTTTCGAGCGTTGGCGCGCAATGCCAATCGGGGCCAAGCCACCACAGCCGAGCTTCGCGGCGAGGACGCGGCCGAGGTGTTGGAGATGCTCAGCGATCGTCGTGTGTTGCTCGAGCCCGCGTCGATGGAGCTCCGATTCTCGAACGAGGCGTTGAAGCCCAAGATCGAGCTCGACCCCGCCAACGGCAACAGCGTTCGGGTGCGGGTAGTGTTCGGGCTCGAGAGCAACGGGCGCCGTTTCGCGCTATCGACTGGGGCCTGGTTCGAAGGGACGCCGGGCTGGCAGATCGACACGACCGAGGGAGTTGCCCGTCCAGTGAGCGAGCTCGTCACCCCGGCATGGCTTCAGCGACTCTACAGGTCGCCCGCCATGGTGGAGTCTCTCGAACAGCTACCGGTGCTCTTGAGCGAGTACATTCCCCGGATCGCCGCGTCTCTGGGCGCCGAGTTGCCGGACCTCAGCTCCGTAGCGGACGTGGTGGATGCCAAGCCGCACTTCGAGCTGAAGGCCAACGGCGATATCATCGATGCGCAGGTCCGGCTTTTGGTTCGCTACGAAGACCAAGAGTTCGAAGTGCCGCCAGACGATTTTCCATCCCCGCTGGCGTTCCTGCCGCCAAAGGACGGCGATGCGCGGCCGCGTGTGGTCCGACGTGACGTGGGTGCCGAGATGGCTGGCGTTCAAGCGTTGATGAGCCTGGGCTTCGGGGTTTCCGAGTCCGGCGAGGAGCTGGTGGCTCAGGGTGAGGCCGCGATCAACTTCTGGACGGTCGGGATCGGTGAGCTTCCCGAGGAATGGGATCGTTTCATCCCAGACGATTTGGTCGACGTGACTATTCGCGACAAATCGGTGACCCCGCAGGTGAGAGTCTCGAGCGGCGTCGATTGGCTCAACCTCGACACGACCTTCGAATCGGGCGGGGCGGTCGTGCGGGAAGAAGAGCTTCGTGCATGCCTCGAGCATGGCCGTCGGTTGGTGCGTCTCGAGGACGGAACGTTTGCCCCCGTCGATCCCAACGAGGTGGGGGACGTGCTCACGCGGATGGCGGAGATCTACGCGACGGCCGGCGGTCGAGACAAGCTCCCGCTATCTCAGGCGGGGCGTGTTCAAGACCTGCTCAAGCTGGTCAGCAACGCCAAGGTGTCGTCTTCCGCGAAGACCCTGTTTTCGAAGATCGGAAACATCGACGAGATTCCGAGCATCCCAAAGCCGCGAACCCTCAGGGCAACCCTTCGTCCTTACCAGAAAGAGGGGTTCAACTGGCTCGTCTTCCTGCATGAGATCAACAGCGGCGGGATCCTGGCCGATGACATGGGTCTCGGGAAGACAGTTCAGGCCATCGCGCTGCTGACCTGGGCGAAGACCAAATACAAGCGCAAGCTCAACTTGGTGGTGGCGCCGACCTCGGTCGTTCCGAACTGGGAGCGGGAGATCAGCAAGTTTGCACCGGGTCTGACGACCGTGGTGTGGCAGGGGCCGAACCGCCATCAGCGAAGGGACGATCTCGACAAGGCCGACGTGATGATCACCAGCTACGCGCTTCTTCGTCGCGATGAAGAGCTGCTTCACGAGCTCGACCTTCGCTATGTGATTTTGGACGAGGCGCAGCACATCAAGAACCCAATGAGCCATACGGCGCGGGCCGCGAAGAAGCTCAAGAGCGAGCGGCGATTGGCGCTGACCGGTACACCGATCGAAAACCGGTTGAGTGAGCTTTGGAGCATCTTCGACTTCGTGTCCCCTGGGCTTCTCGGCCAGCTGAGGACCTTCGAGGAGAGGATCGCGCGCCCGATCGATCGGGGAGACACCGACACCGCCCAGCGGCTCCGCGCCACGATCAAGCCGTTCGTGATGCGTCGCGTGAAGAAGGACGTTGCCCAGGATCTTCCCGAGAAGATCGAGCAGGAGATGATCGTCCCGCTCGCCGAGGAGCAGGCGAAGCTCTACAAGCAAGTCCTTCGTCAGATTCGCAAGAGCGTCCTGAGCGAGGTCGAGAAGCAGGGCGTTAGCCGGGCACAGATTCAGATTCTTGTGGCGCTGACCAGGCTTCGTCAGGTCGCGTGCGATCCGCGGCTGATGAAGCTTCCGGACACCGACTTCACCGCTGCCGAGAGCGGCAAGCTCGGTGCGCTTCGAGAGATCATCAGCGAGGCGATCGACGGCGGGCACCGCGTGTTGGTCTTCAGCCAGTTCGTCGAGATGCTCAATCACATCCGAGCAGCCCTCGATGAAGACGACGTCGAATACGAGTACCTAGATGGCTCGACGAAGAACCGCATCGAGCGCGTTGACCGATTCAACGAGGATGAAACCGTTCCGGTGTTCCTGATCTCGCTCAAGGCGGGCGGTACAGGCCTGAACCTCACCGGCGCGGACACCGTGGTGCACTTCGACCCATGGTGGAACCCGGCGGTCGAAGACCAGGCCACCGACCGTGCCCACCGCATCGGGCAGACCAAGAACGTCAACGTCTACAAGCTGATCGCGGAGGGCACGGTCGAGGAGAAGATCCTCCAGCTTTCTGCCAAGAAGCGAGAGCTAGTCTCGAACGTCCTTTCAACCGAAGGAAGCCCGTTGAAGGGGCTCACCAAGGCCGACGTCGAGAACCTTTTCAGCGAATAAGGGGACACGCAGTGCCCTCATAACCGCCCTAATTTCAGGAGGTTGTGACCCACACCGCGCAAACCCACCCGGTGCCATGTTTTCGCGGAGGATCAGAATCCCGTATCCCTTCGGAACTCGAGGCACTGGGGGCCGCCTTTTTCGAAGTCTCGGCACGTCGTGCCTCGAATCTCGTAGATCTTGCACGCGTTGGAGGTCTCGTCGGTGCCGAGATGCACGCATGCTCCGTTCTCGCGCGTGGCGAACGCGTCCATCCCGAAGTGGCCGGGTTGGACGGCCTCGGCGATGTCGTCCCTGCCCATCTCGCGCCATCGAACCAGGTCTTCGGGCGGGACCAGGATCCTGCCGTCGGTCCCGGTTCGGCAGCACGCGCCGCACGTCAGGCAGTCGAGCTCCTCGGCCATCCAGACGAGTATGGCCCCGACGAAGCCATGTGCACGCGGTGGACTTTACCCTACAACCGTGATCTAGTTTCGTCCATGTGGAGATGTTGGTTCTGTGCTGCGCTACTTCTTGGCGGGTGCGACGGACGCAAAGAACGGCGAGTTGCGCTTCCGGAGGTCGCACCGACCGAGGTGGTGGTTTCCTGGGCGATGATCAGCCGCGAAGCGTCGAGGAGCACCATGTACATGGCGCTCCGTGGCAATCGTCAACTCGAGATCGTGACCAAGCAGCCAAGTGGAACCATGATACAAGTCCAGCGAGAGCTCGGCAAAGATCAATACGCGGAGCTCATCGACAAACTTCGCAAGCTCGACTGCTGCTCGCTCGAGTCTCGATCAAAAACCGCCCCGAGCCCGCTCGAGTCTCAACCCGAGCTCGGGATCAACTTCGGGGACATCGAGTGTCAAGTTGCGCTCTGGGACAGCGAGTGGAGTGTCGGGCGTGCGCGAGAGTGTGGATTCGCGGTGGCGCAGGTTCATGGTCACGGCTTCGTGCCCGACCCACCCGTGCCTGACCCCGCGCAGTAGCCGCCTAGCGCCGATCGCGCATTTGGGTATGCTCGCGCGCCATGCCAGAAAAGCACTTCTGCGCGCATTGTGATCAAGAGTTCGTTCTCGAAACCGCCGAGGATAAACCCCGCTGCCCGACCTGCATGCGGCGCGGTGGCGTCCAGGTGGTGCGGGCGTCCACTAAGAAATCAGGGGCTGGGCGAAAGTGGTTCCTCGTCTTGGCACTGATTCTCATCGTTGTTGGCATCGGCTATGGCGCGTACCGCTCGACGGCGATTACGCTAGAGGAAGTCCCGCCAGTGCGGCCATTAGAGCCGCGAGAGCTCTCTGCGTATCTCGAACGTGATCAGCTCGTCGTCGGGAAGCTTGAAGGGATGCTCGTGCTCCCGACTTCTGGCGACTGGCCTACTGAGAGCGAGGCGATCGCATCGTCCATCCGTTCCAAGTCGGCATCTTGGGTCCTCGATCACCCGTTGCCCCGAGAAGTCTTTACCGCTGATGAGACTCTGGCCGCATTGAATGCAGGCGAGGGGCGGCTGCGCCTCTATCCGCTCGAGGCTGCAGCGGCGATGACAGCGCTGCTACGGAAGCAAGGCGTACCCGCCATGGTCGCCGAGACGTGGGACCTTGGCGAACAGACCCCTCCCGATCCATCGGGCTTGTTTGGCTATTTTATCGTGGCCGTGAATAACGGGGATGCACAGAAGCCCTCTGCTCTCTTTGATCCCTGGGGCGGGCGACGCGATGTGACTGCACCTTCTGTCCGGGTGCTCCGCGACACCGAAGCGATCGCCGCGGGGCTCGGGACGGATGCGATGCGCATTTTCGCGAAGTCCGGGGACAGTAGCAAGGCACTTCCCCTCGTGGAAACGGCGCTCTTGCTCGATCCGGTGTCGCCCTCGCTGCGCGGTGTGCAGGGGACGGTCCTAATGGAGACTGGCGGGGTCGCGATAGGCGCCAAGGAGCTCGAAGCTGCCCTCCAGCTTCGACCTGACGGGCCCCGGCAACTCAATGTCGTGCAGCTCTTGCTTGCGAAGGCCGCCATGTTGCAAATGGCGGGCGAAGCCGCGGCGGCGGAGGCGGAGCTCAACGCAGCCAGTCGATCGATCAGTGCCGTGGTCACCACGTGGCCGAGATACTCGCGCGCTCATCTGGTGCTTGCCATGCTTCATTTCGGGATCGACGAACCGGAGCGCGCGCGGGTCGAGCTCGAAATCGCAGAGGAGCTGGACCCTACCAGCGCGTCTCTGTCGGCCCTTTGGGGGCAGTATTACCTGTCGCAAGAGGACTATGTGTCTGCTGCGGCGCGGGTGAAGCGGGCGGTCGAGCTCGACCCCGACAATTGGCAGCTGCGTCTGCAGGTGGCACGCGTCTTGCTCGAAGCAGGTGATGAGGAAGGTGCGCGGGTGAACGTGAAGGCGGCGCTCGATTTGGTTCCGGCCGCAAAACGAGACGAGCTCAAGCAGTATCTCGCACGTGCTTTGGGTGCGGGGGTGCTCGGCGAAGAGGCGCCTTCTGTCTTGCCTTCCGCTCTACCGTCCGGCGGGCTCGTGCTGCCGGAGCCGAGTGTAGGGGGATCGAACCTACGTTTGCGGGACCTCGACCAGGATCTCCAGCTCGACCTCGACGACTGAGGGCTCAGGCCTTTGCGGCTGCCTCTTCGATGTTACTCGCGTGAAGCAGTCGCTTCCAGAGCAAGTCGCGCCCCTCTCCCGTCACCGAGCTGTATGGTCCAACCGGGTGATTCAATTGGCGCCGGAGTGCGGTCAAAGCCTGCTTTCGTTTGCTTGCGGGGAGCTTGTCGATCTTGGTCGCCACGAGAATTGGCGCGACGTCGATGCTTTCGAGGAACTCGACGAGCTGCGCATCGTCAGGCTGGACACCGCGCCGAATGTCGACCATGACCACGGCCCCACGGAGCCCCGCCCGCTGCTCGAGGAAGCCTTCGATCAGCGGGCCCCACGATTTGCGCTCCGCCTTGCTGCGTTGCGCGTAGCCGTAGCCGGGAAGGTCGACGAGATCCAAGTGCGCCTCGGTTTCGTTCGTCCGGAGTCGGACCCTAAAGATGTTGATCGCACGCGTGCATCCGGGTGCGCGACTGGTTCGGACGAGCTTCTTGCGCCGCACCAAGCTGTTGATCAGACTCGACTTCCCGACGTTGGAACGGCCCGCAAACGCGATCTCCGCGAAGGTCGGCGGTGGCAGCTGTCCGATGGCAGTGGCGCTTGCGATGAACTCGGCTTCGAGCACGTCCATGCGGCCTCTTTAGCGCCCTTGGCGGATCACGCACGCACACGTCGGCGGATGGCGGATCGCAGATCGCCCAGCTCGGGCGCCCGTAGGGCCGCGGTCACGGCGAGATAGGTGAGGGCGCCGACTGCCACCGTAGCGGCGAACACCCCGAGATTGCGCGGGTCATTGCCGCCAAGGTTCCACTCGCCAAGACGTGCCATTGACCAGATGACCACCCCCATCACGATGCTGGCAGTCACCACCCTGACGAGGCTCATGCCGATCTCCCGCAAGCCGAGATCCCCCGATTTGCGCCGAAGAAGCCACAGGAGTCCTGCGAGCTGGACTACGGCGGCCGCAGTCGTGGCGGCGGCCAGGCCTGCGTGCTGCATCGGCCCCATGAGTGCGAAACTGAGCGCGATGAACGTCACGAGGTTCAGCCCGCTCGCAATGACGGGGGTGCGGGTGTCATTGTGCGCATGGAACATCGGAATGATGGTGCGGACGGACGCGACGGCCCAGATTCCGCCCGCTTGCCAAACGAAGGATCGGACTGTCTGGTGGATCTCGGTCGCGTCGTAACGACCCCGACCGAAGAACACCGTGATGGTCGGTTCAGCCAGCACAGTGAGAGCCACGCACGCCGGCACCGCGACGAACAGAGAAAGGCGTAGCGCGTAGCGGAAGAGGCGTTTGGCTTCTTCCTCATCGCCGTGAGCCACCGCCTCACTCAAGGATGGAAGAGCCGCCGAAGCGATTGCCAGGGCGAACATTCCTTGAGGGATCTCGGCTATGCGCGCCCCATAGTAGAGATAGCTCACGCTTCCGGTCGGCAGGAACGATGCAAACAGTCGAGAGAGCAGAAGATTGATCTGATAGACGCCGAGTCCTGCCAGGAGTGGCACCATCAGCCGAGCGCACTTGCGAACGTAGGGATCGCTGAGGTCGATTCGTGGCATCACCACGAGGTCTTCCTTTGCGAGCGCCGGGAGCTGGAAGAGCACCTGAAGACCGCCACCGATGAGCGCGCCGAGGGCCAGCGCAAAAATCCCGGGCCAGCCCAGTCGTTCCACCGTGGGCACCAAGAGAAAAGCGGCCGCGATAAGCGCCACGTTGAGAAGCGCCGGAGCGAATGCGGGCGCTGCGAAGCGCTTGCTCGCGTAGAGCGCTGCCATCACGAGGGCAGAGACTCCCATCAGAAAGATGTACGGAAACAGCAGCCGCGTGAGGGCTACGGTCGTGTCGAAGAGCTCGGGGTCTCGCTGAAAGCCCCACGCGTAGAGTTTGACGATCCAGGGTGCGAGAACGACCCCCAGCGTGGCCACGGCGAGCAGGACGATCGACATGGCGCCGACCAAGTGTCGATAGAAGTTTTTCGCGCGTTCCTTGCCGTCGCGTTCACGAACTTCGGTGAACACTGGGATGAAGGCTGCCGACACCGCTCCCTCGCCCAGTAGTGAGCGCAGCGCGTTCGGAATGGTGAAGGCCAGCCAAAAAGCGTCGGTTGCGCCAATGGCGAAGACGGCGGCGACCACTGCATCGCGTACGGCCCCCAAGATTCGCGAGGTCAAGGTGCCCGTAGCGACCACACTCGCGCGGCGCACGATCTCTCCGCTCGACGTTCTAGGCGGCTTTTCGGCCATCGGCGGAAGGATGCGCATGGGGGGCCACTCCCGGCAAGAAAGCCGGACGCATCAACTCGTGCTCAAGAGGCCATGCAGTTGCGCTATTTCCACGGTGTACGTCGCTCCGCAATAGTCGCAGCTCATGCTCAACGGCTCGCCTTCCTCGACTAGCTCTTGAACGTCGCTTCGGTCGAGGACGCTGAGTGTCGTCATCACGCGAAGCTGGCTGCATTGACAACCGAATCGAATGTCGCTGCTTTGCAGCCAGGTGAACGGCATGCCTTCGAAGATCTGCTCGATCAGAATCGATGGCGAAGCGTCCGCGTCTTGAAGGCGCTCTTCGATTTTGACGAAGCCTTCGATGCGCTTCGCCATCGTTTCCATCGCGGCCTCGGCCTCGTTCGCCTCCGGAAGTAGCTGAACGACGAAGCCACCGGAGGCGGGTCGATCCCCTTCCAGCGTTGAGCCGAGCGATATCATCGAGACGATTTGCTCTGATAGTTGCATGTAACGCATGAAGGCCTCGGAAAGATTCCCGCTTTCAGGAACTTCGACCACGCCCCGATGCAGCTCGGTGTTCGGAAGCGTTCGCATCATTTCTAAGGTCGCCTTGGTCCTTCGAATGTCGGGCGGCGCGTTCCCCGAGCCCGACTGCAACAACCCTCGGGTCCATCCATCGGGGTGCGAATCCGCGATGAGCTGCCCGGCCCTCTCTTCGAAACGGAGGATGCATTGGACCCTCAGCGTAGGGGCCATCGTCTCTCGGTATAGAACGGCGCTCGCCACAAGGTCGGCCATGTCGTGGGCGATGTTTCCCGAGAGTTCTTGTGCGCCGACGATCTCGCGGACGGTATCGGTGGTTCGAGCGGCGACGACCCGAAACGCTCCATCGTTGGTCATCGCTCGGAGGACGGCGTCGGTTTCTGGCATGTTTCTCCTGAAGCGCATTGGCGATGCGTTGGCAAGCGCTACCATTGGGCCGGGAGCCACAAATGACAATCCATCGAATCGTTCTCATTCCCGGTGATGGGATTGGCCCGGAGGTAGCCGCTGCAGTGACGCGGGTGCTGCGTTCTGTTGAGGCGCCCATCGAGTGGGAGGAACAACATGCGGGTGTCGCTGCCCTAGATGCGCTCGGGGAAGTGCTGCCGGACCAAACGCTCGACGCTGTCAGAGGGTATGGAGTTGCGCTCAAGGGCCCTTGTACGACCCCCGTGGGGGAGGGGTTCACGTCGGTCAACGTTCAGCTTCGAAAGCGGCTCGAGCTCTACGTCGCCGTTCGACCGATTCGGAACCTACCCAGCGTTACCACGCGGTACGAAGGCGTCGATCTGGTTGTTCTCCGTGAAAATACGGAGGGTCTCTACAGCGGTATCGAGAACGAAGTGACTGCTGGGGTGGTGACGAGTCTCAAGGTCGCGACGGAGCACGCTTCGAGGCGGATCGCGCGCTGGGGCTTCCAGTACGCGCGGGAGCGAGGTCGGAAGAAGATCACGGTCATGCACAAAGCCAACATCATGAAATTGAGCGACGGCATGTTCTTGCGATGCGCGCGGGCGATTCGTGAGGAAAACGGCTACGACGACATCGAGTACGAGGAGATGATCATCGATGCCGGTTGCATGAGACTGGTCCAGGACCCGACACAGTTCGACATCTTGCTTCTCGAGAACCTCTATGGAGACGTTCTCAGCGACTTGTGCGCCGGGTTCGTCGGAGGGCTCGGAGTCGTTCCGGGCGCCAATATCGGCAACGATTGTGCGGTCTTTGAAGCGGTTCATGGTTCGGCGCCGGACATCGCCGGAAAAGGGGTCGCCAATCCACTCGCGCTTCTCATGTCGGCCGTGATGATGCTCAACCATCTCGCCGACATCCGTGGTGACGTCCGCTGCCGAGAGATCGGGGAGCGCATCAAGAGCGCTTACAACCGAGCGCTGGCCGATGGGCAGAAAACCCGCGACCTGGGCGGCGAGCTCGGCACCGAGGAGTTCGCGACCGCCGTGATCGACCGTCTGGCCACATAGCGCTGCACCGGTTTGCGCGGTGTGGGTCATAACTGCCTGAAATCAGGACGGTTTCAAGGGCCTAGCGTGTCCCCTTTGCCGCCGGCGACGCTGAGGAGGGGGGGGAGGACGAGTAGGGTGGCGACTAGGCATCCGCCGATGGTGACCGCGATCAGCTCGCCGAAGTTTCTCACGGGGACGAACGAGCTCAGGAGGAGCACCGAAAACCCTGCCATGAGCGTCACACACGAGATGACGATCGCGCGTCCGGTGCCGCGGGCTGCACGAATCAGTGCTGCCTCGCGTCCGAGTCCCGATTTCATCTCTTCGCTGAACCGGGCGAGTACGTGAATCGTGCCATTCACCGCCAGTCCGAGGCTGATCGAAAAGATGATCACCGTCGAGACGTTGAGCGGGATCTCGCGCCACACCATGTAGGCCATCGTCACGACGAGCGGAATCAGGTTCGGCGGGATGCTCAGGAGACCGAGTCGAATGCTCCGAAAGAAGAACGCGAGCAGCAAGAAGATGACGACCACCGCCACGAGCAGGCTGCCCAGCAAGTCGTTGACCACCGCTGCCTGGCCGCGCGAGCCGGTGTACGCCTCGCCCGTGAACGAATATGAGACGGTTTCGTCGCCACCGAGCTGAGCATCGACGACCTTTTCGAGGTCATCGAGAAACGTCATCGTGGCTTGGGCTCCGACGTCTCGAAGCTTGAACTGGACCCGTGCCTTCTTCCCGTCCTCGGTCAGCCAGGCGGCGAGCGGGGTGGGCTTGCGCTGGCTCATCATCGTGACGAGACCTCTGATCTGTTTTCCGCTCTTGAACTCCTCGGAGCGAACGCTCGGGTCGTCGGCGAGGAGCGCGTAGGACTCGCGAAGCATGTCCCCGTAGCTCAACGTACGGATGATCTCCGGGCGAAGCGCTGCCCAGTTTCGAATCTGCTGGATGGTCTTCACCATCTTCGGGTCCGTGAAGTGGTCGTCTTCGGTGCTGACGAGCATGAGCTCGAGCGGTCGAACCCCATCGAGCTTCTCCTCGATCAGCAGGGTCGTCGTGTAGACCGGATCGGTTTCGTCGAACTGGTCGAGCAAGGCGTGGTCGATCGTGATCTGGCTTGCCACGTACCCTGCGCCTACGGTGAACAGAGCAGTGATGGCAAGCACGGGCCACTGCCAACGAAGAAGCTTGGCGACCAGGTTCATGGTCACGTTCGTGTAGATGCTATTGCGATCACGGGGGGGCGGACGCTTTGGGGGCTTTGCCCAAGTGAGTACGGCGGGCACGAAGGTGATGATGACCAAGTACGAAACCATGACGCCCAGACCGGCCGTCACGCCGAAGTGACGGAGCATCACCGTTTTGGAAACGACGAGCGAGGCCAAGCCGACCGCCGTCGTGGCGGATGTCAGCATGACGGCGATCGCCATCGTGCGCACCGTACGCTGGCCGGCTTCTCGGGCGTCCTGATCTTCCTTCATCTCGTCGCGATAGCGCTGCACGAGATGTGTCGCGTCGCTGATCCCTATGATGATCAAGAGCGGAACGATGATGTTGTTGAGGATGTTCATGGGCTCACCGAACAGACCCATGGCGCCCACGACGACCACCGCTGTAACAGCCACGGCAGCGAGCGGCATGAACACGCCGGGGCATCCAGCGGAACGACAGCAGCAACAGCAGCATGCACACGAGGACCGTGACCGGGGATCAAGCGCAGGTTATCCGCCCGCATCTTGTCGACGATCACGCTTCGGAGGTATGGCAGGCCGCCCACGTGCACGATGATGTCTTCGAACTCGGCGCGAGCGAGGCCGTCGCGAAGAGCCTCCATCGCATCTCGCATTTCGCGCGGGCCAAGCTCCGGGAGTTGCAGAGCGATTCCAGAAACCGTGCGGTCCTCGTCGATCAATCGTCCGCGAAGCAACGGGTTGCCCTCGACGGCGCGTGCGAGCTCAGCGGCTTCCTCCTCGGTGACTTCGGTGCCGACGACGAGCGGATCGGTTTTGAGCTCGGCGGAAAGTGCCGGACCAGCCTTGGCGATCCCGCCCGGGAATCGATCTGGATCGCTTTCGATGATGTCGAGCAGTGCGTTGAAAGCGTCGTCTTCGAGGTCCGCCTGACTGGTCTCGTCCTCTTGGTCGAGGGCGTCGAGATCATCCAGGTCGTCGAGGTCATCGAGATCTCCCCCATCTTCGTCGTCGACCGCCTCGAGGCCCAGGTCATCGAGATCGTCGCCTGAATCGCCGCCCTCTGCGCCTTTGACGCGACGCGGAATGTTGAGGGTCGTGATGCTAACGACTTTGTCGACCCAGGCCTTATCGGCGAAATAGAGCGAGAGATCGTGGATGTCCTGTAGGGAATCTCGAGATAGGACGTCATCGGCCTCGACGAGCAGAAGGACGGCGGTCCGGCGCTTGCCGAACCACTCCTCGAAGTTTTGCTGGATGACCGCGTATTCCTCGCCCTCGAAGGATGAAAGGAGGCTTTCGGGGGCAGGATCCGCCCTGAGCTTGGGGATCTGGGAGGCGAAGGCCAGCGTGACGAGGGCGGTGACCCCAAGGACCAGTTTGCGGCGGTCTGTGACCAGATTCGCGAGCCAATCCAGCGTTTGCTGCCGTCGGGACACGAGCGTGTATGCCTGCCTAGAGAGCGGGTTTCAAGTGTTTTATCACCGGCTTGACAGCCCTCTCAGGCAGGGTTACCACCCGCGTCCCCAGGGAGAGGATACCAGAGTGGCCAACCACGCCTCAGCAAAAAAGCGAGTCCGCCAGACGATCAAACGAACCGCACGCAACCGCAACATCCGCACGCACGTACGGACCTGTGTGAAGCGTGTGCGTGTCGCCGTCGCAGTGGGCGACGCCGGTGCGGCGAAGAAGGCCCTGATCGAGGCCGTGAGCACCATCGACGCCGCGGTTTCCAAAGGCATCTATCATCGCAAGACCGGCTCCCGACACATCTCCAGGCTGACCCAGCAGGTCAACACGCTCTAGGCGATAGTGTGCATAGCTCCAGCACGGCGTCTTGCAGGACTGCGTCCGGTGGCCGTTTGCTGCTCTTGAGCGCCATGTCGGTTCGGGCGATGAGCGTGAATGCTTCGCCTAGGGTGTCCGCGGTGAACTGCCGCGCGGAGGTCGTGAGGTCGCTTGCCTTGAAGGGTGGGGCGCCAGCCCGCTTGGCCGCTTCTTGGGGACGTAGGCCTTCGGACAGCGCCTCCCGCATGCGCGCGACGATCCGAAGCTGCCGAGCGACCATCGCGAGAAGACGCAGCGGGGGTTCCCGATCTGCGAGTAACGACTGAGCTGCGGCAATGCCTTTGCGTCGATCCCTGAGCCCGATGGCGTCGACCAGGCTCCAGATCGATTCCACGCGAATCCGGGTCACGCACTTCATCACCGCTTCGGCATCGATGCGCTGTCCCACGCCTACGAACAACGAAAGCCTTTCTACCGCATCGTCGATCGCAGCGAGATCGTCACCCACTGCATCGAGAAGCGTCTCGATGGCTCGAGGCGCAATGTTGTGACCGCGCGCCGTGGCCTCCGCACGAATGAAGGCGCGAAGTTCTCGACCGCGCATTGGCTTGGCGTCGATGAGGCAGCCCTGTTTCTTCGCGACTTTCGCGAGCTTTCCACGGCCGTCTAACTTGTCCGCGGTCAACACGAGACTCGTCGAGTCGTTGGGATCGGTCAGATATTCGGCGAGATTCGACTGCTCGGTGGGCGTCATCGCATCGACGCGACGTACGAGCACGAATCGTCTGTCGGCCATCATCGGCAGGGTCCCCGCCGCCGAGATCACGCTTGCGGCCTCGAGACCTTTTCCATCGAACAGGTCCACGTTGAAGCCGGGAGTACCGCTTTGATCGACCGCCTTGCGAACGGCATCGACCGCGCGTTCGATGAGAAGACGCTCGACCCCGACCAATAGATAGACCGGCTCGAGAGAGCCCTCGGCGGCTCCCGTGGTGACTTCATCGATGCTCAGCACGTACTAGCGGGCTTCGTCGTCCGAAAAGGTGACTTCGCCGCTATATTGTACCGCGTCCCCGAGAATTTGAAAGCGATAACGCCCCACCTCTTGGCGGCGGACCGTAACCACCATTTCCAGGCGCCGGTTGGGCTCGAACTGGGGCCGCTTGAGATACATCTTGTGGACGATCGTCTTCTGATTGCTGTCACTGACGAAGACCGTCATCGCTGGGGCGATGAACTTCCGATCGGCAGTTTGGATGTCGTAGAACAGTACCTCGAATTCGGAGTCGCGAACCGGGGCATTGAACGACGCCACCAGGTTGGCTCTCCACTGTCGATCCTCGACTGGCATCTCCGTGGTCTCACGAAGCCGCGTAGCCTTGTGTTGACGCGCGAACCGGAGAACTCCGGCTTCGGAAAGCGATCGCGGGATCCCCTTCTGCGTGAGGTAGATCGTTGCTCTCAGCCCCGCCGCGGCCTCGGCTCTGTCCCATGGGGTTACCGCGCAGATGATGGCTGCCGTCGAGGCAGCGATGAAAGCGATTCGTAGATTCAAGGCTTGCTCCTGAATAAGTCCTAGGATCAGGCTAACAACTGGAATTATGCAGTGACAGGGTGACAGGGTGAGACGATGTAGGGCTGATGCCGATCCGTCCTTCAAATCCCAGCCGAAAAGTTGTCCGGGAAGGCGCGGACCGCTAACTCCGAGCGAGTAACCAGGGGGAGCACGGCGTTCGATGACGACAGTCGGCGGGGGAGTCAAAGGCCTGGTCGCGCGGGCACAGCGGGAGGCGCAGAGGCGCGCCCACAGCCCGTCGACCGGCTACCTCCTTTTGGTGATGCTTCAGTCGGGCGGGCCCACGGGGGGGCTCCTCTCGCGGCTTGGGGTTCGGGAGGGCGATCTCTTGAGCGCGATCCGGGTCGTCGATTCGGAACCGGCCAGTGCGCTAGAGCGCGCGGTGGAGCGGGCGTACCGAATCGCCAAGGCCATGGGGGCCGAGCAAGTCTCGGCCGCTCATCTTCTGTTCGCGATCACTCGGGACACCCGCAGTGCGGCGCATCGGAGTCTCGAACAGATCGGAGCTGGGCCGAAACGCGTCCAAGAAGCGGTGAGAAGTCTGCTCTCGCCCAATGACGCGCGCGTCGAGCGGGCGTCGACCTACATTCGCCCCGCAGCCCCGTCCGAAGAAGGCCCCGGCCGACCATCACGACCTTCCGCGCGTCGAAACGTAGAAGCGGCGCCCCTGATCGAGCTTCGCGTCGAGAAGCCGGAGGCGTTGATCGAGTCCGAACCGACTGAAGAGGTCCCCGCCGAAAAAGAGATCGTCGTTCCCTCTTCGTCTCCCTTTGCGCTCGACGCGGGAGCCCATCCGATGCTCTGCAAGCTCGGACGGAACCTTACGGAGATGGCGTGGCTCGGGGCGATTGACGACGTGATCGGACGGGATGCCGAGATTGAACGATTGCTCGACGTCTTGGCTAGGCGCCGTTCGAACAATCCTCTTCTAGTGGGGCCGCCTGGCGTCGGGAAGACCGCTATCGTCGAGGGGCTCGCATGCAAGATCGCTCAGGGCGGAGAGGGCGTCCGAGGACTGGAAGGGACGATCCTGGTGGAGCTCTCTGCAGGTGGACTGGTGTCCGGGACAGGCGTGAGGGGCGCTCTTTCCGAACGGATGCGTCGTCTCCAGTTCGAAGTGAAGCGAGCCAACGGCCGCATCGTGTTGTTCATCGACGAAGTCCACGCGCTTTTCACGGGAGGGGACGCGCCAGACGACTTGGCGCACGAGCTCAAAGCGTCGCTTGCCCGCGGTGAGCTCCCCTGCATCGGTGCGACTACGGATGTCGAGTATCGCAAATACGTCGAACGGGATGCCGCACTCGCTCGCCGATTCTCCCCGATTCACGTAGCCGAACCTTCGGCGGAGGATGCGATCGAGATCCTCCGCGGTATTACGCCGCGGTATGAGGTTCATCACGGCATCGCCTACGCACCGGAGGCTGTCGAATCCGCGGTCGAGCTGTCCGTGCGCTACATGGCGGAGCAGGCGTTGCCAGACAAGGCGATCGGGCTGCTCGACCTAGCTGGAGCCCGGATCTGTCGACGCGGCGGCGCCATCGTCGACCGTGAGGCCGTTGCCCAAGTCGTTGCGGAAAAGATTCGCGTTCCAGTCGAGCGACTCCTCGTGACCGACGCGCAGAAGCTCCTCGATCTCGAGCGACATCTGGCTGACCACGTCGTGGGGCATGCAGGCGTCATGACCCGCGTCGCCGATGCCCTCCGCAAAGGCGCCGCGGGGTTTCACGGCGACCGTCCCCTCGCGACCTTTTTGTTCACCGGTCAGACGGGCGTCGGGAAGACCGAGACCGCCAGGGCCCTCAACGAGCTGTTTTTCACCGGATGTCCGATGACTCGAATTGACATGAGCGAGCTCAGTGAGCCGCACGCGGTGGCGAAGCTCGTGGGCGCTCCACCGGGGTACATCGGGCACGACGCGGGGGGTCAACTGACCGAGGCGATTCGGCACCGACCGTACCAGCTCGTCTTGCTGGACGAGATCGAGAAGGCGCACATCGACGTGCTTCAGTTGCTATTGCCGCTGCTCGAGGATGGACGGTTGACCGACGGCAAGGGTCGAACCGTCGACTGCACGCACACCATCATCGTCATGACATCAAACCTCGGAGCGGAATGCGCCACTGGCAGTCGGGGTGCAATCGGTTTCCGAAGCGCTTCGACACGAACGGACGATGGAGGGTCTGCGGCTCTTTCGGCTGCGCGGCGTGCGCTTCCGCTCGAGCTTTGGAACCGTATCGACGAACCGCTGTTCTTCGGTCCCCTCAGTCGAGACGAAGTCACCGAGATCGCTCGGCGGCTCATCGCCGGTGTGACGCGGCAGCTCAGTGAACGTCAGGGAGTCAAGCTTCGATTCGACCCGTCTGCGATCGACGCATTGCTTGCTCTGGGCGGCTACGAAGCTGACCTCGGTGCGCGACCCATGCGGCGCGTGATCGGGCGCCTCGTCGAAGCTCCGCTTGCTGCCGCGATCCTCGCAGGCGACTTCGAAAAAGGCGATCACATCGTGGCGGCGGGCGATTCGAGTGGCATTCACTTCGAGCGGGCCGAGGGCTCCGTCGAAGCAGCCGAATGATCTGCTTAGCGGATGGCGAAATTCATGCGGCGCCCTGGTAGAGTCCCTGCTCACGGATGTGGGCGATGACCGACGTGGGCACCACCCCCGAGACGTCGCCCGCGTTGGAGAGCCGGGCGCGGATATCGGTCGAATTGACATCGGGGATCGAAATCGGACACCCCTCGGGGAGGGGATATCCTTGGCGTCCGATGACGAGCGGGGGCGCTGCTCGTACGACTTCGTCCCAGCGGTGCCAACGGTCGGTGCCGGGGAGGACATCAGCGCCGATCAACAGTCGAAACGAGGCGTCCGGGTGCGTCGACTCGAGTGCTTCGATCGTTCGTAGGGTGCGGCTCACACCGCCGAGGCGTTGCTCAATCGACAGGACCTCGACGTGGTGAAGGGGCGCGAAGGCTAGCTCGCACATCGCGAAGCGTTCCTCGAACGAGGCTTGATGTTCCTTTTCTAAGGCATGCTTCCACGTCGGGATGATCCAAACCTGATCGACATCCGTTGCGGACAGCGCCCATGCGACGGACAGCACATGTCCCAGGTGAGGCGGGTCGAAACTACCGCCGTAGAGCGCGACGTGACGGGCGCTCATGGGGCCACCTTCATCTTGGCGCCTCGCCCCTGGATGGGCTCGGTCCACGAGAGCTTACCGGTCAGATCGATTGCGCGCAGTGAGACGCCGCCGTTTGCCGCTTCATTGCCGAGAATCCCCACGTGGCCGCCGTCGAGCGGTCCTGGGCTGAAAAAGCAGCGGGGTCCGTAGCGCTTGAAGGCCAACTCTTTCGCGTCGCCATAGATCACGACGTTCGAATTGATGACGTCCTCCTCGCCGATACTCGACTTATTTCGGACCAATAGGATGATGCGATCGTCGAGCATCTCGATCGCATTCGCCGGTGGCTGAGGAAGCAGGCGCACCTTTTCGAGGTGTCTCTCGCGCCGAAGCACATGTAGCACGTCGGTGATCTCGCTTGGGGAGCCGGTGGCCGCCACCTGCGCGACACGCTGCTCGAAGCTCAGCTCGCTCTTGTCGCGTTGGCGTGCCGTGATGAAATCGCGAATCGCCTCGTCGGCGCCGAGATAGACGATCATATCGACTTCGAGCTCGGTGACTAAGAGGTCCACCGCCAGCTCCAAGAGAGCTGAGTCCGATTCTGCGGGGCCGACGAAACCAAATCGCATGGCTTATGGATCTACACCAGCTTGGGTGCGAGCTTCAAAATGTGCGTCACTCAGGGCGAACCGAATGAGGCCCCAGGCCTCCGGGGTCTCCCGGACCATCGCTAAACGGGCCGCCGCCGAGGTCGGGAGCTCCCGTCCTGCGACCTTCAACAGTGCGCTGACGGCGGACGGGACGTCACCGGTTAGGGTCAATGCGATGCGGCTGCCGAGCTGGGCGATCGCGATCGGAACCGATCGGGACGAAAAATCGGTGTCGCCGCGGATCTCCAGGACCAGGCTCTCCACTTCGTCTCGCCAGCGGCGCGGAACGGCTCGCACCAGCTTGCGGCGCAGCTCGTGGGCCTCGGGTGGAGCGGGCCGAGTAGCGCGACTTGCCTCGTGGGTGCCGAGAAGGGCTAGCAGCGCGGCATCAAGGTCCTCCGGGCTGGCGCGGAGCCCTGGCGCCAGATGGTTGCTTGCAATCTTCAAGGCTCTGGCGAAGAGGAAGACCCGCTCTCGGCGTGTGGTGCGCTCGGGCAGGTTAGCGCCGAGAACGAGGGTAGGCGGGTCGCCTGAAATCGGCATGCAGGCCGTCGGCGATGCGTGGGTTAGCCGGATCTTGGGCTCGCTGATCCCGAGCCCCTCAGCGGCCAGTCCCGCTTCCTCGATCAGTGCACGCTGCTTTCCTGAGAGCCTCCGAAGCTTCCATGCCGCTGCGTCGAACGGAAGGACCTTCTCGAGGCCCTGCTCGCACAGGGTGAACAACCGAAGAACGGTCGGCGGAAGCGCTTTGGGTGCGACGATCCGATCCACCACCGTCGACAGTGGTAAGTGCGCCTCGCCAAGCGCTTCGTCCTTTTCGGTTACTGTGCCGATGAAAAGGGAGGACGGATATCCGAGTGCGATCGCGGCGCTCGCGGCACAGGAGGCGGGCCCCGGGCCATGACGCCGATTGAGCACGCGAACCAACGTGGTCCACAAAGCTTCATCCTCGGGACGCTCGTCGATCGCTTCGCGCAGATCCACGACGGCGCGGTTCAAGTGCATCGCGGAAGCCGGGCCCGCGCCTTGTCGATCGAAGTGATCGGCGAGAGCGAGGATCACGTCGACTTCTGTAGGCTGTTTGGTCCGAAGTTGCTCCAAGGAAAGCTCCGCTTGTCGAGGCTGCCCCGCAGATTCGATCGCAGCCGCTAGCCGTATTCGATAGTCTCGATCTTCAGCGTCGTTGCCCGCCCGCCGCACCAGCTCTTCGAGAACTCGAGCAGCCTCTCGTGCCTTGCCCTGCACGCTCAAGACCGAGGCCAAGCGGTCGAGAGTCTCGTTGTGCGCCGGCGCCAATTTGAGCACCTGGCGAAGCGCCGCTTCGGCACGAGGAAGATCCTGCAGTTGTTCGTCGTAGATCTCGGCGAGCCTCGAGAACGCCCAAACCTGTTCATCGAGCGATCGCTTCAACCGCGCGATTCGAATGAGCGCCTCGGTCGCGCCTTGCCAATCTAGTTGGCTGCGGTGCGTTTCGACCAGCTCGGTAAGGGCCGCGAAATGGTTCGGGTCCAGCTCTAGGCACTCACGCAGCGACTCGATGACCCCCTCGACGTTGTCCCTTTCTCGTCGTTGCCCCGCTTGCTCGAGCAGAAGCGCGACGAGTGTGGGCGTATCGGCCCCTGCCTCGATCCGCGATTCGGTGAGCGTCTCCGCGTCCGCCAGCCGGCCCTGGCTCCGATAGAGGGATACGAGGCGGCGATAGACATCGAGATAGGTGATATCCGATTCGGTTGCAGCCACATATGCGTTGACCGCTCGTTCGGGGTCTTCGAGCTTCTCCTCGAGAATGCCAGCGGCCGCTCTCCAAAGCGAAGCCGCCCGGCGTCCGTCCTTCGCCCGCAACGCCGCCTCCCGATAGAGCGACACGGCCTCTTCCCACCTTCCTGCCGCGTGCAGTAACCGAGCTTCGACTTCGAGCGCCAATGGGTGACCCTCGGCCTCGTCGAGGACCGCGAGCGCTCGCTCAGGCTCGTTCAGCCGCTCGAGAATGTGCGCGCGCTCGAGCGCCAGAGCGCCTCGTTCGAGATCGCTTGGGAGGTGTGTCTGAATAGCCGCCAGCGCGCGCAGGGCCGTCTCGGACTCACCGCGCGCGTACGCTGTGCCGAGCACTTGTCGTGCCAAGCCCGGGTCCGAGTCGATCTCGTCGTCGATTCCGCGGAGCAGGCGATCGATGTCGGACGCCATGATATCGGGGTCGGCCCGCAATACCTCCACCATCAACCGATTCCTTGCGGCGCGTTCGGGGGCTTCCTCTGGGAGGCATTTCAGGACTCGCTTGGCGCTCGATAAGATGCGCTCGCCGTCTTGCTCGCGGAGAGCGTCCCATTCGAGGACGCGTGCGGTTGGCAAGTGATCGGGTCGGGACTCGGCGATGGACTGTAGCGAAAGGCGTGCGCTTTGCATGTCGCCTCGTGCAAGCCGATCGACCGCTGCGATGGCACAGAGCGCGCCGAGTTTCTCGTCTTCGTCCCGCGCCTCGCGGGCGCGACGCATGGCCGAGTCGGCAACCCGGGCAAACTCGGAGGCTTGTATCTCCGCTTCCTCGCACGAGGCCTGGAGCGTTTCATTGTTCGGGTCGTGAGAGATAGCCTCGCGGAGCGCCTTTGCCGCACGTGCCGGGAAGCCTGCGCTTTGCAAAGCGGTCGCCGCTCGCTCGAGGTAGGGAGCTGCATCGAAATGGCTCGCCGCAAGAACCAGCAGCTCGCCCGCGGTCTCCGAGTGCCTGCCCGCGGCTTCGATCAGGTACTCGAGTAGCAAAGGATCGGGGGCGCGTCTGTCGAAGGCCGCTTCGGCGTGGTCAAGCCGGTCGGGATCGGATGCGGCCCACATCGAGGCGCGAAGCCATGCTGTGGCAGAGCTGGACGTGGGTAGAGCGGCTTGTGCCGCAGCGGCGCGTTCGCGCTCCGCCGACGCCGACGGGCCATCCTCGAGCTCCCACAGCGCCGGCCAATAGTCGAGCTGCTTGTCGAAAGCCGCCTCTAGGGCCTGCGTGGAGTCGGCGCCGGCTCGCCGGAGTAGTCGCCCCGCCATCGTCAGGGCAAAGGCGCCCCGAGCGCCGGTGGTGGCCGCACCTTCTTCGAGCCATTGCTCAGCCGCTGCTTTCGGGTCGTCGTGATCGAGTAGGGCCAGTGCTCGGCACATCATCGGCTCACTTCCGCCACGCTCTTTGGCGCGAGCCAACGATTCGCGCCGGCTCGTCAACCCGATCTCGTCGGCGACCTCGGCGAGGGCAAGCACCACACCCAGTCGATCCGACGCGCGGTCGACCTCCCGCTCTAGCGACGCAAAAAACGCGGCGCCGTCTCCCATGTTGGCGGCCGCATCGGCGCGCATCATATCGACCGCTACACTCCGTGGCGCAGCGGTCATCGCATCCAACACCAGCTCGAGCTCGTTGCCGTCTTCGTCAGCCAGGATCAAGCGTTCCCATGCGCGTACGTAGTGCCCCAATCCGTGAACGTCAGCTTCTGCGAGGGCGTTCGCCTGGAGCTCGAGTTTGCTGCCGAGCTCTGCGCGCAAGCGTATGACGCGAGCGTGGCTCATGGCGCGCGCCTCTGGGCTCTGGTCCGTCGCTTCGGCGTCGAAGGCTTTCATTGCGGCCGAGATGTCGCCAGCGCGCGAGGCGATATCTGCCAGGGTCCACAGCGACACGAGATCGTCGTGCCCATCGAGCTGAGCCATAGCGTCTTCATGCTCTCCGAGCGCCTGGTCGAGGATGGTCGCTGCGGCGCGACGAAGAGCGCGGGACAAGGCCGGGACTTCGGTTTGGATGGCTGCGTTCTGGAGAGAGGTCACACAGGTTCGAGAGTCGCCAAGTTCGCGAGCGGTGCGGATCAAACCGAGCCGCGCCGGAAGAGAGGTTGGGTCGAGATCACTCGCACGCTGGTAGAGAGAGCTTGCTGCCTCCGATTCCCCCCCTTGTTCCATCAGCGCGCCCGCATGTTGGAACAGAACGGATTGCGCGCCCGGCTCCGGCCAGACGGACGCGGCGCTGGCGATCGCTTCTCCGCCTCGCGCGAAGTCCCCCCGAGACATGCGCGCAGAGGCCAGCAGCATGAGCGCCACGAAGTCGTTGTCATGTACTCGGGCGGCCTGTTCGGCTGCGCGCTCTGCGGCGGCCAAGTCGCCCGTCCGATGGAGATGGATGCGGGCGAGAAGCTTGAGAGCCGACGCCTGCTCCGCTGCAGGGAGATCGAGGGCAGCCTCGCTACCGAGGGCTTCTGCGGCTCCATTCCAGTCACCCCGCCGCATCGCATGGTGCCGGAGGGCACGGAGTGCAACCACGTCTCGCGCGTCGGCGTCTCGCGCTTCACGGTAGGCCTCCATCGCGGAGTCTGCATCCCCGAGCTGTTCGTGTAGCTCGGCGGCGGACGTGACGAGCCGTGCGCGGGCCGATCCAGCCGCGCGCTCAGCGAGCGCATTCAAGAGTGCGATTCGGCGCTTCTTTGCGCCTTGATCATCGCCGACGAGCGGCAGCGCCTCCTTGCGCGGCGCGTGCTGAAAGACCGTTCGCTGAGCGGCTTGAGCGCCCGCGTCGCTGGGATCGGGCGGGTGCGAGATTCGCTTGCCCTGCGGCCCGGTCTGTGTGGCGACGAACGTGTCCAGCAGAGTCGAGATGCTTTCCTCGTCGAAGTCGAACGAGGGGGCGGCCGATTCCCGTTTCCCAGTGGACATGTCCTGCTCGTCTTCAGCCACGTACCCCCCACAGTGGTGACTCGGCGCCGACCCAGAAGCGCAAGAGATCGAGTGCCCGCTCCGAGGTGCGGAGCCCTTCCAGATTTGCTTTTCCGGATGGGAGAACCTCTCCGAGCGCGACGCCGATGTCACCCGAGGTCATGAGACCGGCGCGATCGGCGCTTTGCTGGAGCCTACGGGCGACTTGCAGCAGGGCTGTCGTGGTGACGCGAGTCCCGGAGACGAGCTCGTGCACCGTGCGTCGGACCGACCGTGGCAGCTTGACCTCGACTCTGGGTACCGCCGAGGTATCGAACTCCACCTCACAGCGTGCCGCTCGAAGAATGCCGGCGAGCTTGGCAGCGATATCCTCCGTCGAGTTGCCGACCAGCTCGCTCGCTCCCCGAGGAACGGCCCAGGCAAGACGGCCCGCGTGGAAAACGTCGGCATCCCCGATCGCGTCCTTGCTCTGCGGCGACACCAACCAATCGACCTCCCCGTGGTGACCCGCCCGCGCTTGGACGGGTGTAGGAGCATCGGAGAGCGCGATCGTTCCGAGGGGTGCGCCGAAACGCCGGCATAGAAGATCGAGCTGTCCGTAGACCCGATCCTCGGGGCCAGCTTTTCGCCGCGATCGCAGTCGGCCCTTCACGAGACTCGGCCCGGCACGCAACACCACGTGTTCGAAAGTCTCGTCGGCGCGTACGTCGCTCAAGGCTCCGAGTGGTACATGATCGAACGTAGGGCGTGACCCATGTGTAACCTGGTCGGCAGCGACTAGCTGGAGTGCCACGAGACTTGCCTTCACGGCCGTCGCTCGCTCCGGCTGTGAACGCCATGTTGCCGCGTCCTCCAAGCCCTGCAGCAGGGATGCCTCGAGCTCGCCTCGATCGATGCTCTCCCAAATCGCGCGCTCGTAGTCCTCGATGGCAGAGGTGCGGGGGGCATCATCGAGGAGCTCGACCAAGCTCGAAATCGCAGCTCGGTGTGTCGGCTCGAGGCCCAGGGCTCGCTGGTACGCGTCCGTGGCGCGGTCATCGCGACCAAGGATCGACTCGAGCTTCCCGATTCGGGTGAGCATCGATGCGTCCGCCAACCCGAGATTGTCCACCTCCTGCAACTCGGCAAGCGCTTCTTCGCTCCGTCCGAGCCGGCTTTCTAGGAAGTCCGCGGCGCCGAGGTGCGCAATACGCTTCTGCTCCGGAGGGATCTTCGCCCCGGCGAGTCGCTGAAGGCTCTCTACGGCTTCGTCCCAGTGCTCTAGAGAGACGTGCACCTCGGCCGCTAGCGCCAGAGCGCCAGGATGGTCCGGCGTCGCGACGAACAGCTCGTCGAGCACCTGCAGTGCTTCCGTTCGTTCGCTGAATCCACGAAGCAGGCGCGCTCTCTCATAGAGAAGCTCCTCGCGGTCATGGGGACCCCCTTGCTCGAGGCGCGACGCAACGAGGTCTTGAAGCGCGTCCGCATCTTCCTTTTCGGCGAGAAGGTCGTGGAGACGTCGGAACGCGACATCTCTGCCGGGGTCCTCCGCTAACGCTGCTCGGAACGAGTCCTCTGCCTGCTGGTCCTGGTCGAGATGATCCAACCGAACTACGCCAGCTTCTTCCAGCAGGTCGGCGCGAAGCGAGCCGTCGACGAATTGGGCCAAGCGTTCGCAAGCAAGCGCGACGAGGGACCAGTCCTTGGCTTGACGAGCCGCATTTCGAAGTGTTTCCCAAAGGGCCAAGTCGTCTGGTCGCTCATCGACTTCGCGGCTCAGGATCACTACCGCTTCGGCTCCCCGATCTGCGTCGACTAGAGCGCGACAATATGCGGACTTGAGCGCGGCACGTCCCATCGCGTCGCTGTGATGAAGCCTGTGCTCGAGGGCGTTTGCGCGGAACTCAGCGTCGTCGCCCGGGCTCAAGGCCTCATCGACGGCTACCGCCGCTTCGAGCTCGTCCGTTGCAAGTCCGCCCGCGTCCTGCGCCAAGAGGAATAGCTCGTCCGCGGCATCGGCGCCCCGGGCAATGCGCGTTGCGCGAAGTCCTTGGAGGAGCGCGCTGGCACGAAGGTGCTCGTTAGGTGCCAGCTCGGAGAGGCAAAGCCATGCGTCCCCGGTGGGGGCGCTGCGCTCTAGATCGGCGCGCCAGGCCCCATAGGCCTCGGCGAATCCGCCAGATGGGTCTTCCGTTACCGCGGCGGAGCGCTCAAGGACGCGCTCGGCCACTCCGCGCTGCGAATCCGTGGTGAGTCGGCCCGGCACAGACAGGAGGCCGATCGCCGCTGCGATCGAAGTCGCGGGATCGTCCAGGGCGGTTTCGTAAGCTTCGGCGGCCTCCGATTCCCGGCCGGCGAAGGCGAGAGCATCCCCGAGCAGTACCGAGTAGAGCTCGGGTACGCCTCCGTCGAGGTCGCTTTGCGCCAACGCGCTGTTGGCCCGTATCGTCGCGCCCGCGTCGCCTTGCTGCCTTGCGATGTCGAGAAGCGCGAGGGCCGCAGACGGGGAAGAGGGGAAAGCTTTGAGTGCGACCTCGTATGCGTGTCTCGCGGCAGCGAAATTTTCGTTCCTTTCGGCGGTCGCGCCTGCCAGCAACAACGAGGACTCGTCCAACGGAGACCCTGGGTCGCTCTCGGAGCGTTGGCGAGCGAGAGACAGAGCGGCCTCAGGTCGTCCACTTTCGCGGAGCACGCCTTGCAGCAGCGACAGCACGTGGCCGTCGTCCGGCGCCTCTTCGAGCGCCCGGCGAAGCGCGTCCTCGGAGGACTCCCACCGGTCTGCACGCGCATAGGCTTGCGCCGCTGCGCACAGGTGCCCGACGCGGACGTCACTTGCCGTGAGTGAAGCGAGGGTCTCGTGCGCTCGGATCAGGAGATCCGAATCGCCGCTCCAGGCCGCGCGCGCGCGCGCGACATGAGGAGCCCAGCTCTGGTGCGCCGGATCGTCGACCGCCTTTTGCAAGAACGTCCGTGCTTCGTCCTCTTCTTCGAGCGCGCGCCGCAAGATGTCGTATTTCGAGAAGGCGACGAGCGCTCGTTCATCGAGGCTCACGCCGCGCGACAACAGCGCATCACACCAATCCGGGAGCAAGTCGAACCGTTGCGAGAGCAGCGCCGCTCCCATCGCTTCTCGCACGATCGCGTCGCCGGCTTCGGTCGCTACGCTTGCCGCCTCTGAGTAGAGGGCCTGTGCTCGCCCTGCGCCGGAGGGGTCGTGAGTCGCGAGCTGGGCCGCGTGCCACAACGTAAGCGCGCGGTCTTCTCCTTCTTGGCCTTCGGCGAGCCGACAAAGGGCGTCGGCGCGGGCTTCGTGAGCATCTGTACGGATCAGCGTCACGTCGAGCGCCGCGCGTGCATAGGTCGACTCCGGGTATCGTTCCGCGGCTGCTCGTAGGGTTTCGATCGCTTTCTCCAGATCATCCTCGGCAAGTGCGCGTCGAATCCCGTGTGCGACGAAACCTGGGTAGTTCGGTGCCGATGCATGGAACCACTCGGACGCTGCCTGTACTCGATCCTCGCTGCCCGTTTGTTCTGCCATCGACAACGCGCGGAGCCGGAGACCCGGGTCCTCGGGCCGGATGCGAACTGCAGACTCAAGAAGCGCAGCTGCCCCTTTTGCGTCGTTCAGCGACTCGAGACGACGCTCTGCGACTTCTTGCCAAACGAGGGCAGCCGTTGGCAGTTGGCGCGCCCTAGACACGGGAAGGTCGAGCGGATCGATGGGGTCCTCGGATGCGGCCGCGCGTTCGAGTTGTTCGGCCAAGGCGGTCGCGGCGCGGTCGAAGACATCCCAGCGCCGATGCTCTCGCGCCACGCGGATCGAGAGCGTTCGCGCCTGCCAACTCGAGGCGTCGGACTCGCAAGCTCGCTCAAGCGTTTCGAGCGAGGCATCGATCTCTCCTGCATCGAGCTCCGAAAGAGCCAAGTCTAACCACAGCGCTCCACGCATATCGCCGTCGGTAGCGTGTTGGGCCTGAGCGCGCAGTGCTTCGCGAAGGCTGGCTTGGTTTCCGCGCGCCTCGGCGAGCCACTCGAGGATGAGCCCGGCGACGACGGGCTCCGAAGACTCCTCGATCGCCTCTCGAAGCAACGAAGCCCATTCCTCGGTGTGAAGCGCCAAGTCCACGAGTGCTGACGCTCGCAGCGAGCCCTGGTGCGCTCCCGCAACCTGGGCGTCGCACAGCGCGGACACCGAATGTCCGTTCGGTTGGCGCTCCGCGATACGCAGTCTCGCCATGAGCGCCGGCTGAAAGAGCGGGTCGACAGTCGCGGCGCGGTCGTATTGTCTCGACGCTTCCTCCGGCTGGTCGAGCGCGTGCTCGCAGAGGATGCCCACTTCGTAGAGGATGGCAGCCTCGGCTGTGGGATCGGTTTCAGCCTCGAGCTCGCGACGCAGGTTTGCCACTCGCAACTCGACCAAGTCACGCTTTCGTGTGGCCCCGAGTGGGCTGGGTGGCGGGTGTCCGATCATCCGCCGCCCCGGCTATCCCAGCGTCCAGCCGCCGTCTATGACCATGACGTGTCCTGTCAAATAGTCCGATTCGTTCGAAGCCAAGTATACCGCGGCCCCTGCAATGTCTTCAGGCTGACCGATGCGTTTCACTGCGGTGCGCTCGACGATCATCGAACGGAAGGCGTCGTTTTCGACGAGCGCCCGCGCGAACTTGGTCTCGATCAGTCCGGGCGCGATTGCGTTGACCCGGATCCCCGCCGGGCCTAGCTCCATGGCCAGCGTCCGAGTCATCGAGATCACGGCGGCTTTGGTCATCCCGTATACCCCTTGCAGCGGAGCGGCCATCTGTCCCATGACACTGGCGACGTTGATGACCGACCCCTTGGCTTTCCGCTGCTGGAGATGATTCACGACGAGCCGCGTCATCCCGAAGTAGCCTTTGACATTGACCTCGAAGGTCTTGTCCCAAGCGCCCCAGTCGATCGTGAGCATCGGACCAAAGTGCGGATTGGTGGCTGCGTTGTTCACCAAGATGTCGATCTTGCCGTAGGTGTCGATCGTTTGCTCCAGCATCGCCTCGCGCGCGCCGTCATGGCCCACATGACAGGCAATGGGGGTCGCTTCGCCGCCGCTGGCTCGAATCTTTTCGGCGACTGCCTCCAAGCCTTCGATCTTCCGCGAGACGAGAACGACCTTCGCCCCCTCGTCGGCCATCTCGTGCGCGATAGCCTCGCCGATGCCACGGCTTGATCCCGTGATGATGGCAACCTTACCCTCGAGTCGCTCGCCCATGCTGTCTCCCCATGCTGTGTGGAGAGGGTATAGCGCTCCGCGGGGTGGTATTGCCAGCGCGATCTTCACTGGACTTGCGTGCCGTGCGTCCTGCGTAAGACTCAGGCCTTGGCTGACTGCATCGCGAGGTCGTCCTGACGCTGCTCTACGCAACTGCTGCCATCCTCGTCGGCTTCATTGCGGTCGTCTGGGGTGCGGATCGCTTCGTGTACGGGGCGGCGGGCTTGGCGAAGGGTCTGGGCGTGAGTCCGCTCGTCATAGGCCTCACGATCGTCGCCTTCGGGACGTCCGCACCAGAGATGCTCGTTTCCGGAATGGCCGCCTGGGCCGGAAGCCCGCAAATGGGAATCGGGAATGCGATCGGATCCAACATCACCAACGTCACGTTGGCATTGGGCGCCGCCGCGCTGGTGCGCCCCCTTCGAGTTCACTCACGGCTACTGATCCGCGAGCTCCCCGTGCTCTTAGGGATCATGGTCGTCGCCTGGATCTTTCTCTGGAACGACAGGTTGAGCCGCGCCGAGGGCATCATCCTACTCGTCGGCATGGTCGTCTTGGTGATCTGGATTGGCGTTCAAGGACGCAGAGAACCGGACCAAGACGCGGACCCTCTTACCGCAGGCTTGGGCGATGAGACACCCCGGTCGTTACCGACATGGAAGGGTCTGCTTTGGTTCGCCATTGGGCTCGCGTTTCTCCTGGTCGGCTCCCGCGCGCTCGTATGGGGGGCCGTCGGGATCGCGCGGGGCGTGGGCGTGAGCGAGCTCGTGATCGGGCTGACTTTGGTGGCGCTCGGAACCAGCCTTCCGGAGGTCACAGCATCGATCGCCGCGGCGAGGCGGAACGAGCAAGACATCGCGGTCGGCAACGTCGTGGGCTCGAATATGTTCAACCTGCTCGGCGTTCTTGGCTTACCCGGCGTCATCAGGCCAGATGCTCCGGTCGATCACGCCGTGGTGACTCGGGATTTCCCGATCATGTTCGGCGTGACGGTGCTGCTAATCGTGATAGCGCTTACCAACAAAACCAGTCACATCAGCCGAAAGATAGGCTTCCTATTGGTGTGCCTCTTCGTCGTCTACTTCGTGATGCTGTTGGCTCAGCCGTCGTAGCTCGGTCAGCGCGCTCGTTTCGTCCATATCAAAGTCATGTTGTTCGTGGGCATCGCGACCCGCTCCTCGAGGTCGAATCCTGTTTCGTCGCCTAGCTGTTGCAAATCATCGACGTCGCGCACACCCCATTCGGCGTCGCGGGCTCGTAAGCTCTGGTCGAACACGGCGTTGCTCGGCGCAGTGTGTACCCCGTGGAGACGATAGGGGCCGTAGGTGATCAGGTGCTTGGCTTCATCGAGAACCCTTGCAGCGCCGTGAAAAAGGGCCACTGTCGCTTCCCACGGAGCGATGTGAATCATGTTGATGCAGACGATCGCGTCGGCATTGGTGAGCGGCCATGGGGTTGACCTGACATCCAGTGCGAGCGGAGGCCGGAGGTTTTCTCGTCCGACTTCGTCAACGCGAGCCCTGATGCTCTCGAGTGCTTCGCGAGACGCGTCGCTTGGTTGCCATCGAATCGCCGTCAGACGCTGCGAAAAGAAGGTCGCATGCTGACCGGTTCCACTCGCGATTTCTAGCACCAAGCCCTTAGAGGGCAGAGCTCGCCGGAGCACGTCGAGAATCGGCTGCTGGTTGCGCTCGGCGGCGGGTGCGAAAGCTTTCGTCATTCCATGGCCCGTGAACTTGCTGTTCGCGCGGTTCATAGCTCATAACTTCCCACATCGAAACGAACCGCAGGGATGTGAGCGGAAGGGTGGGCTGGGCGCTCGTCGTGCTGGTCTGCGTGACCGCGCCGTTGGTCAATCGCCTGATCTTGATGGGTGACAAGGGCTTTGGCTGGCGGCTCGTCGACGTTCGCGGCGTGTTCGCCGACTTGTCGGTTGCGGCGCTCGCTCTCGCCCTCGTCGGGGCGCTTCTGTCGTTTCGTCGCGTTTGGGCGCGTATCGCGGCGTGGGCGGTTCTGGTGGCTCTGGTGTTCATCAGCTTCGCGATGTTCGAGTTCGTATCCACGTTCGATTCGCTGTACGCGCTCAGTCATGCCGGCTTTCTCGCGGATTCCACTTTCCTCGGAGGCTCGGTTCGTCACCTGCAACACCCCATTCTCCTCGTTCTCATGATCGTGTTGTCGATCATCGCGGTGGCGTTGGGGGACGCGCCGACAGGGAAGGTGGTGGTGGAGCGGTCTGGGGGCTGGTGTTCGCAGCGTCGGTTTTAGGGCAAGTGGTACTCCCCATTTCGGACGAGCAGGACGAATGGCGACAGCGTCACGCCCTTGAGGCCAATCTGTTTACCCTCCCGGACGTCCAATGCCGTGAGCACCGCCCGCACGATCAGCTCGGAGGTGCGTGACGTATTTCGAGCGAATCTCGAGGGGGACCGCTGGATCGATCCGATCGACACTACACCGAACGTGATTCTCATCATGGTCGAAGGGGCCTCGGGTGCTTACCTTCCATCGATCGCCGGCGTCGAGAACGCAGAGACTGCCACGACGATGCCGAAGCTCGACGCACTCGCAAAGGATCACATCCTGTTCAGTCATGTCGTCTCCCATCAACGGCAGACGAACCGTGGTGAGTACGGAGTCTTGTGTGGTGACTACCCCAAGCTCATCACCGATCAATCCAAGATGACGGAGCAGGTGTATGGGAGCGCGCGCCGTTGCCTGCCCTCGCTCTTCAGGGATGCAGGGTACGCGACTGTGTACATCCAGTCGGCGCCGCTTGGCTTCATGCTCAAAGACCAGTTCATGCGGAAGGCTGGCTTCGAAGAGCTCATCGGGGATGCTTGGTTCCGGCAAAGCTACGCTCGCACAGATTGGGGCGTCGACGACAAGGCATTCTTCGAACAAGCCCTTGAGCGCGTCGTCGAGCTCCACCGAGAGGACCGGCCGTTTTTCGCGACGCTTCTGACCGTGGGTACACACCACCCATACACCTTTCCCGAGTCCTTCACGCCGGAGGGGGTCGCGGGCCAGCAGGCGAGGGCCTTTCGGTGGGCCGATGACGCACTCGAGGAGTTCCTCGTGCAGCTCGAACAGGCAGGAGTCCTCGGCGATACGGTGGTGATCGTCACCTCGGACGAATCGGCGGGCATGGCGCAGGGCATCGAGCTTCCTCGCAACGCCTCCTGTCGCAGAGTTGGTCCTTCGTCGTGGTCATGCTTCCGGAACCACAATCGGTGCGGGTTGACGAGCTATACGGGCATGTCGATCTCGCCCTGTCCGTGGCAGATCTGCTCGGTATGGAGGATCGGGCGAAGGACTTCATCGGGCGGAGCATGTTTCGCCGATACGATACGCCCCGCCGACTGTTCGGTGGCAACACGTATGCCCGCAAAGTGATCATGTGGGAGCCGACGGGGGGCGCGGTCTATTGTGACGAAGCCTTCCGTGATTGTACGCGCGCGATCTCCGAAAGCCCGTTCGGCCCGGTGACCGATACCCGGACCGTGTCGGCAAGAACGCGAAGGCTCGTCGCGGAGGTCGCTCGACTCACGCGCTCCGGCCGCCCCGACATGACACTCTCCCCCGGGATTGCGCTCTTGAGTGAACACTCAATGCGGGTCCCCGCGATGGACGGCAAGAAGCTGATCGTAGGAGGGCAATATCTGCGCGTCCCCGCGGATACGGTGGTTCGGGTCGACTTCGACCTCGAAGTGCTCGGCGACCCCACGGCGACTATCGAGCTTCATCAAGACGTCTTCATGAACGGGAACCTCGTCTTCGAGCGCAAGGGCATTCGGCTCGATGGGGGTGACCGCTGGCGGTTGAGCTACTCGTTTGGTGCGCCGGACGCTTCGAGTCACCTCGTGGTCCAACTGTACGTGCAGACGGTTGCAGGTGAGGTGACCGAGCTCCGATTCCACGAGGCGAGCATGTCGATGACGCGCGAACCCGTCGAATCGGAAGAGCCGATGCTCATTCGGGACGACGTGAGTCGGGGTCAGCCTCATTGAGGCAGGAGACTAATTTTCCACGGGCAAATCGGAGCGGCTACCCCATTCGTTCCACGACCCGTCGTAGAGTCGGACGTCTTCGAAGCCCAGCCACCGCATCACGAACCACGCGACGGATGCGCGGGAGCCCGACGCGCAATACGTCACGATTGCGTCAGTCGCTTCTACGTCCGGGTAGAGCTCGCGCACCTCGGCGACGGTACGCATGAATCCCGAACTGAGATTCTTCGTCCATTCCACCGATCGCGCCGTTGGGATGTGGCCCGCGTCAAACTCGCCTTGTGAACGAGCGTCGATCAAGACTAGATTGGGGTTGGTGTTCGGACCCTGAGGAAGCTGGTCGAAGACCTCATCGGCGTCTGCGATCAGCGATTCGTCGATGCCCTACGATCGCGTAGTCTGACCGCGTGGATGTCGGTGGACCGTCCTCGGTTGGCAATGTCTCGCGCTGCCAGGCGTCAAACCCTCCATCGAGCAGCCGCACGTCGCCGTGCCGGTAGTACCCGAGTGTCCATACAACCCGCGCTGCTGCGGTATCGATTCCACCCGAGTACACGACCACGGCGGTACCATTTCTCAAACCCGCCTGGCGCAACACTTCCTCCACGGTCCCCGAGGGCGCAACCTGCCCGTTGATACCGTCGACAGTAGCTCGCAAATCCGCTTGATTGAGGCTTAGCGCGCCGGGGATATGCGCCGTGTCGAAGTCCGATGAGGAGCGAACGTCCACGATCTGAAAGTCAGCCGTATCGACTCGGTCGTCGACCCATGAAACGTCCACGAGTAGGGCTGCGCCAACTGCCAGCTCTGTTGTCCCGATCGGGAGCTCCTCCTGTCCCTCCTGTCCCACCAGGATTCATCGGGCCGGCGTCGCCGGCGTCCCCGCATCCCAGCGACGCGCAAATGACGAAACCCAGAGCCAATTGAGTCAGGGATGAACGGCGTTGTTGTCTGCCTCGCATCGATCACTCCTTGTCCTTTCAGAGTCCGCACGGGTGAAAAGGATTCAGCTGGCTATGGCTTGCGTGTCGCTTTCACCCGGATGTGAGCGGGCACCAGGTCTTCTGTCGACACATCGGCTTTGCGCATTGCAACCTGACAGACTTCCACGCCCGGTTCGGCCTGAGACCGCAACACGACAAACTGCCCACCGATGCGTTCGAGCATTTTTCGATCGTATTCCATCATACGGTAGCAGCCGTCGACATTGCCCGTGCCGCGGTGTGGGCAATGTATCCGGATCTCCGCGTAGACGGTGTCGTTCTCGACCCGGGTAATAGGCATGGCTTTCCGCGAGGGGAACATCCGTTGCCACTCCTCGCCGATCTCTTCGGCAGTCGTTTGAGGACGGGCGCTGCGCATCCACATCGTGACGCTTGCGAGGCCACGCATCATCGGCCGAGTGACGCGATTGAGCCAATTACGACTGCTGAACCAAACCGACACCGGCACGATGGTCATGAATAGTCGATTCGGCACCCGCATCGTCGGCGAGGATAGCGATCGACGGTGCTATCTGCAATGTGCTGTGGGTCACTGTAATCATGGGCCGAGCCCTGCCGTGGTTTCTTGGCACTTTGGCGGTTGCTTCGTCGAGCGCCTACCATGAAGGAATGAAGTATCTTATGGGGGCGGTGGGGCTGTGCCTCGCCTTGGCTTGTATGACTGCGTGCGGTGATTCCGGTTCATCCGATCCGCGCGGAACCGGAGGCGTTGGAGGTGACGGCGGTACTGGCGCGATCGGCGGCAGCGGAGGTGTTGGACTCGGAGGCGTCGGCGGTGACGGAACAGGCGGAGCCGGCGGTAGCGTGTCGTTGGACTGTGGCGATGGCGTGCGTGACGCCGTCGAGGCCTGCGACGATGGGAACACGGACGACAGCGATGGGTGTTCTGCCGACTGCATGACGATCGAGCCCGGGTATCGGTGCCCCACGGTGGGCGTGATGTGCGTGCCGATAGTGTGCGGGGATTCGCGCATCGACCCACCTGAGAGTTGCGATGATGGTAACGCATCGGGTGCCGACGGATGTAGCGCGACCTGCGAGCGAGAGGACGGATGGATTTGCCCGCTTCCGGGCGTGGCGTGCGTGGCCGCCGAGTGTGGCGATGGGATTGTGGCGGGCTTCGAGCAGTGCGACGACGCCAACGCGAGCACCGCCGGATGCTCGGCGGAGTGTCAGCTCGAGGACGGGTTCAAGTGCGACACGCCCGGCGAGGAATGCGAGTCTACCCAGTGCGGCGACGGCGTCCTCGAAGGGACCGAGCAATGTGACGATGGCAATCTCACGCCCTTCGACGGTTGCGACGTAGGCTGCAACAACGAGCCGAACTGCAGCGGGGGGAGTTGCCAAGCCGTGTGCGGCGACGCCGTGATCCTTCCCGGAACCGGCGAGGCGTGTGACGATGGGAACACGAAGGATGGCGACGGCTGCTCGAGCACCTGCCAAGTGGAAGAGGGATTCCAGTGCGTGCTTTCGCCCGTGGTTCTTCCCGACGACTTGATGGTTCCGGTGATCTACCGAGACTTCCGTAGTTACGACAGCTCGAGCTCGGACCCCTTCAGCCCAGATTTCAACAACCCGACCGACTCTAACGGTTCGATTGCGTTCGATATCACGGAGGACTTCCTCGATATGGAGGGAAGGCCCGTGCTTTCTGGCGAGAACCCGTACGTTTCTGGCTCTAACGAGGGTCCACCACACACCGCGGCGTCGTTCGCCCAGTGGTACCGAACGAGCCCGACGCTCGATCCCCAGGGGAACCTCGAGATCGTAGGGGAGCTCGTGCTGGGATCGCTGGGGGGCAACGTGTATCAGTTCTCGAGCAACTCATTCTTCCCGCTCGATGACCCCGCGCTGGCCCCGCTCGCTTGGCCGGTTGACCCCACCTACGGCGAGACCGTGTTTTCGAACCATAACTTCGGGTTTAGCACCGAGGTGCACTACTTCTTCGTCTATCAAGGCGACGAGGTGCTGTCGTTCAGCGGGGACGACGACCTGTGGGTGTTCGTGGATGGGTTCTTGTGCTTGGACGTTGGTGGGCTTCACCCGAGCCAGAGCGACGTGATGAGCTTCGCCGACCCGACGGCGGCGAATCGCCCAGAGCAGGACACCATCGTTGCTAACTGTAAGGCTCGACTAACACCGGGGGATGTGTACGAGGTCGCGATTTTCCACGCGGAGCGACACACGAATGCCTCCAACTTCAGCCTGACTCTCGATGGCTTCGTCACCGAGCGCTCGACGTGCGACTACACGTGCGGCGACGGCGTGGCGACGCGCTTCGAGTTCTGCGATGACGGTGCAGGCGAGAACACAGGCGAGTACGGGCACTGTTTGCCAGATTGCTCGGCCCTCGGGCCCTACTGCGGTGATGGCATCGTGGATGAGGCCTTCGAGGAGTGCGACAACGGCGACAATCTCGGTGGGGCCAGCGGGTGCAATCCGGATTGCACGGCCGGCCCGAGCTGTGGCGACGGGATCAGACAGCCCGAGATCGGCGAAGGCTGCGATGCAGGCGCAGACAACGGAGCGCCTGGTTCCGCATGCAGCGCGACGTGCGAGGTCATCGTCCAGTAGGCCGGGCGCTGAGACTCAGGCGACAGCGAATTCTGCGCAGCTGTTCTTCTTGCCAGGTAGCAAGGTTCTGCTCCAGAAGTAAGGCACGTTCGGGGTCGCTCGACGAGACATCCTGTTGTTCGCCTGGGTCGCTCTCTCGATCGAAGAGGAGAGAGGTGTTGGCCGCCCTGTGGTGAATCAGCCGGTGGGATCCCTGCGCGATCGCGACTTTCGGCTCGTAGCCTTTGTTCGCGACGTGAATCCGGCGGAGCCGATCTCGGATTGAGGCGTCGTCGAGTCTGTCGAGGCGAAAGTGGTCGAAGAGCTCGAGTCCTCGGATGGGAAACGCTTCGGAAAATGACGGTCGCTCCCGGTCCTCAGCGCTAAGAGTGAAAAGGCTGTCTGCAGTGGTGTCTCTTGGAATCGGGCAGGCCCAAGAAGTGGAGCACGGTCGGAGAGACGTCGGCAAGCCCGATCCCCGACGCTTCGGGTCCCGGGCGCCAGGTCCGCGTGCCAAAGCACGAGGGGAACGTCGGTCATCCAGCCGTTCAGGTATACGTGATGACCCCAGTAGGACTTCTCTCCGAGCGCCTCCCCGTGGTCCGAGAAGAACACGACGAGGCTATCCTTCAGCCATCCGTCGTCTTCGAGGTAGCGCATTAGCCGGCCGAGCTCTCGGTCGAAGTATGCTACCTCGCTGAGGTAGGCGTTCTTCTTCCCCGCGCCCATCGGGAGACTCGGGTGCGTGCGGTACGGATCGTGCGGGGCGTAGTAGTGAATCCAAGCCATGACCGTTTTGTCGTCGGTGCGGGCGTCACGCAGGCGTCGGATCAGCGCCGCGGTTGCCGCTTGGTCCGTAGGCACGAGATCGATGTCGACGCCGCTAGCCAAGAACTCGGCCACGATGGGCAGCCGGAACCAGTCGACATCGGGTAACACCACGATTTGCCGACCGACTTGACCGACCGAGCGAGTGAAAATCGTCTCCGGTACACCGGGGAACAAATAGAGCTCTGCAGGACTGAGCCCGGTGAACGCGCTGCCCACGGCGAACAGCGTTGCAGGATAAGTGCTCGTTGCGTTTTCGAACGAGACGCCGGAAGTTGCCCAACGTGAGAGCTCGGGGGTGACTGGACGATCGTTTGCGACCATTCCCACGACGTCCTTACGAAGCGCGTCCACCGTGATTACGATCACGTTTCGACGCGCATCGGGGGCTACCCAAGTCAAATTCTCTGCGACGACCGGGAGATCTTTTGGGCAGTCGAGGCCGCCCGATGAAAGCGGGCTGTCATCGCTGAAACGGGGAAGCACGTATAGCCTTGCAAGGGTGCCCACGCGACTCTTCGCGATCGTTTCACGCTTACCGGTGGCGGCCAGATCAGCGTCGATCTGGGAGCCGAGCGCGAATAGCAGGCATGCGGTCGCTCCGCCCAAAACGACGGGCCAGTGTCGCCACTCTCGGACGAGGCCATACACCATGGCGGCGCTAAGAACACATGCAGGAAATACGAGCTGCGCGATCGAGTAGTCATAGGCACGGTACCGGACGATGGCCAATGAGCTGGCAGCGACGACCAGAGCACTGAAGACGAGCCAAATCGTGCGCTGCAACTTGCCTTGGGGGCGTCGGTAACCCCACCAGAGCCACACCCAACTGACGCCCGCGGTGAGTCCCACGAAGGAAACCAGAATCAACCGGAGCGATGTCCGTTGCGGATGCGCGGCCCAGTGGGGACCTGACAATAGGAAGTCGCTATGGCTCCACGCCACGAGCATGGCGAGCGATGCGAGCGCCATGGTCGACGCCCATTTCACCGTCGCCCGAGCGGAGGCCACCCACAGAGCGACTCCGAGCACGCCGAAGACGGGAAGCGACGCGAGCAATGCCAGCCAAAGAAGCTGTACGAGCAGCGCCATCGAGATCGATTCGTCACGGATCGCGAGCTCTCCGAGGATGAATCCGGTGCATCCGAGGTACGATGCCGCCCACAGCGTCAGCGCGCGCCTTGGGACGCTACTCGACACGGTACTCGCTGACTTTCTCGCGGAGGGATGCCTCTTCGGTCGTCGACCGCGAGACGATGACCGGAGGCTCGAACGCGTTTCGAAAAAGCCACCAACCCGGAGTGATCGCTTGCGGCGTGACGTCCCAGATCTCGATGTCGGGGCCTTCGGTGCGCAGGTCGACCATGAAATAGCCGCCGAACTGTCGATACGGGTACCGGGCTGCAAGGTCGATTCGTTCGTTCTCGGGGAGATCTTCGACCGGGGCGATGAAGACCCAACCGTCGATGCCCTGGTCGTTGGTGATGTGTGGCCTGGGCCGTGGCGACCACCGATAAGTCGCCCGATCGAGGGTGATATCGAAACGCGGTTCGAGGCGGCGTGACTTCAGACTCGGATGCAGTTGGACGCCCGTGTCACGATCCGTCCACGCCTTCACGCGTTCGGCGAAACGGAGCTCGGATCGTCCGGAGTCGTACGTGTCGACTGCGCCCCGCACCGGCGTGAAGAACCACATCGAACCCCCCACGTAGCGCCCACGCGGAACGAGCTGTGCGTCGCGAACGCCCAAGGGCACCAAGAAGACTCCGACGCTCAACGCAGCAGCCCTCGCAACCCTGGCCCCTGCGAGGCCCGACATGCGGCTCTCGACCGAGCGACCGATGGCCAGCAGAGATGTCGCGACGGCGATCGAAACAAACGGAAGCATCGGCCAGGCCCAGTAGGAGTGCACCATCGCGCTCCAGCTGAAGGTGAGATAGTGGGCTAGCGCGGCGACGAGAAAGGCGATGGGTACGAGGTCGCGCGTTTTGGCGTTGAAGCGCGCCAGCCGAGCTCCCCATGCCACGAGCCATACTCCGCAAAGCGCCAAGATCGGGCCGGTGAACATCAGCTCCGGGACGACGAGGAGGTGGGTTCGAAACCGCTGCCACGAAAGTGCTCTACGTGCGTTGAACGTGCCCGTCAGCTCGTCGACATTCCCCGTCAGCCATTCAACCAGTCCGAACTGCGCCACAAACGACAACAACACCCACCCGCAAAACACCCCAAGCTGCAAAAAGGGGTAGGCGATAGCGTGGGGGCGGTGGGGCGGGACAAATTGCCGGGCCGCAGGACCGACCGGAAACGAAACGGCGCTGTCCCCTTTCTTCTTGTGGTGGGTGGCCGCCCAGTGGGCCGCTATGCAGAGGGCGATGTAATAGGCGGGCCAGTCCCAGGTGGCCGCCATGGTGAAGGCGGCGAGGAAGAGGATGAAGTTGGGCCAGCGCCAGCTTTCTGCGTCGCTCGCGCGCACGTAGAGGTAGAGGGTGAGCAGGCTCCAGAAGATGAAGCCGGCGGAGTGGTTGGCCATGTTGGTGTAGATGGCGTTGATCGGTAGGGCGACGTAAATAGTGGCCGCCAGGAGCCCGTGGGTGTCGCTCCAGAGCCGCCTCACGACAGCGAACAGCATGCAGAGGGCCGCAACGCTCCAGAATGCGGCGACCAAGCGGATCGACGACTCACTGTCCCCGAAGAGGTAGACGCTCGCTACGTTGTGTAGGTGCAATGCCAGTGGTGCGTGCGTGTAGAGCCGCTCCTTCTTGGGGGGAACGTTGGCGGTATCGTATTGAAGCGGGAAGAGCTCACCCCATCGCAAGGTGTTGCGCGCGCCATTGTGGTAGGCCGCTCCGTTCCAGCCGTTGTGGCCACGCGTCCACTGGTCGGCCACACCCCACACTCCGAGGAAAACCTGACACGCAAGCAAGACGGCGAACGCCGCGTAGACGAGTGCTCGCCTGCCACCGACGCGATCAGGGTCCATCTGCGAAGAGTATGGCCGCTCGGGC
>PVMK01149572.1_pt1 | contig 52267 bp, 72 predicted proteins | sample 1853481 | NCBI WGS metagenome assembly PVMK01 (sample SAMN08533507, study PRJNA380276) | Marine sediment metagenome, whole genome shotgun sequencing project.
AGAATTGTCATGCCAATAGTAAAATCTGACGAAGGCCGAGAATTTAGATTTTTCGGTGATACGGTCACAATAAAAACCTCAAGCAAGGAAACCAATGGCGCATATTCTCTCATGCATTGGGCAGTTCCCGCTGGTGCAAGTGCTGTTCCGCATGCCCATGAGTTTTATGAGGAGACTTTTTATATTCTCTCGGGAGAGTTAGAAGTATTACTTGGTAAAAGCACACAATCCGTATCAGCCGGCGATTTTATTCGAGTCCCAGCTGGCGCAAGGCACGGATTTTCAAATAAATCTGAAGACGTGGTTCATATGCTAGTCAGCCTTACCCCGGGTGGCATGGAGGAGCTCTTCTATAAATTTCGCGACGATGGTCCAAATAAAGTTAGCGGTAATTACGCAGACGAGGCGCGGCGCTTCCACAATACGGAATACGAGTATGGCAGCTAACAAGCGCATGCAGTCGGACCATCCCATTCGCTACGCGAATGGTCCGGCCGCTGATGCGAGGCGTTAGAGGGCGGAATGCAACTACACCATATCAATATCAAAGGTCCCCGAGAACTGCTCGAGAAGGAAAGAGAGTTTTTCTGTGAAGTGCTGGGACTACGAGAAGGAAACAGACCGAATTTTTCGAGTAAAGGCCATTGGCTTTACGCAGATAATAATGCGGTAGTTCATTTGAGCGAAAGTGATTCGCATTTTTCGCACCGAAAAACAGGGATTCTTTGATCACGTTGCTTTCCAGACCTCTAATCTAAAAAAGTTCATTCAAGTTATGAAAGGTATGGAAATTGACCACTCAATAGTTTATCTAGCAGATATAGAAATGACACAGGTCTTCCTCAAAGCCCCTTCGGGCACAAGGATTGAGGTTAACTTTAAAAATGAAAGAATCTAAACTGCCCTCTAACAAGTGCATCAAGCGGACCTGGCTGGAGCCAGGCCGCTTATACTGGCGTTATGTATTTTCCAGCACCACAAGTGATGGAGGGAGAGCATGAGATTTGCTAAAAATGGTGGATGTCAGTGCGGTCAAGTTCGATTTGAAGTAAAGGGGGATCCCGTCAAAGTATATGCATGCCACTGTACTATTTGTCAGAAACAATCGGGAAGCGCGTTTGGAATGGCGGCTTTGTACAAACAGCAATTTTTTAATATAACTAAAGGAGAGCTGTCGAATTTTGTAAGAGACGGAACCGGGAAAAGTGTAAGGAACTACTTCTGTCCAATATGTGGGACGCGTATATACCATCAATGGTTTACATCGGACGGGATCGGTCCAGTAGTTAACATCAAACCTGGCACATTGGATGACTCTAGCTGGTTAAATCCAGGGTGTCATGTATGGACACAGCACGCACAATCTTGGATACACTTTAGTGAGGATGATATCCTTTTTGAGGAACAACCTGCTGATTTGAGTGAAATGCCAAATTACAAAACTTCATAATTATGGAATGCTCAAAATCATACATAACAAGCGCATGCAGACGGATCGACAAACCGCTACGCGCTTTGTCGACCGCTGATGCGAGGCGTTATAGGACTTCGAAGAGTACTTATCATTAACCAAACCGAGGAGAAGCAGAGTGTCAAAACTTACAATTGTCGCCAACATAAAGGTTGCTCCCGACAAGCTTGATTTAGTTAAAGCTGAGCTGGAGAAGTTAATTCCCATTACGCGCGCTGAAAACGGCTGCCTTCAATATGATCTTCACCAGGACAACGAAAATCCTGAGCACTTTCTATTTTACGAGAACTGGGAGAGCCGGGAGCTTTGGCAAACTCACATGAGTGCCCCCCACCTGGCTGCGTACATGGAAGCCACAGAGGGAGCAGTGGCGGAGTTTACTATCAATGAAATGACTCACATAGGCTGAACAGTGCTGCCCTATAACAAGTCAAGGCAGCAGCGCCGCTGCTTGAGGCGTTAGCCTTTTATACGGAAAAAACATGATAAAGGAATTGAGAAACAAGGTATCTGGAAAGCTGGTATTGCTATTATTTTCGATAACGAATGTAATTTACATTAGCATGTTATTTTACAGTTTACCGAAAGTAGGGAGTTATGCGCCTGAGTTGGTTTTATTTGATATGTCACCAACTGGCTACAGCTATTCGACAGCGATGAATCTTTTGAAGGAGCTGGGTTCCAAAGGCAGAGATGTGTACCTTTCACTTCAATTACCACTGGATTTCATTTATCCAGTGCTATTCTCTGTAACCTATTCATTTCTTATAATATGGTTGGTAACGCGCTTTAATTTAATTTGGTCCAAGTGTTACTGGGTAGCCATTTTACCAATTGCAGTTGGTTTATTTGATTATGCTGAAAATTTCGGCATTATTTTAATGCTCATGCACTACCCTGAAGTTCCAGAGATGCTGGTTCAGCTATCAAGCTTTTTTACGGTACTAAAAAGTATATTAACAATGTTGTATTTTGTCGCGTTATTAGTAATGGTGCTCTTTATATTGCTTAGGCGTTATCAACAAAAGCGGCGTGAAACTATAGGCTAACAAAGCAAGCAAGCGGACAATGTAAACATTGCCGCTTCTTGCGGCGTTATACGGCGGGTTGGCGGATATGAGCTGCCAGATACTATGGCTCGCCAATCCTCTGATAAATATAGGAGCATTTCATGGCAAATAAGGTGATGGTGATCGGACTTGGCAGTATGGGTTCGGCGTTAGCGATGGCCCTACTCAAGAATGACTATGAGGTCACCGTGTGGAATCGAACGGCATCCAAGGCGGCGCCGTTGTTGAAGGCAGGCGCAATCCAGGCATGTAGTGTCTCTGAAGGAGTTAGCGCGAATAACCTGATTGTCATTTGTGTGAGTAACTACGATGACACCACATTGTTACTCGAAGGTTGTGGTGATCTGTCAGGCAAGATCTTTATTCAGCTGACGACAGCATCCGCATTCGAAGCCAAAGCATTGGAGGCTTGGGCGATCCAGAAAGACGGGTTGTATCTCGACGGAGAGATCCTTGTTGGTCCGGCTGCTATAGGCACGAAAGAGGCCATGATCGTGGTGGCGGGCTCACAAGACGCATGGCGGGTAAGCGAGCCCGTTGTGAAGTGCCTCGGGGGTGGCAGCCGATACCTGGGCGAGAACGTTACGGAACCAACCGCGCTCAGTGCCGCAGTGATACTCCCCATACTGGGCGGCATCATGGGCATGATTCAAGGTATTCAGATTGTTGAGAAAGAAGGTATGGACGTTGGCAAATGCGTCGACATAATCGCCGATGTTTTCGAGTCCGGCGACGCATGCGACATACGTCGTCAGGGTAATGCCATCGCACGAAATACATTTGGTGATTCAGACGAAGCGATAGAAACTTGGGAAGCTATCTGCTCCCGGTTGATAGAAGGATATGCCAATCAGGGGGTCAATGTTGAATTTCTGCGGTTAATGCGTGATCTTTTGAATCGCGCCGTAAAGGCGGGCTACGGGGGAGAAGAAGCCGCAGCTGTGATCAAGGTGATGAGGGATGGAACGACCCCAACCACCTAGCCCCAATTGTGTGCTGCCGTATAACAAGCGCATGCAGTCGGATCAAAATGCCCGCTGCGCGTTCATTTTGACCGCTGATGCAGAGCGTTAAGTGCTATGGCCATTCGTAACCCACTCCTATTCTTCGTCGATCTCGCACGACAACCATTATGGGTATCCATATGGGTGGCGATATTAGCCCTGGCGAATATTGCGTGCCTGTTATTTTGGCCTGCACTCGTAGCTAAGGTGATCTTGATTACATTCTTGTTATCTGCCCTTATGATGATGGCCCTGTATTCGTATTACGGGTTCGAAAAAATTCTAGGGCTTGGTCATGTATTGTGGGTCTTTTTGTTACCCTATATAATTCTTCAACTTCCGCATGCCGACGGTGGGCTCTTATGGTATCTAGTAGCACTTTCAATTCTTCTGACCATCTCGTTAGTTCTAGATACTGTCGATGTCTGGAAATACTTTCATGACAGGCGCACCTAACAAGCGCATGCTGTCGGACCCAGCGAAGATGGGCCGTTGTTGCAGGCGTTAGGCGTTTATCACGCCCAGCACATTGCGTGTTCAAACCAATAGGACACGGAGAAATTGAAATGAAAAAGAGCGTATTTTTGGCGTTGATAATAATTCCTATAATTTTATCTGGCTGTAATTCTACGCAAGTAAAACAAAATAACATTTATGATTTATCTTGTAGCAGTGAAATGCAAACCGAAAGAGAAAAATCACCTTGGCATATTTCAAATTTGTACGACTGCCAAAAGAAAGAGTTGTTTATACCTTATCAGCTTTGGAGTGGAGCGAAATGGGACGGCAATAAAAACACATCTTGCATGCACGGGGCCGATACAGCGTTTTATGTCAATGGTACAAGCGGCACAACCATCAAAGGTCCTAAAAAATGGGTAAACCCAAAAACACAGGAGGTAATTGAGGTATGGTTTAGGGAAAAAATGAATGGGTCAAAACAACAGTACTTTACCTGTAACAAAAAAGGAATAGGCCGCGTATTTGATAGTCGCAACGGCGGTCGGTATTACCAACAAGGACGATGCAAGTTTCCAGCGGGTTATGGCTGGGAAATTGGTAAGCAAAGGAAGTGTTTGGATACTGCTATAGAAGTAACAAAGCTGGAATTAGACTCAGAGAACAATTTGTCAGGCTTAGAGTTCAAATGGTGGTACAAAAACTCTAATGGAAGTTACATTCATGACCATACGTATCGCTATGAACCCAATGTAGGTAGCGTCAATGCTTGGAAACAGTAAAATCACCTGACAAGGAGATGAATCGCACCGATAAACCGCTGCGCGCTTTAATCGGGCGCTTATCTCGACGTTATATGGTACTTAAAAATTAAGAACTGAGGAGGAGAAATATGAACGAAGAGGATTTTAGAAACATTGCAAAAGAAAAAGGTTATGGCGAGGTAGAATTTTTAGAAGTTGAGCCAGGACCAGAAGAGGAAATGCATTCTCATGAACATTCGGTGTTGTCTTTCGTTTTAACAGGAGAATTCACGATGACAACAAACGAGTGGACTAAGGTTCTCCTACCCGGCGATATGACTGAAAACCCAGCAGGCACTATGCATAAAGTGAAAATTGGAGCAGAGGGAGGCTCATTTTTCTTTGCGAAGAAATTTCACTAATAGTGAATCCGCCACATAACAAACGCATGCAGACGGACCCAGCAAAGCTGGGCCGCTGATGCGAAACGTTATGTGGCAGGCGAACCTACTAACGAATCTGTAACTTGAGGAAGTAACATGATAGAGACCGAGTTCAGAAAGAAGCTACAGGATGAGGGATTCACTGAACCTCATATCTACGAAGCAAAGCCCGGTCCTATAGCAGAGATGCACTGTCACAACAGATCGATTATGTCGTTGGTATTGAAAGGTGAATTCACCATGATTACCGAAAAAGGAGAAAACGATTACAAGGTGGGAGATTGTTGCCTCAATCCGGCAGGCACACTGCACACCGAAATATTCGGAGCAGACGGAGCGACTTTTTTAGTGGGCACAAAGGTGCCGGGATGATGATACAGGCTCTGCCACATAACAAGCAAATACAGCCGCAAAATTTATTCGCTGCGCTCCTAAATTGGCGCTGATTTCGACGTTATGTGTTAAGTAAGTAACACAGAAATTGAATTGAGCAATTCACTGACGCAAATCGGAATGATTTAAGTGAAGCGTATTTTAGTAGTGGTATCCATTTTATTTTCAAGCTCAGTAAATGCTGATGTTTCCGCCGAGCAAAAATTGGAAATTGATCATCTATTGAACTTTGTGATTAATTCTTCTTGCAAGATCAATAGGAACGGTAAAATTCATGAAGGAAGCAAAGCTACATCTCATATACAGAAAAAATATGAATACTTCAAAGATGATATAAAAACAACGGAACAATTTATTGAGTTGTCGGCTACAAAAAGTACTATGAGTGGAAATTACTATATAGTCATATGTGGTGATAATAAGCCATTTAAAACAAAGGTATGGCTTTTAAAGGAACTAAAATCTTATCGTGAAAGCGGAAACACATAACAAGCGCATGCAGACGGATGAACAAGACGTTAGTAAAAGAATAGTGGGTCGAACGTTTTTCGTTGTCTTATTGATATCTTTGTCGCCATGTGCCGTTTTTGACGAGGCGCGCGCTATTGAGGACTCAGTATTTAGTCCACAACTTTCTGACGCTTTGAATAAAACGTTAGAGAACATTAAGGAAATCCTTAATACCGACAACATATCGGCAAGCCTCTATATCAGCGATCGGTGTTACTGGGAAGGTGCGGCTGGAGTTACCAAGCAAGATCCCGACGTTCCGGTTAGTTCCGATATGATTTATGGATTCGGGAGCATTACCAAAACATTTGTTGCAGGCATCGTTTTACAGCTTGTCGAAGAGAAAAAGCTGGATTTGGAAGATCCGCTAGGAAAGTGGTTACCGCAATTTCCCAATATCGACTCGAACATAACGGTACGTCACCTGCTGAACCATGGTAGTGGTCTCAGCGGTTATTTCGTAGTGAAAGCTACTTGTCAGAAATAGAGGCGGATCCCGATCGAGTGTGGCTGCCTGAAGACACGCTGAGATACGTGAGGCCACCTAAGGATAAGGGCTTTGCAACCCCGAGGTATTCGAATACCAATTACCTGCTTTTGGGAATGATTATCGAAGCGATTACCGGAAAATCACTGGCACAGGAACTTCAAAGCCGAATCACCGGCCCGCTACAACTGGATAGCACCTACTTGCCAAAGCAAGACTTCTATCCCGAGCGCTGGGCCGACAGCACAAACCTCTCCACTTCGTTATACAGCAGTGTCTGGGCTGCAGGTGCGATCGCCTCCACCCCGAGAGACATAGCCAAATGGAGCCATACGCTTTACTCCGGTAACTTTCTGCAGCCTGCTTCGCTGGATTCGATGCTGATTACAGAACCCAGACGCATCGGGGGCCTGGAGATTCCGATGGGTTTAGGTGTATGGAAATTTGAGAGAGGTGGAAAAATTGCGTGGGGTCATGGTGGCAAATTTAATACCTTTCTCTCTGCGACCTTCTATGTGCCCGAACTTAATCTCAGTGTTGCCCATTCCTTCAATTGGTCAGATGGGGGCGGGCAAATGATTCCAGTCAATCATCTAGTGCGGACATATATCGAAAATCGACCAAACAACATTTCGATGTGTTTTGATTCTTAGTGAAAATGACACCTAACAAGCGCATACAGTCGGACACATCAGTCGCGTCGCCGCTCGTGCTGAGCCGCTAATGCGAGGTAATATACGCCATAGAGGAATGAGAAACTTCACGCTATATCTATTTTTACTGCTTGTTGTGGGATGCAGTACAGGAGTTATCGTTCATGATGAAAATCGAGCGGCGGAGCTTATTGTCGATTTTCTTTCAGGCCTTAAATCTGATAAAGGTAAACAGTTATCCTATGAATGGACTGATGATAGATTTAAAGAGGAGGTATCACTCAGTGAGTTTTCCCGAATTGTTTCTTCCATACGAAATAAAAATCAGGGTGCGGATATACGATTGGTTGGGTACGAGATTTTCGGACCGGTAGAAACAATTGTTGTTTATGCGTGCTCGGAAATCGGCGAAGAGAAAATGTACTTCAGATTCATTCTAGTGGGATCAAAATCTAAGGACTATTATCTTTTAAACCTGGATATCAACGATTCGGAGTTTGGTATTGAAGGTATCTATAAAGAGTACGAACAATCAATCCTCATCCAAGGCGTATAACAAGCGCATGCAGTCGGACAAACAAACCACTACGCGTTTTGTTTGCCGCTGATACGGAGCGTTAAGCATACGAAATATGAGAGAAGCATCTACTAAAGATAGAGAATTTGTCGCGGGATGTTTCGTAAGCATTTCCCTATACGTTAAGTCACAGGCTTCGGATATCTATATTGATGGCCTGCCAAATAATGTCGACATATATTCATTGGAACTAGCGGGTTCGTACATTGAGCGAAATGATGCGATAACTCTAATTGTAGAGCGGGCTGGCGGTTCTGTAGCCTGTATTGCCGCAAAGATTGAAAACACATCGTTCGGGCCAAGTGATGTTGGTCGAGTAGGTAACATTGCAATTTGCTGGGTGGCTCCAGAATACAGGAAGCAGAATATCGCTAAAGAACTTGTAGCTAATGTTGAGTCATGGTTTCTTGATCGAGGCATTGATGTGGTAGAACTATCCTATTTAGCACAGAATACATTAGCGGAAAATGCATGGAGAAATTTCGGCTATACCCCGTTTAGGGTGTTTTCACACAAGGTAATAAAGAATCCTTAACAAACGCATGCAGTCGGATCAATAAACCGTTATGCTCTTTCTTGACCGCTAGTACGAGCGTTATGTGTTCTACTCCAAAACCAGCATTCACAAATTAAAGTAAGAGAATTTTAATGGCAAAGCCTAACTACACATTTGAAAAGCGACAAAAAGAGCTTGCGAAAAAGAAGAAAAAGGAAGAAAAACGTCTAAAAAAAATGGAACAAGGTTCCGGGGGAACTCACACCGAACAACCTCCATCAATGGGAGATCAGGATAAATCTATTGATAGTGATACCTAATACAAAAACCTGAGAATATCGCAATTTCGACACCCAACCGATGAATTGGAGTCGGGAATACATAATCTTTCATCGAAACACTAAGAGAAGACAACATGAGTAAAGGTACAGTTAAGTGGTTCAACGCCGATAAAGGCTTTGGTTTTATTACACCCGAAGATGGCGGCAAAGATCTTTTTGTTCATCATTCAGAAATTCAAGCCGGCGGAGGATACGCAACATTGAATGATGGTCAGGCCGTTGAATTCGAAGTTGGGCAAGGTCAAAAAGGTCCATGTGCAAATAAAGTTGTTCCTCTTTAAGTAGTAACACATAACCAGAAAATTCAGCGGACGCATAAAGCTGCGCCGCTGATTTAGACGTTATACGCTGTAAGCATTGAGAGTAATGGGGTGTATTTATAGTATGAGTAATGAGCAGCCCAAAAATCCATTGCATGGTGTTACGCTTGAGAAGGTTGTAACGAGATTGATTGACCACTACGGATGGGATGGATGGCTCAGAGAATCGACATCAACTGCTTTAAGAGTGATCCATCTATCAAGTCATCACTCAAGTTTTTACGTAAGACCCAGTGGGCCAGAAACAAAGTCGAGAGTTTATATATTTCAACATTTGAAAAACAATCCCCCTGGGGTATTTCTAAATAGGCTACTCTGAGTTACTAATATGGATGTTGTAGAAACTATTGCGGATATAGCGCATATCCTCCTTAATGAATAATTCCCGCTCGGAATATATATGAAATTATTAATACGTAACTTAGATCGATTAACTACAGAAGAAGAGCTGACAAATTTGTTTCAGGAATTCGGTACAGTTCAATTTTGTAAATTGGTAATGGATCGAGATAGTGGCGCGTCGAAAGGATTTGGTTTTATTGAGATGCCAAAGTCAGGTGAAGCAAAAGCAGCAATCAAAAATCTAAACAACAAAACTATCGGCAGCAATAAAGTACGTGTTAAGAAGGCTGAAATTAAAAATGCATAACAAGGTAAAGCACAATCGCCCTTCGGCCTGTGTTTGCGGCGTTATGTGTACACAAGGAATCATGTATGGCATTAAATATAAAGACTGTTGATGGTGTTGAGGTCAAGAAGAAACATCGGGCCACTTGCCATTGCGGATCAGTAGAAATTGAGCTTGATCTACCCGATGGCCTCGTGGGGCTAAGACGATGCGACTGTTCTTTGTGCCGTCGGCGCGGAGCTATAGCTGCTTCTGTTCCGTTATCCGGCATAAAAATTGTCAAGGGTAGTGATGCGCTAAAACTTTATCAATTCAATACCAAAACAGCAAAGCACTATTTTTGCGGCAACTGCGGCATCTATACTCACCATCAGCGCAGATCAAACCCATTACAATATGGTTTTAATGTCGCCTGCTTAGAAGGTATTAATCCGTTAACAATCGATGGCATTCCTACCCATGACGGTGTTAACCACCCAGCGGACCGCAAGTAATGCACATAACAAGTCAATTAACTTCGCGCCTTCGGCGCCGGACTGGCGTACCGCCAGCCGGTCATTGAAGCGTTATGTGGCACGCATTGGAAGACTAAACCATGATTAAGAAAAGCGTAGGCCAAACTCTTCTTGAGAATGCATACAAGCTCGCAACTCCAAATGACAATGCACAGTACTACGATGCTTTTGCATCCACGTATGATATGGAGTTCGCCGACGAGTTAGGATGGCACTATCCAGCCGCAATTGCCGAGATTTATCGTGACGCGTGCACAACTACCGATACGCCAATAGCTGATATCGGATGCGGTACCGGACTCGTGGCGAGCGTCTTGGGTTTTCCTCGCGAACAGATCGACGGAATTGACATTTCGGCCGAAATGCTTCGCATTGCAGAAGAAAAACAGCTCTATCGCACACTATATGAAGTTGATCTTACGAAATCACTGGACCTAATCGCAAATGACTACGGGGCGGTTCTCTCTGCAGGAACTTTCACATCCGGGCATCTAGGCCCAGAACCACTTGAGGCTTTGCTCGATATAGCCCGCACTGATGCTCTCTTTGTAATCGGTGTAAAAAAAGCATTTTACCGGGAGGCCGGATTCGAACCTGTCCTCCGAGACATGGAAGTACGCGGACTGATTAAGAATATGAAAGTCGCAGAGGTGCCAATGTATGCGAAAGCTGGGCATGACCACTCGGCTGACACCGCATTTGCACTGGTTTATCGTAAGTCTTGAATGTTTAATTCTACCTATCAACAGCCCTCCTCACATTTGCAACCGAGGTTCACTATCGAGGGCGATGTTGACGCTTCGCATCAACAATGACCACAATGGTTTGTAAGGGATATGCGGTGTGGCATCATGCCACATAACAAGGCGCTGCAGTCGGACAATATGCCCGCCGCGCGTGCATTTTGCCGCTGAGCGCCGCGTTAAACGCTTGGTCAAAATGAAAGCATTGATAACAATAGTTGTTTTTGTAGTTTCGGCTACAGCATTAGTGGGGTTCTGGAACATGGATGCTTGTTTGGATAACGGAGGAGTATATTCAAACTATGGATATACTTGCACCGGAGGTAATAGTACCTTTGTCCCAATATGGGGTAGGTTTAATATTTTATTGTGGGTATTTATTCTGACGCCTGCGGGAGTATTTGCTTTTGCTGTACATAGATTATTCTCTAAATTTAGCCGCGCTTAACAAGGGGCTGAAATTCGCTTCGGGCGTTTAGCCCGACGGTAAAGGGCAAGATGAATTTACATCACATCAATATCAAGGGTCCTAGAGATTTACTAGAGCAGGAAAAAGATTTTTTCTGTTCCGTTCTCGGATTGCGTGAAGGGCACCGACCTGAATTTTCAAGCAAAGGATACTGGCTATACGCAAACGGCAGGCCAATTGTTCACCTGACAGAAAGTGAAAAGCATTTTAAAAATGAGAAACCAGGGTATTTTGATCACGTTGCATTCCAGTCATCCAATTTAGAGAAATTAGTTCAACTGCTGAAAACAAGAGGCGTAGATCACTCAATTGTTTATCTTCACGAAATTGATATGTCACAGGTTTTTTTGAAGTCACCATCTGGCACGGGAATAGAGGTTAACTTTGAAAATGAAAAGATCTAAAGTGCCCTCTAACAAGCGCATGCAGCCAGATCAAAATGCCCGCTACGCGTTCATTTTGACCACTGATGCGGGGCGTTAGGAACTCGAGCTACCCAGTCGATGGAAAAATTAGTTGTACTCGTTGATGTGCAGAATATTTATTACACGACAAAGCAATCTTATGATTGTAATTTTGATTACAATAAGTTTTGGGCGAATGCCACTTCAAACAGGAAGGTAATAAAAGCGATTGCTTACGCCATAGATCGCGATGATGAAAAACAAAGACAGTTTCAAAATATACTTAGAGCGATCGGTTTTGAGGTAAAACTTAAGCCATTTATCCAAAGGGTTGATGGGTCAGCAAAAGGCGATTGGGATGTGGGCATAACTCTCGACGCTATAGAGTACGCCAAAGATGCAGATGTGGTCGTGTTAGCATCAGGTGATGGGGATTTTGATTTGCTGGTTGAAAAAATTCGAAAAGATTTAAATGCGATAGTAGAGGTCTACGGTGTACCTAAGTTTACATCTACTTCACTAATTAGTTCAGCATCAAAATACATTCCAATTGATAAGAATCTTTTATTAGATGCATCGAAAAGATAATCAATAATTCCTAAGAAAATTACGGGGTCAGAGCTTACATTTTACACGATACGAAAATTGTAAGCCCTGGCCCTGTTTTTGTTGTTAGCTTTACCGCTGTCATCAAAGCCATCCAGAGATTTGAGTTGGGTGTAAAATGTAAGACCGGGCCCTTTTTTCTGTTAGCAGTGCACTCAACAAATATTTTTCATACCCTAAGGAAATGTATATTATTCATTCTGCTGGTTGCGGTGCTTGATATTCATGCAATGGATAAAGTAGATAACAACTTTGACCTGGTATTATCTTCGGCTACTAATGGGGATAAACAGCAACTTCTACAAATATTACAAGCGGGAGGAAGTATTGATGTTGTTGATAAGCACGGACGCTCGGCTGTCTTACTCGTTACCATGAAAAACAATATCGAGGCACTTCGGCTACTTATAGAATTGGGTGCTGATGTTGATCATTACGATAAAACAAAGTCTGCTGGGGTTATCGACCAAACTGCCTTTCTGTATGCTGGCGCCAATGGGATGAATATTGCTCTGATGCTCTTGATGAATGCTGGTGCCAGACCAGATATTTACAATTATTATGGTGGGACCGCACTCATCCCTGCTGCCGAAAGGGGTCACGTTGAAACTGTTGAGCTATTACTGGAAAACTCGAAAATAGATGTAAACCATGTAAACAACCCAGGTTGGACCGCCTTGATGGAAGCAATTATCTTGTCAGATGGCGGTATTGGTCAACAGCAAATTGTTAAACTGTTGTTGGCTTACGGAGCCAATCCCGATATTACTGATAAAGAGGGGGTTTCCGTTCTTACCCATGCGCAAAATCGCGGTTATACGGCGATTGTTGAGCTCCTAACAAAATAGAAGTGATGTGGCCAAAATACCGCGCATGAAGCCCACACATAACAAGGCAACGAAAGAAAGACAATCAATACCAATCAGTTTCCAGGGATCAATCAGCGGTTTGTCCACGCGTCTGCAGTCTGGCATCACCAATTCTCACTATCTGCTTTTTCATGCGTTCCTGCACATCCCAATCACCGCTCCAACCTTTGGGAATAACGAAAGTATCGCCGGCTAAAAATTTCCTGGACGTTCCGTCTTTATCGGTGACAATGACGCTACCACTTATCATCAACACGTACTCTGTAAACGGGAAGTTTTCAATGACAGTTTTACCCTCCCCAGCCTCCCAAACACCGATACGCACAAGTACGTCTCCAGAATGTTTATCTTCAAACGTAAACTTCTCGCCTATATATGTACCGGGTTTGGCCAACAACGCCTCGGTCGGTGTGGAGCTTTCAATCAGAGCAATCCGAGGCAATTCGTCCGCCGTCACCCTTGTCAAACCGGTTAGGAGCACTACGCTCGCTACCAACAGAATTTTCATCATCACACCTCGAGGCAAAATAATCCAGGGACACAAAACAGATAATTTGGCAGACCCAAAACCTGACAATACCATAACATTACACTACACTCCTTGCCTGGCCCCATGGCATGGATACACTTGTGTGCACTAATCACATCCAGGCTTACACACAACAAGCGCATGCAGACGGACCAAACCTTTCGTTACGCTCGCGGTGTGGTCGCTGATGCAGAACGTTAGGCGCCGATCACACATGAAACAAACACCAGGAATTGAGATTTATCCAGCCAGCATTGAAGACATGCCAGTCATCGAGAACCTTCTCGAATATTACACCTACGAATTCAGCGAGTCGGCTCACCTTGATGTAGGTTTGAACGGGCGGTTTGGCTATGACGACTTGGACGATTATTGGAAAGACGACTCACTCTACCCCTATCTAATGACCATTGGAGGCAAGTATTGTGGTTTAGCGCTGGTACAACCGGGCTCGGTGGGATCTGGAAAGACCGGTATTTGGGATATGGAGGATTTCTTTATCATGCACCGGTATAGACGCAGAGGATTGGGTACAGAACTCGCCAGACATGTATGGCATAAGCACCCTGGACAATGGGAGATACGCGTTCTTGATGGGAATACCCCGGCGCTTCAATTTTGGTCGGCAGCAGCAACAGATCAATGTAAAAATGTGGTTACTCCCAGTAAAGCGATAGTAAACGGCAACAGTGGAATGTATTATCATTCGATGTGCAGAAGCACGCCTGACAATTACCTGGGATCGTAACTCCGCTTCGCTACGGGCGCTTAGGCAAACGTTATATGGCAGGACACAATTGATGCCTATACTGAACTGAATTGAATCACTATGAGCATTCGAGAAGATTTTGAAAAAAACGGTTTTTTATCTGGCGTTGATGTGTTGCCAACGAATAGGGCCGATTACTACTCTAAAAAGTGCAAGGCATTTGTTGACTCGTATGAATCTCATTCAAGCTTTTCGGAGTGGACATATTACCGGACTGAATTAATTCTCAAATGGGTTGCCGAACTTGCATCTGAAGAATCGCTCCTGGATGTTATCGAAGAATTAATCGGTCCAGACATTTTGCTCTGGAATGCTTTCCTGCCGGTCAAACCACCTCAGACCGACGTCTATTTCGGGTGGCATCAGGATGCTACTTACTGGCCTGTTACGCCGACGGAGCAAATCGTATCTGCATGGGTCGCTCTTTCCCCAGTCAATCAATTTTGCGGTGGAATGCAAATGGTGCGTGGGTCACACTTACTTGGCGCCTTGCATCACGAAGCAACGTATGACGATTCCAGCATGTTAAAACGAGGCCAACGAGTCACAACGGCAATAGATAATGACGAGGTATTCGACATTGACTTACAACCTGGACAAGCTTCCATACATCACACGCTTACGCTGCATCGCTCCGGGCCTAACAACTCGGACGATTGGAGATTAGGTGTTGGTCTGAATTTTGTTAGTTCACAGGTTGGTCCCTTACCCGGATACGAAGACTCAGCCATGCCGCTTCGGGGCAATGTCGAAAATTCCAGATTTACATTCACGCAACCACCACAATCCGACCTGGACTCTGCGGCACTGGAAAACTTTGATGCGGCATTACAGCGCCAATTAAAAAGATACTCAGACGTTTAGGAAAAATAGCCAAACATGATTTTTATGTTCCTTACAATTGAAAATAGCTTCACCGAGTTTTCATTACTGCCCCATAACAAGCGCATGCACAAGCGCATGCAGTCGTACGCGGTAGAGCCGCGCCGCTGATACGGGCATTATGTGCAGGTAAAATCTTGGAACACATATTCTGGTTAAGAAAAGGAAAAATTGCAGGCCGCTCTGGACCTAATTTTGACAATTGGGATCTGAATGAAATTGGGGCGAGCGGATTTGCAGCAATACTTTCTGTTAATAACGGTGAAGCAGTTCATGAATCGATGCTCTCCAAAACAGGAATGGCTTATTCAAATATTCCTATGTCATCAAATGCTCCAGTTAGAGATGGCGATAAAGAACGGTGCTTGGAAAACCTCCCAAAAGCAATGGCCTTTATTCGAGAAAACATGATTAATGGCCCGGTATTAATTCATTGCCGCTCGGGAAAGGACCGAACTGGGTTGGTGTTGGCTGCTTACCTGATTGAGTTTGAAGGATGCAGTGAGAAAGAAGCCATGGAAAAAGTAATTGCCGTACGACCAATTGCTTTTAGCGCGGAAGGCTGGATGGAGTTTGGGTTGGAGGTCCTTAGTCTCTACAAAACACATAGCAAGCACATGCAGCCGGCCCCGGCAGAGCTGGTCCGCTGAGCGGAGCGTTAGAACTCACTCATATCGCCTGTAAGAACATTGCACATAGGAGGTCTTAATATTGACCAAAGTTTCATCAATTCGGCAAGTCTCCAAGCGATATTTTGACGCCTGGAACTCGGGAAACACCTCTCTAGTTGATGACGTTTTCGCTCCAGAATTCGTGATTCATGACCCTGCGAGCCCAATGGCACTAACTATGGGTCCAGCGGGCGTCAAGGAACGAATTCGCGCCTATCGTGCGGCGATGCCCGACTTGCATATCAGCATCGAGGACGTAATCTCCGAGAATGACCGGGTTGTGACACGTTGGGTTCTGAGAGGGAGACATTCAGGAAAATTTGAGGACGTGGACGGTGGAGGGGCGAGCGTGGAAGTGTCGGGCACGACAATTCACCGTATAAGTAATTTGCAAATAGTCGAACAGTGGGTCAATTGGGACACGGAAACTCTACGTAGTCAGATGAGACTAGTAAGGGAATGAGCAGGACAAATACAGGTGAGTTTTAATAATCGCATGCAGACGGACAAGGCTTCTACCGATAGGACAGATATCCCACGACGCACGTCGACTTATGTTGGTCGTTTAACAGATACGAGTCGCTGGGATTCGTTCACAAATCGAACTGGCGATGTCCTTATTTGCACCCCTCCAAAGTGCGGAACGACATGGACCCAGGCCATATGTGCGAATTTGATTTTTGGGACGCCTGATTTCGATGGAAAGATTACCGATGTTTCTCCGTGGTTCGATAGCAAACTCGAATCGGTGCAATCATGCCTGGACGTTTTGGAGTCTCAACCGCATCGCCGCTTTATCAAAACGCATACTCCGTTAGACGGGATTCCCTATTTCCAGTCGTGTCACTACCTGATCGTCTATCGCAATCCAAAGGATGCTTATTTCTCAGTGCGAAATCACCTGCTTAACATGTTGGAGCCGCCAAAAATACCGCAACTGTCGCATGATCCGGGAAACGGATTTCGTGCGTGGATTGAAGCACCGTTTGAACACGGTTTAGGGGAGCAGCGATCCCTTGAGGCATTGGTCCAGCACTTTTTAAGTTTCCGGGATTTCCGACAACTCCCGAATTTTCATTTTTTCCATTTCAGCGATATGAAACGCGATCTGGGTGCCGCAGTTCGACAGATAGCAGAAATCTTGAATATTGATATCTCGAAAAACCGTATCAGCGAAATATGCAATGCGGTCAGCTTTACCGAAATGAAGAAGAATGCGAGCACATTTGCTCCGGCGTCGGGGAAATCAATATTCAAGAGCGACGAAGCGTTCTTTAGCAGCGGTAAAAACGAGCAGTGGCGAGGGGTATTGAAAACCGAGGATATAGAGCGATATAGGACTCGGATAAATGAATTGCTGCCGCCCGACGCAGTTTCGTGGTTAGAGCACGGAAGCGATCGATAATGGATATTGAAGATCCACATAGCAAGACGACACAAAACACAGAGCATCAATCGTGACTAAACGTACACAGTCATACATTATTTGCGCGACCCCCAGGAGTGGGAGTACGCTATTGTGTGATCTTCTCACTGACACCGGCATGGCCGGACGGCCTGACTCGTTCTTCAGGCGTGAATCAATTCTTGAGTGGGCGGACGACTTCAATGTATCGGTCGTAGAATGGGATGACGACCGCCAATTTGATCAGTCATATTTGGCAGCCGCACACCAGGAGGGGAAAGCTGGGACCCCGGTTTTCGGTATGCGCCTGATGTGGGAGAGCGTCGCCGACCTGTCGAAAAGGCTCGAGTCCTTTTACCCTGGCCTGCCGAGCGACAGCGCCCGATTCCGATCGGCATTCGGGTCACCGCGCTATCTGCATCTGGCCCGCGAAGACAAGGTTGCCCAAGCCGTGTCCCTTCTCAAAGCGGAGCAGTCAGGTTTGTGGCATGTCTTTGCCGATGGAACCGAGCGTGAGCGGCTTAAGCCGGGGCAGGCTCCGGCCTATGATTCTAACGAACTATTGGAGCTCGTATCTCAATTGAAGGAAGATGACGCAGCGTGGACGAGATGGTTCGATCAACAGGAAGTCGAGCCGGTGTGCATTACATACGAAGCGCTTTCTACCGAACCTCAGGCTGTGTTGGCGACGGTGTTGTCTTTCCTTGGCCTGGATCCCGAAATCGCTGGGGAGGTTAAACCCAGAACTGCGAAATTGGCGGATAATGAGAGCTGCAATTGGGCTGCTCGTTTCCGAAAAGAGAGCGCCCGTCATGAATCTTCCAGATAACAAGTGGATGCAGATGTACAAAAATGCTGCTACGCTCCTATTTTGGCGCTGATCCAGTCGCGATATTTCTTAAGTGAGCAAATTAGTATTTAAACTGGCTTCTGTTTCGAAAGAGGAGGCCGATGGAGTCAGAAAGGCTCTGGAAAGTATTGGAGTAGAATTTTATGAAACTCAACAAGGTTCCTGGGGTTGGTCGCTACCTGGTATTTGGGTAAAGCACAACGACGACTATTATGTCGCCAGACAGGTAATAGATAAATTTCAGGAAACTTATGTAAAGAAAATCAGGGAATCGACTCCGTCTGTCATACCACAAAGATATTGGAAACTGGGTTTGGCTATAGTTTTGAGTGTAATTGTCTTGTTTATTTTTAACTATTTTTGGTTAATTCAGTGGTTTTGAATCAGAAATTTAACAAGCGAATTAACTTCGCTCGCCGCACCGCTGTTTCGCGTCGGGCGGTGATTTGATCGGTAACAGGAGTAAAAACTATGAGTAAGATCACGGCGTTTATGAGAAACGTAGTTGAAAATCACTCTATTGGATTTTATGCAACAGTAAATAATTCGGGGTCGCCCTGTGTTTCTCCTAAAGGAACAAGCGTTGTTCTGGACGATGAAACCATAATTTTTGGAAATTTGAGGTCGCCTGATACCGTTGCAAATATTCAATCTAATCCGCAAATGGAAGTGAATTTCCTCGATGTTCTATCCAGGAAGGGATTTAGAGCCAGGGGAAATGCGTACTACGTGGATCGTTTGTCTGAAGAATTTGAGAATATGATTTCCATGTTCGAAAAATGGGGTGACCTGGCAGAGAAAATAGAAGGTATAGTCGTTTTAAAAGTCGTTAGTGCTACTAGCATTAGTTCGCCCATTTACGATATCGGAGCTAAAGAGGATGAGTTGCGCGCACACTGGAAGCAACACTATCAGGATCTATAGATCCTGCTTACAAGGGAATTAACTACGCTCGCAGGCTTCAACCGCACCGCCGCTTCGCGTCGGGCGCTTAACGCGACGTTAAATAACCGGAGGGACAGATGGGCAATGCACTAATAGGGCTCTTTATCATATTTGGGACGTTCCACCTGCTACTGGTGGTGGTTCCAGTCCTAAATACCCTACGAGCATCCATATCCGCAAGAAGCAAGATACTGTGGTGTACATTCCTGGTATTGTTTCCATTCATAGGTGTCGCATTTTTTCATTTTCGATTCAGGTCAAGTTTGTTCCAGGGAAAAGCCTATGAAAGAAGCGCGGCTGAAGAAAGTGCGAGCTCGGGTACTTTGGTGCCTCGCGATCATGATTGATATGCTGCGACAGCATATTCAGGAGAAAAACACGGTTTATTGATAGCTGATTTCTCGCCCCGGGGGGATTCCCGCTATCGCGGGAATACGGTATAGTTTAGAACTCTAAACGGGCCAGACCCCAAATTTGCAGTAAAACCCTACTTCTACTTCGAAAAGGTGAATTCGAATGTGAAGCTATAATTACTATTCACCAAAATTAATGAGAATTTTAAAATGAGTAAAGGCACAGTCAAGTGGTTCAATGCTGCTAAAGGTTATGGTTTCATCACCCCCGAAGATGGCGGAAAAGATCTCTTCGTTCACCATTCAGAAATAAAAAGCGGCGACGACTATGCGACGCTTAATGACGGTCAGAAAGTCGAGTTTGAAGTTGGGCAAGGCCAGAAAGGGCCATGTGCCAATAGTGTTGTGCCTCTCTAAGCGCTACTCACACAACAAGGCGCTGCAATCGCACCAGCTAAAGCTGGGCGGTTAACGCGCCGTTATGCGGAAGGTGAGATTTCCGTATGGCTGACAGGGAATTGTTCAACGGGGGGTGCCGTTGCGGAGCGATTTGCTACCGAGTCTTCGGGCCCCCGGTCATGATCGAGTATTGTCACTGCGATAGTTGCAGAAGAAGCAGTGGAAGCGCTGTATCGGTGTTAGCGGGATTCCCGCGGGACGGATTCGAAATAATTACTGGATCGCCGACCTGCTATGAATCCAATGCCATTGTGAAACGAAGCTTTTGCGGAATCTGCGGTTCACCCCTCTTTTACGAGAATCAGGACTACCCTGACGAGGTGTATATTAGTCTAGGAAGCTTTGATCAGCCCGAGAAGCTTCCTCCCGATCGGCACGTCTGGGTATCCGAGCGAATCACCTGGCATCAAATTGGAGATGACTTATCACAGTTCGACCAGTTCAGCAGTACGGACTCATCTGAGGGCTGACAGCGGCATAGCTAATACCTAAAACATGGCCAAAAACAAGGCCAGGCCCTGCAATTTACGTATCGCATGTAAAATGCAAGGCTTGGCCCCTTTATTCTGTACTATTACTCAGCAAATAGTATATGGTTTCCCAGAACATCAGGGTGGATTGAATAATGAGCATCGAATCATCAAATGATCCTCATGGTTTCAACAATTTTGAACATGATGGATGGGAAGCGGTCAGCCGAGGTTATGACCAACATTTTGCCAAATTGACGAGCCAGTCAGTTGCCGCTGTTTTGGATGCAGCTGAGGTTAGAAGTGGTAAACAGGTTCTCGATGTGTGTAGCGGGCCTGGAATGCTTACGGCGGCTGCTATAGCACGCGGTGCTCATGCGAAGGGCATCGATTTTTCTGCCGAAGTTGTAGAAATTGCCAATTCCAATGTCCCGGAAGCTGAGTTTTATGAAGGTGATGCGCAATCATTGCCCTTTGCCGAGAATACCTTTGATGCTGTTGTGTGTGGCTTCGGTATCATTCATGTACCAGATCCGCAGAAGGCATTGTCCGAGATGTATCGTGTGCTTAAAACAGCGGGACGAGTAGCGATTAGCGTTTGGGAAGCGCCAAATTCCAGCAACGGTTTTGGATTACTTTTCGGATCGATAAAAGCTAACGCGGACATGGGTGTCGACCTTCCCCATGGGCCAGATTTCTTTCAGTTTAGCGATCCCGCCAGATTGAGTAATGCCCTCCTGGAAACAGGGTTTAATGCGCCCTCAATTAATACCGTTACTCAAACCTGGGAGCTCACAGATTCAAATGGGCTAATTACGAGCATCATGGAAGGAGCCGTTCGTGCCCGGGCGCTACTCGGGGCCCAGACGACGGCTGTTCAAGAGGCCATTGCAGATGCAGTAATCATTGGAATGAACGAATATGGTTCCCCTGATGGAATATATCGAGTCCCAATGCCTGCATTAGTCGGCTCAGCAGCAAAGTAAGTTGCTCAACTTGATTAGTTTATATGTCAACTCGATGATCGACGACAGCACATGACAAGCAAATTCAGCCGGATCAAAAACCACTATGAGCTTTGCTGCCCGCTGATGCGGGGCGTTAGACGACTATTGAGGCGTTGATATGAATGACGATGGAAACCAATCACCCCATATAGATAATATTTCGTGGGGTCGTATGGAAGTTGCCGGCATAGGTGTTGGCAAGGATTTCAAGCTTTGGCCTGGAGGCGGCCGGGAATGGGACTGGAGGGAAACTGGCACACATCATGTGCCCGGAATTCAGCCCATAGACGTCAGGGAATTACTCGACAACGGTAGCCGTACTGTGGTTTTGAGTCGAGGCATGTTGTTGCGGCTATGCACGTGTCAGGAGACACTTGAGATGCTGGAAAAAAAAGATATTACGGTTCATATCGCCGAAACGAATGAGGCGGCTGAAATCTACAATAGTTTGATCACGGATGGAGAGGCTGTAGGTGGATTATTCCATTCGACATGTTGAGGTCGCCTGACCAGTGCCTGAAAGCGCATTCCTGAATCATGATATTTGAAATAGACGGTAAGACAATTGAAACAAATGAGCAGGGCTACCTGGTCAATTTAGACGATTGGAGTGAGGAGTTTACATCTGAACTCGCAAAGCGAGACGGAATTGAGCTATTTGTAGATCATTGGGAGTTAATCTGGTACTTCCGCGATTATTTTGATGAGAATCAGAGCAATCCTACTATGCACACTATCGTACGAACCCTCGGGCGAATCAAGGGCGCTCACTTTCGTAGTCAGAAAAAGTACGAGAAACATATCTACAATTTGTTTCCCATAGACCCGATCCGCCAAATATGCAAGCTGGCCGGTCTTCCCATGCCCCAGCCAGATACATGAACAAGCAATAACATCGGGTAGTAGAGGGTGCGAGTAATGAAGGCTATTCCAGGATTCTCCTCCATAGTGGTAAATTTATGGAGTTGGATTATGAGAACCTGAAGGAGTCACCCACTAATTCTCCAAAATTTACACGAAATGATGAAACCCAAATATATCTATGCCGACTCGAATTCCGTTCCCTGGGAAAAGCACGAAATTGCTGCAGGTGTAGAGATAAAAAAATTGTGCAGTGCAAATGACCAGGCACTGGAGATGTATCGATTTCCGCCAAATACCCTCTTTCCCAACCATCTGCACAATGGCCCGGAATTTGTATTTTTGCTCGATGGGAGTGCGAGAGTGGACGGGAAATGGATTCAAGCCGGTTGGTCTAGCGCAGCCGAGGCAGGAACACTGGACAAGGAATTTTTAAGCGGCGATACAGGCTGCATATTTTTGTCTGTGTACACGCAAGGTTCACAATATGTCGAATAGCGACCCCAATTACCCGGAGGTTTGTGATGATCGATCACACAGGAATTAGTGTCAAAAATCTTGCTCTAAGCAGGAAATTCTATGAATCGGTTCTCGCTACCCTGGGGTACATCGTTCGCCTTGAACTCGATAGCGCCGTGGGATTTGGCACAACGGAACCTGAAACTGGAGATGATCCTGGTGGGGATTTCTGGATATCCACGGGCGATCCTTCCCTTCCGAGAAACCATATTGCTTTTCGTGCAAAAAGCGTTGCGCAAGTCGTTGCTTTTTACGAAGCGGCTTTAGCTGCAGGGGCACGGGACAACGGTGCGCCAGGTTTGCGCCCTCACTATCACACAGATTATTACGCAACCTTCGTATTTGATCCCGATGGATACAATATTGAAGCTGTCTTCCACGGCGGGATCTGAATGAGAGAATTTGGCCTGGTTGGGCTCCAATAAAAAGTTCGGCCCCGGAAAGCAACGCTTAAAGCTGGGGGCGTTATTACTCATGAATAAATAATGGAAATCCAGGGTGAAGGCGAACTTTGGCTTTTCTATAAAAAAGGAAGAATGGCTGAAGATATTGCGAAGTTCCTGGCATCCAAAGGGTATATTTAGGGGTAAGGCCTGACCCACTTTCAAGCAACGACCCGAGTTCCCACTATGAAAGCCAAAAACCTCCTTTTTATTGTGGCCGATGAGTATGCCAGACCCTATTCCGGGTGCTATGAACACCCTGTTGTAAAGACCCCAAATATTGATCGCTTTGCGTCGAACGGCACGCGTTTTACCAATGCCTATACGCCCTGCCCGGATTGTGTTCCAGCCCGGGCTTCACTGGCGACAGGGCAATGGGTGCACCAGAACGGTTGTTTTAGCAGTTTTGAGGCATTCGAGGGTGGTCCGCACAGCTGGATGCATCACCTTAATGAGACTGGTCATAGCGTCGTTTCTTTTGGAAAACTTGGCTTCCGTGAGAGCACGCCGGCGAATGGGTTTACACGAGAGTTCCTGCCTATTCACAATATGAACGGAGTCGGATGGGTAAAGGGGCTGCTTCGCAAGCCACTTGTCAATGGAACAGATAGTTTTGAGGTGCGCGAGTTCGCAAACCAGATTGGGGTCGGCGAGTCCGAGTACACCAAGTATGACCGCGTGGTATGCGATACGGCCTGTGCGTGGCTGCAGGCGCATGGCCGGCGACATGATAAACCGTGGGTTATGTTCACTTCTTTCATTAGCCCACATTATCCGCTTGTTGCGCCGAGAGAGTTCTATGACCTTTATGATGATGCGTCGGTCGGCTTGCCCCATAAAATGAATGCCATTTCGGAACATCCCGTGGTGCGGGAACTACAGCGTTTCTTCAACTATGCTGATTATATTGACGAAGATCTGACTCGAACCGGACGGCGGGCATATTTTGCTCTTTGTTCGTTTCTTGATTATTTGCTCGGAACCTTAGTGGGAGAACTGGAGAAGCAAAACCTCATTGATGACACCCGGATCATATTCACGAGTGACCACGGCGAAATGCTTGGAAACCAGGGTCTCTGGACCAAGATGGTCATGAATGAGGATTCCATAGCCGTTCCGATGATAATTTCCGGTGACGGAGTTCCTTCGGGAATGGTGGTCGATACACCTGTATCCCTGGTGGATTGTTACCAGACGGTTATGGAATGCGTTGATGAAGAACTAACGGAGCAGGAACGAAGCCTTCCGGGAACGAGCCTCTATCAAATTGCCAACGGAGAGGAATCAGATCGTTGCGTCATAAGTGAGTATCACGACGGTGGTGTATCCAGTGGCCTGTTCGCTCTGCGCAAAGGCCACTGGAAATTCAACTACTACCCTGGCCACCCACCACAGTTGTTCGATCTTTCCATTGACCCGCAAGAAGACAATGACCTGGCATCAAATTTGAAATTTGAGCACATTCTGGAAGAATGCGAATTGGCGCTCAGGAATATCTGCGACCCGGACGCTGTAGAGGCTCTGGTTCACGAGAAGCAGGCTGCGATCATTGAAGAACTCGGAGGATACGACACTGTGGCTTCAATGGACGAAGCGGATATTTTTATTGAGCTGGGCGCACTTTACGTGAACTCAACGGATCTCAGGAAGCCACCGGACAGGATTGTCAATGATTTGGTGATTCAGCAATAGTCTCTCATTTCAGGACTCTCACTTACATCATTTTGGCTTCACAACCTGAAGGGACCAAATTCGCAATCGCGAGGGCCAGAAATGAAGGATAGAAAACAAACCGGCGGATGCATGTGCGGTGCAGTCCGGTACGAACTGGATGGCGAATCTACATGGAATGTCTATTGCCACTGCAAAAGTTGTCAAAAACACACAGGAGCGCCGGTTGTATTATTGGTAACCTGTTCGCCCGACCAGGTTCGCTGGACATCCGGAAACAGGTCACTCTACGAATCCTCCCCGGGTCGATTCAGGGCGTTTTGTCGGGATTGCGGCACCCCGCTGACATGGGAGGCGGAGGTGAACGGCTCCTGGCTGGCAATTCACATCAGTACCCTTGATAGCCCGGAAGACTTCCCACCGACCGAGCATGTTTTTCACGGACATGCGCGTCCATGGTTTGAAATTCACGACGACCTGCCACGGCATTAGGGGTCGAAATATATCTGAAGCTGATCATGCGATTGGTGTTTGCAATGCGATTGTCAGCAGAGCACCAGGGGTAATAGAGTCAGGTGTAATAGCATTGGGTGTAAAATATAAGGCCAGATCCTTTTGTCCCTGGGCGGATTTCGTTGGAAGGGAACATGAGCAAACCGGAATTAGATGAATTCAGCACCTTGACCTTCGACGTCGTCGGCACATTAATCGACTTCGAGTCCGGAATCCTTGAGTGGTTTCGACCGACGCTCACCCGAAAAGGCGTTGAAAAATCCGACCAGGAAATTCTCACCGGTTTCGCCATATGTGAGGACAGATATCAACGGGAATCCCCGGAGAAACCGTTTACAGCCATGCTGCCGCTAATCTACAGGGACATGGCCTCTCACTGGAATATCGAAGCCAGCGACAACGAGCCAGGGATTTTCAGGATTCTATCCAGTCCTGGCCGGCGTTTCCGGATACGCTGGCGTCACTTGTAGAACTCGGGGACACGCTATAGGCTGGTGGCGGTTACCAATGCTGACGCCTGGGCGTTGAAGTACATGAGCGCTACCATGGATGATCCTTTCGATGAACAAATTACCTGTGACGAGGTGGGAGTGAACAAACCGAGCCCACGCGTGTTCGATTACGTTTTAAAGAAGCTTGCTCCACTTGGCGTCACCAAAGGAGATATTCTCCATACAGCACAAAGCCAGTATCACGACATAGTTCCTGCGATGAAGCTGGGCTTTTCGACGATGTGGATAGAGAGGCGTCACGGTACAGGAAGCTTTGGAGCTACTCCAGAACCGAGCCAGGTTGTCGAGCCTGATTTTCATGCGAATTCCATGGCGGATTTCGTTCGACAGGTGCGCAAGCATGATGAGTAGCGCGTGCAATCGGGCCGCCGATGCGGGCATCAGCCTGGCTATAACCCATACAGGCAGGAATAATTTCAGAACTGCAGGAGGATACACCATTGAAAATCTGGACTAATCATCGATACGGGAAGGTTCTATGCCGGGAGTAGAAGGACGGGTTGCACTGGTTACGGGTGCGGGACGTGGTATCGGGCGGGTAACGGCGCAACTGCTGGCATCGCGCGGTGCACAGGTGATGGCGGTTGCGCGCAGCGAGAATGAATTGCAGACGCTGGGCCTGGACTACGCTGTGGCGGACCTGGGGACCCCTGAGGGCTGTGCATTTGCGGTGCAGGAAACACAAAACCGGCTCGGGCCGGTTTCAATCCTGGTGTGCAATCACGGTATTGGTTCGGCCCATGAGCGGGTGATCTGGGAGCAGGAGCCGGCGCTCTGGCGTGAAACGATGCGCATCAACCTGGATGGCCCTTTTTTCCTGTCGCAGCTGGTTGTCAAAGATATGATTGAACAGGGTTATGGCCGGCTTGTGTTTACGAGTTCGACGGCGGGGCAGGTGGCGGAATATGCGGGCAGCGCTTACACCAGCTCGAAACACGGTCTGCTGGGCCTGATGCGCTCGGTGGCCCAGGATGCGGGGTCCCATAGCGTGACTTCCAACGCGGTGCTGCCCGGCTGGGTACGGACGCCAATGGCTGAGACATCGGCTGAAGCCGAAGCCCGGCAACGTGGTATGACTCAGGACGAGGTGTGGGCGGAAAGAGCGGCGCTCTACCCGGCGGGCCGGGTGGTGACACCCGAAGAGGTAGCCGAGGTGATCGCCTTCCTGGCATCCGAAGAATCGAGCGGCGTCAACGGGGAGGCCATAACCGTAGCCCTCGGAAGCACGTGGTGAAAACAGTAATTGATGACTTGCAAGGACAAGAGGTTGCGAACCTTATTCAGGAGCACCTTGATGATATGCAGTCGGTATCACCTCCCCAGAGCAAGCATGCCCTGGACCTGGAAAGTTTACGACAACCCGATATAACGTTCTGGTCAGTTTGGGATCAGGGGAAACTGGCCGGGTTCGGTGCCATTAAGGAATTATGCCCAACTCACGCTGAGATAAAATCAATGAAAACCTCGTCCCGGTATGCCCGTCGCGGTGTTGCATCAAGACTGCTGCAACATATCATTGAGGCGTCCCAGGAGCGCGGATACAGTCGCTTGAGCCTGGAAACCGGCTCGATGGCTTTCTTTGAGCCCGCGCGGAGCCTGTATAAAAAGTACGGCTTTCAATATTGCCCGCCATTTTCTGAATATAAGGCAGATCCCAATAGCGTCTTTATGACAAAAACGTTATGAGTGACAATGAAATTTAACCCACACCAGCCAAAGCTGGGCGGCTGGTTAACCGTTAACGGAAATAGTTTGCAGGCATTATAGAAATGAGCGAAACATTCAGCTTTCAACCAACCCTGTATGGAGAGAGCATTTCCCTGCGACCAATGGCGGAGAGTGATTTTGATGGATTGTTTGCCTGCGCATCCAGTAAAAAGGTCTGGGCCGGCCACCCGAATTCTGACAGGTACAAAGAGCCCGTGTTCAGGAAATATTTTGAAAACGCCATTGACTCCCGGGCAGCTGTGGTTGTAACAGACAACAGCACGGGTAAGATTATCGGTTTTTCAAGATACTACCTGGAGAACACTATACCCGACGATATTTCTATTGGGTTCACCTTTCTTTCATGCGAATACTGGGGAGGCGAAACCAATTTCCAGCTCAAAATACTGATGCTCGGCTATGCATTTCGTTTCTTCAATGTTGTGTGGTTTCATGTCTCTCCATCAAACATCCGGTCTCAAAAAGCGACGCTAAAAATCGGTGCCGTCTTTTCTCACGAAGAAATACTGAAACTCTCTGGTAAAGACGAGCTTTGGTTTTGCTATAAAATTGGCAAGGGGGAATGGTTGAAAATTTTGCACCCTCCCCGCTAACAAGAATATGCCGCTGGATCGTGGATGTTACGAGCCTGATTGTATAACTGATTGCCGTGCATCAATAGCGTGAGCGCTTCAAATCCCCCTTCGCCGGTTCAACCAAATGACGCCCGGCCCTGGCGTTGAATACAAAATCTTCAATCTAGTACGCAGTTATGATTGAAACGAAACGACTGATACTGAGACAGCTGGTGCTTTCAGATCATGCTGCACTGGAAACCCTTCTTGGAAACGACGAAGTCATGAAATCCAGTGATGACGGGCCCTTGACCTCCGAACAGGTCGGCGCCTGGCTGCAAGGCCACATCAAAGAGTATGAGAATAATACCGGGATAGAAATACTCGCCGTCGACCATAGATCCACTTCTGAATTCATTGGCTATTGTGGATTGACTGAATATCCTGACATCGACGGCTTGTGCGAAATCGAGGTGGGTTACCGGCTTATGCGGAAATTCTGGGGCTACGGTTACGCCACCGAAACTGCGAGTGCTATCCGAGACTATTCCATTTCAGAGCTTAACCTGCCGCGTCTGGTGGCATTGATCGAACCCGTAAACAAGCGATCCATCGGCGTTGCCAGGAAGTTGGGAATGATGCTCGAAAAAGACGTTATGATGGAAGGCTATGACCATCCGGATTATCTTTACACGATGTCCAGTAAGGACCAAAAAGCATGACAAGCTCCTGTAGCACAAACTTCGCTTGCTTCGACCGTCGATGTGCGGATTATGCGAAAATCTGTTCCGCAATTGATTGTTGAGCCAATCGTGATCTTCATGACCTGTTCGTAGTGAGGCCATCGGCAATCCTGTTTGACCTGGATGACACGATCCTCCAGTGTGAGGGGGGAGATCACCTGAAACTGTGGATGAAAAGCGTTGAAAAATTTGGTCACCTGTTTACTGGCGCAAACTCCACAGCTTTCTTCAATGAGATCCGGAATGTTGCAGAAGAATTCTGGAATGATCCGGATCGACATAGAACAGGAAGGCTGGATATCCGTAAGACGCGCCACAACATAGTCAGTAAAGCCGCCAGGAACCTGAACCACCCCAATGATACCGGCGCTGTCAAATTGGCTGACCATTACCACGATACCAGAGAATTCAACGTAAAGCCTTTTTCCGGGGCACTGGAAACACTAAGCCACTTTCGAGACACCCCGATAAAGACGGCCTTGATTACAAATGGAAGTAGCGACGTTCAGAGGAGCAAGATTGATAAATTTGGCCTTGATCGGTATTTTGACCTGGTTCTCATCGAGGGGGAATTTGGAATGGGAAAACCGAACCACAAAGTGTATTCTCACATAGTCAGCGAACTTGGCGTGACTGCGGAAGACTCATGGATCGTCGGCGACAACCTGGTGTGGGAAGTATCGGTACCCCCAGCAACTGGGATTTTTCGCAGTCTGGAATGATCATCGCGGTACAGGACTGCCGCAAGACACAGACATAGTGCCGGACAAAATTATCACCGCAATCAGCGAATTAGTGGGAATGGTCGGGGATAGTGAGATCCAACAATGAGACAGCGTGACCCATGGGTAACAATAAACGCACCGGATCAGCCCGGGAGCTGGTTTGTGTGATATGTTTCCCGTGCCTTTGCCCGGGTTTCCTAACAGCCGATGTGATGGCGGAGTGATGGCAAAGTGACGCAACAGACAATTTCAACACTGGTGTTCAAACAGGAGAAACAAATATGCCTCAATTTTGTATAACTTATCTCGGCGGCGACAAGCCTTCTAGCCCGGAAGAAGGCCAGAAGCATTTTGCAAAGTACATGGAATGGTTATCCTCACTGGGTGATTCAGCGGTCAGTCCCGCTAATCCGCTGAAGGGGACAAACACGGTAAATCCTGATGGATCGGTTAGCAGTGGCGGCAGCACGACGATGTCCGGCTTCACAATAGTCGAAGTCGATTCCATGGACTCCGCTATTGCAATCGCCAAGAGTTGTCCCTTCCTTGAGGTCGGCGGGTCACTTGAGGTTTCAGAGATAATGAAAATGCCGGGCTAAAGCCCCGTCTTGGTTTGGAAAGCGAAAACATGAATAAGGTTAAAAGACCCGTAAATCTGCACAAGGCATATCACGCTCACGTTTACTTCGACAAAGAGAGCGCAGATAGCGCTCGCAGGATATGTAATGAGGCAGGAAGCCTTTTTGAGCTGAATGTGGGCAGGTTTCATGAGAAGCTGGTCGGTCCGCACCCAATGTGGAGCTGCCAGCTGGCGTTTAGCAGCTCGATATTCGACAAATTCATCCCCTGGCTTGACCAAAACCGGCAAGGGCTAACGGTTTTTGTACACGGCCTGACGGGGGACAATCTAAAAGACCATACCGACTACGCCTACTGGCTCGGTGATAGTGTTACGCTTAATCTGGATATGTTTGATGCCTGATTTTTTCTCCCGGTTTCCCGATGTGGAGACAGCGGGGGAAATTCAACGAGCTGGCGTCGAACAGATCGAATACACCGAATATGGCCTGATTTTCCGATACGTTGCGGGGAAGAACCAGGAATCCAGGGTACAGTGAGGCCTGATGTCGAAACGCGGCAAACCCGGGGGTCGATTCTGTTTCTTGTGGCAATAAAACGAGATGGTTGAATTTATCCATTGGTTAACAACACATTGAATTCAGGAAAATTCTTCGAGGATTTTGAAGAAGGATTTGTTTTTGATTGCCTGGTACCTGGCCTGAAAGTGGATGAAATAACCGATTTCGCCGCACTGTATGACCCGCAGCGTTTTCACCTGGACCAGGACGAGGCCGCCAAAACCTACTTTGGCGGGCTGGTAGCATCGGGTTTCCAGACCCAGTTGCTTTGTTTCCGCCCTTTTTGCGAAGCGGTTCTGCAGAATTCCCAGGCCATAGGCGCACCAGGAATTGACAACCTCAAGTGGCTGCGCCCGTGGTATCCCGGGGAAGCGCTCGATGTCAGGGTGACCCTTGTCAGCAAACGATTGTCGTCCAGGCGGCCGGATCGGGGCTACCTGGGTTTCGAGTTGCGGGCTGCTGCCAGCGGCGCGCCCACAATTGCAATCGACTGGGTGGTTATAATGTTGACTCGGGCGGGAGCCAGTCAGTAATTCAAATAATCTGGTGAGTTTCCCACGAAACAGGAGTAGCCTCGTAATGGTCTGATACTTCGTGACAAACTCGCCCTGACAGGCGAATGCAGGCGGCAGCGATGCCGTATTACCGATGCAAGGCGCTACATTTAACAGGAGAATAGAAGATGAAAAATACAGAATATGCTGGTTTTTGGATTAGAGCCGGAGCATCAGTGATAGATACGATATTGATAATGGTCATACTTGGTCCACTGTTAACACTGATATATGGAAAAAACTACTGGTACTCCGAGTCTCTTACCCACGGAGGCCCGGATATTTTTATCAGCTATATACTGCCTGCCATTGCGGTTGTTGTTTTCTGGATATTTAAATCTGCCACCCCTGGGAAAATGGTAACAAAACTAACCATTGTTGATGCAAGGACTGGCGGCAAACCAACAACCGGCCAGTTTATCGGGCGGTATTTTGGGTATTTCGTATCTATTATCCCTTTGTTCCTGGGAATAATCTGGGTTGGTATCGATAAACGGAAACAGGGATGGCACGACAAACTGGCCGGCACGGTTGTCATTCGAAAAAATGGTGCTGAGGAAGTGGTCTTTGATGAACAGGTATAACAAATCCATAGGTTGGGATAACCAATTTCTACAGGTAAAATCAACTCGCTGACCGCATCGTTAACATTCAAAATCAAACGTGTACGAATTCGGTATTGCGACACGATCCTCCAGCATCCGGAAAACTTGTAATTGCCAGGGGCAATTGCACTGAAATTGTGACCGATAATAAATCCCCTCAAGCGTGGGCCACCAAAATGGCGGCTTTATTGAGCCTTCGCTTATAGCTATGAGCAGACAGCAATACTATGAATCCTGTTTCAAATAACGCTGGTGCAAATTTCTCGAGGTCGATTATTGTGAGCCGGGACGCTCTGCAGTATTTCACCTTGTGAACACGCAGTGAGCGTGATTGCCAAAGTGATCTGGAACCTGTTTTTGTATGCCTTGGTCGGCTATGCCGTGATTGCCCTGGTCCTTTTCGTTTTCCAGCGAAAACTGCTCTATTTGCCGAGTGAGTTTAAGCCGTCGACGGGGCAATTGATGGGTGAAAACCTGCGTTACTGGCCATCTGCTGAAAATTATCGCGCCCTGACCAGTGCGACAGAGCTCGACAATGCCAAAGGTACGGTTATCGTCTTCCATGGCAACGCCGGAACAGCCTATCATCGTGGCTTCTACTTTGACGCATTGTCGAAGCAAAACTTAAGGGTTATCCTGGCCGAATATCCCGGCTATGGAGGTCGGGACGGCCAACCCAGCGAAACCACGCTAGTCAGTGATGCACTTGAAATCTTGCGACTTGCCCATCAGGAGCATGGTGAGCCGATTTTTCTCTGGGGGGAGTCCCTGGGGAGCGGTGTCATTTCAGGCGCTGTCGCCGAAACTGACATTCCGGTAAAAGGGCTGGTCCTGTTTTTACCCTGGGATTCACTAGCCAGCCTGGCTCAGGCACTGTATTGGTACCTGCCGGCCCGTTGGCTGGTGCTGGACAAATACAATAATGTCGATAATCTCCGGCGATTCAAAGGCAATATTGCCGTCATGTTGGCCGAAAAAGACGATGTAATCCCGATTCGGCTCGGCAGGAATCTGTACGAATCGGTAGGTTCGAACAAGAAGCTCTGGGTATTTGAGGGGGCCACGCATAATGAGGTACCCATTGGCCCGAAGATGTTGTGGTGGAAAGAGGTCAGTGACTTTATTTCGCAATAACTGGTTTGGATTTTGCCGGTGTGGAGGCAGGAATGGACAATTCGACTAAATTCCGGGATAAAACTGCAGCGCGCTATGCGAGACGCCCCGTCGCCGACGAGGCCGTATACCAGGAAAAACTGCAGGCCACGCGCGGTTATCCAAACCCGAATTATAGATTGACTACCAGTGGCAGCCCGGTAAAGACAAGGCGGTGATTATTGTGGCAAAGAAGCATGGGGAAGTGTAATTGCCTCCGCAAAAATCCAAATTGAAGAACAACTATCCATGATTGATCGAGACATCGAAGTAACTACCCGCAGACGGTTCAATGAACACGTTCGTCACCCACCCCGAGGAGGAAGGGCCGCACCCGGTTGTTCTATTCCTCATGGATGCACCGGGCAAGCGTGAAGAGTTGCACGACATGGCACGCCGGCTCGGTTCAGCCGGATACTATGTGATGCTGCCAAACCTTTACTACCGGCGCCTGCGCGAGTTCTACATGGAAAAGTCGAGTCGAGAGGAGATGTTTGAGCACATGAATTCACTCACCAATGCCATGGTATGCCGGGATATTCAGTCATTACTGGATTTTGCTGAACAGGACAATGCCGCCCGCGATGGCAAGACAGGCTGCGTCGGTTATTGCATGAGCGGCCCATTTGTTTTTGCAGCCGCGGCGGCGTTTCCTGATCGAATTGCGGCCTCCGCTTCATTTCACGGCGTGCGCCTGTGCATTGATACCGAAGATTCCCCCCACCTGGAAGCTGAAAAGATAGGCGGTGAGATATATTTTGGTTATGCAGAGACCGACGAACATGCTCCCCAGAAAATGATCGATGACCTGGAAATCCACCTGGCAGGAACCGGTATCAACTATCGAATCGAAATGTATCCCGGGACTGAACACGGATTCGTTTTTCCGATGCGCCAGGGAAAGTACCACAAGGCCTCCGCCGAACGGCATTGGGAAAGATTGCTGGCTTTGTTCAACCGCTGTTTGTAACAGCTTGGGAAAGTTACCCTACCGGGCGCTCTACTGGAACATCCCGTAACTTGGCGAACAGTTATCACACAAGTTGCACAAGTTGCAACTTACGCTTCGTACTTTTCAAACCTGGGAGACGAAACAGCCCCCTCAAAAACAAATACAGACTCCAGGTGTGATTTAATCTACCCTTGAGTATCTCTGTAATTACCACGTCATGAAATTCTTACTGATCTCTGATTTGCATTATGTGCTGAAGCACTATGACTGGGTATTGAATGTCGCCAGCCAATTCAATGCGGTAATAATGGCGGGTGATCAAATCGATGGGCGATCCCATGTGTATATGCGTGTTCAAATTCCGGTTATCCTGAAATATCTGGAAAGACTACAAACACAAACCCAGCTTCTGGTGTGTTCCGGAAATCATGACCTGAACGTTCGCGGAGGCGAAGGAGAACGAATCGCCAGATGGCTGGAACCCGTTCGCGAATCGGGAATTATTACAGATGGAGACAGTTTTGGGATGAATGATACGCTGTTTACGGTATGCCCTTGGTGGGATGGGCCGAAAACCAGAGAGCTCATCTCAGAACAATTGGCCGCTGATGCTGGAAAATCCAGAAAGAACTGGATTTGGGTTTACCACGGCCCGCCAGCCAATTCACCAACCAGCTGGACCGGAACACGGCACTATGGTGATGCAGAGCTGGTAAGCTGGATCGAACAGTATCAACCGGATATCGTATTGACCGGGCATATTCACGAGGCGCCATTTGTAGATGACGGGTCCTGGGTAGACCAGATAGGTTCAACCTGGATTTTCAATTCCGGCAGGGAGGCCGGTTCCTATCCGCCCCATATCGTCATTGATGTGGATGAAAAAACAGCACTATGGTGTACACAGAAGAATGTAGAGCTGGTTCCACTTAACCAACCGCTGCAACGCCCACCTGTAGCCTTGGCTGAAACTCCGGCCTGGTTACAAAATACGACAGGCTAGAATGGATAGTCATTGCGATCTGATCCGGGCTCCGAATCTTCATCCTGCTGGTTGACCAGGGTTCCCAATATTTCGTCCATCATGCCGAAGTGATCACTGTTATCTTTGAATTGTTCTTTGATGTCCACCAGATAATTGGTAACACCTTGCAAACGACGTGCCAGCATTACTGCTAACGGATAGCAAATTTCAGGTTTGTTTTTAAGAAAGTTTGCCGAATTCTCTACCTTATAAAAATGACATGGCGTTACGGTCTTAACAGTAGCCATATGGGGTATATCGAGCAGCGCAGAAATTTCACCAAGTATGGAACCCGGTTCATTAACACGGGCTATTGTCAGGTCACGTTTAAGGATTTCGACCTCGCCCTCGATGAGCACATAAATCAGCCCGGATTTTTCCCCTTCATTGAGGATAATTTCGCCCGATTGAATTTCTTTCTCTGGCAAAGACTGGCAACCTAGAAGTACGTTGTTCATAGAGATACTGCAATACAATTAGATTTCATAATTATAGAATAAACTGTCCTGTAGGTTCTGTAATATCTACACACACCGAATAGTCGTTTGCGAATACAAGTGACTCCAAAAGCCACTAACAGGGCCGAGGATGTTACGATGATCGGAAGAATATGGATGCAATGCAGAAACGGCTGAAACTAATGAGACTCGGATTCATTCCCCAACGTGACGCAGGACATACACACAATTACGGGAAATAATTTGACATTACGGTCTGACTCTTTGCAAATTTGGACTAACATTCCAACCTCTCTTGGCGCGTTTTTCCGAGCGTTACCCGCCTGGTTTCGAACACGCTATTTTTGGATCCTGTTGCTCGCGCCGGCAGTTACGATCGTCATCGTGTATCAACTGTCAGACGCGAATGTAATGGACTGGAGCGATTCGGAGATCTGCAAAGCGACCATGGAAATCTTCCACCCAGCGTTGCTAGTAGTAGGCACGCTGATCGCGTTTTCGGGTTGGGTACTGACGCGGAACGTTTCACTGGCGTTTCTGGGTGTGATGTGCGTGTTTGTGCTGGCGCGGGAGATCGGCGGACAGGGGACAAGCGTCATCCTCTACGCCGGGTTGGTGGGTTTGATCAGCTATGGCCATGCCAGGCCGCACAATGTTGCGACCCTTCTGGATTCACGATTCGCATCCTCCCTGATGGCAACTACCTTTCTTTGTTACGCGATCTCGCAACTGATTGACCGGGGGGTCATCAAGCGCCTCGGCTGGATGATCACGTGGGACACTTCATGGACGCCCCCATATGAATCCCAGATCGAAGAAACCCTCGAGACTCTGGGAGGTGCGTTTCTGATCACAGCGGTACTGGTGCTTTTGTTTCTGGCGGTGCGACACAAAAATTATTCCGGCTATCGCCAACCCTCGCATCAGAATCTTCCTTCGAGCCGCGCGTCTGCTGGAAGGTAAGTGAAGCGAAGCTTCTGGTACGGACCTGATCAAGGTAAACCGTGACGCCCCCGGCGCTATAGTGGAAAATGCACCGGGCCCACTGGGATTCGAGGAAGTTGATAGAATAGGTAGTTTTCTGGAAACCTTGAAATCAGGCCGAGGCCAGGCTCCGGACGTTGAACCAGGCGTTTGAGTTACAGGCTAGTTGGCACGAAGAGAGAATTATGAACACCATTCAAAAAACAGGTGGTTGCCTGTGCGGTGAAACGCGATGTACTGCAAATACGGTTGCTCCGGTTGTGCATGCTTGCCATTGTGATATGTGCCGGAAATGGGGTGGCGGTCCCTCGCTTTCTGTTCACTGCGGAAAAGATGTCTCATTTGATCCTTCAGAGAATATTTCCGTATATGATTCATCCGTATGGGCAAGTCGCGGCTTTTGCAAAAAGTGCGGGAGTCACCTGTTCTATATGTTGAAAGAACAAAAAGAATACATCCTGCCTGCGGGGCTGTTTGATTCGGATGAGGGGTTCGTACTTGATAAGCAAATATTCATTGATGAAAAACCCGAATACTACTGTTTTGCAAACAAGACAACAAACCTGACCGGGGCCGAGGTGATCGCGGAGGCAACCGCTTAGCGCACATATGGGGCCTGTTTTTCCCTTTCGGTGAACCAGGAGATATGATTTAGCAATTACCAATGGCATGCCATGGCAAACCAACTGGATAAACTACCGCAGATTCACACGCGCCGTCTACTTTTGCGCATGAGTTGTGCTGAAGATTTCGAGGCACTATATGCACTCTACTCGCATCCGGACGTCATACGTTATTGGGATCACCCTGTATGGACAGACAAATCTCAGGCACATGAGTGGCTTCAATCTGCGCAAGACGGATTTTCAGAATATAGCTGGTTTGCCTGGTGCAACGTACTTAGGGAATCGGGCAATGTCATTGGCACCTGCAGTTTGTTTGACTATTCCCGGGAGCACAAAACGGCTGAAATCGGCTATGCATTTCATCCGGATCATTGGGGACAGCGTTACCTCAGCGAAATTCTTCCAGAGCTTGTTGCATTCGGCTTTATCTCACTGGGTTTGAACCGGATTCACGCGGAAGTGGATCCGCGAAATGTCGGATCAACCAGAGCGCTGAAAAAAGCCGGGTTCAAGCAGGAAGGTCGCCTGCGCGAGAACTGGATTTATCCCGGAGAGAGTCCTTCAGACACTATTTTACTGGGGCTGCTACAACGTGACTGGATACCATCTGAACTATAATCACACACTTCAGTTTGATGAAAAATAGGGGGCGCAGGGATTAAAAATCAGGTAAAAGCAAAGTTGATTAAAATTTAATCCCTCCGTCCCCGTTTCCCTCCGTTTCCCCACAGAGAACCGGACAGACCCTGAATAAACAACATTGGCACAAGAATGCCGAATAGAGTATCCTGATTCGCTATTTTTTAGGTCCTGATAAACCCCTTGTCCAAATCAAACGTCAAACGTCGCCTTGCTGCCATCCTCGCCGCAGATGTGGTTGGATTCAGCCGCATGATGGGTGAGGATGAATCAGGGACGCTGCAACGACTCAAGGCACTGCGCAAGGAACTTGTCCAGCCGGAAATCAACGAATCCGATGGCCGCGTCGTGAAACTGATGGGTGACGGGCTGCTGGCTGAATTTCCCAGCGTGGTTGAGGCGGTGCAGTGTGCTGTCAACATCCAGCGAGCCATGCGTACCCGCGAACCTGAATTACCCGATGAACGCCGCATAAAACTGCGCATAGGCGTCAACCTGGGGGATATCATCCTTGAGGGAACGGATATTTATGGTGACGGCGTAAACATTGCGGCACGACTGGAGGGGCTGTCCGAGCCAGGCGGGATATGTATCTCGAGAAATGTTTTCGAAGAGGTCCGGCGCAAAATTCCCATGGAGTTCGAAAGCCTGGGGGAAACCGAATTGAAGAATATAGCGCAGCCGGTCACTGGTTTATCGCTGGATTGAAACTCTCAATGAGCCCGGTTCGGGAGTTGTGTGTGGGGATGCTGCAGTCGCTTTACCCGCGGAACCCTCCATAGCTGTTCTGCCTTTCGATAACATGTCTGGTGACCCTGAGCAGGAGTACTTCAGCGATGGAATCACTGAGACATCATCACCGAGCTGTCCCGGTTTCGCCAGCTCTTTGTCATTGCCAGGAATTCCAGCTTTACCTTCAAGGGACAGAATGTCGATGTAAAGGAAGTGGCATCCAAACTGGGGGTCCAGTATGTGGTAGAAGGCAGTGTCCGCAAGGCGGGGAGCCGAGTGCGAATTACCGCCCAGTTGATCGATGCGGCTACCGGAAGCCATGTCTGGGCGAATCGATTCGATCGTACGCTGGACGATATTTTCGCGGTCCAGGACGAGGTTGTCGCGGCCATTGTCAGCACCCTTCCGAGCCAGATCCAGAAGGCGGACTTTGCCCGCCAGCAGCGTCGACCCTCTGATGTCAGGGCATACGACCTTGCCCTCCGGGCCTCAGATACCCTGGACAACCTGGAAGGCATAAAAAAATCCATTGCCCTGCTGGAACAGGCCCTCGATATAGAACCGGATTACGCCACGGCACATACATGGCTGGCGGCTGCCTACTGCCTGGAAGCCGACTACCAGCTCATGCCCGTCACCGACACTGCCGCTGAAAGAATCATGAAACATGCACGTCGTGGGGTTGAACTGGACGTAAGCGATGACAGAGGTTTCCAGCTATTGTCCGATCTTTGTCTTTTTGTGGAGCAGGACCTGGTAGAAGCGAGAATTCATGCAGAACATGCGATGAGCCTTAACCCCAACTCGACCAATACGGTTGCCTGGATGGGCTATATCCATAACTGTTATGGAGAATCAGAGCTCGCCAAGGAACTCTGCGAGCGCGCCTTGCGACAGGATCCATTGGCCCCCGGATGGGTCAAGTTTCTCCAGGGCGTGGTCTATTTCGACGCCGGCCAACTTGATCTTGCGATCGGCATGTTCCTGGCCTCGAAATGGGACGAGAAGTGGCCGCACCTGGCTGCGGCTTATGCTTTGTCGGGTCAACTGGACAAGGCGCAACAAATCGCGATGCGACAACGGCAAACCTGGAGCGATATCAACCCGGAGAACCTGGATCAACGAATTCAGGGTTCACTGGACCAGGTCGGAGGATGGTATACCCATGGCAACAAGGATGGCAGTTTCGAAAACGGAGTACGCCTGGCCGGGCTTATCAACTAATCAGATGCCGAAAAAGGGGGCGGAGTGAAGTGTACTGAGATTGGCGGACAGCGAAATAAGGCAAAGCGAGGTTGACTAAAATTTCGTCCCTCCGTCCCTGTTTCCCGGCCCCTGTTTCCCCGATCGCAAAGCGGCCGTTAGCTTGCTCCTGACCACCGTCAAAACATAGTTACGAAAAGCAGATCAACCGAGATCGCAAACTGCGGCAGGAGTATCCGGAGAATTATTGGAAAAAATTTGCAATGTCCAGTCGCCTGACATCATGCTTGCCAGTGCATCCAGCATTTCGGAATAGGCTGCGCAAAATTGGGTAGCGTCAACGGCTGTGGTGTCAATGGTTACATCAACCGCATGTTCCGATGCAGTAACTGCGCATGTAGTCTGGGCACCCATGCCATCAATGACTGAGCACATTCGCACTGCCCATTCCACGTCATCAGCAACTGCAGGTTGCGAAACGGTTACCAGTAACGAGGTCACCAGCCCGGTCAGTAACTTTTGCCGAAACTGAGTCATGGTCATGGAGATATCCTACAGAATCCACCCAGGTATAGAAAGCATAATCCATGTGGATACATGCTTTGTGAAAATTGTCTTTTTGTGTTTGGGCCCAGGCTACGCTTTTGATTGAATCGACTGTTATGAATCCTTGACGCGGAATTCGTTTTACAATGGCGAGACACCACCATAAGCGATGCCCGTCAGGTAAGCCATATCCCGTTTAAAAGTTGTTATATCATCAGTGTTAAATTGATTGAGGTGGGTATGGCCACAAGCCCGTGCAAGAACCTTCATGAGATCAACAGAGGCCTCAAAAAATCGTGCCAGGCGCTTAGCCGATTCATCGACGATCAATCGCGCACGTAATTCGCTTTTTTGGGTAGCAATACCCACCGGGCAATTATTTGTATGGCAAGCGCGCATGCCCAGGCAACCAATGGCTTGTATAGCAGCATTAGAAACGGCAATAGCATCGGCTCCCAGTGCCATGGCTTTTGAAAAATCGGCCGGGACGCGAAGGCCACCGGTGATCACCAGCGACACATCCTGATCGCATTGATCAAGATGTTTTCTTGCCCGGGCCAATGCGGGAATGGTTGGTACAGAGATATTGTCGCGGAAAATGAGGGGTGCAGCCCCTGTACCACCGCCGCGACCATCCAGAATTACATAGTCCACGCCCACATGAAGAGCCGCATCAATGTCTTTTTCAATATGTTGTGCAGAAAGTTTATAGCCTATGGGAATGCCATCGGTTTCTTCTCTGACCATGATGGCAAAGTCTTTAATGTAATGAATATCATCCCAATCGGGAAAACGCGGCGGTGAAATTGCGGGCTCACCTTCCTGTAAACCCCGCACGGTGGCAATCTTTCCTTTGACTTTGGCCCCTGGTAAATGCCCCCCCGTACCTGTCTTTGCCCCCTGACCGCCTTTAAAATGAAAGGCCTGGCATTTTTTTACCTTATCCATGGAATATCCAAAACGCCCGGAGGCCAACTCGTAAAAATAGCGTGAGTTCTCTGCTTGCTCTTCGGGTAGCATGCCCCCTTCCCCGCTACAGATTCCGGTCCCGGCCATCTCCGCCCCTTTAGCCAGGGCTGTTTTGGCTTCTTCCGATAACGCACCAAAACTCATGTCAGAAACAAACAGGGGAATTTTTAGTGTTAATGGTTTCTTTGCATTGGGCCCGATGACAACTTCAGTGGCTACGGCGTCATCGTCTAATTGGGGCAATGTAGCGAGCTGTGCAGTGATAAACTGTATATCCTCCCATTGTGGTAACGCCTGACGAGGAACACCCATTGCAGCAGTTGGCCCATGATGGCCCAACTTGGTTAAGCCATCGCGCGCCAATTGCTGGATAAACTGACATGGGGCTCTTCGGGCGCGCCATGTAGGTCGGCATATAAACCCTGGTAAGTCTCTCTATTATAGGCCTGGGGATTGTCTCGCTCCCAGGCAACGATCTCATCTTCATCGACCTGAACATCATCCCCTTTTATCCAGGCATTGAATTTCGCAAGACGTTCTTCGTTGTTATAAGCACTTACCCCGGATTCAAACTCATAGTCCCACCCATGAACCCCACAGATAATATTTTTTCCATGAACAGCACCATCGCTCATTAAGGCACCACGATGGGCACAGCGTCCATAGAGCACAGAAACATTATCCTCATATTTGATTATGACGAGATCCACATTGGCCACCAAAGCATACTTTGGTGTGCGGTCCTGTAAATCAGAAAAACTGGCAACGGTAATTTTCTTCATTTGTGCTCCTGAATTATTTTCAGTGTAAATTCGTTTCCATAAAAGAACACAATTATGTTTTTATTACAATAATGCCCGATAGAAAATGCCACTGCCTGGAACCAGCGAGTAACCACATAGTTGAGCCGCCGACGCACCCATCGCGTTCGCTTTAATTAGCAACCTAGCCCTCAAAATCGAATGCAGGACGCCAGGGAAATGGTCCCATATACATATCCAGCATCACTCTCCATACGTTCATCGCTAACCATTCGTCGTACATCGCCCAGTTTTCATACTTTGGCAGTTTCACCAATTGAGGAATTTGGGTAAAGTTTGTTCCTTTTTGAAATTCGGCAACAATGGCACCTTGCAGATCCTGGATGTATTCTCGAGTCTCGACAACATCGTCTTTGCTGCCAGTGTAGCCCGTGGTTCCCCCGTGTGAAAACAGTGCCGTATCAAAGTCCAGTGCTTCGATTTCTGATAATGCCCTGGTCCATTCATTAATATTGAAATCAGGTACGATGGTAAATAGCACTCGTTTGGGTGTGACTACATCGGCGATATAGACGACTTTTTGTTCAGCAATCCTGAACACAGTCATACCGAGGCCATGGCTCATACCAATATAATGCATTTCTATGGTCGTATCTCCGAGGGTAATGTCTTCGCGCTTTCCATCCCAGGCTTCGTCTGGAACCACCATGTCGGCGTTGCTATTTGCCTCCATCCACGCATAGGCTTCTTTGTGGGCCAGAATTTTCGCGCCCGCGTCTCGGAATACCTGGCCTCCGCTGCTATGGTCCCAGTGGTTGTGACTTTGAAGCAAATAGCGGATGGGTTTATCGGTGACTGATTTAATGGACTCAACCATGCCGGTTGCGTGTTTGGTATTTACCGACTCAATGGCGATAACGCCATCCGCAGTAACCACGAACATTGAGGCATAACCATCCCCCGGCGCATAACTATAGATGTTGTCAGTCAGCATTGAGGTCTGCTCTTCCTGGGCATATCCAGGGAATGTTAAACCTTGTAGAGATAATGCGACTAGACCTAAAATTGCGTAATGTTTGATATTTGTCATAAAATTTCTCGTATATTGAATTTACGAAATGATTAAAGCTGTTCCAGAATCCTATTGCCGTTAGATATAGCTTTAATTGTGTACTGTTTGGTATAATATCGTGCGCAGCGATTACATGTCAAGAGTTATGTACCAATCAGTATGAAAGATAATCCCCCCCGCCTTCCTGGTCGTCCACGGAAATTTGACCGCGACAAAGCTTTAGACTGTGCGGTCACTACATTCTGGGCGAAGGGTTACAGTGGCGCTTCCCTGGCTGATCTAACCACGAACATGGCTATCAATCGGCCGAGTCTATATGCGGCCTTCGGTAACAAACATGACCTGTTCATGGAGGTGATTGACCGTTATTCGGCGACCCTCGGTTACAAACCGGTCAAAGCGCTTTATAGCGAGTCAAATATTGAGAAAGCGATTGAGGCATTTTTTGAGGCGAGTATTCACTGCGTCACATCCAATGGGCCACGGGGCTGCCTGATAGCATGTGTTGCTTCGGAAGTTGCAGAGATAGACCAGCAGGTTCGTAACAAACTAACCAGGATATTTGCCGAAACCGATAAGGTTGTTGCTGATCGCTTCCTGATGGCTCAAGACGAGGGGCAATTACACCAAGACGCAGACCCACAGGTCCTCGCCCAGATGACTATCTCCATCGGGCATAGTTTTGCCACCCGCGCCCGTGTCGGTGCAAGTCCCAGGGCACTATTTCGCCTGGCCAGGGGATTTATGGTTGTGCTGTTCCCGAAGTCATAGATCATAGACAGAGGTTTTAATAAAAACCCATGGACAATTCAGGAGGATTTGTTTGTTATATTTGCCTGTACGTCAAAGACCCGCTGTATCAAAATATTAGTTACTTATCCCAGCCAGAACAGTGATCCAGTTTTTTCTCCAGTTATTCCCACTCACTACCATTTTCCTGTTGTTCATGGCTTTTGTGTATTTCGTTCGCTATATCAGATCTATGCGCAATATTGAAAAGCATATGGAGTCGAACCGACCTATGGAATGGGAAGCCATGGATAAGCCCAGTGTTTTTTCCGGAAAATACTCGGAAAAGAATGCCAGGTTCAGGGAGTTTGTGGATGCTGAAAGTGCTGGTGGGTCCCGGGATGCGCAGATAATCATAATGTGGGAAAGATCAAAGCAGCTCAAGCACACAATGGCTGTTCTCACCTGGTCAGCATTGGGGATGTATTTTGTTTCCATTGCTGCAGTAAAGTTCCTGTTCGTTCGATTACCTGGGATGTGATTCGCGCTAAATCCATTGGCTGGTTGTTTTCAGGATATCGGGGGCTTAGACGGATGCACAAGCGGCCTTTGCCAATCCTGTGGAATCCGCAATAATAAAGGATGCCAGGCAATATGAACGGGAAACTAACTAATGACGACCACTGGTTACTTGAGCACTCGGAAAGAATCTCTTGTGCCATATCGCCGGAGAAGTCGATTCTGGAGCTTGGCTGCGGATCCGGTCGAGACACTGAACACCTGTGCAGATTTGGATTCGTCATTGCAACGGATATCAATCACCAGGGCCTGCAATCAATAAACGCATCGTCTGCTTCGCGAGTCCGAATCGACCTCTCGAAGCCACTACCGTTCCAGGGTCGGGTGTTTGGGTTTGTGCTGGCAAGCCTGAGCTTGCACTATTTTTCATGGACAGAAACCGAATTCATCGTGGCTGAAATAAAACGTGTCCTGATCAACAGTGGAAACCTGCTGGTGCGAGTAAATTCAACCAACGATACGAACTATGGTGCTGGTTGCGGGGAACTTATCGAGGAAAATTTTTTCCGTACTAAATCTCAGCGTAAGCGTTTTTTCGATCTGGATTCAATCGAAAAGTTGTTCTGGGGCTGGAAAATCATACAGGCCACGGAGAAAGAGATTGACCGATATCGTCTCCCCAAGCACGTATGGGAGGTTGTTCTCCTTGCTGATTGACATGAATTGGCCTGTGCCACCTGAAGGATCGCGATAACATACAACCATGATCAAGCACACGGGTGGGTGTCATTGTGGAAGCATCAGGTTTGAAGTGGATGCTCCCGCAAACCTGGAAGTGACTGAATGCAATTGTTCAATTTGCACAAGATCAGGGTATTTACACCTGATAGTCCCCGCCAACAGATTCCTGCTTGTTAAAGGCCAGGAATTCCTGCTAGCCTATGATTTCAATACCAGGACCGCGAAACACTACTTTTGCAGGGTGTGTGGCATAAAGTCATTTTATGTTCCCCGTTCTCATCCCGATGGTTATAGCGTAAATGCCCGATGCCTGGACCAGGACAGCGTTGAGTCAATAGCAATCAGGCCATCAAACGGGAAAGAGTGGGAAAGTTTATACCCTGAAGGGAGGGGCACCTATAAGTGACCAGGTTGAACGATATGGTGCTCGTTGGCCAGTTTGACTCTCCCTTCGTTCGCCGGGTGGCAGTAACCATGAATCATTATGGCCTGGCGTTCGAGCGCAGAATCCTGTCGGTATTCACTGACTTTGATGAAATTCTGGAAGTGAATCCACTGGGAAAGGTGCCCGTGCTGGTACTTAAAAGTGGCGAGCAGCTTTTTGACAGCCGCATGATTATTGATTACCTGGATCGGCTTGTCCCTGAAGAAAAATGCCTGGTACCCGAAGATCCCGATTTCCGCAGGCTGGTGCTGCGCGGCGAAGCTGTGGCACTGGGCCTTGCCGAAAAGAGCTACGAACGGGGAATCGAGTTTGCGCGCCGGCATCCGGGCAAATTCGATGCTGGCTGGGCTGAACGACTTAAACAACAGATCGTTTCTGCGCTGGCATGGTTCGAAAAGCAGGCGCCGGATCCGTGGTTGTGCGGGGACAAAATGACCCAGGCTGATCTGACCTGTGCGGTCGCATTTACTTTTCTTCGTGAGAAACAGCAAATCAGGTTGCTTCACGATGATTATCCTGCACTGCAAGCCCATTGTGACCGTTGCGAAGCGCTTCCGGAATTCCTGGCGTCACCCTACTCTGCCCGGGAAGCCGCACAGAGCGGATGGAAGCCCCGTGACTTGTAAACAGGGTGTGCTAAAAAGATCAAGGGACAAAGTCTACCAGTGAATATTGTAGTGTTTTGTATGTAGCCTGGCGCCCGTGATATAGACGCCATCACTATGAGTTTCTCTATTATTTTCGAAAGAAATGCAATTACCAGGGTATTTCTTATGGACGCCAGTACCAGGAACCTATGCCTGGGTGTATAGCCTATTTCCTATAGTCGCATTTATCGCCAGGATTGCCTCTATACGACCCCGAAAGCGGCCAATATTTAGATTCTGATAATTTTCTGCTATATACTCATAGTGGGCATTTGTCTTCTAAATGTCGACTATTTAGTGACCCAATAAATTCAAAGTGATATTTGAACTGCGTACGTATTTTCTGAATAATTTTCTATCAATACTTGTTGTTATAGTTTTTTCAGCACACGCCAGTAATTTGGAAGGTGGCAAAAGTGAATATGTATAAAATTGTAGTGGATGCCATTTAACGGATCCGCTAATTAATCACTATGCGCCGAACCTTCATTGCATTATTAACAGGAAGGCTGGAACAGCGGACTAGCCAAAGACACTATCTCTAATTACAAACTTAAACTCGAAATATTTGGGATGTTGAAAGGTAAGGGGAAAAATCCCGAAATTTCTGCTCCGGCCAACGAGCGGACATACGAGAACAGTAATTCATCTGTTTACTTTTATTATTGCTTCTAACTTATAGTAGCGACTGAAGACCACAAATTTCCGGCTGGATTTGATGCTGGGTTTAAAAGGGGGCTAAAACAAGTAGGTAGTCCGTCAGTTTCCTCTATCAAGCAGAAACCATCGGATCTGATTGAAATTATGGCACCGAATTCAGCGCCGCCCACGTCATCTCCCAAAACACTCTCCTCACTCACTATTCCACTTTCGGAGCCGCAACAATTTAGTGTCGCACGTGCAGTCACAGACCCGTCAGAACCACCCGCACCACCGCCGGCGAAAAAACTGTACTGTCCGAGCTCGAGGACAAAACAAACGGTTTTTACAAAGCTCTCTGTACGCCTATTCTCATCTCTTTCAATAAACAGACACTGGTCAGTGATGCTATATAAATCATAACTATAGCCCCCATCGTAGTTGCCGGTCATTGCAACATCGATTGTAAAACACACGGTACCAATACAACTTGTCTGCGCATGGGCGGGCAAATTCACCGCATTTACAATCGGTTTTCGCCAAACTACGCCAGTAGCGCCAGCCACAGTTAAGCCTTTTAGTATTTCCCTTCTTTTGGTCATAAGGTCCCTATAGTTGGAAATGTTCTCTAAAGCAGTGGTTATCTACAAAATTTCCTACATGAGTATATACAAGGCGTTAGCCTAATTCGAATTAACTTCTGTTAATTTCCCAATGCAATGGTAGGTCTTTCAATGACCGTTTTGGGCAATAAGCGGAAGTTTTTCTAACCTATCAAGTTGTCAGATTTCTCCTAAGCGGTCGTTGGCTGGGAATTTATAGGAGTCTCCTATATACTCACAGCGAATATGTGCCATTGGATATTATTTTCAATAAATATCCAAAATGAGAGTAAAACTATGAAATTAGGAAAGGTATTTATTATTGTATTAATCTTATTGCAGCTTTCAGCCTGTGCTGATATGTCAGGAAGAGCTGCTCCAATAGCAAAATGTGGTCCATACGGTGATCCGGCAAAGTGTAAATGATCCGATCAAATTTACATGAGACCCAGTCTAATAGGATTCGACTATTAGGTAGCTTGTCCGTATAACAAGTAGCGCCAGCCTTAGTTAGATTTATACATATCAATGGAAAATAGTAAAAGCCAGTTTAGGGCAATTAACCGACCCTCAGAAGTAAGTACTTGAAGATCAGCTTTATCCAAAGCTGCCACTCACTGTGAAATTTCAAGAGGCTTCTGTATACTCGAAGCAGACACTACTGGAGGATTTCCCATGAAGATTCTACATGTGCTTTTTCTAATATTTGTACTGTTGCCATTCTCAGTGTCAGCAAATCAGCATCAAGTTGACATAACAGGGTTTGAAGAAATGACACCGGATGAGTTTCTTGAAATTTCGGCTGGAAAAACGTTTACAGGCGTTTATAGAGGCAAAAAACTAGTAGAGTCATACACCCAAAATAAGATAGTCAATGGGGATTGGAGCGGCGAGCAGTATTCGGGCCGCTGGACTGCAGGAGAGAATAATTGTTTTCTTTTAACGATTGATATGGGTGGTGGAACTATGTGTTGGAAACTTCTTTACAATGATGGCAAGTACATATTTGCCAAATACACTAGTGACGAAACAAACATGACTACTTCCTACTATGTAACTCTTACTGATTGAACTGTTGGATGACTGCTTAGGACAATAAGCGGAAGATTTTTCCAATTCCGTGAACGTCCCCTTTCGCAGCATACGACCTGAAAACTTAGCCCGCCTCATGGGCCGCCCTGAAAAAGTTTCCACCGCATGATCACGTGCATTGCCAGGATTGCCCCTATACGACCCCGTAAGCGGCCATTCGTCTAGAAGCAAAAGAATTCAGGTCCTTGTTAAGGGTAACCCACGGAGAACATGAGAATAGGATTTTGGGACTCACAATTTCACTATATGCTAACTATATGAAAAGTGGCGTATAATTAAGGTGAGTACTATGCACAGAATGGCGGGGACTGCTATCAATAACAGCGTATTTTCGCTGAACAATAGGAGATTCAAATGACAATTAGACTAATTAGATTAGTAATTTTGTTGTGCTTTTTCACTCTCTTCTCAACGGCTTTTGGTGGTGGTGGTGGTAGTTCAGGTGGAGGCGGTGGTAGTGGTTCTGTCATATTTACGGCAACTGGGGTGTTCTCGGTCAGTGCAGCTGGAGGAACCAACAAGCGGCCCAGTCACTTTAACTATCACCATAACGGATAGAACAGTGACCATAACAGATGGGGCGGATAGCGGATCAGCACCATTAAGCGCAGATGGGAAGAATTTCAAAGTGCCTGTTGAGCTTGATTCCGATCCATCAGCTGTATGTGACAGGCCAGTAATAATCAGCGGAACTATTGATGGAACAAGTGTGAGCGGGATGTGGTCTGGAACTGCTACCTGTACAAACCGAACAGGAACCGGGTCTGTCAGATTTGGCGGTACGTTCAGTGGGACCCAAACCGGGACAGCGAAAGGGTCGAAAGGTGCCAGTATGGGCGAGTTGATCAATTCCGTCATTGAATGAGAAATCGAGAGGTTGGCCGAACCAAATGCATTGTTTATTCAGATTCGGTCGACCTTTCCTGCACTTGGTCATGAAGTACAAATTATACAAAACAGTCGAAATATAGATATAGACTACGTTTTTCAACTCTTAGTAAATGTCTGTTGTCGGTAGGATACTCATTGCTGCCGTTCGGACACGGCACCACTCGCTGTACCGCCGATGGCTTGCAAGTACCGAATCAACGGAATTTCCGGTAAATCTGCCATTTTTACACCCCCACCCGCATTATCCAAACTAAACGAAGGTCAACCAACCCGTTACTTGAATCCGAATTCTTACCAAAAATATCGAATCAAGTGACCGTAGGTGGGGCTTTTCTACATGCCACATATCGGCTACTCTTTCCATTTTCCTAACTCCGCCAAAATCCACACCCATGCAGGAATACCAAATCAACCTCGTCGACACGCTGATCATCAGTATCGTCGTTCTTTTTATAGGCAACGTCCTCACACGACGAATTCCGTTCTTGGATAAATATAGCATCCCTCAAGCAGTATCGGGCGGATTGCTCTGCAGTCTCCTGATTTTGGCCGTCATTAAACTTGGGGGACCAAAGGTTATCTTTGATCTCACTTTGCGTGACGCACTTCTCCTTGCATTCTTCAGCACCGTAGGTCTCTCAGCAAAGTTCTCCCGTCTCAAAGCCGGGGGACGTCCGCTCATCTTGTTAGTAGCATGTGCTGCCGTGTTCTTGGTCATTCAAAGTACAATTGGCATTCTCCTGGCCAAAGGGCTGGGAGTGCATCTAGCTTATGTGCTTTTCGCTGGCAGCATTTCCTTTGCGGGCGGCCACGGCATGGCGTTCGCCTGGGGATAGTGTCTGTAGGCGAGTCTTCCCATCGCTGATGTCGTGGGGATTGCCTTCGCCACCTTTGGCTTGGTTGCGGGAGGGGTCATTGGTGGGCCCATCGGCGAACGACTGATCATAAAGAACGGCCTCTCCTCAGGGAAAGATCTAGGAAACAAGCCGATGATGTCCAAGAATGACGCCCCAGCACCACTCGAACCGGTCACGATGCGGCGCACCCTAACAACCGTGTTCATTCTCGCTGTCTGTATTTCTCTGGGTGATCTCGTGAATCAGTTTTTCGTCGAAGAAGGTGTCAAACTTCCGGGCTTTCTCACCTCAATGATGGTCGGGATTGGCATAACCAATTTCGCCGATGTATTCAAAAAGAATATCCGCCAATCCGACTTCGACAAAGTCGGTGAGATCGCTCTTCAACTCTTTCTCGCCATGAGTCTGATGAGCATGGATCTGAACGCCTTATCCGATGGAGTCGGCACTGTATTCTTCGTGCTCACCATTCAAATGCTGGTAGTCACCTTTTTTGCCGTCTTCATCATCTTTCGCATCATGGGTAAAAACTACGATGCAGCAGTCATCTGTGCAGGCTTCACCGGATTAGGTCTCGGCGCAACTCCTGTGGCGATTGCTAACATGAATGCGATCACAAGAAAATACGGACCTTCCTTCAAAGCATTCCTGGTGGTCCCACTCGTAGGCGCTTTCTTTGTGGATCTGATTAACGCGGCAGTCATCAAGTTCTTACTCGGCCTCCCGTTCATGCAAATCCTACCAATGCCGGGGGCATAGAAATTGGGGCCATCCGGAAGTAAATGAGTGAATGGCCGCAAAAAACGCAAAGATTCTCCAGAAGGAATAAGGGCAAAGTACCACCGATGGGCAACCTCTCTGTTAAGTGATTATTTTTAAATAGTCTGCTTTTCCTGGCGCCAACACTATTACCGCGCAATCTATTGCCCATTGACGATGTTCAGCGAATGGCTGAATAGGGCAATAAGCGGAAGATTTTTCCTAATCCCTGATAGTCTGCTTTCTCAACAGCGGTCGTTCACTGGGATTTTATTGGAGCCTCCTATATACTCGAAGCGGTCCTTGGAGATTCCGTAGCGAACCCAAGCTTCAAACCCGCCGCTGTTGTTTTAACACCTCCGGCCACCGAGCCTGGTGCTGGTCCAGGAACGGGCAGACCTAGACGGGTGCAGTTGCTATACAGACAATCCCGCCATGCGTAAACCTCCGATAAAGTGCTCCCAATCTGACTCATACCGAAAGTTGACCTTGTAGTTACCCAGCAGATCGGCAGTCTCGTCAGTCGGGACACTAGCTTTTTTCAGTTCATTCCGTCGAAGTTCAACAAATGCATCCAATGCTTCGCGGGCCCGTTCAAGCTCACCTAATCGAGCGTAGGCGGCGGCGAGCCAAGCGTAAGTCCATCCGTCAATTCGACCAGCTCGCAATGTCACGACAGCGTCACGATAGCGCTTTGCCTGATAGTATCCAGTGCCAAGCCATCTCTGATAATGCTCTGGAGCGAGCGGATTCAGGCGAACCGCCTCCTCCAGAAGTGGAATGCCGACGTCAAAGTTATCCAACGTGTTTTGCGCCATGCCCAGTTCAGCCAATATGGTTGCATCACCAGAATTCAGTGACAACACTCGGTCGAACTCGAGCTCAGCGTCATCCCAGCGACCCTCGTCAATGTATACCCAGCCGAGTGCGATCCGGGCTAGCGTATTATTTCCATCGCGTCTGAGAGCTTCCTTAGCGTTTTCCAGTCCGTGTGCCAATCCATCCTTCAGACGTCTCCAGCCCAAGAAGTGATCGGTATTGTAGGTGTTGGCAAGTCCCGCGTACGCGGGAGCAAACTCCGGATCGAGTTCGATCGCTCGCTTGTAACGCTCCATAGCGA
>PVMK01159841.1_pt1 | contig 52267 bp, 43 predicted proteins | sample 1853481 | NCBI WGS metagenome assembly PVMK01 (sample SAMN08533507, study PRJNA380276) | Marine sediment metagenome, whole genome shotgun sequencing project.
GCCGGCCCCGGGCAAAATATATCCATACCGTTGAAAGAGGATTTCGAGAAAACCCCTCGTTGTTAAACAATGTGGAAACCTGGGCCAATGTGCCGGTTATTATCAATAAAGGCGCCGAGTGGTTTGCTTCCATCGGGACGGAGAACAGCAAGGGGACCAAGATATTTTCGCTTGTAGGGAAAGTGGTCAATACCGGTTTGGTGGAAGTTCCGATGGGAACGAGCTTAAGAACCATTATTTATGATATCGGCGGCGGGATACCCAAAAAGAAGAAGTTTAAAGCGGTTCAAACCGGCGGCCCTTCGGGCGGATGTATTCCTGAAAAATATCTGGATTTGGGCGTCGATTTTGATGAGCTGACAAAAGTAGGTTCCATGATGGGTTCCGGCGGTATGATTGTCATGGACCAGGATACCTGCATGGTGGACGTGGCCCGATATTTTCTCGATTTTCTCAAAGAAGAATCGTGTGGTCAGTGCAATCCCTGTCGAGAAGGGATCAAACATATGCTGGAGATTTTAACGGACATATGTGCCGGAAACGGGAAAGAAGGGGACATCGAGCTTTTGGAAGAAATAGGTGATATGGTGGCAAAAGCCTCCCTTTGCGGCCTGGGAACTTCGGCACCGAATCCGGTACTGACAACCATACGCTATTTTCGTGATGAATATGAAGCCCATATAAAGGATAGGAAATGTGCTGCCGGTGTTTGCAAACCGCTTTTTTATTATGAAATCGATGAAGAAAATTGTACGGGTTGCACATTATGTGCGAAAAAATGCCCAGAAGTAGCCATTACCGGTAAAAAGAAAAAGGTTCATCATCTGGACCAAGATAAATGTATCAAGTGCGGCATTTGTTATGATGGGTGTAAGTTTGATGCTATCGTTATTAAGTAACCGTGTTTGCAAAATATAACAGGACACAAGAAGGTTAACCCAATGATCAGTTTCACACTCAACGGAAAAACAGTTCAGGGAAAAGAAGGGGAATTTCTTCTTAAAGTTGCTGAAGAACATGGAATAGAGATCCCGACGTTGTGTCATCATAAGGCTCTGGAGCCTGCCGGCATGTGCCGCCTTTGTACAGTGGAGATGCACTACGGTGGACGCATCAAACATGTCACTGCCTGTAATTACCCCATCTGGGAAGGCATGGAGATAAAAACCGACACTGAAGGGATTCACCAGATTCGCAAGCTCATCGTGGAGATGTTGCTTGCCCGTTGTCCGAATGTGCCTGTCATCAAGGAGCTGGCTGATCAATACGGTATAAAAGAGCCGCGTTTTAAAACAGAGGACGACGATTGTATTCTCTGTGGTCTTTGCACGCGAATTTGCGATAAGATGGGGAGCGGCGCCATCAGTCTCACCGGACGGGGTGTGGAATTCAAAGTGGACACTCCGTTTCATATTCAGACGGATGTTTGTATGGCCTGCGGTGCATGCGCATATGTATGCCCCACCGGGCATATCAATTTAGAAAAAATTCGAGAACAGATAACCGAACACACACTTAAACCTATTCCTTCCGAGTACGAAATGGGACTTGCCGGACGAAAACCGGTCTATGTACCGTACGCCCAGGCAGTGCCCAATACCCCGGTTATCGACCGTACCAAGTGTGTCCATTTTAAAACCGGTGGCTGCAAAGTCTGTACCGAGTATTGTGAGGTTAATGCCATCGACCATATGCAAGAGGATGAAATCGTAGAAATCGACGTCGGATCCGTTATCATTGCGCCAGGGACCCAGTCCTTTGATCCGGCGATCCATGATACCTTCGGCTATAAAAAACATCCCAATATCGTTACCAGCCTCGAATTTGAACGAATCCTTTCGGCATCCGGTCCTTACGGGGGGCACCTGGTTCGACCGTCGGATCATAAAGAACCTGAAAAGATCGCCTGGTTACAGTGTGTCGGGTCACGGGATGAGCACCTGGGCGCACATGGTTACTGTTCAGGCGTCTGCTGTACCTACGCCATTAAGGAGGCCATGCTGGCCAAAGACCACAGCACCGAAGATCTGGACGCGGCTATTTTTTATATCGACATTCGCACCTACGGAAAAGATTTCGAAAGATATTACAATCGCGCCAAGGATGAAGTAGGCGTCCGTTTTGTTAAATCCAAGGTCACCAACGTAATTCCTGTCGATGACAGTGGGAAACTGCTCATCTGCTATGTGAATGAGGACGGCAAGCGGATTGAAGAGGAGTTTGACATCGTGGTCCTGTCCGTGGGGCTCATGGTAAGTCCGGAAGGTGTGGAGCTGGCCAAGCGACTGGGCGTCGACATGGATCACTATAATTTTGCCAAAACCGATAGCTTTGAACCGGTGGTCAGCAACGTTCCGGGGATTTATGTCTGTGGGGCCTTTCAGGCACCCAAAGATATTCCGGCTTCGGTGGTCGATTCCAGCGCTGCAGCCGGTGTGGTGGGAAGCCGTCTGGCCGAATCCAGGTGGACCCTCACCAAGACCAGAGAAATTCCCGAAGAAGTGGACGTCCGCGGTGAGCCGCCTCGGGTCGGCGTTTTTGTCTGTCGCTGTGGTACCAATATTGCGGGGACCGTCGATGTTCCCGACGTGGTGGAATTTGCAAAGACCCTGCCCGGTGTTGTCTATGTTGAGGAAAATATGTTCAGTTGCTCCCAGGACACTCAGGAGAAAATGACCGAGGTCATCAAAGAGCATCGGCTGAACCGGGTGGTTGTTGCCGCCTGCACACCCAAAACGCACGAACCGCTGTTTCAAGAGACGTTAATCAACGCCGGTGTCAATAAATACCTGTTCGAAATGGCCAACATCCGCAACCAGTGCTCCTGGGTCCATAAAGATGATCCTGAAGAAGCCACGAGAAAATCCAAAGATATGGTCAACATGGGCGTGGCCAAAGCGGCTTTGCTCCAGCCCCTGACAGAATCGACCATGGCGGTCACCCAGTCGGCTCTGGTGATCGGGGGCGGCGTCGCCGGGATGGCTGCGGCCAAAAACATGTCGGAACAGGGGTATCAGACATTTTTGCTCGAAAAATCGGATGTTCTCGGCGGCCAGGCGCGGAATCTTCATGAAACCTGGCGCGGCGAAGATATTCAGGGATATTTGAAAGGCTTGATCGATACGGTGGAGTCCAATCCGGCCATTGACATTCTTCTGGATGCACGCATTACGCAGGTGGACGGGTTTGTGGGGAATTTTAAGACCACCGTCACCAGCAATGGCAATACCAGGGTCCTTGAGCACGGCGTGACCCTCATCGCTTCAGGCGCTTCGGAGTTTAAGACCGACCAATATTTATACGGGCAAGATTCCCGAGTGGTTACCGGACTGGAGTTGCAGCAGCGGTTTGTCGACAACGATCCATCCATCGCTCAATTCAACACGGCGGTATTTATCCAGTGTGTCGGTTCCCGCATGCCGGATCGGCCTTATTGTTCCAAAGTGTGCTGCACCCAATCCATCAAAAGTGCTTTGAAGCTTAAAGAGATCAATCCGGGTATGGACATTTTTATCCTTTACAGGGATTTGCGTCCGTATGGTCTGCGGGAGGATCTCTATCGACAGGCCCGGGGTGCCGGTATTGTATTCGTCCGTTATGATTCTGACAAAGGCATGACCGCAGTCTCCGAGGATGATGTACTTAAGATATCCTTCACCGACCGGGTCCTTGGAAGAACCATGGACATAAATCCCGATCTTTTGGTTCTGGCTTCCGCCATTGTTCCCGACTCCGAAAGCCGTTTGCCTCAGCTGTATAAAGTTCCACTGAATAACGACGGCTTTTTTGCCGAAGCGCATGTCAAACTCCGGCCGGTGGATTTCGCCACGGACGGTGTTTTTGTGTGTGGGCTGGCCCACGCTCCCAAGACCATCGATGAATCCATAACACAGGCTCAGGCAGCAACCGCAAGGGCTGTTACGGTTCTGGCCATGAAAAACGTCAAACTTGGCGGCATCATTACGCATATCCAACCCGAGTTATGTTCCGGATGTTTGGGCTGCATCAATGTCTGCCCCTTTGGCGCCATTACCTTTAAAGATGAAGCGTTTGTGGCTGAAGTGAATCCGGCCCTGTGCAAAGGGTGCGGCGCCTGCTCGGCGGTGTGCCCGTCCGAAGCTCCGGCTTTGATGGGGTTTGACAACAATCAACTGTATGCCCAGATCAAGAGTGCACTAAGTATATAAATACAGGTTACAGGGCTCAGGGATCAGGTGCCAGAGCTCAGAAAAAAGCATTATTCATGGGGGCGATTTGACACATAAAAACTCCCCGATCCCTCAGTTAATTTAAATCCGGTCAAGAGCAGCATGAAAATAACAACTGACCCCCGACCCCTGATATCTGATCCCTGACTTCTGACCCCTGTTACCATTATGATCATCGATTTTCATACGCACATTTTTCCGAGAGCCATCCGTGACAACAGGGAAAAGTATTTTCCTTCAGAACCTGCCTTTAAACTTTTATACGATTCACCGAAATCAAAATTAGTCGGAGTAAAAGAAATCATTGCCGCAATGGATGAGCAAGGTGTTGATAAGTCCGTTGTTTTTGGTTTTCCCTGGACGAATAAAACCGTATTCCAACTCCACAACGATTATATCATGGAAGCGGTGGAAAGATATCCTGACCGCCTGATCGGTTTGTGCTGTTTCGATCCGTTGAACAGCGCCGCTGTTTCCGAAGCCGTCCGGTGCTTGGAGGGCGGTCTCTCAGGGATCGGTGAAATCGCTTTTTATGAATCCGGCATTGATGATGCTGTTCTCGACAAGCTCACCCCCCTGATGGAAATCTGCCTGGATAAAGACCTTTTGTTTTTGATCCACACCAATGAACCGGTGGGACATATGTATCCCGGCAAGACACCCAATACCCTCAAACAGATTTACAACCTGGTCACTCGATTTTCCAAAAATAAAATCATTCTGGCCCATTGGGGCGGGGGCATCTTTTTTTACAATCTTCTCAAGAAAGACGTCAAAGAGCGCCTAAAAAATGTCTATTTCGATACCGCCGCATCTCCGTTTCTGTATCGTCCGGAGATATACAGATATGCAACGGAGATTGCCGGCCCGGACAAGATTCTATTCGGCAGTGACTTTCCGCTGTTAAACCCGGCAAGATATTTTGAGGCGCTGGAAAATACGGGACTGTCAAAAGATCAGATTGAATCTATTTGCGGCAAGAATGCGGCCAGGTTGCTTAATCTGTAATTCCCAGGAGCGATTTAACAAATAAAAACTCCCCGAGCCCTTAGTTGGCAAATCTTAAAATAGTGGGTCACGCAAAGCAAGGTTCATATCGTCTTGAAGAAAATATATGGGCATGGGCCGTTTCATGGAAATTTTGCTACAGGAGCATGGCGACGCGGTTATGACGGCAACAGGAGGCTTGGTTTAATCAGAACAACGAAAGAAAAGGGAGAATCAGAATGAAACATCTTTTCAGAAAACATTTTAGATATTTTGCCAAGGGAATAGCGATTTGTCTTATAGCCATGCTCGCGGGTACGTTACACGCGGCAACCGCTGATAAGCCCAACATCGTTATCATCTGGGGTGACGATATCGGACAATCCAACATCAGTGCTTACTCGATGGGCTTGATGGGCTACCAGACCCCCAACATCGACCGCGTGGCCAAGGCAGGGATGATTTTTACCGACTATTACGCCGAACAGAGCTGTACGGCGGGTCGTGCCTCCTTTATCACCGGCCAGAGCGGCTTTCGCACCGGATTGACCAAAGTGGGGATGCCCGGGGCCGACCTGGGCATGAGAAAGGAAGACCCCACCATCGCCGAACTGCTTAAGCCGTTGGGCTATGCCACCGGCCAGTTCGGTAAGAATCATTTGGGAGATAAGGACGAGATGCTGCCTACGAACCATGGCTTCGATGAGTTCTACGGCAATCTATACCATCTGAATGCCGAGGAGGAGCCTGAGCACCCGGATTACCCTAAAGACCCGGAATTTCACAAGAAATTCGGACCGCGCGGTGTGATCCACAGCTTTGCCCTTCCAAACGGCAAGCAAAAGATCGAGGATACGGGCCCGCTGACCAGGAAACGGATGGAAACTGTTGATCGGGATGTTGCCGCAAGGGCTGCAGGTTTCATTGAAAAGCAGCACAAAGCCGGCAAACCCGTTTTCGTCTGGGTGAATTTTACCCATATGCACTTTCCGGACCCATGTCCCTGAGGATATCGTGGGGCAGTCAGGGCGCTGGCAGAGCGTCTATCACGATGCCATGATCGAACATGACCGGAACGTGGGTACGGTGCTCGACAAACTCGATGAGCTGGGTATAGCTGAGAATACTATTGTCATGTACGGCACCGACAACGGTCCGCATATGAACAGCTGGCCCGATGCCGCCATGACGCCGTTCCGAAACGAGAAGAACTCCAACTGGGAAGGTGCATACCGCGTTCCCGCCATGGTACGCTGGCCCGGTAAGATCAAGGCGGGCTCGATTTCCAACGACATCATGTCGCACCTGGACTGGATGCCCACCTTGCTGGCTGCCGCCGGAGATCCCGATATCAAGGATAAACTGAAAAAAGGCCACACAGCCGGAAACAAGAAGTTCAAGGTGCACCTGGACGGATACAACTTTCTGCCCTATCTGACCGGTAAGGAGAAGAAGAGCCCCCGTGAGGAATTCTTCTACTTTTCCGACGACGGTGATCTGACGGCGCTGCGCTACGACAACTGGAAAATTGTTTTCGCCCAACAAAGGGCGCCGGGGACCATGCTGGTCTGGAGCGAGCCTTATGTAAAAACACGGCTTCCCTGGCTCTTTAACCTGCGTACGGATCCGTATGAGCGGGCATCCATAACGTCGAACACGTACTGGGATTGGTACCTCGACCATGCTTTTCTCCTTATTCCGGCGCAGGCTTATGTTGGTAAGTTTCTCGCTACGTTCAAAGAGTTTCCGCCGCGTCAGAAAGCGGCCAGTTTTACCATCGATCAGGTTATGGAAAAGCTGATTCCGCCTGGAAAATAATCTGCATCACTGTGTTCCGCTAGCGGAAAAGCGTTCAGCTAAGGTTTTAGTATCTTAATTGTAATTTTTTTGCATTTTATGGCAAAAAATATTTTTTTTAAGCGAATGTCGAAGGAAAGTATTGGACATTTTGATTAATATAAAAACCATAGCGAAGCGATTCCACCCTTCGCCATTCATTATTCGTCATTCGATATTCAAAAATGTTATCGCTGCAACTGTCCGATTCAAGAGCATTGGCCTGTTTGGTTCCGGCTTGTCCGGATTAGGAACGTGTTCGACTAAAGCAGGAGCTTTGAGTTTACTATACTTGGTGACAGGAGAGTAAAAGAGATGATGAATATGCTTTTACATGCAAGGTCGCTTCTTTATTGCATTTTCATTCTGGTGGCGTTGACCTCCAGCGGTGTATGTGATGAATTAGAGTCAAAAGCGCATGAAGAAAAAGATTACCGTAATGTAATTGCCCTTTTTGGCGGAAATACCCAGGATGGCTCAGAAAATGGGGCATCAATTGGTTTGGAATACGTGTACCGAATAAGTCCTCTCTTTAGCATCGGCGGCCTCGGAGAATACGCAGGCGGTGATTTTAATTCATGGGTGATCGGCATCCCCTTGTATATTCGTCCTTATGCAGGTTGGTTTTTCCGCCTGGCACCAGGATTGGAATTCGAAGATAGCGAAACGAACTTTCTCTTCCGGGTCGGGTTGGGATATGAATTTGAATTGATGCCAAGGTGGCTTCTTTCACCGGAAATCAATGCAGACTTCGTGGATGGGGACACCAAACTGGTGTATGGCCTATCACTTTTATGGGAATTTTAAAATACGGATTTATTGATATTGAAAATTTAAACATTAAAAAAGGAGACCGAAAATGATGAAAAGGAAGTACATTATTATTGTCGCCGCATTGGTCTTGGCGGTGGGAAGCGGAATTGGACTTTATGTGTCAGGCAAAGGTTTGTCTGATGTGTCTTTGGTTTCGACGGCGGAGGCTGCCGGGGGGAAAGTCGTGAATCCGATCGGCACCGCACCAGGCCGCTATGTTTACTACCCCGGCACCGAGAAGCTGGCAAAGAATGAGATTCGCCTTATCGCGCTCGGAACGGGGATGCCCCTGGCACGCAGAAGCCAGGCAGCCACGTGCTGGCTGGTCGAGGTGGGCAACGGTGACAAGTTCCTGTTCGATATCGGCACCGGTGCCAATGCGAACCTGTCGGCTCTGATGATTCCCTTTGATTTTCTCAGAAAAGTGTTTCTGACTCATCTGCATACGGACCATTGGGGTGACCTTCCCGGACTCTGGGCCGGGGGATGGACAGCCGGACGGACCGGGCCGCTGGAGATTTGGGGCCCGACCGGCGCCCGGGAGGACATGGGGACCAAGTATGCGCTTGAGCATTTTCTCAAGGCATACAACTGGGACAACATGACCCGCCTGGCGAACCTCAACTCAAAACCGGGAAAAATCATCGTGCACGAATTCGACTTCAAGGGCGAAAACCAGGTTGTCTATCAACAAAACGGTGTTACCATACGGTCCTGGCCGGCAATCCATGCCGGGGACGGCTCGGTCAGTTTTTCCTTGGAATACCAGAGCATGAAAATCATCATCGGCGGTGACTCTATGCCCAATAATTGGTACCGGAAATACGCCGCTGATGCAACTGTGGCCATCCATGAGTGTTTCATGACGCCCGAGCAACTGGTAAAACTCTATAATCAGGCGCCCAAGACAGCCCTCGGCGTCGGAACGTATGTCCACACCGCCCCGCAGGCCTTCGGCAAAATCATGAGCACCATCAAGCCCAAGCATGCCATCGCCTACCACTTCTTCAACGAAGCGGATACGCGCTTTCAGTTGTATGAATTGATTCGGGAGACTTATGACGGGCCGCTTACCATGGCGGAAGACATGCTGGTTTGGAATATCACCAAGGACAATATAAAGGTTCGCAAAGCCGTATCCGACGACGAAGCCTGGAGTGTTGTGGGCCCCACCCCGCCGCCGCCGCCGGACCGCACAGTACCGGACCAACTTTCAAAGTGGTCGCTGGATCATCGATGGGATGTAAGTGAGGTTATGCAAAAGATGATCAAGGAGTTCAAGAAGAAGTACAACATGAAATAATGTCGTGATTCTCTGATAGTTGTGAACAGCGTGTGGCAGGGATGAAAGAGCCGATGATCGTGAGAATTCGCCATCGACGTGTTGGTGGCGGATTCCCATATGTGTCTATTTCTGATGTATTGAATGCTCATTGAAAGATAAGAGAGCATCATTGAGCAAAAAATCCGGGTAGCAAGTCGATTCAATGGATTTCACTGATGAAGAAAACATTCTTTTCTATTATAGCGTTTATCATTTTCTTCTGTATGGTTCGCACTTCGGCAAATGCCGACTGGATTAACCTCTCGGGTGCGGAGAATTCACCAAATATTGCCGAAATCCATATTCAGGACGATTATGTAAAGATTGAACTCGAGATTTTCGTGGATGACATGGTCACGTTTGACCGTCTTATTCCTGATGCGTTCTTCAAAGGTACCGCTATTAAAAGGCCCTCGCTGGCTGATCGAATGCGTCTGTTTTCAGACCAAGATTTTCAAATCATTACAGACAAGGGGCAGAAATTGCAAGCCGAGCTGAAGCGAATCGAGCCGCGCTTTCGCAAGGAGCGTCCTTCGCCCTTTGCCGGAAAGATCAATCCCTATACGCTCCAACTTATTCCGGGGCCGCCGGAGGACAAGCGTGTGTTCTACGCAGAACTTGTCTATCCCTTTGCAAAGAAACCAGCATCATTGACCATCATTCCCCCTCTGGATGAAAAATATAAAATAAGCAAAGTGCCGATCGGCTTCATGACTTATCACAATGGTGTGCCGATTAATGATTTCAGATACCTGTCCGGGCCGTCGAAGGTGACACTTGACTGGGCGGATCCATGGTATTCGACGTTCGACCAAAAGGCTTTAAAAAGGTGGCAGCGCGGCAGCGTCATGTCCTTTCTTTATATTGAGCCGTATGAGGTGCGGCATGAGATTTTAGCCAGAGTGAAGGACCTTTCAGCGTGGATCGACCTGGGTCTGCGGGGGGATGAGTTTATCGAAACCGATGAAAACGAAACGCTGAAAAAACGGGTGGGTGAGTTTTTTTTAAAACAGGACAAGGTCCTGATCGATGGGAAACAATTGCGACCCATCCTTGACCGCACAGCTTTTGTCAAATATTCCATGACAGGGTCCACGTTTCTGGTGCAGCCCGAGCAGTTACCGATCAATACCGCCATGGTGGGAGTAATCATTACCTACTTGACCAAGGGGATACCACAGGAGGTCACGAACACATGGGACCTCTGGTCAGACCGCATACAAAAGGTTCCGGCCGATGCCATTGATCCGGCCGGCCCTTTTCCTTCTTATGTAACGCCCGATGAAAATGTGCTGACATGGAAAAACTTCCTTAAAACATATCAAATGCCGACGGTTGCCCAAATAGAGTTGGACGAATCCCTGACAACCATGAAAATACCACTTGCCAGCGTCTTGTGTCTGCTGGCTTTAGTACCCGTTGCGTTGCAAATCAGGAAGCGGCGGCAGAACGCCAAACCGGTCGGCTTGCATATCGGTTTAGTCATTCTTTTCATGGCCGGCAGCGCCCTGCTTTATCCTTTGCTGAAAGTAGCGGTTGCCAAACCGGCTGTCATGGCCCCAAAGATGACCGACAAGGATGCGGTTTTTGTTTTGAACAGTTTGCTCAAAAACATATACCGGTCCTTTGATTTCCGGGAAGAAGAAGATGTCTATGACCGGCTGGCCACCAGCGTCAGCGGGGACCTGCTTTCTGAAATTTATTTGCAGAACCGAAAATCTCTGGTGGTAACTCAGGCCGGTGGTGCCCGGGCCCGTGTAAAAGAGGTCGAAATCCTAAATGTCGATGTCAATCATCTTGACCACCGTCCCCTGGGTCTGTTGTTCCGCACCAAGTGGACCGCCATGGGTTCGGTGGGTCACTGGGGACACATCCACATCCGGAAAAACCAGTACGAGGCCAACATCACCGTTGAACCCGTGGACGGCGCCTGGAAGATCATCGGCCTGGAATTGCTGGAAGAAAAACGCATCGATTCATATGCGAAACCGAAAGCTTGATGGTGTCGTAAAAAGTCCCATTATAAATATGATTAATATTGAGAAATTACATTTTAGTTATTCAACCGGTGATTTTCATCTATACATTTCAAAATTAAAGGTCGAAAAAGGTGGAAAAGTCGCCGTCATAGGACCGAGCGGTTCGGGGAAAACGACGTTGTTAAACCTGATCGCCGGAATTATCCCCGTAAAAAATGGAGATATTCGGGTTGGAGAAACCAGAATTGATTCGCTCAATGATGCCCAAAGAAGGGATTTTCGCATTCAACATATCGGATTTGTGTTTCAAGACTTTGAACTGCTGGATTATCTGAACGTTAAGGATAATATTTTGCATCCCTTCAGAATTACAAAGGCTCTGAAATTAGATAAAGATGTTAGGGAACGTGCCGTAATTCTTGCCGAGAAAATGGGTATTGGAGACAAGCTTAAACGGCAAACCAATGACTTGTCACACGGGGAAAAACAGCGAACCGCCATCTGCCGTGCTCTGCTACCCCACCCGAAACTAATTCTGGCAGACGAAGCAACCGGAAATCTCGACCCGGAGAACAAAGATCGCATTCTTGATTTACTATTTAAAGCCGTTGATGAGCATGAGGCGAGCCTTTTGGCCGTTACCCACGATCATGAACTTCTCAGAAAATTTGACAGGATCGTTGATTTTCGGAATTTTCAAAGCAAGGGGGCGGTTTGATCGACAGCATTTACATTGCCTGGCAATATGTTCGCTCCAACAAGATCAGAACAGCGACGCTGATTGCCTGTATCACACTGATTTCATTTCTTCCCGTATCCCTCCAGCTTCTGTTGGGAGAGAGTGAACGACAACTCATGTCCCGTGCCGTATCAACACCCCTTGTCATCGGCGCAAAGGGCAGTTCTCTTGATCTGGTAATGAATTCGCTTTATTTCAGTGACGAAGTTCCGGAATTGATCAGCATGGAGGCCTCAGAAAGGGTAATGGAATCTGGTCTGGCGTTGTCTATCCCCGTATATGTTCGATTTCATGCCCGAGGGAATCCCATCGTGGGGACATCTCTGGATTATTTTGATTTTCGCGGGCTAAAAGTGGCTGAAGGGAGAAACCTTGCTGTGCTGGGGGATTGCGTACTTGGAGCCAGAGTCGCTGAAAGCCTTGCCCTTAAACCGGGAGACAGCCTGTTGTCTTCACCGGAGACGCTTTTTGACCTTGCAGGAGTGTATCCCTTAAAGATGAAAGTGGGCGGCGTGCTACAAAAATCTCACACCTCAGATGATCTGGCGGTGTTTGCGGATATAAAGACCACCTGGGTCATCCAGGGGCTGGGGCATGGCCATCAGGATGTGACGAAGCTCACGGATCCCACGCTAATTTTAAAACGGAGCGAATCAAATGTGGCTGCCACCGCCAAGCTTTATCACCATACGGAAATTACGAAAAAAAATATCGATTCATTCCATTTTCATGGCAACACGTCCGTCTACCCTATTACCGCCGTGATTGCGGTACCCTATGATGATAAATCAGGAACCATTTTGAGAGGCCGCTATCTATCCAGAAATGAAACTCTTCAGATCATCAAGCCTGAAGAAGTCATCGACGGTCTGCTTCAAAACATCTTCCGTATCAAGAACGTGTTGGATGCGGTGATATCGGTCGTTGCCCTGGCGACCATTCTGGCGATTATTCTTGTTTTTGCATTGTCATTGCGTTTGAGGCAACGGGAAATACAGACCATATTCAAGCTCGGTTGCAGCCGATTGACCATTGCAAGATTGGTGAGTTCGGAAATTTTTATTATCGTTTTGACCAGCGGTCTTCTTTGCGGCGTCATGATCTTGGTGGTTGACCAGATTTCAAATAATCTGGTCAGGATGCTGTTCATTCGTTGATGATGTTAAAGATTGAATAAGGGAGGTGGCTTATGAAAACATTAGAAAGCGCAGCTTTGAAGAGTAAGACATTTTTTTTCTGCACATTGTTTGTATTGATTCATATCGTCGCTTTGCCGGGCATCTCTTATTCAGGCACTGATGTGCCGAGAAAGCTTACCATTTATGTGGTGAACTACCCGTTAAAATACTTTGCGGAGCGCATAGCAGTGGATCGTGCGAAGGTGGTTTTTCCAGGCCCTTCAGAAGGAGATCCGGCCTATTGGATGCCTGATGCCGAAACAGTAGCAGCATATCAAAAGGCCGATCTAATCCTTCTCAATGGTGCAAACTATGCCAAGTGGGTGAGAAAGGTCTCCCTGCCACGGTCAAAAATGGTGGATACTTCTGCAAAATTCAAAGACCGGTATATTACAGCAGAGGAGGTTGTCACTCACAGCCATGGCGCTGAAGGATCACATGCCCATGAATCACTCGCTTTTACCACGTGGCTCGATTTTGATCTCGCAGCAAAGCAAGCGAGAGAGATCATGGAGATACTTAGCCGTAAAAAACCGGAAGCGAAAGATTTTTTCGAAAAAAATTACACTGCTCTTGAACATGATCTTCTGTCTCTGGACAGCAAAATGAAGAACATTGCTGCAAAAAACCCATCATCACTCCTGGTCGCATCCCATCCTGTATACGACTATCTGTCCCGGCGTTACGGACTCAACATAAAAAGCGTGCATTGGGAACCGGATGAGTTTCCGAGTGATGCCCAGTGGTCGGAGCTTCGGGCAATGCTGAAAAAGCACTCTGCGAAGTGGATGATTTGGGAGGGGAAGCCGATGAAGGAGTCGGCCGAAAGGTTGAAAGCGGTGGGCGTCAACAGCCTGGTATTTGATCCTTGCGGCAACATTCCGGATCAAGGAGATTTTATGAGCGTTATGCGGCGAAATGGTAAAAATCTCGAGTCGGCATTTCAATAACGTGTGACAAGGCCGGGGACCAAACCTTGATCAGTGATTATAGCAGTTTGAATATACGATAAAATGGGGGGGGTGGTCTTGTTACTGGGTCGGGCCACGATAATCAACTATAATGACAGCAAAAGAGGCCTAAAATAGTACCCATTATAAGAACTGGTGCAAACTACAGACTATTTTTTCACAGTCAAAACTGCGGATGGATTAAAACTCCCTAACTTCTCAATTATTTCAGGAGTAATAGCGCTCCGCATTCATGCTGGGTTGCAACATCAAGTTGGGCTTTGCAGTGGGTCAGCGCTTGGCCGACTTCATTGACGGCTTTTTGGGGCGTATTGTTTGTCTCGCTAAGGTGGGCCAGAATGACATGCTTCAATCGGTCATGTTGAATTTCGTTGAGGAGGTTTTTCGATGCAGTGTTGGACAGGTGGCCGGTTCTGCTTTTTATGCGCTGTTTGACGGACCACGGATAGGGGCCGTTGATGAGCATGTCTTCATCATGGTTGGCTTCAAGGATCAATAGACCGCATCCTTTAAGATGTTCTTTAACCATAGCGGTTGCTATGCCAAGGTCGGTGGCAATTCCGATGGTTGTTCTGTTCCGGTTTACGGTAAACCCCACCGGATCTTTGGCATCATGGGCTATGGAAAAGGGATGGATGGACAGGTCATTGATTGTGAACATTGATCCACACTCGAATTTTTTAAAATCATAAAGGTTTCCGAGTTGGGAGACGGCGGCTTTTTGTGTTTTTGTGCTGATATAAACCGGCAGATTAAAACGGCGGGAAAGAACACCGACACCCTGGATATGGTCCGTATGCTCATGGGATACGAGAATGGCATTGAGATCCTTCGGGGAAAGTCCTCTGGACTTTAACCGCCGTTCGATTTCAATCCCTGAAAGGCCTGCATCGATCAGTATTGAGGTGGAACCGCTGGAAACAAAAATGGCGTTCCCCCTGCTTCCGCTGGCCAGTATGCATACTGCAAGGTTGTAATCAGGCTCCGCTTGAAATTGTTCTGAGGATGGAGATCCTTTCATGCTAACGCCCGGTATGTCCGAACCCGCCGGTATTTCTGCCGGTTTCATCGAGTTGTTCCACAACCTTTAATTTCGCCTGATAAACCCTTTTAACCACCATCTGGGCAATCCGGTCCCCCCGGTGAATCACATATTTTTTTTCTCCAAGATTTATCAGTGCAATCTTTATCTCTCCGCGATAGTCGGCATCTATGGTCCCGGGGGAATTAATGATCGATATTCCGTGATTTACCGCCAGTCCGCTCCTGGGACGGATCTGGATTTCAAATCCTTCCGGAATGGCGACGGCGAAACCGGTGGGGATCAAAGCAACCGCCCCCTTTTCCAGTATAAAATCCGTTTCTATTGCAGCACATATGTCCATCCCGGCGGCCCTGGGCGTCATGTAGCAGGGCAGGGGCATATCTGCATCCGAGTCAGGTCTTAAACGAAGAAAATTGATGGCAGGAGGTGTGTTCATAAATCAGAGGGCCAGCATATCATTGAATACATTTTTATTGGTTACGGATCCCAACAGGGTCAGTGCAAATCGATTGGTCGGAAAAAGACTTTCAGCCAGATTGCGGATGTCATCTCCGGTCACCGCTTCGATTTTATTTACAATATCTTCCAGAGGGATATAACGTCCGTAGTGCGTCTCGTTCTGTGCCATTCGAACCATCTGATTGTCGTTACTTTCCGATGCAAGCATGAGATTGCCCTTTGTGAATTCCTTTGCATAACGCAGCTCATCCGGGTTGATCCGCACTTTTTTTATCTTCGAGATTTCCTTCAGGATCAGTTCAACGGATTTATAAGCATTGTCAGGATTAACGCCTGCATAGACTCCGAACATACCGGTATCGACATAAGATGATATAAAAGAGTAGACCGAGTAAGCAAACCCCCTTTTTTCGCGGATCTCTTGGAACAGCCTGGAACTCATGTTACCGCCCAGTATCGTGTTCAAAAGGGAATATTCATATTTTCGCGGATCGGTTATGGACATCCCTTTTGTTCCCAAACAGATATGAACCTGCTCCAGATCTTTGTAGTGCACATCGACCTGGCAGCGTCCGTCAGATGTAATTCGATCGGGGAAGCCGTTGCCTGGACGAATCGATTCAAAAACAGGTCCGGCAATATCGACCAAGTGGTTGTGCTCTATGTTTCCTGCCGCTGAAATGATAATACGCTCAGGCTGATAGAAGCGGTGGAAAAACCCTTTAAGGGCATTTGAATCAAAATTTTTTATGTTTTCACGATTACCGAGAACCGAACGCCCCAAAGAATTTTTACCCCAGAAATTGCTTCCTGAAAGGAAGTGAATATAGTCATCCGGACTGTCTTCCATCATCCCGATTTCCTGAAGAATAACCGCACGCTCATTTTCGACCTCTTTTTCATTGAAAACAGAGTTTAAAAAGATATCTGAAAGGATGTCGACCATGATCTCCAGATGCGTGTCCATGACTTTTGCATAGTAACACGTATTCTCAGCACTGGTAAAAGCGTTGGTCTGGCCTCCGATGGAATCAAACTCTTTGGCAATTTGATAGGCCGTTCTTCGTTTGGTCCCTTTAAAAATCATATGTTCGATAAAATGGGAAAGACCGCTTTCTTCAGGCGATTCTTCACGGCCACCGGCATTCACCCATACGCCCATAGATACCGAATGAAAATGCGGCATCTTCTGGGTTACAATTCTGATGCCGTTATTGAGGATGGTTTTATGAACTTCACAACGCATTTTATTTGGCCTGTTCTTCTTCTTCCAGAGCGGCTTTGTAACTCAGGCGGATCTTTCCATCTCTGCTGATCTCGAGAACTTTGACTTTAATTTGGTCTCCTTCCTTAACAATATCTGTCACCTTGTTTACGCGGTGCGCGGCGAGTTGTGAGATATGTACAAGACCGTCTACGTTGGGGAGTATCTGGACAAAGGCCCCAAAGTCCATGATTTTTACAACAGTGCCTTCGTAAATCTTTCCAACTTCGGGTTCAACTATGATTTCATTGACCATCTTTAAAGCGGCATCCCCTTCTTCCTGGGATACAGCGGCAATTTTGACCAGGCCCAAATCATCTATTTCAATTTTGGTATTGGTTTCAGTTTGAATGGCTCTGATGACTTTACCACCCGGTCCGATGATTTCGCGAATCTTATCGGGATTAATCTTGATGGTAATTATTTTAGGCGCATACGGAGAAATCTCCTCGCGGGGTATATCAATGGCTTCTATCATTTTATCAAGGATAAAAAGCCGGCCGACACGGGCCTGTTCAAGAGCTTTTTCCATGATATCTCTGGTGAGTTCAAGGATTTTGATATCCATCTGGAGCGCAGTTATGCCTTCCCTTGTGCCGGCAACTTTAAAATCCATATCACCTGTGTGATCTTCATCTCCAAGAATATCAGACAGGATAACGATATCGTCTTCTTCTTTTACGAGTCCCATTGCAATGCCGGATACCGGTGCCTTGATTGGAACACCGCCGTCCATGAGTGCCATGATGCCCGAACATACGGTACCCATGGACGAAGAACCGTTGGATTCTAAAACCTCCGAGACAAGGCGGATGGTATAATCGAAATCTTCCTTGTCCGGTAGAACTTTTTCTATGGCCCGGGTGGACAGTCCGCCGTGACCGATATCTCTTCGGCTCGGTCCCCCGATGCGCCTCACTTCTCCAACCGAAAATGGCGGAAAATTGTAATGGAGCATAAAAGGCCTGAGTTCTTCTCCGATTAAGGTTTCCACCCGCTGCTCGTCCCGACCCGATCCAAGGGTCAGCACGCTGAGCACCTGGGTTTCTCCCCGGGTAAAGAGAGCGCTCCCGTGGGGCCTGTTTAGTATGCCGACTTCACATTCAATGGGTCTTACTTCATCGAATTTTCTGTTGTCGATACGGCGTCTTTCTTTAAGGACTATGTCCCTGCTAAATTTTTTCAGGATGTCGTTTGATATGTCATTTACTTCGCCCCTCCGATCCGCGTACGTTTCTCCCAACTCTTCGAATATATCCGATTTTACGGTGCGAAGCGCGGCATTGCGTTTAACTTTGCCGGATGTCGTCAGGGCCTCATATATCCTTGAAGATCCTTTTTCCTCAACTATTTTGACAAGTTCTGCATCTTTTTCAGGAAGTGTAAAGGGCCGTTTCGGCACCCCATGGATCTCTTTGAGTTTCACTTGCATATCTATTATAGGTTGCATCGCTTGGTGGCCGAAAAAGATGGCTTCCAGCATGTCTGACTCACTCACAATATTGCCACCGCCTTCTACCATTACGACACCGCTTTTTGATCCGGCAATGATAATGTTGATGTCAGAGTCTTCGTATTGGTCGACAGTGGGATTGACGATCAATTGACCGTCGATCCTACCGACCCGTACACATGCAATCGGTCCGGCAAAGGGAATGTCTGATATCTCAAGTGCGGTAGACGCGCCGATCATTGCCAGAACGTCGGGATCGTTTTCCTTGTCCATGGACAGTACCGTTGCAATAACTTGAGTTTCACAGCAATACCCTTTGGGGAAGAGCGGCCGGATGGGCCGGTCGATTAGACGGGCGGTCAGGGTCTCTTTTTCACTGGGTCTGCCGATTTCACGCCTGAAATAATTCCCGGGAATACGGCCTGCCGAATAACCCTTTTCCTGATACTCAACGGTGAGGGGTAAAAAAGACACCGAACGTTCTTCATAAGAAGATACTGCAGCTACAAGTACCATGGTATCTCCGTATTGAACCACAACCGAGCCAGAAGCCTGTTTGGCAAGTTTGCCGGTTTCGATGCTCAGAGTTTTGCCCCCGATTTCTGTTTTTAATAAAGTTTTCATATATGTCTCCTAAAAGCCAAACAGCTTCAAATCTGTGACCGTACAGAAACTTGAGCGTTCTCTTTCAACGGAAAAAGACTGCAAAAATTTAGCACGGATTTCTCATGAGTTCTACGTGTTCATTTCCAGAGCATCGTAAGATTCTTCACGAAAAATTTTCGTTCGATTGCCGATGGCAGGGTTAATAGAACTTGTTCCGTTATAAAGGTAAAGTTCTTTGATGCTATCTTGTGACGGCTTCGTAAAAAGTCTTTTGTGAACGACATCGAGCAAAATCAGACTTTTTACGAGTTAATCATCTTGTGCTTGATTGAAAATACCGGAATCCGCCAACCTGAGCCGTTTATCAACTGCTGTTGAGATATACCGGCATATAATATGATTTATCTTCTTATTCCCAGGTTATCGATGATTGTACGGTATCGTTTTACATCTTTATTTTTTACATAGTTTAAGAGTCTGCGTCTTCTGCCGACGAGAATCAAGAGCCCTCTTCTGGAGTGATGATCTTTTTTGTGAACCTTTAAGTGCTCTGTAAGATAAGAAATTCGATGTGTCAGCAGCCCGACCTGTACTTCGGGCGAACCGGTATCATCTTCGTGGAGTTTGAATTGCTCAATCAAATCCTTTTTCTCTTTTGATGTCAAAACCAATTTATTTTGCCTCCTCTTTTATTGTTATGGTTTTTTTTAGTTTTGTTTTCGCTCATTTGGCATTGAATACGGAGCAATACTTGTATCTATTCTTTTCTTTTGAATACTTTAGTACGGCAATAAGATCATTGTTTGTATCTATAATCTTGATAAAACTTTTCGGAATATCTATGGTTTCATGCCTTAAATCATTTTTTGTCAGGATATTGCCGTGCATTATTTTTTTTTCTAAAACCTTGTCGGCAATATGTACAGGCATGTCCTTTAGAGCGTTTGGCATCCGTATTATCCGGTCGAATAATTTCCCGGATAAGGCCAGATCTTCGAGTTTTTGTAATGTTACCGCTTCCGAAAGATTAAATCCGCTGCTTTCGATCCGCTTTAATTCTTTAAGGTGGCCCCCGCACCCAAGAGTTGTGCCGATGTCTGCACAGAGTGTTCTGATGTATGTTCCTGCCGAGCAGGCGACCTCGAAACGTATGAGCGGCACCTTAATTTCAAATATTTTGATGTATAGTATAGAAACACGTCTTGCCGGTTTCTGTACAGGCCTGTTGCTGCGAGCAAGCTTGTAAAGCGGAACCCCTTTAAATTTTAGGGCCGAATAAACCGGCGGAAATTGTTCTGTGGTTCCCTCAAACCGCTCAAATGCAGATCGTATTGCTTTTTCAGAAAAATTTATATCATCACACGTGGCCGTGATATTTCCGGTGAAATCCTGTGTATCTGTTTCAATGCCGAGGTGAAGAACAGCCTCGTATTTTTTTTTGCCGTGGAGGAAAAAACGGCAAAGCTTTGTGGCACGGTTGATACAGCATACAAGTACACCTGTCGCAAAAGGGTCAAGTGTGCCGGCATGTCCTGCTTTTCTTACGCCGAGCAACTTCTTTACACGGGCCACAACCTTAGCGGAGGTTATATCTGCAGGTTTATCAACAACTAAAACCCCGCTTAATTCTTGGTGCATATCTCCAACCTGAGCCCGTGAGAAATACGGGCTAAAACCCGCGTGCATTTTAATTTAATGATATAAAAATTTCCTTAACTTTCGCTCAATTAGGGTACAATTAAAAGCTTTCCAAGATCATTTGTCCAGGTTCTAAATCATATTTCATCCGCCAAGCGTAAAATTTGTGATTTAATATCGGGAAGTGTCGATTCAATGCTGAACCCGGCAGCAGTGGAATGACCGCCCCCGCCGAAAGAAGATGCGATAACCGCAACATCGATGGTCCCATCGGAACGGAGGCTGACATGAAACCGATTGGAATTTATTGAATTTTCTATGCCGTTCCGGTTTTCCTGTATGAGTGCTGCGACTTTAACATATTTTATGCGTCTTGCATAATTAATAAGGCCGTCCACGTCTTCAGACTGCGTATGGGTTTGGTCAAACATATCCTTTGTCAGTGTCATGATTGACAGTTTCCCGTTTTTTGAAATTTCAATGGAGTCAAGGGCCAGATTCAAAAGCTTTATGCGACTCAGTGAATATGTGCCGTATACATGCTGTGCGATATCGTACGGATCGACGCCCAATTCCACCATTTCTTGGCTGATTGCAAAAGCCGCTTTGTTTGTATTTGAAAAGCGAAATGAACCTGTATCCGCAAGAATGCCGGTATATATTAAAGTGGCTATTGCTCTATTAATGGGGATGTCCATCTGTTTTATCAGTTTGTATATGATTTCCGCCGTGGCACATGCAGATGTGTCTATGAGTTGAAGATGGCCGAAACCGGTGTTTGTGATATGGTGGTCGATGTTAGCAATGACCGGTATCCGATTGACCGCCGAAACAGCCGTTCCGATCCGTTGCAGGTTTCCGCAATCAAGAATAACGGCCAGATCGTAATCAGCGCTGCTTAGGTGATGTACGACACGATGAACTTCCGGAAGAAAACGGTACACAGCCGGTATGGGACTTTCACTGTATAACGTTGTTTTTTTATTCAATGCGTCCAGAGAAAGCCCCATGGCGATGAGAGATCCGATGGCATCGCCGTCAGGGTTAGTGTGAGTAGCAACTAAAATATGGCTACTCTTCTTTAAATGACGTATGATTAACTCCATTATCCTCTTTAACATCCTTCAGAATTTTATCGATATGTGATCCGAAATCAAAGGATTCGTCGTAAAAAAATCTTAGCTCCGGCATATAACGTAATCCCAGCTCACCGGCCAGAGTGCGTTTTACATATCCAATGGCGCTCTTAAATCCTTCAACCGCTTCCTTGACACTTTTTTTATTGCCGGGTGTCGTAAAGTAGACCCGAGCAATCCTTAAATCTCGTGACATCTTTACGCTTGTAATGGTTGCGGATTCAAGACGAGGATCTTTAATTCTTTTCAGCAAGATATCAGACAACGCTTTTTGTATGTGACCGCAAACTCTGTCAGATCGGGCAAATGGTTTCATAGATTGATAATTTCCATTTCACTGTCGATGACCTCCGCCAGATTCAGTGTGTCCACCAGATTGAAAATTTTGTCTATCTTGGAGTTGATGACCCCTCGATTATTTCCCACCATGGCAAATCCTATTACAGCCCGTTGGTGGATATCGTTTGACCCGACTTCTGCCACCGAAACATTAAAATGATTGCGCAACTGACCGATAATCGATTTTACAACCTTGCGCTTACCTTTTAAAGAGCGGCAGTCATGCAGTCTAAATGTGATGATCCCTAAGCCCGCTACCATAATGTACTCACTCTTTTCAAAGCCGCTTGACACTTTTTCTGCGTTTTTCGTTACATCCAATCCGGTGGGACGCTACTCGAGTTCAGGCCTAATCTCTTCCAAGTAGTAGCATTCGATGATATCGCCAATCTTGATATCATTGTAATTTTTTATTCCGATTCCGCATTCATAGCCGCTTTGAACTTCCTTGGTGTCGTCTTTGAAATGCCGAAGGGAAGAAATCTTGCCTTCATAAGAAACCACCCAATCTCTCAGGATGCGCGCGAGCTGTCCCCGCTCTATTTTGCCATCGGTTACATAGCAGCCTGCGATGGTTCCGATTTTGGGGATGTGGAATACTTCCCGCACTTCAGCTCTGCCCAGAGTCCTTTCTTCAAAGGTAGACGCCATCATGCCGACGATGGCGCCCTTGATGTCTTTGATGACATTGTAAATGATGTTATAAAACCGTATGTCTACATTTTCTTCACCGGCCAGCGTCTGGATTTTTGAGCTCGGACGGATATTGAAACCGATAATGATAGCATCGGAAACCGCGGCAAGGGAAATATCCGATTCGTTCAAGGCGCCGGTCGCTGAGTGGATCACATTGATTCGGACTTCCTCGTTGGAAAGTTTTGTCAATGCATCGGTAAGGGCTTCGATGGAACCGTGAACATCGGCCTTTATGATGAGGTTCAGGGCTTTGACTTCATTCTCTTGCATCTGCTCATAAAGTTTTTCCAGGCTTAATCTGCTGGTTTTGGCCAGTTCTTTTGATCGATGCTTCTGAATTCGATGGGTACTTACCTGCTTTGCGTCTTTCTCGTCTGCCAGGGCAATCATTTCATCTCCTGCGTTGGGAACACCGGAAAGACCGATGATTTCCACCGGCATTGACGGACCGGCAGACTTTACCTGTTTCCCTCTATCGTTCAGCAAGGCACGGACTTTACCGTAGTGTATCCCACAGACCACAGAGTCGTGGATCTTAAGGGTCCCTTGTTTCACCAGGACAGTGGCAACAGGGCCTCTGCCCGCATCAAGCTTGGATTCAACCACGTGCCCCTGGGCCAGTCGATCCGGATTGGCTTTAAGTTCCAAGATTTCGGCCTGGAGGAGCACCATTTCAAGCAGGTCTTCAATCCCCCGATTCTCCTTTGCAGAAACCTGGACAAAGATGGTATCTCCCCCCCAATCCTCAGGCACAAGTCCCACATCGGCAAGTTCACGCTGGACCCGCTCGGGATCGGCTTCCGGTTTGTCAATTTTATTGATGGTCACAATGATCGGGACTTCCGCGACTTTGGCGTGGTTAATCGCTTCCACGGTCTGGGGCATGACGCCGTCGTCGGCGGCAACAACAAGAATCACCAGATCCGTAATCTTGGCACCGCGGGACCGCATTTCAGTAAACGCTTCATGGCCCGGGGTATCCAGAAAGACAATCTGTCCTTTATCGGTTACGACATTATAGGCCCCGATGTGTTGTGTAATACCTCCGGCTTCATTTTCGGTGACTTTGGTTTTTCGGATCACATCGAGAAGGGATGTCTTGCCATGATCCACATGTCCCATTATGGTAACCACCGGCGGTATGGATATGAGTTTGTCGGGGTCATCCTCTTCTACCTTTAACACCAGGTCTTCTTCAAAAGAGGCTTTTTCCAGTTCATACTCGAATTCTGCCGCTACAAGGACAGCGGTATCAAAGTCTATGATTTGATTAACCGTTGCCATAACCCCCAGATCCATCAGTTTTTTGATCATTTCACTGGCCTTTATTCCCATACGTTTTGCCAGATCAGACAGGGCGATGGTGTCATCAATTTTTACCCGGCGTTTAATGGCTTTGGGTATGGTTATCAACGGCTTTTGTTTGGTTGCCGCTGCTTTTCCTCTGGCCATCTTCCGGCCTTTGCGGGTTCGATGCGTTCTGGTATATAGATCCGCCCCTTCGACAACCTCCTTTTTGCGGAAGGAGATTTTCTTTTTGAAAAACTTTTTACCCCTAAGGCCTTCTCCATCCTTTTGTTCCGGTTTTGCCTTCTTTTTTTTGTCTTTTCCAGGCGGATCTATAGCGGGTATTCTGGTTTCAGGCTTGTCTTTTAATGGTGCAAGTTTTTTTGTTACTTTTGCTTTAAGTTTAGCAACCCGGCCTTTTTTTATCTTAGGCGCTTTTTTTGCAGGCGGCGGCGTTACAGGAAGTTTTATTATTTTTGCCGGTGCCTCTTTTGGGAATTTTTTAGGTCGTTTCTTCGGTTTTAACGGCTTGGCAACATCTGGTTTTTCAAGTTTTGATTCAACCGGCTTTTCAGGTTTCCCTTCCTCTTTTGTAAGGGCGGTCGGTGTAATATTGTCTTCAGCGGCAGCTTGTTTTTTCTCCTCTTGGGGTTCTTCTTTGGCCGCGTGTTCTTTATCTTTAAGAACTTTTTCAGTGGGTTGATCCGCAATTTCTTTTTCTTCGGGGAGAGATTCCGGTTTTGCATCCGCTTCTTCACGAATGGGCACTTCCTGGACGAGTTTTTTGCGTCTCCGGATAATTGTCGGCTTAATACGTGTTTCTTCTATCTCTTTGGCCGATATTCCAAGAATATTTTTTTTAATTTTAGCCACTGTATCATCATCCAGAGAACTCATATGGCTTTTTGCCTGGATGTCCATACCCCGCACCTTTTCAAGTAGCACTTTATTGGTCATGTTAAGATCCCTGGCAAGTTCATATACTCTGATCTTTGCCATCCATCCCCCTTATTAGTTAGAATTGAGAGGAAATCCTCGAACAAAGTCTTTCCCCCAAATCGATTTCTTTTATTTGCAGCTTTTGATTGCTTTAGCAAGAGTGTTATTCTTGCGGATCGATGGGATCTGATCCCTCATTATCCGGATTATCCGGCGGTAAAACTTGTCCGGATGTATTTTCGTCATTAATAGATTTTTCTTCAGAGGCTTTGGGCACATCCGAACCATCTGAAGTTTCATGGTCACCGTCCGCCCCGTTCGATAAAGCCTCATTGGATATTTCCTCAACGTCATCCATGCTCAACATATGGGCTTTCGCGGTTTCGATAAGTTGGATGGCGTCTTCTTCATTAATATCTCTAATTTGGGTTAAATCTTCCACAGAAGCCTTGCCGAGTTCCTCTGCAGAAAAAAAGCCCTTTTCATACAGTGCGTCCGCCAAACTAATTCCAATATCCGGCAGCGATAAAAGAGAGTCATATCCGTCTTGCATCGCATTGCTGTACCGTGTTTCACTGATGACATCAAGATGCCATTTCGTCAGTTTCGAAGCCAGCCGGACGTTTTGTCCTTTTTTCCCGATGGCGATTGAAAGGAATTCATCCGGGACAATGACCTCCATGGAATTATGTTCCTCATCGATAATCACTCTGGAGATTTCGGCAGGTGAAAGTGCCTTGCACACAAATTTTGCAGGATCGATATGCCAGGGTATAATATCTATTTTTTCACCCCTGAGCTCCTGAACCACATTCTGAACACGACTGCCTTTCATGCCGACACAGGCGCCGACCGGGTCTATATCAGAATCGTTTGAAGCCACAGAAAATTTTGCCCGGATTCCAGGTTCCCGGGCCGCACCCATAATGGTAACGATCCCTTCATTAATTTCGGGCACTTCTGTTTTAAAAAGCGCAACCAGAAACTCAGGATGCGTTCTCGAAAGAATGATCTGCGGGCCGCGTGTGTCATGAAGTACATCCATGATTAACGCCCGGATTCGATCCCTCTGTCTATAGGATTCCTTGGGGACTTGTTCCCGACTCGGAAGGATGCCTTCTGTTTGCCCCAGATTAACAATAACATCACCTCGGTCGAAACGCTGGACAATTCCGTTTATAATTTCACCCTTTCGCTCGATAAAACTGGCGTAGACCGCATCCCGTTCCGCATCTTTCATTTTTTGTATGATGACCTGCTTGGCAGACTGTGCGGCAATACGACCAAAGGTGGCGGTGTCCATTTTTGTTCCTAGACTGTCGCCTATTTCACATTCCGGATCCAACTTCCGTCCCTCTTCAAGGCTGATTTGAATGTCGGGTTCTGTCACAACCTCAGTAACATCTTTGAACTGGAAGACCTCGATTTCACCGGTCGATTCATTGTATTGAACTTCAACATCGACCTTGTTTCCAAATTTTTTTCTTGCGGCAGATCCAAGTGCCTCTTCAAGGGCCTTGATTAGTATGTCACGATCAATACCCTTGTCTCGGCTCACTTGTTCGACGACACGTTTGATATCCGAGATAAACATTCATTTTCTCCAATATTATTTATTCCACCCACACATAACAGCTTGACAAACCGTCTATTTTGCGCGCCACACACATTTTGAGGCCCGATATCGCCGGCAAAAGAGGTTTAACGGGTTCATTGTCGGCAGCGTATAAATTTATGGTATCCCTTTGTCGATTAGCCGGGCCATTATGATTTCCTCATGGGGAATCGTTACGGTTTGATCATTGATCGATAAATTTACCAGATCTTCCGAAATGCCCAACAATACACCTTTGAATTTATTTTTTCCGTCAATGGGCCGACTGGTTCGAACCTGCACGCGATTCCCTTTGAATTTCTCAAAATCAGTTTTTTGCGCCAGCGGTCGATTCGGCCCGGGCGATGAAACTTCCAAACGATATGGCCCTGTATTTTCTAAATATACATCTAGCAGATCGTTCGATTGACGGCTTATATATATGCAATCATCAAGGGTTACCCCGCCGGGCCTGTCGATGAAAAGACGGAGTATTCTGCCGCCCGCTTCACGCTGATACTCAACGTAAATCAACTCCATACCCTCGGCTGAAAACAACGGTTCAAGCAAATTTTTTACCCGGGCGACAATTTTCTTCTCATTGGTCAAAGACCGATGGTTATGCTCCTGGCGTTTGCCCTTGATTCTCTGTCTCTTTTTTCTTTGACCCTTCAATGGTCTTTTAACTTGCGCTCCCAAAAAAAACAAAAACGGGCTGTCGCCCGTTTCTTCTCATACAGGTAGATCTTATGGTGGATAGAAAAACTTTACCTGTTCATTTAATTACCCATGAGAAAAAAATTAAATCCAAACCACACGTGCATTGCCAAAATATAGGCTCAGCAACCGAGGCCTATAAAAAACGTTCCCTTCGTTCAATCCTGCGTCAGTCTCAAATTTTAATTCAAAAATACCCATGCATTCCTGCCTGCCCCGTAGGTCCCTGTGAAGGTGCCGGGACAAGCCTGCAGAATACCCGTGGTCTTGAACAAAATTGAACACGTTCCAAGAGCCTCTAACCTTTATAATAAAAAGGCGACCTTTAGTGGAGCGGGCAACGAGATTTGAACTCGCGACTCCAAGCTTGGGAAGCTTGTACTCTACCACTGAGTTATGCCCGCCAACTAACGAAAGTAAAATTATTACAAAAAATATGCATTGTCAATATTTTTCAATAATAAATTTTTGCGTTTTCCTAACAAATCAGAATTGATAGAGATTAAGTTAAAAGATCTCGGATTTTTTGGAGTTCCAGGCGGATTCCCTCGAGGGTGTTGACGGATGGTTTTACCTTTTTCTCAGCGGGTGTTGTTTTCAAATGTTGTTTTGCGCCTTGAATCGTAAATTTCTTTTCATACAGGAGATGTTTGATCTTCAAAATAAGTTCAACATCTCTTTTCCGGTACAATCTCTGTCCTGAAGGCGTCCGGTTGGGTTTAATCTTTTTGAACTCAGACTCCCAAAACCTTAAAACATAGGCAGGAACACCCACGATGGCACTGACTTCCCCGACTTTGAAGTACAGTTTGTCTGGCAATTCTTTTTGATGAGATGTGTTGTTCTGCATCTTGAAGTTGATGATTTTGCAAACGGTCAGAAAACGAATCAGTTTGCGCGCGTCCGGAGTTGACGGTTTCGTAAAAAGTCTTTTGTAAGCGACATCGAGCAAAATCAGACTTTTTACTTTTCACGGAACTATCAGAGTTAAATGCCTTAACAAAGATTATTCGGCCGGCAAGGTGGCATCAAACTTTTCTACCAGGTGCTGGGTAATGTTTTTGTGAATATGATTTATCCTGGTATCTTCCAAAGTTTCATCTAAAGACCTGTAGGTTACTCTCAATGAAACACTTTTTCTTTTTTCAGGAATCGGGTCTCCTTCAAAAACATCAAAGAGGTGTATGGTTTCCAACAATTCTTCATCAAGCATTTCAACATATTGAATGATCTTGTATGCCTCGACGTCCTTATTAATAATAAGGGTAATATCCCTCGATGTTGCCGGATATCTTGGAATGGGATGGGCGAATTTCTCATCAGATAATAATTGAATAAGCCGGTCGAGGTCAAGTTCAAAAATAAACGCTGTTTGCTTCAAGTCGTAATTGGCAAGTACTTTAGGGTGTAATTCTCCAACAAGTCCCATGGGCTCGTTTTTAACGAGAATCTGAGCCGTAGCGCCGGGTTTTGTATAAAAACAAGATGTTGGCGGCATTCGTGTAAAGATGGGATTCACAATCCCCAGTTTCCTTAACAGTTCTTCAACCACGCCTTTCAGGTCAAAAAAATCAGAATCGACCTCTTTGAAAAACCAGGCCAAGTCGATAGCTGTTCCGGTCCAGAGTCCTGAAATCATTTCAAATTCATTCGGCTGAGTATCTTCCTGGCCCGTGTCGATAAAGACCTTGCCAATCTCAAACAGCTTCAGGTTTTTGTTTTGCACCGACAAATTGTACTTCATTGTTTCAAGAAGACCGGGGACAAGAGACGTTCGCATCACCGATTGATCTTCAGACAGAGGATTTAATATCCTCACCACCTTTCTTTTGGGATCATCCGGTGCGAGTTCGAGGAGATCACAGGATCGTTCGCTGACAAAACTGAAATTTATGGCTTCGTTGAACCCCAGTCCAGTCATCAAAAGTTTGATTCGATCTCTGGATTCTATCTTTTTTGAAGGATGCGTTGCTTCGGCCGGTATCAGTGGAAATGTCGTTTCGATGTTGTTATAACCGTATAGCCGTGCAACTTCTTCGGCAATATCTTCAAATCTGGAGATATCGACCCTGCAGGATGGCGGGATCACCCGAAGTCGGTCAGTGTCTATTTTTTCAACTTCAAATTCAATCGATTTTAAGTAGTTTCCGATATCATTTATATTGAGCTGGGTGCCCAGGTGGCGATTTAAATCCTTGCCGTTGAATTCGATGGTTTTTTCAGAAAAAGGATTTGGGTATTCGTCGATGATCCCTTTAACGAGTTTGCCGCCGCCGATTTCGGCAATGAGTTGTGTCGCTCGCTTTAATGCAGTGATGGTTCCGCCGATATCGACCCCCCGTTCGAAACGGTGAGATGCATCGGTATTCAATCCTGTTTTTTTGGATGTTTTTCTAATACAACCCGGGTCAAAATACGCGCTTTCAAGGAGAATCCTTGTGGTGGTGTCTTCGACTTCAGAATTCAGTCCGCCCATTACACCCGCAAGGGCAACCGGCTTTTCACCGTCGCAAATCATCAGCATTTCCGGGTCCAGGCGACGTTCTTTTCCATCCAGGGTGATGAAGGTTTCACCTTCACAGGCTGCTCGAACCACAATACGGTTTTCGGCAAGGTGGTCAAAGTCAAAGGCATGAAGCGGTTGACAGGTCTCCATCATAACGAAGTTGGTGATGTCAACGATATTGTTGATAGGTTTCAGCCCCACTGAAATAAGCCGACTCTGAAGCCAGAAAGGAGACGGCCCAACGGTGATATCAAAAATAAGACTGGCAGCATATCTTGGACAAAGGTCGGGAGCCATTAGTGTTACAGAGGTATGATTTGAAATGTCATCAAAGGATTCAGGCAATAAAATTTCAGGATATGACACCTTTTTTTTCTGAAATGCCGCAATTTCGCGAGCCGTTCCAATGATGCTGAGGCAGTCAGGCCTGTTGGGCGTCAGGTCTATTTCGAACACAGGGTCTGACAGATCAAGGGCCTTGTTGAGCGTATCTCCCACCGAAAGATTATTGCCAAGTTCCATGATGCCGTCACTGTTGATGCCTAGTCCCAATTCGACTTCGCTGCAGAGCATCCCTTCCGAAGTTTCTCCACGGATGATACTTTTTTTAAGGACGGGTCCTTTTGGAAAACACGTGCCAGGCAAAGCACAAGGGGCAAGCATATCTTTTTTGGCATTGGGTGCGCCACAAACAACCGTGATGACGCGTTCACCGATATCTACACTGCAGAGCTTCAGCTTCTCAGCATTCGGGTGGGGTTCAACGGTTGTTATCCTGCCGATGACAACATGGTTCAAATGATCGTAACGGTCTGAAACAGCTTCAACTTCAAGTCCGGCCATGGTGAGTGCATCAGCCAGATCATTTGGATGCATGTCCACACTAACGTATTCTTTTAACCAGTTTAAACTGACCTTCATGTTAAAACTGCCTTAAAAATCTTAGATCATTTTGAAAGTATTTTCGAATATCATCAATCCCGTATTTCAGCATGGCAATCCGTTCCACACCCATTCCGAAAGCAAAACCGGAATAGCGGGTTGTATCGTATCCGACATTTTCAAACACTGCAGGGTGAACCATGCCGGAACCGAGGACTTCCAACCAGCCGGTTTTTGAACATACTCTGCATCCATCGCCTTTGCAAATAACGCACCGAATATCGACTTCAGCACTCGGTTCGGTAAATGGGAAAAAGCTGGGCCGGAATCTGAGACTGGTATCCGGGTCGAACATCTGGTGAACAAATGTGGTTAAAATACCTTTAAGGTCGCCGAACGATACATTTTCATCGACCAGAAGCCCTTCAACCTGATGAAACATGGGCGTGTGCGTTAAATCGGAATCACAACGGTAGACCTTGCCGGGTGAAATTATTCTTACCGGAGGTTTCTGTTTCTCCATGATTCGGGGCTGAGTCGGAGAGGTATGGGTTCGAAGAACGATGTTCTTTGATATATAAAAGGTGTCCTGCATATCTCTTGCAGGGTGATTTTTAGGGATGTTCAGCGCTTCGAAGTTGTAATAATCGGTTTCAACCTCAGGCCCTTCAGCAACGTCAAATCCCAGCTGGATAAAAATGTTGGAAATCTGCTGGGTAATCTGGGTAATCGGATGCAAAGATCCAAGGGGAACAACTCTTCCGGGGAGCGAAACATCCAACCGGCCATCTGCTTCATCAGCGGCTGCCTCAAGTTGTTTCAGAGTTTTTTTGAATAATGTTTCAAGGGTTTTTTTGGTCTCATTGGCCTTCTTTCCAGCCTTCGGCCGGATTTCTTTCGGCAGTTTTGAAACATTCCTTAAATACCGAGTGACTGCTCCCTTTCGGCCCAGATACCGGACAGAAATGGCCTTGATACTTTCAGCGTCAGATGCGTATTCAAGCTCCTTGAGCGCCTCTTCTTTAATCTGTTCTATGGTTTTTTCCAATTTCGAAATCTACTATAAAGCATTTCCGGACAAATTTAAGATCAACAGCAAAAAACCTTTTGGTTTCTGCATTTTGCTGATCCGGATTAGAGTCATAGCTGTTCTGATGCCAGTTTGGCAATCTGAGTAAAGCCCGATGGATCGGATATTGCCAATTCAGCCAGAACTTTTCGATCCAGCTCAACACCGGCAAGTTTCAATCCGTGAACGAATTTGCTGTAAGATAGATTGTTCATTCGTGCAGCCGCATTGATCCTGGCAATCCAGAGTCTTCGGAAATCACGCTTGCGAACTCTGCGATCCCGGTAAGCATACATCAGCGCCTTATCTACTGCATCAGCTGCTGTACGAAATAATTTGCTGCGGCCTCCACGATATCCTTTGGCTAATTTTAGAACCTTTTTTCTGCGTCTTCTTGCTTTAAAACCTCTTTTTACTCGCATGGGTTTTCTCCTAAACGTTATCGCAAATCAGTTACCAATTGGGGAGTAATAGTCTGAGTGTCTTCATATCGCTTTTGGCAATGATTTGGCTTTTCCTTAAAGCACGTTTGCGCTTGGTGGTTTTTTTGGTTAAAATATGATTTCCATGGGATTTGGCAAAGATGAATTTGCCTTTAGCTGTTTTTTTAAACCGCTTTGCGGCGGCTCGATTTGTTTTTATTTTTGGCATTTTTTTATCCTCTCCGATGGTCTAAACGTAGATGGCGTGAACCATAGAAGATTCCAGCCCACGCCATCTAAATAAACAGGTTTTTATTATTTGCAATAACGGGTTGTCAAGATGCAATTATTGCGGGTTTCGGTGCCAGGACCATCACCATTGTGCGGCCTTCAAATTTGGGGTGCTGTTCAACCGATGCAATCTCTTCTGTTTCCTGAACAATCTTTTCGAGCAGTTTCCGGCCCTGCTGGGTGAGTGTAATTTCTCGGCCCCTGAAAATGACGGTTACCTTGACTTTATCTTTTCTATTGATGAACTTTTTGATATGGGTGATTTTTGTATTAAGGTCGTGGGCACCCGTCTTTGGACGCACCTTTATCTCTTTGAGCTGAAATGTGGCTTGTTTCTTTTTGGCCTCCTGTTTTTTCTTGGTCAGCTCATATTTGTACCGGCCGTAATCCATGATTTTGCAAACAGGAGGATCAGCATTCGGCGAAATTTCCACCAGATCAAGGCCGAAATCATTGGCTACAGCAATTGCTTTGTAAGTCGGTATAATACCGATCTGATTGCCGTCAGGATCTATGACTCTGACCTCTTTTGCCCTTATATTTCTGTTGATGTTTATTCGATTTGATCTGCTTGCCCGATTTGTACGTCTCGAAATAGCTATGCCTTCACCTCCTATGCCATAAATTGTTGCCATTTTTACTCACACGGAATCGCAGGAGAACCCTCTATTATTTAATATATTCCATGTAAAGCATTACAAACATAAAGTGAAGTCTGAAATATATAACAATATTAATAAATGCAAGAAAAAAATGCAAGAAAATAAAACAAAGTCGACTCTGTTTCGCTTCTCAACCGGTGTGTTGGAACAATGGCGTGTTGAAAAATTGGGTTCATGGACGGCTGGGCGTGATTTTTCGCTCCAGCCAGATAAAATTTCCGGGACGTCATGGTTGCCTGAGTGTGTAGTCTGCTAAAAGGCTTCCTTGCCAGTAAGAATTTTCAGAATTATTAAAAAATGCCTGGAAAAGTTCCAGGCTCTCTTTTCGTAAGATGTTCGGAACAACCGAGATTCGACTGTTTTTGTAAAGGGGCATCAAATTTTTCAAATCGCAGCTCAAGCCGCCGCCCATGACGTCTTCGTAGGCATAAACAATTTCGCTTATACCGCTTAAAATCAGAGCTCCCAGGCACATGAGGCAGGGCTCCAGTGTGGTAAAAAGGACGATTTTCTTATTATCCCTATTGATCTCCAAATCGGCCAGACGCTTCAATGCAATTATTTCTGCATGGTCGATCTCATTGGGGATATTTCCTGCGGTACCCTTTCTGGCACCGGTTGTCAGAATCCGGTCTTCACGGACAACCACGCAGCCCACCGGGAATTCTCCGGCGGATAAGGCGTTTCTTGCCTGGCTTAAAGCTTTTTGCATGAAATATTCATAGTCCATATCCCTGGCTTTCTATCAAATTTTTATTAAATTCAAAGGGTTATAATCTACATATGGTGTCGTCACACGGACAGCTCCCATCGACTTCAAAGGCATAAAGGATTCTCGATTCCATTTCAGTCTGTTTTGCCGATATCTGATCAAAGTCTGTTTTTTCAACCCGTTGGACAAGTGTGGCTCTGGAGGGTATCGATTCGAGACCGGATGAAATGATTTTGCCTGTCGCGCCTTCAAGAATGTCTGCATCTTTACCGTTTGTAACCACGACAATCGGAACCTGATACCCTGCCACGAGTCTCGATGCCGCCAATGCGGGTCGATGCCGGGTAACCAGAGAGCCGGGGCCGTATTTTATGATCATGCAGATCCTTTCTGAAAGGTTAACAACAAAGTCGATCTTCAAAATAGCTTGTTCATTTTCAGCCACTGCACGGAGTTCGAAGCGGGGCCGGATCTGGTTTTTGAGGTATCCTTTATGCTCCACCAGCAAACGAGCCAGTTGCTGCCGGTATCTTTCATCATGTGTGTCCGGAATTTTTTCACCGGTAACAAAATCGATCAGTTCGCCGAGAACGAGATGATGCCCTTGGGTTTCTTTCAACGCTTTATTGAACCTTCCCAACCCGGATCGATGGTTGGCAAACAGGAAATGACCTGAATTGAACATAAAATGCAAAAAAATACAATCGATCAGAAAAAAAGCATAAAATAGTGCCTGAACGAAAACCCAGAAATTTGTTTTCTCCATTCAGGGTTGGAATTATTAACATATTGAAGTTGTTCCTATTCCCAATTCAACATTTAAAATTCAACATTCAAAATTGTGGCTGGACGTACTTTTCGTTCAGACACTAAAATAAGATCTTCACGATGTAAAGGGTCAATTATTTCTTTACAATTTAATTTTCCTATGGATAACTGTTCTGTTATGAGTATCCGCGAAGATTTTGAAAAACGTGAAAAAGGCTTTATTTCTCCTTTTGGATGTGTGAGCGCCGAATCCCGGGGTCGTGTGACAAAAGAAGACCCCTGTCCCATCAGAACTGTTTTTCAGGTGGACAGGGGTCGAATTGTATATTCCAATGCTTTCAGACGGTTAAAATATAAGACCCAGGTTTTCCTATCCCCTTTGGGCGACGAGTATCGAACCCGCCTTACCCATACGCTTGAAGTGGCTGAAATTGCGAGAACCATCGCCCGCGCCATGTATCTCAATGAGGATCTGGCCGAAGCCATAGCATTGGGCCATGACCTGGGGCATACGCCGTTTGGTCATGGCGGCGAAACGGTTCTCAAAGAAATATTTTCCCCCGATTTTTCACACAAAGAGCAGAGTCTGCGTGTGGTGGATGTTCTGGAGAATAACGGTCGGGGGCTGAATCTGACCTATGAGGTGCGCGACGGAATTTTAAAGCATTCCAAGGGGTATGGAAAAATTATGCCGGATGATCCCGACGAGGAGGCCTGCACCACCGAAGGAAATATCGTTCGGATCGCCGATATTATGGCATATCTTAATCATGATCTGGATGATGCCGTAAGAAGCGGCGTGGTCACTTCCCATCAGATTCCGGATTCGTGTATAAAGGTTCTTGGACGCACCCATTCGGAACGTGCCAACACCATGATAAAAGATCTGGTATTTTCCACCTGTGTTCGCGATAGCAAACTCTGCCTGGAGATGAGCGATAGAGTATATTCCAGCATGACTGTATTGAGAGAGTTTCTTTATGAAAAGGTCTATCGTTCACCGCGAGTGCACAAAGAATTTGTAAAAGCCAAAAAAATATTGTCCGAACTTTATGCCTTTTTCTTGCAGAACGAAAAGATGCTTCAGAAAAATCTTGAGGATATGCAGATGACCGATGGTTTTCGCAGGCAGCTACCCATCGAAAGGATCGTTTGTGATTTTATTGCCAGCATGACCGATCGAGATGCGTTGAACCTTTACAAAAAAATCTTTTTCCCCTCGCCGCAGTTTTAACCCGGTGGTTATCAATATATGAACCCACGCTACCCTATCCATGATCTATTGACCGGATTTGCGCGTAACATCTATCCTCCTTTTTTGGACCGGTTAAAAATAATCTTTGCAGTCATGGATGAAAAATACCAGGCCGCGGCGGATTATTATGGTTTCAACTGTAAGGGGTGCGAGGACAACTGCTGCTTCACCCGTTTCTATCATTATACCCTTTTGGAATACCTGTATATTCTTGAAGGCCTCAATACTCTTGATGGTGAAAAACGGGCTGAGATAAAGCGCAAGGCCTTGGATGTTTGCCGGGAAACCGATCGTGCCGATGCAGGAGGCGTTCCGGTGCGATTGATGTGCCCGCTGTGTGTCGACAGCGTCTGTCTCCTTTATGCTTACCGGCCCATGATATGCAGATTGCACGGCATTCCCCACGAACTTCAGAGGCCAGGCGAGGGATTGGTGCAGGCCTCGGGTTGCGACGCTTTTACGGGGCAGTTCCGTGGGAAACAGGGTTTTAAGTTTGACCGAACACCGTTTTATCTGGAGATGGCAGGGCTGGAAAAAGAGCTAAGGGAGGCTCTGGGTATGCCTGTAAAGATCAAAATGACGGTTGCCCAGATGATAAAAACATACGGTGAAAGGTAAAAGGTGAAAGGTAAAAGGTGAAAGGTAAAAGGTGAAAGGTGAAAAGTGAAAAGTGAAAAGTGAAAGGTGAAAGGTGAAAAGTTAAAGGTGGAAAGTGAAACATATAGATATCGATGATCTCGACAAAATATCCGGCAGAAGGCTTGAAACCAAAGAAAGTTTTAATTTTCATTGTTACCCGGGGATTGCCTGTTTTAATCGATGCTGCCGAAATCTCAATCTTTTTTTGTACCCCTATGACGTTATCCGACTGAAACGGCGGCTGGATATCGACTCAGATCAGTTTCTGGAAAAATATGTCGACATTGTCTTTCGGCCTTCCAGTTTTTTTCCTGAAGTACTTTTGCGGATGTCTGAAAATGAAGAAAAAACCTGCCCGTTTCTTAATGTGTCCGGCTGTTCGGTGTATCCGGATCGTCCCGATACCTGCCGTACCTTTCCGGTAGAACAGGGGGTTTTTTATGATGCCGACCGCAATCGAACAGAGTTTATTCACTTTTTTAGACCGCCGGACTTCTGTATGGGGCAGCACGAAAAAAAAGTGTGGACACCCCAAACATGGGCCAAAGATCAAGATGCTGTTTTATATAATAAAATGACTGCTCGATGGGCGGAATTGAAACGTTTGTTCCAAACAGATCCCTGGGGTTCCCAGGGGACGGAAGGCCCCAAGGCCAAGATGGCGTTCATGGCCACCTACAATATCGACCCATTCCGCGACTTTTTGTTTAAGAGCAGCTTTTTAAAGCGCTATAAAGTGAAATCCAAAATCTTAAAGCGAATCCGATCCAATGATGTGGAATTGATGAAGTTCGGTTTTGAGTGGGTAAAACTTTATGTCTGGGGTATTCAATCTAAATATTTTACAATGCGTTAGCTTTATCAAGCAACGAGTGCTCATTCAACTATATTAAATTTCAAAGCACTCCTTTGGGCATCGGCGCAACCTTTTCGCCACCCAGAACATAACCGCCGTCAAGCCTTAGAACACTTCCCGTCATAAAGGGCGCATCTTTTATAATAAAAAGAACGGCCTTCACCACGTCCGCTATGGTGCCGGAACGCAAGAGGAGAGTATGGTCCATAATCGCTGCTTTCTGTGCATCGGTGAGTAAGCTCCAGCCCCTGGTTTTTTCCCCATGCCGGGTTTCAACAAAACCGAGCATGATTTCATTGACGCGCACCTCCGGCGCTCCCATGCGTGCCCAGGTTTCGGTCAACAGTGAAACGCCGCGGTTGGCCGATGCATAGCCTTCGTTGAATATGTAACCGGCAGGACCCGACCGGCCCACGATTGCAGCAATGGACGAAAGATTTATGACCACGCCTTCTCCCGATTTTTTCAGATATGGGAGGGCGGATTCAAACGTCCATGTTTTTGCACGCAAGGTGGTTGCCAGTTCAAGGTCCCATTGTTCTTGGACATACGGTCCATGAACCACCGGCCATCCGCCCCGTTCAATGTTGTTGATTAGAATGTCGAGCCGGCCGAAATGATCCACGACTTTTTTGACAAGTTCTGGAATTTTCTCGCTATCGAGCAAATCTGTTTTGATGAGCAGATGATCCTGGCCGGTTTTGACAGCGTCTTGTTTTAATTCAACAAGGCTCTCTTCCCAGTCAAAATAGTTAAAAGCGACCTTGGCCCCTTCCTTTGCAAGGGCCAGACCGATGCCTTTGCCGATCCCTTTTATCGCGCCGAGAACCAGAGCGACTTTATCTTTAATTTCCATAGTTTCACCCTATTTATTTTGTCCTGAAAAACCTGGTCCTTCCCCGCATGGCGGGATCTTCGATGGGCCAAGCCTGTCCCGCATTGCGGGGGTCAGAGTTCTTCGGCTCTGCCTGAAGAATCGCTACAAGAGTTTGAAGTGAACTAAAGTTTAAAGTGAGCTAAAGCCCGCCCTGGTGCGCATTGCTCATATTTTGATATGACCTATGCACTATTACAAACATACCTTTTGAGTATAGAGTGTTGGTGACCGGTCTGGGCCAGGGTTAAGGAATTCTATCAATTATATAAAAACAGCGGCTTCCGGCTCGTAGAGCCTACAGCTCGGAGAGAGCGAGCCGACTTCGCCATAGTAGCCTTTGGCTACGACGGCTGAAAGCGACACCATAACTTCCCCGTTTCAATACGGGATAAATAGGCATTTTAGATCATTTTAGGCACTTTTAACTAGAACGGCTTAAGGTTTACCAAACAGGGTCTCTTTGACCCATTCAAAAGCGAGTTTCAACAGCTCGTCATCGTCATGTTTCAGGGCATCCATGGTCTCCGGCTCCAGATTCCGGCCACCTATAAGATCTTTATTAAAGATATGGGATCTGAATGTGTCAAGATTATAACATGCCAGGTGAAACATGAGACTCGATTTTATATCCAGCGGACCGGGCAAAAGGCGATTTTTGAGGCCGATGATTTCCATGAACATATCGTTCATATGATTGAAAATGGCAACCTCCTGATTTTCTGTCCATTTTCGCACCGTCCAGCTTTGCCCCTGTTTACATCCCAAACAGTGCGTTTCTTTTAACAGCATGTACTGTTCGGTGACTGTGCCGGTTTCTCTGGACCGGGATGCAACCCGTATCAGCGGATACGTGCGGCACGAGGACGGACGATCTTCGTATATCCTGCATCCTGACTCGGTCACAAACGGGCACTTAAATTCGTGAGCGGAGTCTGTTTTAAGTGTGATTATCGGAAGCCCCGTTTCAGGACCGGTATGCTGGGTGGTATACCGCTCAAGAAAAATACTCGATGTCAAGCCGAGTCGGTTTTTCAGGCGCAGGATGTCGTAGGGGGTTAGAAACTGGTTCAGATCACGACAGCATTCATTGAAACAGGCGACCTCTTGGGTGCATGAAAATTTGAATGTATCGTTCGTCGAAAGGGGGGATATGTTGTTTTCCATGGATCTATAGCCTTTCTTAGAATAATATTCCGTTTCTGCTGCAGGACAATTCCGTTTTTATCGGCAAGAACTCGCAAATAAAACCGCGTAAAAGCGAACAGGTCTAAGGTGTTAAGATTGCACGGCGTAAATATGATATTTATCAATAATTTTGGCAACCTCTATGCTGTTCGCTTTAACGCGCTCTAATTTCCTCAGACAGCTTCCCGATTAAAACGGAACTATCCTGCAGCTTGCTGAAATTGTGACAGCAAGCAATTCAATCGGAACATATTTTTTGGAACTGCTCTATTCTTTTTTTGAGTTCGTGTCCTGTAAACTGTTCTGATTGGTACGTTTGTTGTCCCACAGGCAGCAAATTTCTGTATGGAATTCATAAGCTGAATGAAACACACAACCTGAATACTATTAAGCACAATATATGGTATGTGTTGAGATGTAGATAGCTATATATAGGATCTGACAAACGGATAATTCTAAGGTTTCAAAATTAATAGTTTAGTTTATCCAAAAATCCTTGACAAGAATAATGTTAATTGTTATTTAACTTTTTGACTTTTAGGTTCATCGCTATCCTGTTGATTTTATAGAAAATTATTTACCTTGTCAACCCGAACTTTTTATCACGCTGAAAGATGATTTAACAGATAAGAATTAGGTATTTTTATTATTAAAAGAAGATGGCCTTTTGGGTCAAGATTATGAAGGGAGGTGCAAATAGCTTAAAAATTGTACCAAAGATTATTTAGAACCGGTTGAAACGCTGAATTATTTTTAAAACAAAATTAGGAGGTAACTAAATGCCAAGTTTCGTAATTACCGAAAAATGCGATGGCTGCAAAGGCGGGGACAAGACCGCGTGCATGTACATTTGCCCCAACGACCTGATGGTTCTGGAACCCAATGAAATGAAGGCTTACAATCAGGAGCCTGATCAGTGCTGGGAATGTTTTTCATGCGTCAAGATCTGCCCAACGCAGGCAATCGAGGTCAGGGGTTATGCCGACTTTGTACCGCTGGGAAGTAGCATTATGCCGATGCTTGGAACCGAGGACGTAATGTGGACCTGTAAGTTCAGAAACGGAACCATAAAACGCTTTAAGTTCCCCATCCGGACCACACCGGAAGGCACCGCCAATGCTTACTTGGATCTTGCAGGCAAGGACCTTGACAGTGAACTGCTCTCCACCGAAGAGGCGGAGGGATTTGAGATGCCCAAACCGCTGGCTACGGTCTAATCTGATTACAGTTTGGTGAATCGAGTAAAATGATCAAACATGATTACATTATATTAAGGAGGATGTAATATGGCATTACCAAATAAACCTTTGGGTGAAATAAAGGCTGAAAAGGATCCTGAAGTTGAAGAGCGTGAAGTTGACATTCTAATTGTGGGCGGCGGAATGGCTGCCTGTGGAACTGCTTTTGAGCAAAAAAAATGGGCACCTGACGCGAAAATCCTGCTGGTGGACAAGGCCGCTCTCGAGCGCAGCGGTGCTGTTGCCCAGGGGCTTTCAGCAATTAACACCTATATCGGCGAGAATACGGTCGATGACTATGTCCGCATGGTCCGCAACGACCTCATGGGGATTGTCCGTGAAGACCTTATCTTTGACCTGGGCTGTCACGTAGATGATTCCGTATTTCTGTTCGAGGAATGGGGCCTTCCCATGTGGAAAATGTCGGATGACGGAAAGAAGCTCGACGGGAAAAAAGGCCTGAAGCAAGGTACTCTGAAAGGCGGCGCTAAACCGGTTCGTACAGGTAAATGGCAGATCATGATCAACGGTGAGTCCTACAAAAGGATTGTTGCAGAAGCCGCAAAACTGGCTCTGGGTGATGACAATATCCTGGAGCGTGTTTTTATCGTTAAACTGCTTCTCGATGCCAATGAGGATAACCGGATCGCCGGTGCGGTCGGTTTTTCGGTTCGTGAGAACAAAATCTACATCATCAAATGCAATACCATGATGGTGGCCTGCGGCGGCGCGGTCAACATTTATCAGCCCCGCAGTGTGGGTGAAGGAAAAGGACGTGCATGGTATCCGATTTGGAACGCAGGCTCCACCTACACCATGTGCATGGAAGTGGGCGCAGAGCTTTCAATGATGGAAAATCGATTCACCCCATCCCGTTATAAAGACGGTTATGGTCCTGTGGGTGCATGGTTTCTGTTGTTCAAAGCCAAAACACTCAACGGTCTGGGCGAAGGTTATGTGGGCAGTGATGTGGCCAAGGCGGAGCTTGAGAAGTATGCGCCTTATGGAACAGCCGCTATTACACCAACCTGTCTCCGCAACCACCTGATGCTCGTTGAGATGAAAGAAGGCCGCGGTCCGATTATGATGGATACGATTACCGCTCTTAAAGACTTGGGTGCAGAGGTCAGCAAAAAAGAGTTTAAAGCGCTTGAGTCAGAAGCCTGGGAAAACTTTCTCGATATGACCTGCGGTCAGGCCAACCTCTGGTGCGGAACCAATACCGAGCCGGACAAGAAAAACTCCGAGATCATGCCCACCGAGCCGTATCTGCTGGGATCCCATTCCGGCTGCTGCGGTCTGTGGTGCTCCGGACCTGATTTTGAATGGGTGCCCGAATCTTACAAGATTCGCTACAAAGACAAGGTTTACAACCGTATGACCACGGTTAACGGTCTGTTTACAGCAGGTGACGGTGTGGGATGTTCAGGCCATAAGTTCTCGTCAGGGTCTCATGCCGAAGGACGGATGGCCGCCAAGTCCATGGCCAGATTTGTCCGTGACAATGCTGACTTCACACCGGCCATTAGCCAATCCAATGAAGAACTGGTAGATATAATCTACAAACCGGTAAGACTGTTCCTCGAACATTGTGATTATACCACCGCCATCAATATCAACCCCAATTATCTCAAGCCCGAAGGGATGATGTACCGGATGATGAAAGCTACCCACGAGTATGGTGCGGGTACGGCAACTTTTTATACAACCAATAACACATCGCTTGAAATGGTAATGGAAAAGCTAGAGGTGATGCGCGAAGACTGCGAAAAGCTGGCTGCCGGTGATCTTCACGAACTGATGCGCTGCTGGGAAATCTTCCATCGTATCTGGACGGTTGAATCTCACCTGCGTCACATCCAGTTCCGAAAAGAGACTCGCTATCCGGGATTCTATTACCAGACCGACTTTCCGGGTCAGGATGATGAAAACTGGTTCTGCTTTACCAATTCCAAGTATGATCCCAAGGCAGAAACCTGGGATATATTCAAGAAAGATTATATCAAGATCATCACTGATTAATGCTGAATCAGTTTTAGCCTAATCTGATACGCCTCCAGGCGTCTTTGAGACGCCTGGAGGTTTTTATTAATTTGATATCGTTTTTTTAAACCCCTGAACTTCAGAACTTCTGACACGCAGGAATTTGGGTGGTATCCAGGGATCTTTCATAGTATTAAACTTGATGTAATGGACTGCTGAAAATATCGGATGAAATTATAGGAAAATCAAGCTGTTCCATTCGATGCATCACTCCATCACTTCATCACTTCATCACTCCCTCTGGACACCATCACTCAATTATCCAAATAATATTTTGGGCCCAATGCAGGCTCGATGACGGTCAGGATCACTGAATTTATATTGTACGGAGGGATAGCATGACAGAAAACAAAGCAGCCCCTTCAAACGGGAGCATTTTGGTTGTTGGAGGAGGGATAAGCGGGTTGACCACGGCCCTCGAAGCTGCCGAAGTCGGGTACGACGTGTTTTTGGTGGAAAAAAATCCTTACTTAGGCGGAAGAGTGGCACAGCTAAATAAATATTTCCCCAAGCTATGCCCTCCAAGTTGTGGTCTGGAAATCAATTTTCGAAGGATAAAGGATAATCCAAAAATAAGTGTTTTTACACACGCTGAGGTTGAAAAGGTCGAAGGCACGCCGGGGAGTTATGAGGTTGCAGTTAAGTTGAGACCCAGATATGTCAATGAAAATTGTACCTGCTGCGGTGATTGTGAAGCGGCCTGCGAAACCGAGATTTCCAGTGATTTCAATTTTGGAATGAATAAGATCAAAGGGGCGTATCTGCCGTTTGAAATGGCGTTTCCGGCCCGTTATGTAATTTCTCCTCAGATCATCGGAACCGAGGATGCCCAAAAATGTAAGGAAGCATGTAAATACGATGCAGTCGATCTTGAAATGGAAGCCGAATCCTTGAACCTCCGGGTCGGGGCAATCGTCTGGGCCACAGGGTGGGAGCCTTATGACGCCACCAAGATTGACAATCTCGGGTTCGGCCAGTATCCGAATATTATTACCAACATGATGATGGAAAGACTTGCGTCTCCCAATGGGCCGACCAAAGGGAAAATTACCCGTCCGTCGGACGACAAGGAACCGGAGAGTATTGCCTTTGTTCAGTGCGCCGGTTCGAGAGATGAAAATTATCTTCCCTATTGTTCCTATATCTGCTGTATGGCCTCTTTGAAGCAGGCCACCTACATTAGGGAAGCCTACCCGGACGCCAAGGTATATATCTTTTATATCGATATCCGGTCACCGGGCCAGCGATATGAAAAATTTTATCAGACCATCAAAGAAGATGAGAATGTCTTTTTGATCAAGGGTAAGGTTGCAGAGGTCAGTGAAGATCCGAATACCGGCAATGTGACCGTGGTTGCAGAAAATGCCGTTACAGGAGAAAAGGTGAAGCAAACCGTTGAAATGGCAGTCCTTGCCACCGGCATGCAGCCGACAGCCGCTACGGACAAACTGCCGGCCGATCTGAAATATAATGAAGACGGCTTTATCATTAATGATTTTGAAAAAGGCGGGATGTTTGCCGCTGGATGCGCCAATAAGCCGGCAGATGTAGTTTCATCGAACCAGAATGCCACCGGCATGGCCCTTAAAGCGATTCAAACCCTGGTGAAGAGGTAGGAGGTTATCCATGGATAAAAAATATGGTGTATATATCTGCACAGGTTGCGGCATTGGAGATGCCCTTGAAATGGAAGAGCTGTGCGAAGTTCCCGAAGAAGAGGGTCTTCCGGTTAAAACTCATTCTTTCCTGTGCGGAAAGGAAGGGGTTGAGCTTATCAAGAAAGATATCGCCGATGATGGTATCAACACACTGGTTATCGCCGCCTGTTCACTCCGGGTTAATTTTGATGTCTTCAACTTTGACGGCTGTATTATTGATAGGGTTAATTTGAGGGAGCAGGTGGTCTGGTCACATCCCAGGTCGGAATATCCGAGGCTCACGGAGGAGCAAAAAGACGACGAAGAACATTTTGACAGCCTTCAGATGCTGGCCGAAGATTATCTGAAAATGGGAATGGCCAAGGTCGCAAAAATCGACCTGCCGGAACCGTATCAACTGGAAACCTTGAGCAAAAAGATTCTGGTTATCGGCGGGGGCATCACAGGGATTTCAGCGGCTCTGGATGCAGCCAAAACCGGTTATGAAGTAACCATCGTTGAGAAAGAATCATCCATTGGGGGATATGCAGCTAAAATTCGCAAACAGCTGCCCATTCAAGATCCTTATGAGGCGCTTATTCCGCCGGTCATAGAGGACAAAATCAAAGAACTTGAAACCTATGACAATATTTCCGTCAAAACAAACACAGTGGTTGCACGTCTCGCAGGTGAGCCCGGGGATTTTATCGTGACACTGAAAAAGCCTGGCGAAAAGATCGAGTTTGATGTGCCGTTCCCCCTGCCGGAAGAGATGAAATTCGATGAAAACGGCAAAGAGCTGGATGTTGAAGATCAACATAAACGCTACCTGGAGTACAACGAGGGAAGGGTCGATATTCTCCAATTTGATCCGGATGGTGAAAAGTTCGGTGCCGTGGTGCTCGCTGCAGGATGGCGACCCTTTGAACCTGAAGGTGATGAACTTGAACATCTTGGATACGGAGCACTTCCGGATGTCGTTACCAATCAAAAGTTTGAGGAGATGGCGGCCAAAGGCAAGATCGTCACCTCGGACGGCAAAGAAGCCAAATCGGTTGTTTTCGTTCAGAGTCCCGGCAAGGGAGACGATGATTCCGACTTTGACTATTGTGGTTCGGTCACCAGCATGGTTGCTCTTAAGCAGGCCAAATACGTATGCGAAGATTATGAAGACGGTAAAGCCTATATCTTTTATCAGCACATGCGGACCCCCGGTCTGATGGAGAATTTTTACAAAAATCTTCAGGAGACCGAAGGGATCTTTTTGACCAAAGGTGAAGTTATCAGTGTTTCCAAAAACCGTGACGGCATGATCGTCGAAGCCGATAACACCCTGCTGGGAGAAAAGGTCAAAGTCCGGGCCGATATGGTGGTACTTGCCACCGGTATGGTTCCTGCTACTGTGGATGACCCGGTGGTCAACATGGCGTATCGTCAGGGCCCGGCGTTTCGTGATATCGGTCTTTTTGACGGGTTTTGCGATTCCAATTATATATGCTTTCCCTATGAAACACAGCGGACCGGCATCTATGCGGCCGGCGCCATTAGACGCAGCATGACCATTGAAGAGTCCATTGAAGATGCAACAGGAGCGGTCCTTAAGGCCATCCAGTGCATTGAATCGGTAAACCGCGGTGTTGCCGTTCATCCGAGGTCCGGAGATATGACATTTCCGGATTTCTTCTTCCAGAGATGCACACAATGCAAGAGATGTACCGAAGAATGTCCGTTCGGGGCCCTGGATGATGATGAAAAGGGAACGCCCAAGCCGAATCCGGCCCGTTGCCGGCGCTGCGGGACCTGTATGGGGGCGTGCCCCGAGCGTATTATCGGTTTTGCCGATTACAATATCGACAGCATCGGCTCCATGGTCAAAATCATCGGTGTACCTTCTGAAGACGATTATGATGAACCGCCTTTCAGGATCGTCGGGTTTGTATGTGAAAACGATGCCTACCCGGCTCTGGACATCGCCGGTCTCAACAGGCTCACCTATTCGGCCGACGTCCGGTTTATTCCGATCCGATGCCTGGGATCCATGAACGTGATCTGGATCAAGGACGCCATGGCCCAGGGCTTGGATGGTGCGTTTCTTTTGGGCTGCAAACATGGCGATGACTATCAGTGCCATTTTATAAAAGGGAGCGAACTTTCGGACGTTAGAATCCAGAAAATCGGTGAGGCTCTGTCGAGTCTGGCTTTGGAAGAAGAGCGGGTCGCCCAATTCCAGGTCGCCATCGATGAGTATGACAAGCTTCCGCAAATGATCAATGATTTTGTGGAAACCGTAGAAGCACTAGGCCCGAATCCGTTCAAGGGATTCTAGTTATTGAAGATTGAAGATTGAAAATTGGAGCATTACTTCAGTAATCAATATTCAATATAATGAGGAGGTGTTCATATGACAGACAAATACCTGGTCGAGCCTGATGTCGGCTTTATAAAAGAAGTCATCGGGCTTGGGGGCGACACCCTGAAAAAATGTTTTCAATGTGCAACCTGTTCGGTGGCATGCCCCATTTCTCCAGACACCAAGCCGTTTCCGAGAAAAGAGATGATCGCTGCATCCTGGGGGTTAAAGGACAGACTGGTCAATAATCTTGACATCTGGCTGTGCCATCATTGCGGGGACTGCACCACCCTGTGTCCTCGCGGCGCAAAACCGGGTGAAGTGCTGGGGGCTGTTCGTTCCTATGCCATTGCGGATTATGCCGTGCCCAAGGCTGTGGGTAAGGCGGTCAACGACCCCAAAAAACTCCCCATCCTTATGGCCATTCCCGTGGTAATTTTTATTGTACTGGGACTTATCACCGGCTTGCTTGATTTTTCACCGTCTTTGGGTGAACACGGAATTTCACATTCTCAGTTCTTTTCCACATGGCTGGTGGATATGATTTTCATTCCATTGGCGATCTGGGTTGTTGCGATTTTCGCTTTAGGGCTGAAAAGATTTATTGCGAATATCCATGAAAATGCCGTCATGGAGGGCAAGACCGAGAATAAGGAGTTCGAATTCATTGGATTCATCAAGGCACTGCCCAGTATTTTGCCGACCATATTAAAACATGACAAATTCTCTGAATGTTCGGAAAACAAAGACCGTGCCACAGCCCACCTCATGGTATTCTGGTCGTTTGTCGGGCTTTTTATCGTAACAAACATATTCTTTGTTGTCCTATATGTTTTTCAGCAGCATGGTCCCTACTCACAGTTGAATCCTGTTAAATGGCTGGCAAATGTCAGCGGTGTGGCCCTCATCATCGGAAGTGCTTTAATGATTAAAAACCGTCTGGCTAAAAAAGATCAGACTTCCACTTACAAGGATTGGTACCTGCTGGGACTCGTATTGGGGCTCGGTGTTACCGGAGTGCTTACCGAAGCCACAAGGCTGGGAGGTTTGGCCGGATTAACCTATTTTATGTATTTCATCCATCTGGTTTTTGTATTCAACCTGTTTGCATTCCTGCCGTTCTCAAAACTGGCGCATCTCGTTTACCGGACGGTGGCAATGACATACAATGAGTACTCGAACAGACAATAACCCGAATCAAACCCGTGAGCAATCCGGGTGAGATGTAAATAAATATATAACAAAAAAAGGGGAGACCAATCGTCTCCCCTTTTTCAATTAACGGGCAACATTAACGCGTTTTCAATTGCCCAACTATTTTTTACTATCGCCGGTGGCGGCGCTGTGCATCTTGATTTCGACTTTTTCTGTAAGTCCTTCGTAGTATTTTCTAAGGATTGCAACAACTTCATCTCGACCGAAATGATCGGGAAGTTCTTGGCCCTCTGAAAGCATCTTCCGCAACATGGTGCCGGACAGGAGGACCCGATCGTCTTTGCCGTGGGGGCAGGTCCTGAGTGAGGCCATACCGTCACATTTGTAACAGTAGAATGTCCAGTCGATCTTTAGGGGCTGGCAGAGCAGTGTTTTCCCAGGATCGTCGGAAGTCGGGATCTTGTCAAAGATGGTCTGGGCTTCGAACATGCCGTAGAAATCGCCCACGCCTGCATGGTCTCGGCCGATAATCATGCGGGAGCAGCCGTAATTCTGACGGAAGGTTGCGTGCAGCAGGCCTTCTCTGGGACCGGCGTACCGCATATCAAGGGGATATCCGCCCTGAACCACGTTTTTATCCACAAAGTAATTCTTCACTAGGGAGTCGATACATTCAACGCGAACTTCGGCAGGAATGTCACCGGGTTTAAGGTTGCCGACCAAAGAATGAATATAGACGCCGTCACAAACTTCAACGGCAATCTTGCAAAGATATTCGTGTGATCGGTGCATGGGATTCCTGAGCTGAAGGGCGGCGATCTCGCTCCAACCTTTTTCTTCGAAGATTTTTCGGGATTCTTCAGGCCTCATATAGACGCCGGCATATTTGGTCGGATACTCACCTTCGCTCAAAACCTTGACCGGGCCGGCAAAGTTGAATTCCTTTTGGGCCATGACCATCAGGACGCCGGGATGATCTTCACCTGCAATCTTCCAAAATTCCTCGACTGTGGGGGTGCCTTCTCCCATGTAATTTTTTTCGCATTCAAACTTTTTATCGGCTTCGGTCATTTCATATTTTTCCGTGACTGTCATGGTTCCCATAACTTCATCGGTATCAGGATCACAAAGTGCGATTTCGTCGCCTTCGCTGATGCTGTCCGCATCTTCCTTTGACGCAGACAAGGTCACCGGAATGGGCCAGAATGTTCCATCGGCAAGTTGAAAATTTTCACAAACCCCTTTCCAGTCCGCTTTGGTCATAAAGCCGGTCAGCGGGCTGAATCCGCCGATTCCCATCATGATGAGGTCGCCCACTTCACGGTGAGATATTGTGATCTTTTTCAGGCCCTCAGCCTTTTTCTTTTCTGCATCAAGCTCAGCGCCTTCAAGCAAGCAGCAGGTTAACCCCTTACCGCCGTGTGGTGGAATTAGTTTTGCCATTTGTTACTGTCTCCTTTCGCTTTTTTATTAAAATAAATGGTTTTTTATGCACCATTTCAATTTTCACAAAAGATGAATTATTAATAGGGAAAAAACAATTTGTCAAGGGTAATCGCCAGTGTTAAATGCCTAAAATGCCTAAAGTGACCTGCCCGCCAATGCCTATCTACTTGAAACCCTTCAGTCGTCTTAAGTAATGAGATGGAGGATGGAAACACCGTTGTTTATAAGGGGCTGTGGCAGGCGGGTCTAAAATGCCTAAAATGACCTACAACACTCAATCCTGTTTAGTGCCGATGATGCTCACTTCAACGGTGCGTGTCCTTGGACCGTTGTCATGATTGATTGCCACCACCTGCTGCCAGGTTCCCAGTCTGAGTTGCCTGTTTCGAATCGGCAGAGCAATCGAAGGTCCCAGTAGAGCAGCCTGGACGTGGCTGTGTCCGTTGCCGTCATGCCAGGCCTTTTCATGTTCGTATTCAAGACCGGGGGGCGCCAGTCTGTTTATGGCTTTTTTCAGGTCTTCAACCACGCCGGGCTCGTACTCAATGGTTGTGATCGACCCGGTTGATCCGACCATCGTGGCACAAAGGCTTCCCATTTCTATTTGCGATTTTCGAATCAATTGATCGAGATCCGGCGTAATGTCGCAGATATCCGGACCGATTTGCAAACTGACCTCGATGGATTCGTAAAACATGGATGCGTATTGCATAATTTTCCTCCAGCGACTCTTGAAAAAAGATCTCTTTGAATGGTTGAATAGTTAAATGGTTGATTTGGGTTCATTTGGGAAGTTGATGTGTTTGCAACTTTTTCAAAAACTGAGAAGGGGTGAGTATTTTTAATTTTCCGTAGGTTTTAAGGTTCAATAGATGCCGATCACCTGAAATAATTACACTGGCGTTGCCGGCTTTGGCACAATGGATAAATTTAACGTCCGAAGGGTCTTTTTGAATTATTCTCAGCCCAGGTTTAAGGGTTACAACCTCAAAATAAGGTAATATTTCATTAAAAAGGATGTAATTGATTTCCTTTTCAGCCAATCTGAACTTTGGATAAGCCAGGACTTTTATGTATTCATCAACGATATCTCTCGAGGCTAACGGTTTAAAGTGCCCGCTTTTCCATAAAGAAATCAACTTGCCTGGTATGCCGCCGAATAAGATTGCAGATACGATAACGTTGGTATCTATGACGGCTCGGATTTTTTTGATTTTGCCCATTTTATCGCTTCAGCAACACTATCCTCTTTGAGTCCCGAGTTTTTTTATCTTTGCTCTGATCTGCTCCAGGTTGGTATCGTAAAATCTTATCGGCTTCATGATGACGACACCATCCTCAAGCTCTATATCAAAGTGTTTAACACCGGGCATTTTTTCAATTATTTTTTTTGGGATTGTGATTTGGTTTTTTGAAGTTATCTTTGCGAGCATTATCCTATCTCCTTATTCTATTACTTTCAGAATTCCTTACTTTATTATAATTTGAAAATAGGAATGTCAAGACCAAAAGAACGTTGACTTTAACCGGAACAACTAAAGTTGAGGATAGATATCCTAACCCGGACAAACCGGAATAATTACAAGTGAGCTAAAGTTTGAAGTGAACTAAAGTAAAGGAGTCGCTTTCAGCCGTCGTAGCCATAGGCTACTATGGCGAAGTCGGCTCGCTCCAGCATTTATACAAATTGTCAGTATTCCTTAATTTTAGGCACTTTAGCTCACTTTAAACTTTAGGCATTTCTTGAAATAAATGTCTCCTGAAATCGAGGAAAAACATCCTAAGATAACATACGTCAATGAATACTGATTAGAATATTAAAGAAGGTCCAAGTCCCAATTCCACAGCCCGGGCCTTTTTTTCAGATCCACATCTTTGGGGATCGGTTCCACAAGATGTACGAACAGGCTGTATCCGGCCTGTTCCAGGGCACGCTGTTTGGCCTTTAAATCGAGTGTCCAGTTGGGGTATACCCAATAGTCGGACCCGAATTTTCTTGCCCAGGCCTTTTCACCCTTGGGGCTGGCAAAAGACGTTTCAATTTCCAATTGATCCGAAAAAACCCGGGAAACACAGAGGGGCCAGTTGCCTGAAATGATCATTCCCAGGGGTAAAGGGCTGTGCTTAGGCAGCAGAAGATAATCTTTTCGGCCAAGTTCCGGGCTGACGATAGCGCCGCTAAAACCCAGTGATTCCAGGGTTTTTAATGCCAGTGCATTGGCGATATTGCAAAAAGGTCCGGCCCAGAGATTCAATCTTTTTAAATGGGTAAAAAATCCGGTTTGCCATGGCGCGTTAAGCACGAAATTCCGGGCACCTTTTTTAATTACAGTATCCACCTGTTCCTTTTGGTTTTGGGTATCATCCGGCCAGACAACCGGTGGAAGCCACCACCAGAGCCGTGAGCAAAGTTCCTTGGGCAGCTTTTTTATCGCCGGGGTCGACAGCCAAAGGCCTGACAAGCCGCGGTGTCTGGTTTTGCCTAACTGACGATAAACATGAAGATCTGAAGCCGCGCCTTTGTTTTTTCCGTATCTTCCGGGCTGCCGGGCGACAAAATTCGAAACCGTGGATTTCGGGACCGGTGCTTTGGCACGTTCTGATTCGAGTTCAGCCAGAATCTCTTTGAAATCTTTTTCCTGACGGTCGATGAGGAAAACCGGAATTCCTTTTTCGAGGCGCTTTTTCGACCTGAGCTTTAGATAGAGACGTCCGCCTTTTGGGACGTATTTCCCCACTTTTGTGGTTGTGTGCCATGACTCGTCTTCATATCCAAGGCGAAGCAGATCCCCGGGCAGCAGTTTTTCCCTGGGATTTAAAAAAGGCGTTTGCTTCGAACCCTTTACGCTTCCCATAAAAAGCCCGGAACCGGTTTGAATTTCAAGATTGACCGGATTCTGCGGCCGTTGCGGCAAGAAATTATAATGGGTTCCGGTTCTGCCCAGAGCATAGGCCAACAGCTCAAGGGCCGCTTTCTTCATTTTAGGATCGGTTCCCTGGTCCCTTAAAATTCTGTACGCTTTGACCGTGTAAAAAACATAATGAGGCCCTTTTTTGCGGCCTTCG
>PVMK01126938.1_pt1 | contig 52265 bp, 35 predicted proteins | sample 1853481 | NCBI WGS metagenome assembly PVMK01 (sample SAMN08533507, study PRJNA380276) | Marine sediment metagenome, whole genome shotgun sequencing project.
GCGCCGGCGCCCCAAAACCGTTTGTACGTATCCGTTCTCACGGGCAAAATCCACCTGGGCGCCGATATAGCTTTTAAGTTTAGGATAAGTGGCATAATAAGTGTCAATCAAGTCTTTGGCCTCACTTCGTGAAAGGTCGGTTTGGTTACTTAATCCAAAGGCCGACACACCATAGATAATCCCGAAATTAACCGTTTTGGCATTGCCTCGCTGTTCTCTTGTTACCTCCTCCAATGGGACATTAAATACCCTGGCTGCTGTCGAAGCATGGATATCTTCCCCGTTCTTAAAGGCATTGATCATATTGTCCTCATCACTTAAAGCCGCAATGACGCGTAACTCAATTTGAGAATAATCCGCTGCCAATAAAGTATGATCCTTATCCCTGGGGATAAAGGCCTTTCTCACCTGTCGGCCCCTTTCTGTACGAATGGGGATGTTCTGTAAATTGGGATTGTTACTGGCCAATCGGCCCGTCGCAGCAACAGTTTGCATGTAATCGGTGTGTATACGCCCCGTTTGTTCCAGGACCTGGTTTGGTAACGCATCGACATAGGTGCTTTTTAATTTTGCCAGGCCGCGATAGTCTAATATGTGTTGGATGATTTCGTGGTCTTTGGCCAGGTAGGACAAGATATCTTCCGAAGTGGCATATTGCCCTGTTTTGGTTTTTTTGGGCTTACCCACAAGCTTCAGCTTTTCGAATAAAATGATTCCTAATTGCTTGGGGGAAGCGATATTGAATTCCTCACCGGCTTCTTCATAGATCTTCGCTTCTAAAGCTTTGATATCAGCTTCCAGGTCCTCAGTCAATCCGTATAAAAAGGATTTATCTAAATTTATGCCTTCCAGTTCCATGCTTGCCAAAACCTGAACAAGGGGGATCTCGATCTCATCAAACAATTTTTTTGTATTGGCTTCGGTCAACTCACTGCGAAAATGCTCCGCCAATTGAAGGGTAATATCGGCATCTTCAACCGCGTATTCCGTTTGCTTTTCCAAAGCAACTTCCCGCATCGTTATCTGGTTCTTTCCTTTTTTACCTATAAGTTCGGTTATCGGGATTGGGATATAGTTCAAATAGGTTTCGGCCAGGACATCCATATTGTGGCGCATATCCGGATTGATGAGGTAGTGCGCGATCATGGTATCGAACAGTTTGCCTTTGACCTCTATATTGTATTTGGCCAATACCTTAATATCGTACTTTAAGTTCTGGCCTATTTTTTCGATGGTCTCACTCTCAAAGAACGGACGTAGCAACTCGATAAGTCCCTGGGCCTCCTTGCGATCTTCGGGAAATGGCATATAGAACCCTTTTCCGGCTTCCCAGGAAAATGCTATGCCCACCAGTTCGGCAGTGATGGGATTTATTCCCGTAGTTTCAGTATCGAAACAAACCGACGGCTGCTGCATGAGTTTTTTAATGAAAAGCTTTGTGGCCATACCGGGAGCAACACTCTGGTAGAAATGTGAGGTCGTCGCCGCAGTCTTTCTGCCTGATTGCGTTGCCGTTTCAGTAGTACCTGGAGAAGGATCACCACCAAATAAAGTGAACTGCCCCGCTCCGGCTGAGGGTGTTGGTTTGTGTTGCTTCGAGACTTCAGCGGTTGCCGGTTTATTAGACCCCCCGTTATCCGAGGTTACGGCAAAGGTCTTTAAGAGGTTTTCAGTTAAACGACGAAATTCCAGTTCCTGGAAGATCTCCGTTACGGCATTGATATCGGGGGTATTTAATTCGAATTCGTGCTCATCGAATTCTACGGGGACATCGAGCATGATGGCAGCTAATTTTTTTGAAAGGATTCCCAAATCCGCATTGGCTTCGATCTTTTCCTTCATTTTTCCTTTAAGTTCATGGGTATTGGCCAGCAGGTTTTCCAAACTACCATACTGTGCCAGGAATTTTTTAGCCGTTTTTTCTCCAACTCCGGGAAGCCCCGGAATATTATCGGCCGAATCTCCCATCATCCCCAAAAAATCGATGACCTGTAATGGATCTTCAATCTCAAATTTCTCCTGTACCTCGGTGACACCCCAGGTCTCATAGCCCCCTCTAAAACCGGGCTTATACATAAATATGTTTTCCGAAACCAATTGTGCAAAATCCTTATCCGGCGTTACCATAAAGGTTTGATAACCTTGTTTTTCCGCTTTTTTAGCCAGGGTTCCAATAACGTCATCGGCCTCATAGCCTTCCTTCACCATGATAGGAATATGCATGGCTTTTAAAATTCTGTATATATAAGGGACCGCAAATCTGATAGCCTCGGGGGTTTCATCGCGATTGGCTTTGTAAGCTTCGAACATTTCCACACGATCCACACTACCACCTTTGTCAAAACATACGGCCAGATGATCCGGGCGTTCCCTTTTAATAACATCCAGCAATGAATTCATAAATCCCATTATGGCCGAAGTGTCCTCCCCTTTGGAATTGATTCTCGGGTTTTTTATAAAAGCATAATAACCACGGAATATTAAAGCATAAGCATCGACCAGGAAAAGGCGTTTTTTATCTGACATATAAATTATTATTGAAGTTTATAAAACTACAAAACTTATTAATGAAGCCCAATTTTAATTAGCCGATTTAATCGGCGTAATTAAAAATGTTGACTGAATTAATCCTGCCGGAAGGCGGGAGCCCTTTTTCCTCTTCCAAATGGCATTAATTGAATATCAATTTGTAATTTTCCGCCGTTAATAATTTACGGATGAAAACTTTTTCAATCGCCATTCACGGTGGTGCCGGGACTTTAGTAAAAGGACTGATGACTCCCGAATTGGAAGCACAATATAAAGCGGCATTAAAGCATGCCTTAGAAATCGGGTATGAGGTGTTAGCGGCCGGGGGTATCGCTATTGATGCCGTCGAACAGTCCGTTAAGGCCCTTGAAGATTCCCCCTTGTTCAATGCCGGAAAAGGAAGTGTATTTACGGCAAATGGCTTGCACGAAATGGATGCGGCTATTATGGATGGAACCAATTTGAAGGCGGGAGCAGTTTCATTGGTTACCGGTATTAAAAATCCGGTATCCCTGGCCCGCGATGTCATGGAAAAAAGTTATCATGTGTTTATGGCCGGGGAAGGGGCCATGGAATTTGCAAAAAGCCTTGGATACGCATTAGAGGATCCCGATTATTTTTACGATGAGGTACGATACAGACAATGGCAGGGAATAAAAGACAGTGACTCCTTTCAGTTGGACCACAGTGTAAAACGAGAAGGTAAGTTTGGAACAGTAGGAGCTGTAGCCTGTGACCGCAACGGGAATATTGCAGCAGCTACCTCTACAGGAGGAATGACCAATAAAAAATTTGGCCGTGTAGGCGATTCTTCGATGATCGGCGCCGGTAATTACGCTAATAACAAGACCTGTGCAGTTTCTTGTACCGGCAGTGGAGAATTCTTTATTCGAGGCGTAGTGGCATATGATGTGTGCTGTTTGATGGAACACAAGGGGATGTCGCTTAAAGCGGCTGCTGATGAAGTGATCCATAAACGGATACTCGAAATTGACGGTGACGGCGGCCTGATCGCCGTGGATGCCCGGGGAAATATTGCAATGCCCTTCAATACCGAAGGTATGTACAGGGCTTTCAAAACTTCAAATGAAGAGGAAGAGATCTCAATTTATAAGCCATGACAGTACGATCTCTCGAAAATACTCCTGTTGATGATATTATTGCATGCTTTCTTATAGCATTTAAAGGGTATTTCGTAAAAATGCCTACAGATCATGACTATTATAAGCAGAGATGGAAGGGCTCGGGTGTAAAATGGGAATGGTCTTACGGTATGTTCGATAAGGAAAGGTTAGTCGGGTTAATCAATACTGCTCTTGACGAAAGGCAGGGAGAATTAATAGCCTATAATGCCGGGACAGGGGTATTGCCTGAGTACAGGGGTCGGCGTATAGTAAAATCCATTTACGAATATGCCATTCCACAATTGAAGAATCACGGCGTTTCTAAATGTGTCCTCGAAGTGATCAAAGAAAACCATATTGCCATAAAATCTTATGAAAGCATCGGTTTCAGGATATGTAAGCATTATAAATGCTATGGTGGAGAAATCTCTGTTAAACCTGATGCAAAGGTACTGTTGAAAGAGGTTTTCCATGACGATATGGATTGGGAAGGCATGAAAAACCAGGGCCTCTATTCCTGGGATCATCACAGCAACAGCTTAAAGAATGGCAACTACAAGTATTTTCAAATTTTAAACGGGAACCGGTTCGAATCTTATTTTGTAATAAACCAGGATTACAATTATGTGGCACAGTTGGAGTCCTTCGGAAATGACCCAAAGCAATGGGACAGACTTTTTCAGGCCATTAACACCCTATCGGGTACAATAAAGATCAATAACATTGATGCACGCCTAACCCACAAGATAAGGGCCATACAAATGGCGGGTTTAACGAATACCGTCGATCAGTACGAGATGGAATTAATTCTTGCGAACCAGGATTAAATAAATGGAGATTCGATGGGTAATACCGTAACTTCCCTGGTGTTAATATTAAAATGATCTCCATTAGAAAGCACATGAACGATAAGATTGGTCATGGTCATGGGAGTTCCTTTTTTAAGGATCTTCTCATTATTATGGGATAAATTCTTACCGTCGAATATAATGGTCATTCCTGAGCCAATAACAGTACAATCCGTACCGTTCTTAATGATCATTCCCGTATCTTCGGCAAGTCCGATACCAACTAATTCGGGGAATTTTGCAACAGCTTCACTTTGCCTTCCAAATCGACCCCGCCTTATAAAATGAGTGTCAAAGATCAATCCGGGAATAAAGCCCAATCCATTATACATTTTTACGGCTCCTTTAACAAAGGCCTCTGTACTGCTTCCTCCGGCGATCATTTCTTCGGCCATGGCCATGGCCCCCGCACTTGTACCGGCAATGACAAAGCCTGTTTCGCGATGATACCGATCCATCATTATTTCATGAATAAGGGTGCCTCCGATTAAATCGGTTATTTTAGATTGATTTCCACCGGTAAACATGATACAATTGGCGCCTTTGATCATAGCGATGGTTTCCGGTTTTTCAGAATCTTCCCTGCTTCTAATGTTGAGGACATGCACATCTTTGCAGCCTAATTTTGTAAAGGCATCAACATAATTTCTCCCCACTTTGTTTGGGATGCTTGAAGCCGTTGGAATAACAACTATTTTTGAATCGGTCCCACCTGCTTCTTTAACAACATGAAACAAGATCCCGTCTTCGATAAATTCCAGCGTGTACAATTCGTTGTCTTCAATTCCTTTATCTTCATTTCCTCCAATGGGAATTAATGTCCCTGCAATCCGTAGCATATAACCTGATTAATATTATTATTCGGCAAAAATAAACTAATTTTTTTATAGAAAAATGTATATATTTATAATCTTTCCTTAACTAAAACCGGATCATTATGAAGATAAGAGAGATTAATGCGATGAGAGGACCAAATTATTGGTCTGTAAGACGACATAAACTGATCGTTATGGTACTCGACCTGGAAGAAATGGAAGAGCTGCCTTCTAATAAGATCGATGGATTTAAAGACCGGTTGGAAGCCATGTTCCCTACGATGTACGAGCATCGCTGTTCTGTTGGTGAAGCCGGTGGCTTTTTTCAACGCGTTGAAGAAGGGACCTGGATGGGGCATATTATTGAACATATAGCGCTTGAAATTCAAACCCTCGCGGGAATGGATGTAGGGTTTGGAAGAACCAGGGGCTACGGAGAACACGGCGTTTATAATGTAGTGTTTGCCTATATGGAAGAAAAAGTTGGGCGATTTGCCGCCAAAACTGCAGTAAGCATTTGCGAGGCCTTGATAAAAGGTGAAGACTATGACCTGGCCGATGATATTCAGGAGATGCGTGAAATACGCGAAGATGAACGCTTAGGCCCCAGCACAGGTTCCATCGTCGAAGAAGCAGCAAGCAGGGGGATACCATGGATCAGGTTGAACAAATATTCCTTGTGTCAATTGGGATATGGGGCCAATCAAAAACGTATTCAGGCCACTGTAACCAGTGAAACCAGTAGTATAGGTGTAGAACTCGCCTGCGATAAGGAGGACACAAAATTCCTGTTGGAACAAGCCGAGGTAGAAGTACCGCGGGGAGATATTATCCGCAGGGAAAGTAGTCTTGAAGAAGCCTGTCGTTATGTGGGTTATCCGTTGGTAATTAAACCCGTTGACGGAAATCACGGCCGTGGTATTACCGTTGATATCCAAAACTATGAGGATGCATTGGAAGCCTTTAAAAACGCAAAAGAAAGCTCACGCAGCGGTGCTATTATTGTTGAAAAATTTGTTACTGGTGAAGATTATAGACTGTTGGTTATAAATAATGTGTTGGTCGCAGCAGCTTTACGTACGCCCGCTCATGTTGTTGGCGATGGTAAATCCACCATTCAGGAATTAATAGATGAAGTAAATAAAGATCCGCGACGTGGCTATGGCCATGAAAAAGTGTTAACACAAATTACAGTTAACGAATTGACCGAAGGCATAATAAAAGCCGCGGGATGTACTTTGGAATCTGTCATCCCTGAAGGAGAAATGTTTGTTTTAAAAGATACGGCCAATTTAAGTACCGGTGGAACGGCCGAGGATATTCTGGACATCGTTCATCCTGCCAACGTAGCAATGGCAGAACGTATATCCAAGATCATAGACCTGGATATTTGCGGTATCGATGTGATGACTACCGATATTACCAAACCCTTATCAGAGACAGGGGGAGCTGTACTCGAAGTCAATGCAGGACCTGGATTTAGAATGCACCTGGCACCAACAAAAGGATTACCTCGCAACGTAGCCGCACCTGTAATAGATAAATTATTCCCTATAAAAGGGGATACGGGACGTATTCCGATCATCGCCATATCAGGTACCAATGGCAAAACGACGACAACCCGGCTCCTTGCTCATATTGCCAAAATGAATGGTCATCGTGTGGGATATACCACCAGTGACGGCGTATATATTCAAAACAGATTGTTGATGACCGGGGATTGTACCGGGCCGGTAAGTGCCGAATTCGTGTTAAAGGATCCCACCGTTAATTTTGCTGTTTTAGAATGCGCTCGCGGAGGACTGCTCAGGGCCGGACTTGGCTTTAAAAAGTGCGATATTGGGATCGTTACCAATGTTTCCGCCGATCACCTGGGCTTAAAAGGTATTCATACTATAGAGCAACTTGCAAAGGTAAAAGGCGTCATTCCCGAAACCGTATTGCCTGATGGCTATGCTATTTTAAATGCAGACGACGATCTGGTTTACGATATGCGCCGTACAGTAGATTGTAATGTGGCTTTATTCTCTATGGATGAAAACAACCCAAGGATTAAGGCCCTACAGCGTATAGGGGGGATCACTGCAGTTTACGAAAACGGTTATGTTACCATTTGCAGGGGGACATGGAAAATGCGAATTATGAAAGCCGAGAACATTCCGTTGACCTATGGCGGAAAAGCCAAATTTATGATCCAAAATGTATTGCCTGCCATTCTTGCGGCAAACATACAAGGTATAAGCATTGAAGATATGAAAGCTGCCTTGGAAACCTTTATTCCTTCGGCTTCACAAACTCCCGGGCGCTTAAACATGTTTGAGTTCGAAAACTTTACGATTCTATTGGATTACGCGCATAACCCTGCCGGATTGAGGGCGCTTCAAAAGTTTACGGAGGAATTAGACGCTACTATCAAGATTGGCATAATAGCCGGTATTGGCGACAGGCGGAAAGAAGATAATAATGAAATGGGAAGCATAGCCGCCGAAATGTTCGACGAAATTATCATCCGTCAGGATAAGAGATTACGCGGAAAGACCGAAGAAGAGCTTATCAAAATGCTTCATGACGGTATAAAAATGAAAGATCCTAATAAGAAGACCACTATAATTCCGTCAGAAAAGGAAGCGATTACTTATGCAGTTAAGAATGCAGTTAAAGGTTCACTCATTGTTTTGTGCAGCGACGTCATTCCCGATGCCTTAGATCTTGTAAAACAATTTAAGGACCAGGAGTCTAAAGGTGAATTGGAATTTTCTAATTAAGGAATTGCAAGATATTTATTATAAAAAAAGCGCCAATTTATAAATATTGGCGCTTTTTCATTTTTATATAGGACGATTAACTTGTTACAGTTGCTTTGCGTTTAAGTTGAAGCGTTTTGATATAAGCTTTAATACTGATTATATCGTTACTCTTTTTGTGATTAAGGTCTAAATGTTGCGTTTTAGGATCTATGCTAATAGGCTCAACCTTATTAATAGCTACTTCGGTTTTCACAGTTGTTTTTACATTATCAGTATCCTTAACATCAGTAGACTGTGCCATTGTGATGAATGGAACAACTGAAATTACGATTATTAATAAAAACTTCTTCATGACTAAATTATTAGTAGGTTTCTGATACAAATTTGGCATAAAGAAGTCGGGAACGCTGAAATATTTGATAAAATGCAAAGAAAAGTGGATTATGCAACTAATTAGACACAAATCATCGACGAAATACACAATTGCTTAAATTATATTCAAGGATTTCATCGGACGAAAATATTAAAACTATCGATTAATGGTTTAGGCTCGTTATTAATAATGTGCTTATTTATATATCTTAAGCTATCGTTAAATATAATTGTCAATTTACCCTAAGAGATGAAATTGATTTATATTTGATAAAAATATTTTTTATGCTTCGCTGGGCTATATTTATAGGAATTTTCTTGTTAATCGATATTTATGCCTTTCAGGCCGTTAAGTCTGCCTTCAGGAATAAGGGAATTAACCTATTTTATATCATCACCTCCATTATTGTGATGGTAAATTTCATATATCAAATTAAAACTGCCGACAGAGGGATAAATCCCAAAATTAATCTGGCTATAGGACTGTTTCTTACCCTATACATTCCAAAAATTGCAATATTGCTAATTATGTTTGGAGAAGATATTATAAGGGTGCCACAGGCCTTTTACAAGTATTTTACGGAAGGAAACGCTGCCGAAGGGGGTTATTTACCATCAAGGCGCAAATTTTTAAGCCAGGTGGCCTTAGGAATCGCTGCCATTCCTTTTGCTTCATTCCTATATGGAATGATCATAGGCAAGTACAACTTTAAGGTATTGAAGTATACGCTGCATTACGAAGATCTGCCCGATGCTTTTAATGGGTATCAAATTACCCAGATAAGTGATATACATAGTGGAAGCTTTGATAATAGGGAAAAAATCGAGTATGCCGTCGATTTGGTCAACGCACAACAATCGGATGTCATTTTATTTACGGGAGACCTTGTAAATAACCTGGCCAGCGAAATGCTTCCCTGGAAGGACACCTTTAGACGGTTAAAAGCCAAAGACGGGATCTTTTCTATTTTAGGCAATCATGATTATGGGGATTATGTGAGATGGGATTCCGAAGAAGATAAAAAGCAAAATCTTAGCGATCTGTCCGAAATTCAGCGTGATATTGGATTTGACTTGTTGAGAAATGAAAGCCGGTTCCTTGAGAGGGACGGCCAAAGACTTGCGATAATAGGCGTAGAGAACTGGGGAAAAGGATTTAAGCAAAAAGGCGATTTGTCTAAGGCATCAAGCCATATTAACAGGGAAGACTTTAAAATTTTATTGAGCCATGATCCCTCACACTGGGAGCACCAGGTTATAGATGATGATTATCATTACCATTTAACCTTAAGCGGTCATACCCATGGTATGCAGTTCGGTATTGAAATTCCGGGCTTGATAAAATGGAGCCCGGTAAAATGGCGTTATAAATATTGGGCAGGGGTCTATAAAGAAAAAGGGCAGTATATAAACGTTAACAGAGGTTTTGGGTTTTTAGCCTTTCCCGGACGTGTGGGGATATGGCCCGAGATTACGGTTATTGAACTTAAAAAAGGCTCCGAAAAAGTGTAGTGAAATGACACACCCATTATTTACATGAAAATGTTATATTTTACAGAATTTCCTTATTTTTATAATGAACTGTGAGGAACCTTCCGAGCCGTATGTTGCTTAATACAAATAAAAAATTGTAGGTTTGTAATAGCGCATTTGACTTAAAACTTTAAATTATGTCAAAATTTGGGGAGTTAATAGATGTAAACATTCCTGTTTTGTTGGATTTTTTTACAGAATGGAATGAACAATCTACTGCCATGCATGCCGTACTTAAGGATGTTGCCGCTGCACTTGGCGATAAGGCCAAGGTCATTAAGATTGATGTCGATAAGAACAAGGATCTTGCCGAGGCCCTTAGAATTAAAGGCCTTCCAACGTTAATTATCTATAAAAATGGCGAAATGAAATGGCGTCAGAGCGGAGAGCAGGATGCCAATACCCTTATCGGACTTATTCAGGAATACGTTTAAACTTAAATCCTTTTCGGCTAAAATACTCCAATACCTCGGGAAGGGCGTATTGCAGGTTATTTGAGGCCTTTATACTATCGTGAAATACTATAATATTTCCCGGATTCGTATGTTTAGTCACGTTTTCAACACATTTTTCCTTGGACAAGGACTGTTCCCAATCCCTTGATAATACAGTCCACATAACAATTTTATAGCCCAATTTAATGATCTGTTTGGCCTGTTTCGGTTTTATTTGTCCGTACGGAGGGCGGAAGAGCTTAACAGTTCCCGATTGACCAGAGGGATTCATACCTGTAAATGGTATTTTACTATTTGCTATCTCGTGTGTAATTACCTCGTCTGTTTTATCTATATTTTCAAGATACTCACTGGTATTAGTTTTCCAACCTTTTAAATGATTGTAGGTATGGTTTCCAACAGAATGCCCCTCAGATAGAATTCTTTGAAATATAGCCGGATGTGCTTTTATATTCTTTCCAATACAAAAAAAAGTGACCCTGGCATCATATTGCCTTAAAACATCCAGGGTCCAATCTGTTATTGTTGGCGTAGGCCCGTCATCAAAGGTGAGATATATTATCTTTTCTTTAGATGGGAGGTCCCAGATTAAGCCTGGGAATACATTTTTAACAAGGTTCGGGGTTTTAACAGGCTTAAAATTCATAACCCGTTATTCTAATTCAATAGAGTCGTCATTAACCGGTAGATCCTTTTCAATCCTATCATCATCATCTAACGGTTCATCCCCAATAAAATGACTGAATAGCCTTAAGTGATCGTTCAGGACTTGTATTTCATTTTTAATAAAACCCTCTTCATCATAGATAACAACTACATCCACTAATCCTCGGTAGCGGCTTATATCGGTATAAATTTCTTCAAAAAATTGCTCTTGATTTTCGATGGTCATTCCACTATAATAGGTTAATGATTCCTGGTATTTTATGGAAACATCCTTAAACAATTGTCTTGCTTTTTCCTGAGCATTTACTTCGTAATAAGCACCAATATAGGGCTCTAATAAAGTGTAATATCCGAAGATATCTACAGGCATCTTTTCCATAGCCAGATCGGCAATTTCTTCGGCTTTGTCCAATTTTTCTTCATTGATCAAGGTTTCGATCAATCGCGCCAGGTTCCCCCGGTAGGAAATACCATTTTTGCGTGTTTCGACATCATGATAAATGTCAGTGCCACTATTTCCCCAATCCCAGGATTTTACCATATCGTACATAATGTCGCTGTCAATACGGCCCATATCGAATGGATTTGCTTTATCCACCGGAGTTTTAATGGGTACTAACTTATAACACAGCCCATCCAATTGAAGGTAATCTTTCATCCAAATATAATCGGCATCTCCAAAAGCGCCGCCCGTAAAATAAATGGGGCGTTCCCAATTATTATTACCTACAATGTCTAACATGAGCAGGCGGTTCTTGTAAAGTGCACTTCCTTTTATCTTAATATCTATATAAGGTACAATATCGGCACTGTCTTTAACCCTTACGATGCCGTTTTTAAGTACCATATCTTTATTGACTGGAATCCTTATGTTTTCCGTAGGCAGGTAATTCGCATTCAGGTCCTGGTTCCTGTATGGGCTTATATCCACACCCTGTTGCTGCAGGATGTATTTGTACTTCGTTCTTGGGTTTTCGCTGGTAATAAAATTTAGAAACTCCTTAATATTTAGGGTGTCTTTGGTGATTTCTTCTTTAATAATATAGTCACGGGTACCATATTGGTATTTTTCATGGGTGAGCTGTGAAGGCACCGGATCGCTTTCATAGGCCTTTCGCTTCATTTGATCGATGTACCAATCCGTTTGGAATAAACTCGTGTTTACAACCCTCACATCCGTTCGAATTCCCTCAATTTCCTGGGCATACCATAGCGGAAACGAATCGTTATCACCAATAGTGAACAGAATGGCATTAGGGGCACAGGACTCCAAATATTTTATAGCCATAGAATGAGCAGTCCTCTTGCCCGACCGGTCATGATCGTCCCAGTTATTTACAGATAGTAATAAGGGCACCGATATCAGGCATATTACCGTAATCGCAGGTGCAAGTATTTTATGGGTATAGACCTTATTTAAGGCATTATAAATGGCATAAACCCCAAAACCGATCCACATGGCAAACACATAAAAAGATCCCACTACCGAATAGTCTCTTTCCCGTGGCTCAAACGGACGCACATTGGTGTACACCTGGATGGCAAGTCCTGTAAACAGGAAGAAGACCAGCATGACCCAAAATAATTTTTTGTCCCGGTTAAATAAAAATATCAGGCCTATAATACCCAAAATAAGAGGTAAGAAATAATATGTATTTCTTCCTTTGTTATTTAAAACGTCGCTGGGAAGATTATCCTGGGACTTCCCTAAAAAGAACTCATCGATAGGTTTAATACCACTTATCCAGTTGCCATGCATATTATATTTGCCCTGAATATCGTCCTGTCGCCCTGTAAAATTCCACATAAAATAGCGCCAATACATATAGCCCAGCTGGAATTCAAGCATATAAGCAATATTTTGTGCGAGCGAAGGTTTTTTAACATCGAGATAGCGACCAAACTCCCTTAAGAATTTATGATAATCTTCATAATCCACGAGTCCATCGCTGGCCCGGCTTCTAAATTCGGAAACCACAGTACGTAACTCATTTTGCATTCGATATTCCGACTTAATGTCAAAATCTAAATACCCTGAATACATCATGTAATTTTCTGCATGTTCTGTACTCCACATTCTTGGTAGTATAGAAGCATGATCGGAATTATAATTCTGTTTGGCATTTTTATAATCGTTTACAATGACGTATTTACCTTTTTCATAATCCTTTTCATACTTAGGTTTATCATCGGAATACGGATTATTTTCATCTTCACCCGAATATTGATCGGTAAATTGAGGCCCGTAAAACAGATAGGTTTTGGGGTATTGCTCCAAATTATAATAAGCCAGTAATTCCCTGGCACTCGAAGGGATTGTTTTCATTAATAATAACATTGGCATTGGCGCGAATGGGGAGCAACATCCAGGACGAAAACCCTATAAATATAAAAAGCACGCAGAGCACTAAAGTGTTGGCATGCTTGTATTGCTTCTTTCGGGTGTATTGAATGCCATAATAGAATAAGCCTATGGCCACAATACCGGCAATTATAGTTCCGGAGTTAAAAGGGCAATCCAAAACTATTTACAAAAAATACTTCCGAAGCACTAAAAAACTTAAGCGTTGTTGGAAGCAACAGCTTAAAAATAACAAGTAATATAGCAACAACCGACACATTGGCGATAATAAAACTCTTAACAGAGATCTCTTTATAGTTCTTAAAATAATAGACCAACCCAATGGCTGGAATTGTTAGTAACCCCATAAAATGAACTCCAAACGAGAGCCCGGTAATAAAAGCAATTAGGATAAGCCATTTATTTCCTCTGGGCTTGTTCATGTCCTGCTCCCAGCGTAATCCTAAATAGAATAATATGGACATGATTAGAGTCGCCATGGCATAGACCTCGGTTTCTACAGCATTAAACCAAAAGGAATCCGTAAATGAAAACGCCAAACTTCCTACAAGAGCAGATCCCAATATAGCCTGGCCTTGTGCTTTAGATATTTTGGTTTTTGTGGCTACCAATTTGGTCATTAATATTGTTATGGACCAAAACATGAATATAATTGTAAACGCACTTGTAACCGCACTCATCATATTGAGCATAAGTCCTATTTGAGAGGGATCGGTAGCAAATATTGAGAAAAAGGCACCAAGCATTTGAAACAGTGGGGCTCCTGGCGGATGACCTACCTGTAATTTGGACGAGGTTAAAATATATTCGCCCGCATCCCAGAAACTCACTGTAGGCTCTACGGTTAAACTATATGTAATTAATGCGATTAAAAAAACGAACCATCCTAAAATTGTATTCCACTTATTAAAGTTGAAGCCTGTCATAATCAATATTTGTTTCCGATGGCGAATTTAAGAATAAAAAAATTACACAAGAATGTTTTTAAGTAAACGTTAAGGGTTTGGCATTATTTTCTTTTGAAATTGTTTGTGCAAACAAAACTTTGTTCTAAATTTGCAGCCTCAATTAAGGTGATGGCCTATGGTGTAACTGGCAACACGTCTGGTTTTGGTCCAGAAGAGTCTAGGTTCGAGCCCTAGTAGGCCAACAAAATTTAAAAATACTAATTTAAAATAGGTTAGATTTTTATAGTGTCCTTGCAGATTTAGGGTGAGAAGTTTATCACGCCGGCGGCGTGAAGCCCTAGTAGGCCAACAAAAGCTAAATTCTGATCCTTAAGGTATTGGAAATCTTTAGCAATCGAATTGATGTTTCATCCTTTTTAAAAATCGAGATAAATATTGTATATTTGCAACGCTGAAAAGGAAAAAAAAGTGAGGGGACATAAAGTCCCCTCTTTTTATACTAAAAAATGTTTAAAAAGACCGTAGAAGAATTACTTGATAAAGCGCTTGAAGAAAGATCGGATCTGTTCCTGATAGACTTTGATGTTTTACAAGACAATGCCATTAGAATAGTTATTGATGGTGATAACGGCGTGCTTGTTGAGGACTGTATAGTTATAAGTCGAGCCATTGAGCATAATTTGGATAGAGAATCACAGGATTTTTCCCTGGAGGTGACCTCGGCTGGAGCAACATCGCCTTTACATCATAACCGGCAGTATAAAAAGAATATAGGCAGGACCATAGGTGTTAAAGCCATAAATGATCAAAAGTTTGAAGCCAAACTGACTTTGGCCGATGACGAAGGGGTGACTTTGGAATGGAAAACCAGGGAGCCAAAACCCGTAGGTAAGGGAAAAATTACCGTACAAAATAAAGTGAAGCTAGATTATAGTGACATTATAGAAGCAAAAGTGAAAATAAAATTTTAATCCAGAAAGTTATGGAAAATATTGCGTTAATAGAATCATTTTCAGAATTTAAAGACGATAAGCTTATAGATCGTGTTACCTTAATGTCGATATTGGAAGATGTATTTAGAAATGCGTTAAAAAAGAAATTCGGAGATGATGATAATTTCGACATTATTATAAATCCGGATAAAGGCGATTTAGAAATTTGGAGAAATAGAATTGTGGTGGCCGATGGTGAGGTAGAAGAACCCAATCAGGAGATATCCTTAAGCGAAGCTCAAAAAATAGAACCCGATTTTGAAGTGGGCGAGGACGTATCAGAAGAGGTAAAGCTTATTAATCTGGGCCGTAGAGCTATATTGGCCTTACGTCAAAATTTAATTTCGAAGATCCATGAGCATGACAACACGAATATTTATAAGCAATTTAAGGACCTTATCGGAGAGATTTATACGGCAGAAGTACACCATATTCGTCATAGAGCCATTATTTTATTGGATGATGACGGTAACGAAATAATTTTACCAAAGGAGAAGCAGGTCCCATCCGATTTCTTTAGGAAAGGAGAAAATGTAAGAGGGATCATAGAAAGTGTGGAGCTCAAAGGAAGTAAACCAACAATAATTATGTCCAGAACTGCTCCGGCATTTTTAGAAAAGTTATTCGAGCAGGAAATCCCTGAAGTTTTTGACGGATTAATAACCGTAAAAAATGTGGTTAGAATTCCAGGTGAAAAGGCCAAAGTTGCCGTAGATTCTTATGATGACAGAATCGATCCTGTTGGGGCATGCGTTGGTATGAAAGGTTCCAGGATCCATGGGATCGTTCGCGAACTTGGTAATGAGAATATCGATGTTATTAACTACACCAATAATATACAATTGTATATTACAAGGGCCTTAAGCCCGGCGCGTGTATCTTCGGTTAAACTTGATGAAGAAGCAAAACGTGCCGAAGTCATTTTAAAACCCGAGGAGGTAAGTAAAGCTATTGGCCGTGGAGGCCTTAATATTCGTTTGGCCGGACAATTGACCGGGTATGAAATTGATGTATTTAGAGAAGGTGTTGAAGAAGATGTTGAGTTATCGGAATTTTCAGATGAAATAGAAGGCTGGATCATTGAAGAATTTGGAAAAGCCGGGTTGGATACCGCAAAAAGCGTTTTAGAACAAGAGGTTGAAGACTTGGTTAAACGTACCGATCTGGAAGAAGAAACTATTAAAGAGGTAGTAAGAATTCTTAAGGAAGAATTTGAAGAATAACACATATTTGGATATATTAAGGGCAATTTATGGCTGAAACAATAAGGTTAAATAAAGTATTACGTGAGTTGAATATCTCGATCGACCGTGCGGTAGATTTTCTGGAATCTAAAAGCATTGAAATAGAGAAACGGCCTACCACGAAGATTACTGCAGAGGTTTATGAGGTTCTTTCTGATGAATTCCAGACCGATGCCAGTAAACGGATGGCTTCTAAAGAAGTAAGCGAAGCAAAGCTTAAAGAAAAGGAAGCCCTGCGTTTGGAGCGTGAGCGTGAGATCGAAGAAAAAATTCAGAAAGCCGAGGCAAAAAGTGACATTGTTAAAGCCAAGAAAACTTTGGATGGACCAAAGCAAGTTGGGAAGATCGATCTGGAAAAACCCAAAAAAGAACCCGCAAAGCCTAAGGCAGACCAAAAGACACCGGTAAAGGACGCCGTAGTAGAAATAGCCACGGAGCAAAAAACTGCCAAAGCAGTTTATAAAAAAGCAGAATCTGCAAAAACTGCTGAAAAAGTAACAGAAGAAGCTCCAAAAGATGAGAAAGTTACAACTCAATATAAAAAACTATCAGGACCAAAATCTACAGGCGAAAAAATTGATCTGGCTCAATTTAATAAACCGAAGAAAAAGAAAGAAGAAAAAAAGAAAGCGGAATCTGGTGATAAGCCGAGTACTGCCGATGCCAAAAAGAAACGTCGTCGTATAAGTAAAGTAGGATCGCCTTCTCAAAATAATGGCCAGGGTTTTAAAGATGGCAGGGGAGGCAATAAATTTAAAGGCCGGGGTCAAAGACGCCCGCAAACCGTTAAAGAGGAACCCAGTGCCGAAGAAGTACAGAAGCAGGTTCGTGAGACCCTTGAAAAGCTTCAGGGAAAATCCAGTAAAGGAAAAGGCGCCAAATATCGCAGGGAAAAAAGAGAACAACATCGTGAACAGACCGAGATCGATCAGGAAATTGCAGCAGCAGAAAGTAAGATATTAAAAGTAACGGAGTTTGTTACCGCCAGCGAAGTGGCTACCATGATGGATGTTCCGGTAACACAGATCATATCTGCATGTATGTCCTTGGGTATGATGGTTACCATGAACCAGAGATTAGATGCTGAAACACTTTCGATCGTTGCCGAAGAGTTTGGTTTCGAAGTAGAATTTGTGAAGGCAGATATCGAAGAATCCATTGAAGAGGTCGAGGACAAACCCGAAGACCTGAAACCACGTGCACCGATCGTAACGGTTATGGGACATGTGGACCACGGGAAGACCTCACTTCTGGATTATATACGGAAGGAAAATGTTATTGCGGGAGAATCGGGAGGCATTACTCAACATATCGGGGCCTATGGAGTAACCCTGGACGACGGTCAGCAAATCGCATTCCTCGATACACCCGGACACGAAGCGTTTACCGCCATGCGTGCCCGTGGGGCACAAGTTACCGATTTGGCCATTATTGTTATAGCGGCAGATGATGATATTATGCCCCAAACCAAGGAGGCCATTTCACACGCCCAGGCTGCCGGGGTACCCATTGTTTTTGCTATTAATAAAATAGACAGGCCTACTGCCAATCCCGAAAAGATAAAAGAAGGCCTTGCTAATATGAACCTCCTTGTTGAAGACTGGGGTGGAAAAATCCAGTCCCATGATGTTTCGGCTAAAACAGGTGACGGGATAAAAGAGTTACTCGAAAAGGTACTGCTGGAAGCCGAATTATTAGAGCTCACAGCAAATCCACAGAAACCTGCAAATGGAACGGTTGTCGAAGCCTTTCTCGATAAAGGCCGTGGTTATGTATCCACAATTTTGGTACAGGCGGGAACCCTAAAAATTGGGGATTATGTATTGGCCGGAAAAAATAGTGGTAAGGTTAAGGCCATGCATGATGAACGCGGAAATGATGTTGCCGAAGCAGGCCCATCAAGGCCCATTTCAATTCTTGGCCTGGACGGAGCGCCTCAGGCCGGAGATAAATTTAATGTCTTTACCGACGAACGTGAAGCCAAGCAAATTGCAGCTAAACGAACACAGTTACAACGCGAGCAATCCGTAAGGACCCAGCGTCATATAACCCTCGATGAGATAGGCCGTCGTATTGCCCTTGGAGAATTTAAAGAGCTAAATATTATCCTCAAGGGAGATGTAGACGGCTCTGTAGAGGCCTTAACGGATTCCTTCCAGAAATTATCGACCGAAGAAATACAAGTCAATATCATACATAAAGGTGTAGGCGCTATTACCGAAAGCGATGTCTTACTCGCTTCGGCCTCCGATGCGGTGATCATAGGATTTAATGTACGCCCCATGGGTAATGCCCGTCAGATTGCCGATAAGGAAGAAATTGATATCCGGATGTACTCCATTATCTATGATGCGATCAACGATCTTAAGGACGCGATGGAAGGTATGTTATCTCCAGAGTTTAAGGAAGAAATTTCCGGAGATGCCGAAATCAGGGAAACTTTTAAGATCTCCAAAGTGGGGACCATCGCCGGTTGTATGGTTACTAATGGTAAGATATTCAGGAACTCAGGCATTCGCCTGATTCGCGAAGGTGTAGTGGTCTACACAGGAGAACTTACCTCACTAAAACGTTTTAAGGACGATGCAAAAGAAGTCGCCAAAGGCTACGATTGCGGAATTCAAATTAAAAATTATAACGATATTATGGAAGGCGATGTCATTGAGGCCTTCCAGGAAGTTGCCGTTAAGAAAAAACTCAAATAATTGAATAATGAACTTCTTGAACCCAGTTCATTATCGCGAAAATTATAAATCCGGCATTTTACAATTATTTTAAAAAATATAATGCCATGTCTCCCATAGTTTTGTTGAACAGCAGAAAATGAATGAGGCCTCATAGATCTTTGTACACAGGATTAAGTTGTGTGTTTAATTACACCCTAATTGTATTAAAGCGCATCTTGACCATATTTACGATCTACAATGGTGTAAAACTACAGCCCGAAATATGATCTTATTAATAACAGTTTGCTTAATTTTGGTTAAATTCGAATATACTAATCTTGAGAAGCCCAATAACCAGAACTTTTAATCAACATTAATGTTGTTTTTTACTTATTATTTTTAAGACACCATGGATGATGTTGTAATAGGTATGTTGCTTATAAGCATTATGCTACTCATCGTTTTCGCAGCTATCCTGTTCTTTGGTAAGCATCAGCAAATCAAGGCCAATAGGTTTCTGGGCATTTTCTTATTTCTCGTAGGATTTGGAATGGCCAATTTTGTGTCTGTGAAGCTTCAAATGGTTCCCGTATATTTCCATTTCGGATATATAATAATCTTGATGGGCCCCATGGTGTTGTATTTCTATATTCGAGTATATTTTCGGAATGCCTATACCTTTAAGTTAAAGCACCTTTGGCATTTATCGCCTTTTATGATTCAGTTCATCCTGTGGCTGATCTTCGTGATGTCTTTACCTGCTGATAAGGGAGAAATATATTCCATTGAAGATCTAAGCAATGGTAATTTATACGTATTACAAGGGGACCTGTTCTTTATTGCGGTCATATTTTTTTACTTGTATATGAGCGTACGAGAAATTAAAAAATATAAAATTAAGGCGATCGAAGAGTATTCTTATAGCAACCGTCATATTACAAAGTGGCTCTATATATTCATATTTAGTATATTGATTATCCCTGTAATTATGACGGCTGTAGCAGATGCGGGTGTATTTTCAAATGCCTTTATGGTCATGGGGATAGCAGCCATTTTATTAACAACCAATGTGATCCTGATCTTTCTTTTTCGGCCCGAGATCTATCAGGGTATTGGGGTATTGGCGCCCATCCGCTTAAAGCCTTTAAGGGATAGTAGCCTGTCCTTTTCTCAAGACCAGAAAGCACAGTTGTTTGAGGAATTGACTTCCTTTATAGAGTCTGAGAAAACCTATCTGGATTCCGGGCTTACACTCAAGAAGTTATCGGATACTCTCAAAACGAATCAAAATTATTTGTCACGTGCCATTAACGGGATATCCGGGAAATCGTTTCTGGAGTTCATCAACACCTATAGGATCAAATACGCCAAGGAACTTTTAAGTTCTAAGTCGTTTTCAAAATATACTATCGAAGGGATCGCTAAAGCTTCGGGATTCCGGTCGAAATCGGCATTTTATAATTATTTTAAAAAATATAATGGGATGTCACCCGTGGCCTTTGTAGAGCGGCACAAAATGAGTGCGAATTCGTAGTTCCTGCTCCCCGGTTTGGACTGGCGTGTTTATTTACAGCCCTATTTGTATTAAAGTGAGTCTTGTCTATAAGTTCCATCTTCAATGGCCTAATTCCTCGGTCAATAATATGGCCTTAATGGTAACAGATTGCCATATTTTAGTTAATTTAGGACAGACTTCTTTTTAAAGGCCTCAAATCCCGGTTCACCTAACTCACTTAAATGTTGCTTTTTATGAATTTTTTCAGGCACTATGGATGAGGTTATTATAGGCATATTACTTTTTAGCATTATGCTGCTTATGGTGTTTGCTGCCATTCTGTTCTTTGGAAAATATCAATACATAAAGGCCAACAGGATCCTTGGCATCATGCTATTTTTCTTTGCATTTGGCGCGGCCAATATGGTATCCCAGATGCTTCATATCGTTCCGGGGTATTTCCGTTTTGGGTATTTGTTCGCCTTGACGGGTGCCGCTGCAGTCTATTTCTATATTCGCGTGTATTTTCACAATGCTTATGAATTTAAACCAAAAGACCTTTGGTATTTAATGCCTCTTATCATTCAATTGGTATTGTGGGTGGTCTTTATGATGTCTTTATCCGAAACTGAAAGGGAGGTATTTACCTTTGAAACGCCAAGAACTGAGCATTTTTATATATGGCAGGCAGATGTGTTCTTTATGGCCGTCATATTATTTTACCTGTATTTGAGCATAAGAGAAATTAAAAAGTATAAAACCAGGGCGGTCGAAGAATACTCTTATAGCAATGCACCTATTTTAAGGTGGCTATATATATTTCTATTTTGCATAATGGGAATCCCTTTAATTATGAATGTTGTATTGGATGTTGTGCTGATTAATAACCCACTATTGATCATTGCGATAACGGGTATTTTATGGGCAGGCACTGTGATCCTTATTTTCCTTTTTCGGCCCGAGATCTACGAGGGTATCGGGGTATTGGCCCCCATTCGCTTAAAACCTTTAAGAGATACCAGCTTGTCCTTTTCGGAAGAAGAGAAAACACGGTTGTTTGAGAAATTGATCTCCTTTATAAAATCTAATATGATCTATCTGGATTCAGGGCTTACACTAAAACAGCTTTCAGATGCACTGGGTACTAATCAAAATTATTTGTCACGGGCCATTAACGGTATTTCCGGGAAATCTTTTCTGGATTTCATCAACACCTATCAGATCAAGTACGCGGTGGAATTACTACGTTCCAAATCCTTTTCAAAATTTACCATCGAGGGGATTGCTAAAGAATCAGGATTCCGGTCCAAATCTGCTTTCTATAATTATTTTAAAAAATACAATGGGATGTCTCCCATGATCTTTATAGAGCAGCGAAAAGTGAGTACGAATCCATAGCACCAGGACCCATGGATTGCCGGGCAAGGCTATTAATAGGGGAAAGGATTTTTGGCTTTCCCCAAAAAAATTGTTTCGCAAATCTATTAATTTAAATACTCTAATTTGTACACTTATCACAATGGGGCTACACTTATTTCCATAAGCTTTCAGTTATTACATATACAATTGATTATTCATTTGTATTACGGTACTTTGATCTTTAAATATAATATTAATAAATAAGCCCCTATTATGAAAAATTCCAAATTACCACTACCATTACGTTTTTTAATTGTTTGTATTTCCCTTTTGTTTATTATTTCCTGTGAGGATGACGATAGTAACGACAACAACACGGAAATACCTAATATCGTTATTGGAGGTATTGCACCCTTATCGGGCGATGCCGCTATTTATGGTAGAATAGATAAACTCGTGTCCGATATGATCTTTGATGAGATCAATGCCAATGGCGGGATTAACGGCCGGGAGATAGAAGTTATTTGGCGTGATACCAAATGTGATCCCGCTCTTGCAGAAGTTGAGGTGCAATCGCTTATAAATGCGGGGATCAGTATTATTTTGGGTGATGGCTGCTCAGGATCGACCCTTGCCGCGGCCCCAATTACCGAGGCAAATAATGTCATTCTGTTTACCTCCATATCGACAAATGCCGGTATTAAAGATGCGGGTGATTTTGTTTTTAGAACGGCCGCCTCCGATGAAACGGTGGCAGAGGCTCTGGGTGCTTATGCGAATGAGAACTTTGCCAAAGTGGGTATTATTACCGAAGAGACCGACTATGCCGAAGGGCTTACCATTCGTTTTTTGGAAATATACACGGGATCATCAGTCGATTTGAGATTTCCCACTTCGCAAACCGATTTTGAATCGGAGGTAGAACAGATGGTTACAGATAATGTCGATGCCATTTTGATCATGCCACAGACCCCTGCCAAAACAAGGCTTATCGTAGAAGAATTGGTCGAAATAGTTTGGAATAAAGATGTTTTTGGTAATGAAAGCCTCTATATAGATGAGGAAATTGTCGCCGATTATAATTCAGAATTTGCATTGTGGAATTGCGTGAGCGCCAATTTTGTGCCGCCTTCCAGCTCCGCCTTAGACGATTTGGTAGACGATTTCCAACTCGAGTATGGTGAAGAACTAACCCTTTTAAACTATGCAGCCCCTACCGTAGATCGTGATCAAATATTGATTCAGGTACTTGAAGACATTGGCGATGAGACCAATACCGAAGCCATTCGCGATGCACTTTATAATATCAGCAATTATGAAGGCCTTTCCGGTACTTTTTCTTTTGACGAAGATGGAGAAGTCGATCTGGTCGCAACACTTTTGATCTTTGATGGAGAATCATTTGTCCCCGAACAGTAATACCGGGGTAGGGATATGCAGCAATACTAGTACTGCTTTTTTTCTATTTTAGGTGTAAAAATAAAGGCATTGGCAAATTTTTTCTTCACCTTTACCAAAGTGCGGTCCGCTTCCAGCCGGTTCTTAAAATTACCGATCCAGATCTTATAGTTTGGAGTTTCGTATTGCATACTTGTAGGCAAGTCCAAAAATGACCTTCTAAACTCCGATCTTGCCTTTTGTGCATCGGTACGATTACCATTATAGATCTGGATTTTATAGTTGGACTCTGTCCGGTTCATCTCCTTTTTTAATTCTAAAAGCTTATCGATCTGCCGGTCCTGATTTACTGTAACCTCTCCCTGCTGGGCAGCAAGCTTAACCGAGCTTAATGCCATAATTAAGACGAAAAAAAATAGAATTTTTGTAAGGCTTTTTAACATAATAAATTAAATTAAGTACAAATGTAAAATATATAAACTGAATTGGGTATAGATTTATTATTTAGAATGTTTATAAATTATTAATTAACACTATTCTAACATTTCGAAAATCGACTTTATATCTTACTTTTGTGCGAGATTTTTATAACCAATTATTTTTCTTTTTGCATGAAAGAATCATACCAAGATTTAGAAGTTAATTATACCAAGCCTATGAAAAAGGTGAAACCTTTTAAATTAACTTCTAAATTTTTCCCTTTAGGTTTATTTTTTTTACTGACCTTTTCAACATCAATATTTGCTCAGGATGGAGACCCTGTAACGGGGAAAGCCTTGTTCAATACGAATTGTGCTGCATGTCATACTCTCGATAAGAAATTAACGGGGCCGCCACTTAGAGGCATTGAAGCAAAATTAAGTGATGAACAGGGATTGGACAGAGATTGGATTGCAGCCTGGATAAGAAACAGCCCGGCTGTATTGAACTCCGGAGATGCTTATGCCATTAAGATCTATGCAGAATATAATAATACGGCAATGACGCCAATGCCTCAACTTTCAGATGAGGATATCAACAACATTATGGCTTATACGGCCACAGAAAAAACAGTACCTCAAACTGGAGGTGGAGCTGTTCAGGCGGGTGGAGCGAGCCAGACTGCCGAAGGAGGTATTTCCAATGAGATCATTCTTGGCGCTTTAGCTATTCTTTTCATACTGTTGGCCATTGGTTTGTATTTGGTGAATAAAACACTGCGTCGTTTTGCTGTGGCCAACGAGGTAGAGCTTCCGGTTAAGGAAAAGACCATACCAATTTGGCAAGCTTTTGTAAAGAATCAGTTTCTAATGCTGGTCACTGCAATTTTCCTATTACTGGCCAGTGGATACTTTGTATTTGGGTGGATGATGCAGCTGGGTATCGATCAGGGTTATGAGCCTGTTCAGCCCATTCATTTTTCTCATAAGATCCATGCAGGAGATAATAAGATCGATTGTAAATATTGTCACTCTTCGGCTCGTGTGAGTAAGACTTCGGGCATCCCCGCTTTAAATGTGTGTATGAATTGTCATAAATCCATTTACGAGTACAACGGAGAAACAACTCCCGAACAAACAAAAGAATTTTATGACGCCGAGATCAACAAATTATATGCCGCTGCCGGGTGGGATGATGCAGGGCAGCAATATACCGGGGACACCCAACCCGTGAAATGGGTTAGAATCCATAACCTTCCGGACTTTGTTTACTTTAACCACTCGCAACACATTACCGTGGGAGCCCAGGAATGCCAGACCTGTCATGGTCCGGTGGAAGAAATGGAAGTGATGTATCAATATTCACCCTTAACTATGGGTTGGTGTTTAGACTGTCATAAAACAACCAATGTTAAGGTTAAAGATAACGCGTACTATACCAAGGTGCACGAGGAGTTGTCAAATAAATATGGTGTGGATCAGCTAACAGTGGCTCAAATGGGCGGACTGGAATGTGGAAAATGTCATTACTAATACTAAAGAAGTTAATTCAAATATAATATGTCATCAAACAAGAAATACTGGAAAAGTGTTGAAGAGCTAAACGAAAGTAACAGCTCAATGGTTGAGGCTCTTAAGCATAAGGAGTTTGTGCAGGAAATTCCTGTGGATGAATTTTTAGGCGATAAAGACACTTTGGAATCTTCGTCTACAACGCGTCGTGATTTCTTAAAATATGTAGGGTTCAGTACAGCAGCGGCAACTTTAGCGGCATGCGAAGGCCCGGTGATTAAGTCCATACCTTACGTCGTGCAACCGGAACAAATTGTTCCCGGGGTAGCCAATTATTATGCTACAACGATTGCCAATGGATACGATTTTGCAAGTCTACTGGTAAAAACGCGCGAAGGCCGTCCGATAAAGATCGAAAATAACAATCTCGCCACTACCAATGGCAGCGCTAATGCCAGGGTGAATGCTTCAGTTTTGGATTTGTACGACAGCACCAGGGTTTTTCAGCCAATGAAGAATGGCGAGGGCAGTTCCTGGACCGAATTGGATGCTGAGGTCATTCAGAAATTAAATGCATTACAGGGATCCGGTAAAGATATTGTTCTGCTAACACAATCTTTTGCAAGCCCTACCACAAATAGATTGATTGCAGAATTTACTGCTAAATATGGCAATGTACGTCACGTGATATATGATGCCATTTCCGAATCTGCAGCTATAGAGGCTTATCTAAAGGCCTATGGTAAACGCGGATTGGCCAATTACGAATTCTCAAAGGCATCAATTATTGTTTCTGTTGGGGCCGATTTCCTTGGCGATTGGCAGGGTGGCGGATTCGATTCAGGATATGCTAAAGGACGCGTTCCGCATCATGGTAAAATGTCAAGACATATTCAGTTTGAATCCAATATGACCTTAAGCGGTGCGAATGCCGACAAACGTGTGCCCTTAACCCCTACGCAGCAAAAACAGGCTTTGGCAAAATTATATAGTTATGTTGTGGGTAGTTCTGTTTCTGTAACCGATTTTCCTGAACACCTTGATGAAGCCGTTCGAAATGCAGCTTCTCAACTTAAAAAGGAAGGAAGTAATGCTGTGGTGGTAACGGGAATTCAGGACGTGAATGCACAAATGGTGGCCATTGCCATTAATGAAAAACTTGGCAGTAAGACCTTCGACCCCGCAACCACGATCTACACAAGAATGGGTGATGATAAGGCAGTAACGCAGTTAATTGCCGATATGAAAGCAGGTACCGTAGGGGCACTTATTATGAATGGGGTAAACCCGGTATACACTTTGTCTAATGCCTCAGATTTTTCTGAAGGATTGGTGAATACGGAATTATCGGTAGCCTTCTCAATGAAGGAAGATGAAACGGCTTCCGAATCGCAATATATAGCAGCTGCACCTCATTATTTGGAGTCTTGGGGAGATGTGGAATTGAAGACCGGGCATTTTGGTTTAATGCAACCCGCTATACGATCATTGTTCGATACAAGACAATTTCAGGAATCCTTGCTAATTTGGACCGGAAATTCATCTACCTATCACGATTATATAAAGAATAACTGGGACGAGAATATCCTTAATGGGTCTTCATGGAACCAGGCCTTACATGACGGTGTTTTTGTTGGGAAAAATAATGACTCCGAAACCGATGCTTCAGGAGACAATGATGCACAGGACGATGCCAATTCGGATTCCGGAAATGCAGACAGTGCTGCGAGAGCCTTAGCTTCGGCCACATCAAATGGAATGGAACTCACCTTATATCCCAAAACAGGAATGGGAGACGGGCAACAGGCTAATAACCCATGGTTACAGGAGTTCCCCGATCCTTTAACACGAACAACCTGGGATAACTACTTAACCATTTCTGAAGCCGATGCCGATTCACTTGGATTGTCATTAGAACCGAGTACATTCTTTACTCAGAGTCAGCATGACGCAGAAGGAGGGCTTAATGGCAAGTATGCCAATGTTACTGTTAATGGTGTTACTGTAAAGGCACCGATAATTGTTCAGCCGGGGCAGGCCAAAGGTTCTGTTGGACTATCTTTTGGATACGGAAGAACCCAAGGGCTTAAGTCGGAAATGCGAACCGGTGTTAATGCTTATCCTTTATATACAGACTTTAATAACGTACAGGAAGTATCTATAGAGGCTACCTCAGGCAAGCACGAGTTTGCCTGTGTACAGTTGCACAATACCCTAATGGGGCGTGGAGAAATTATCAGAGAAACCACATTAGAAATTTTTAATACGGAAAAATCCAGTGTTTGGAACCCTGTTACTATGGTATCATTGAACCACCAGAAAACCCCGGTAAGCTCACCGGATGTCGACCTGTGGGATTCTTTTGATCGTTCTTCAGGACATCACTTTAATTTATCCATAGATCTTAATGCCTGTACCGGATGCGGTGCATGTGTTATAGCCTGTCATGCCGAAAATAATGTTCCGGTTGTAGGGAAAGAAGAAATTCGTCGTAGCCGTGATATGCACTGGTTGCGCATTGACCGATATTATTCATCGGAGGATTCTTTTACTGGCGATATTGAGAAGAAAGAAAGTATTAAGGGGTTGGGGAATACCATGATCGAGTTTAACGAAATGGAGAGCCCGGCAGCTAACCCTCAGGTAGTTTTCCAGCCCATAATGTGTCAGCATTGTAATCATGCCCCATGCGAAACCGTTTGTCCGGTGGCAGCAACATCCCACGGGCGCCAGGGCCAAAATCATATGGCATACAATCGTTGTGTAGGGACAAGATATTGTCAAAACAACTGTCCTTATAAAGTACGTCGTTTTAATTGGTTCTTGTATAATGGTAATGATGAATTCGATTTCCATATGAACGATGATCTCGGTCGTATGGTAATAAATCCTGATGTTGTGGTACGTTCACGAGGTGTCATGGAAAAATGTTCTATGTGTATTCAAATCACACAAAAAACTGTTCTTGATGCCAAGCGTGAAGGAAGGGAAGTAAATCCAAACGAATTTAAAACGGCCTGTTCTGCAGCATGTAGTAGAGGAGCGATTAGGTTTGGGGATATAAATAGTGATCATGACGATATTGTAGGACTTAAGAACGATGATAGAGCCTTTCATTTATTAGAAAGTGTTGGTACAAAACCAAATGTTGTATATCAAACCATAGTGAGAAATACGACCGAAGCATAAATTAAATAAGAAAAAATTATAAAAGCATTATGGCGTCTCATTACGAAGCACCTATTAGAAGACCTTTAGTAACAGGAGAGAAATCGTACCACGATGTAAGTGTGGACATTGCAAGACCCATTGAAGGAAAAGCAAATAAACATTGGTGGATAGTGTTCGGAATTGCTCTTACAGCCTTCCTATGGGGAATTGGATGTATCGTTTATACCATTTCTACCGGTATTGGTACCTGGGGATTGAACAAAACTGTAGGTTGGGCCTGGGACATTACCAATTTTGTTTGGTGGATAGGTATCGGGCATGCGGGAACACTAATTTCTGCCGTGCTCTTACTCTTCCGTCAAAAATGGAGAATGGGGATCAACCGATCGGCCGAAGCCATGACAATTTTCTCGGTGCTCCAGGCAGGATTGTTCCCCATAATTCACATGGGCCGTCCATGGTTGGGCTATTGGGTATTGCCAATTCCAAACCAATTTGGATCGCTTTGGGTAAACTTTAACTCCCCTTTACTTTGGGATGTGTTTGCCATCTCAACATATTTATCGGTTTCACTGGTATTCTGGTGGACCGGGCTATTACCGGATTTTGCTATGATTCGGGATCGGGCTGTGAAGCCCTTCCAAAAGAAAATTTATAGCCTGTTAAGTTTTGGATGGAGTGGTCGTGCTAAAGACTGGCAACGTTTTGAGGAAGTGTCTTTAGTGCTTGCAGGACTCGCCACACCATTGGTGCTTTCGGTACATACTATTGTATCGTATGACTTCGCCACATCCATAGTTCCGGGATGGCATACAACAATCTTCCCCCCTTATTTTGTGGCTGGAGCGGTATTCTCAGGCTTTGCCATGGTGAATACACTGCTTCTTATTATGAGAAAAGTGTGCAGCCTGGAAGATTATATCACTGTGCAGCACATCGAACTTATGAATATCGTCATCATGATCACAGGTTCAATTGTTGGGGTGGCCTATGTTACAGAGCTGTTTATCGCCTGGTATTCAGGGGTGGAATACGAACAATACGCTTTCCTTAACAGGGCCACAGGACCCTATGCCTGGGCCTATTGGATAATGATGAGTTGTAACGTGTTCTCACCTCAATTTATGTGGTTTAAAAAATTAAGGACGAGCCTTATGTTCTCGTTCTTTATCTCTATTGCGGTAAATATTGGGATGTGGTTCGAGCGTTTTGTAATTATTGTGACCTCATTACACCGAGATTATTTACCATCATCATGGACCATGTTCTCACCAACATTTGTGGATATCGGGATTTTTATCGGAACTGTCGGATTCTTCTTCGTGCTATTCCTGTTATACGCAAGGACCTTCCCGGTAGTGGCACAGGCAGAGGTGAAAACGATCTTAAAATCTTCGGGAGAACGATATAAAAAGATAAGAGAAGCCGGGCAAAGTTTGGTCGGTACAGCTATGGATACAAGAACATCCAATATGAAAGATCAATCAAGTAATTCAAACAATAAAGCGTAGCATATGGAATCTGGAAAAGTTATTCAGGCTATTTATAACGATGACGATGTGTTAATGGCTGCCGTTAAAAAGGTTAAAGCAGAACGATATCATATAGAAGAAGTATATACACCCTTTCCGGTTCATGGTTTAGATAAGGCCATGGGATTGGCACCGACAAAAATTGCTATAACTTCATTTATGTACGGTTGTGTCGGGTTAGTGGTGGCTATAGTCATGATGAATTATATGATGATTTCTGACTGGCCTCAAAATATAGGCGGAAAACCAAGCTTTAGCTATATTGAAAATATGCCTGCCTTTGTACCCATTATGTTCGAGCTAACCGTATTTTTTGCGGCTCACCTCATGGTAATTACATTTTATTTACGCAGTAGGATGTGGCCATTTAAAAAGGCAGAAAATCCCGATCCCAGAACTACGGACGATCATTTCTTAATGGAGGTTGCTGTTCATGGAAGTGAGGAGGTCTTGGAAAATTTACTTAGAGATACCGGAGCGGTAGAAATTAATATAGTCGATAAAGAAGCGCATTAATATTATGATGAAGAGCTTATTTAAAATAACAGTAATAGCATTAGTTTTAGTGGCTTTTGTTTCTTGTCAAAAGGATTCAAGGCCCAACTATCAATTTATGCCTAATATGTATGAGCCTGTAGGCTATGAAACCTATGGAGAATATGAAATATTTCCGGGGGAACAATCAGCATTGCTACCGGCTGAAGGTACAATAGCCAGGGGATATTCCTTATTTGACTATGTAAATACGACTGAAGATTTCGAAAGGGCCAAATTAGAATTGATGAGCGCTTTGGATTCAACACAAATTGACCTTGTTAGAGGTAAAGAGTTGTACGATATTTACTGTAGTCTTTGTCACGGAAATAAAGGGGATGGCCAGGGAAACCTGGTTAAACGTGAAAAGATTCTGGGTATTCCAAGTTATGATGATGTAGGAAGAGCAATTACCCTGGGTGGGATTTACCATACCATATATTATGGTAAGAACGCCATGGGATCTTATGCAAATCAGATCAACGAAGAAGAGCGTTGGCAGGTGGTGGCATATGTTCTTAAATTAAAAGAGGATTTAGAAAAATAAGATTTAGATAAAGTTTATAAATAGATATGCACTACACATTCTCAAAGAAATTAAAGACATTTTCAATCGTTCTAATGGTTTTAGGCATATTAGGAGTTGGATATGGTTTTATGACATCTCATAAGTCTTTAGATGAAGTAAAAACAATATTGGCCGAGGAGGCATCATTAGGTCATGGTGGTGGGCATGCCGAGGAAGCTACTCATGAAGTGAGTGTCAGTGAAGATCATTCCGAAGACGCTGCTATTGAAGAAGAGGCAGTACATGCCGAGGCTGATGCTGAAAATCATGGCGATGAGCATGCAGAACATGTACAACATCAAATTGCAAACAGGCCATGGGCGGCTCTTTATGTGGCAGCATTCTTTTTTATGATGATCGCTCTTGGAGTATTGGCATTTTACGGCATTCAGTGGGCAGCCCAGGCTGGTTGGTCTCCCGTATTGTTCAGGGTTATGGAAGGCATAACCTATTATGTGCTTCCGGGCGCCCTGATAGTTTTAGGTATTGCCGTGGCATCGGGTACTATAGGACACTATAACCTGTTTGTCTGGATGGATCCTGAGGTGGTCGAACATGATAAAATAATCCAGGGAAAATCAGGGTTTTTAAATATGACCGGTTTTATTATACGAGGACTAATATTTATTGGCGGATGGAGCTTGTACAGATATTTTGCCCGTAAATTTTCAATTGCCCAGGATACGGCAGATGACAAAAAGAATTTTAAAAAGACCTTCCGTATTTCGGCGGCATTTTTAGTATTTTATATTTACACAGAATCCATGATGTCATGGGATTGGATAATGAGTTTGGACCCACACTGGTTTAGCACATTATTCGGTTGGTACACATTTGCGACTATGTTCGTTAGCGGGATTACAGTGATCGCTTTAATAACGATATATTTAAAATCCAGGGGTTATCTGGACTTTGTTAACGCCAATCATTTACACGATTTGGCAAAATACATGTTTGCTTTTAGTATTTTCTGGACTTACTTATGGTTTTCACAATTCATGCTAATTTGGTATGCCAACATTCCGGAAGAGGTCACTTATTTCGTGACCAGATTCGAAGATTACAAATTGCCTTTCTTAGGTATGGTCGTAATGAATTTTGTATTCCCTTTCCTGATGTTAATGAATGCCGATTACAAACGTATTCCATGGTTTGTTGTAATGGCAGGTCTTGTAATATTGGCGGGACATTATATAGATGTGTTCAATATGATAATGCCGGCAACTGTTGGAGACAGATGGGCTATTGGAATTCCTGAAATAAGTTCCTTATTATTATTTGCAGGATTATTCATATTTCTGGTATTTAACGCTCTAACTAAAGCACCATTACTGGCAAAAGGAAATCCGTTTATTAAAGAAAGTGAACAATTTCATTATTAATAATATAAATAAAGAAGAAAGACAACAATGACTGCTTTATTAACAATTATAGTTTTAGTATTTATAACGGTTGCGATTTGGCAAATGGTTAAGATCTTTGATCTGACCCAAACCAGTGACGACAATCCGGGTGTTGCCAATGACAAGGATAATAAATTGAACGGGTACTTAATGATGTGCTTTCTAGCCTTCATTTATATTATTACAATCGTGTGTTTTGTTAAATGGGGAGACTTACCATTAATGTCTAATGCGGCGTCCGAACATGGCCCCAAAGTCGATAATCTGATGATTATCTCCATGGCGCTCATATTTTTTGTGCAGACTGTTACACAATTTTTGTTGCATTATTTTGCATATAAATATAGAGGAGAAAAAGGGAAGAAAGCATTATTCTATGCCGATAATGATAAACTGGAATTTATCTGGACCATTATTCCGACCATTGTATTGGCCGGATTGATCATATACGGACTCTTCACCTGGACGGAGATCATGAATGTAAATCAGGAAGATGATCCATTAGTGGTTGAGCTGTACGCGCAACAGTTCAGCTGGAAGGCACGATATGCCGGTGAGGACAATGTACTTGGGAAAGCCAATGTTAGATTGATAGATATTGATAAAGCCAACATTTTAGGGTTGGACGAATCCGATCCATATGCCCAGGATGATGTTATTGTGACCGAACTGCATTTACCTGTGGGAAGGCCGGTACTTTTCAAGATGCGTTCTCAGGATGTATTACATTCGGCTTATATGCCACATTTTAGAGCACAAATGAATTGTGTGCCCGGTATGATAACACAATTTGGATTTACCCCAACGATAACTACTGTTGACATGCGTCAGAACCCTGATTTTATCGAAAAAGTGGCCAGGATAAATAGGATAAGGGTTGAAAACAGTAAAGAATTAATTAAAAAGGGAGAAGAGGCATTGGATCGTTACGAATTCGATTACCTGCTAATTTGTAATAAAATATGTGGAAAGTCGCATTACAATATGCAAATGAAGATCATCGTGGAAACTCAGGAAGAGTATGACGCCTGGATGAAAGAACAAAAATTATTTAAAAATTCATTAGTTCAAAACTAATATAACAAAAGATTAAAAATAAAGATAGATTATGTCAGCACACGCAGATACTCACGATCACGACGAAGATCATGGACATCATCATAAAGAAACTTACATAACTAAATATATATTTAGTCAGGATCATAAAATGATCGCCAAGCAGTACCTTATTACCGGTACCATTATGGGAGTTATAGGCGTAATAATGTCTATTATGTTTCGTATGCAAATTGCATGGCCCGAAGAGCCAAATGTGATCTTTGAAGCCCTGTTAGGAAAGTGGGCGCCGGGAGGTGTTATGGATGCCGATATTTATATGGCGCTGGTTACCATTCATGGAACGATTATGGTATTCTTTGTATTGACTGCCGGATTGAGCGGTACCTTTAGTAATCTGTTGATCCCACTGCAATGCGGAGCGAGAGATATGGCTTCGGGGCTGTTAAATATGATCTCATACTGGTTATTCTTCCTGTCAAGTGTCTTTATGATACTTTCCTTATTTGCTGAAGCAGGCCCTGCTATGGCCGGATGGACAATATACCCGCCTTTAAGTGCACTTCCGTTGGCACAGTCGGGTTCCGGAATGGGAATGACCTTATGGCTGGTTTCTATGGCCATATTTATAGCATCCTCACTATTGGGATCACTAAATTACATTGTTACGATCATTAATTTAAGGACCAAAGGCATGTCCATGACAAGGTTACCTTTAACCATTTGGACCTTTTTTATCACAGCCATAATTGGGGTGGTATCGTTCCCGGTATTATTATCTGCTGCTTTATTATTGATCATGGATAGGAGTTTTGGAACATCATTCTTCTTATCGGATATATTTATTCAAGGGGAAGTTTTACACTATCAAGGCGGGTCACCCGTATTATTTGAACATTTATTCTGGTTCCTTGGGCATCCCGAAGTGTATATTGTGATCTTGCCTGCAATGGGAATTGTTTCAGAGGTAATAGCCACGAATGCACGTAAACCAATCTTTGGATATCGTGCCATGATAGCAGCAATTTTAGCAATCGCATTTTTATCGACCATTGTATGGGGGCACCATATGTTCATTTCGGGGATGAATCCGTTTTTAGGCTCGGTATTTACTTTTACGACATTGTTAATTGCGATACCTTCAGCGATCAAGGCCTTTAACTGGATCACTACCCTGTGGAAGGGGAATTTACAATTTAATCCAGCGATGTTATTTTCTATTGCCCTGGTATCGACCTTTATTTCCGGTGGTTTAACCGGAATCATTCTTGGAGATAGCGCACTGGATATTAATGTTCACGACACTTATTTTGTGGTTGCCCACTTCCATTTGGTAATGGGTATTTCGGCACTATACGGAATGTTTGCCGGAATCTATCATTGGTTCCCTAAAATGTTCAAGCGCATGCTCAATAAAAATCTTGGCTATATTCATTTTTGGGGTACCGCGGTATGTGCCTATGGGGTATTTTTCCCCATGCACTTTATAGGAATGGCGGGACTCCCCCGGCGTTATTATACCAACAGTAACTTCCCGTTGTTCGATGATCTGTCCGATGTAAATGTGATCATTACAATATTTGCTATTATTGGAGGATTATTCCAGGTCGTATTTTTATGGAACTTCTTCTACAGTATTTTTTACGGAAAGAAAACAGTACAAAATCCATGGAGATCGAATACTTTGGAATGGACAGCTCCTATAAAACATATTCACGGTAACTGGGAAGGTAAAATTCCTCATGTATATCGTTGGTCTTACGATTATAGTAAACCGGGACATGATGAAGATTTTGTGCCTCAAAATGTACCTTTAAAAGAAGGCGAGGAAGAACTGCAGCATTAAAATTCCCGCGAAGGCGGGAATCTCATAATAAGAAACGAGTATATCTTATAAAGATTTATTATACATCAAAGCCTTTCTGTTTTTAGAGAGGCTTTTTCTTTATATTTGCTTGTGCTGGACTTGTTTCAGTATTTTGTTAAATATTTTTTCAATCTGAATTGATTGACACACCTATAGTATGAACGATAATCTCGATCCAACCAAAGAAAACTTCTCACCAGAAGAGCTAGAAGTCGAAAGAAAATTAAGGCCCTTGTCCTTTGATGATTTTACCGGTCAGGATCAAATATTGGACAACCTCCAGATTTTTGTCCAGGCGGCTAATGGGCGTTCCGAAGCTCTGGATCACACCTTATTTCACGGCCCTCCTGGACTGGGAAAAACCACCCTGGCATACATTCTTGCAAACGAATTGAACGTTAACATTAAAGTAACTTCCGGACCTGTTTTGGATAAACCCGGCGATCTGGCAGGATTACTTACTAATCTCGAAGAACGCGATGTGTTGTTTATTGATGAGATCCATCGTTTAAGCCCTATTGTCGAAGAGTATTTATATTCGGCGATGGAAGACTATAAGATCGATATCATGATCGAATCCGGCCCTAATGCTAGATCTGTTCAAATTAACCTGAATCCATTTACTCTTGTTGGCGCCACCACCCGTTCGGGTTTATTGACCGCACCTATGCGCGCCCGGTTCGGTATAAGCAGCAGATTACAATATTATGAAACAGATCTGTTAACTACGATAGTGCAACGTAGCGGAAACATTTTGGATGTGCCGATTACTATGGAGGCCTCAGTCGAAATTGCCGGGCGTAGTCGTGGAACCCCTCGAATAGCAAATGCATTGTTGCGACGTATTAGGGATTTTGCACAAATTAAGGGCGATGGAAATATAGATATTAAGATCGCGAAGTTTGCACTGGAAGCACTCAATGTGGATGCTCATGGTCTGGATGAAATGGACAACAAGATACTCACCACCATTATTGATAAGTTTAAGGGTGGGCCTGTAGGGATCTCTACCATTGCCACTGCTGTTAGCGAAAGTACCGAAACCATTGAAGAAGTTTACGAGCCCTTTTTAATTCAGCAGGGATTTATTATGCGTACACCACGGGGGCGCGAAGTCACTGAACTGGCATATAAACATTTGGGCAAAATAAAGGGCCCAACGCAAGGGGGATTATTTTGACACAAAGTGTCATTCTGTCCCCATTTTCATGGGGATTGTTTCAGAATCTCATCAAAAATGAGCAATAAGCAACAAAATACTCAACTTATCAAAACCGAAGCCAAACGCCTCGGTTTTTTGTCATGCGGCATTAGTAAAGCCGAATTCTTAGAGGAGGAAGCACCCCGCTTGGAACAATGGTTGAACCAAAATATGCAGGGCCAGATGCGGTATATGGAAAACCATTTTGATAAACGTTTGGATCCCACAAAACTGGTTCCGGATTCCAAAAGTGTAATTTCATTATTGCTCAATTACTATCCCCAGGATCAACAAAATCAAGATAGCTTTAAACTTTCAAAATACGCCTACGGCATCGATTATCATTTCGTCATTAAAGATAAACTCAAACAGCTTTTAGCTTTTATTCAGGAGTCTATAGGGGAAGTCCACGGAAGAGCTTTTGTAGATTCGGCACCGATTTTGGATAAGGCCTGGGCGGCCAGATCGGGATTGGGTTGGATGGGGAAACACAGTAATTTGCTGACTCAGGAGGCAGGGTCATTTTATTTTATCGCGGAGCTTATCGTAGATCTGGAATTAGAATACGACGGGGCCGTAACAGATCATTGCGGTAGCTGTACGGCTTGTATCGACGCCTGTCCCACCGCGGCCATTGTTGAACCTTATGTTGTAGATGGCAGTAAATGTATCTCCTATTTTACGATTGAACTTAAGGAACAAATTCCAAATGCGGTGAAAGGTCAGTTTGAGGACTGGATCTTTGGCTGCGATATATGTCAGGATGTATGTCCCTGGAATCGGTTTTCAAAACCTCATAGTGAACCCCTTTTTAATCCACATCCGGAATTGTTATCCATGACAAAAAAAGATTGGGACGAGATTACCGAAGATGTTTTTAAAAGCCTTTTCAGGAAGTCTGCAGTAAAACGGACTAAATTTTCCGGATTAAAAAGAAATATCAATTTTTTGAAAGAATAGGTCTTGGCATTGGAGTATTGTTATCTTTGTAATACCAATTTAGTTATAAAATGTCCCTTTAGAAACGACGTTGCTTTTTTATTTTATGATGCTATGATTAATTTACATAGCCTTAGTTACGGAAATTATGAATGAAGAAATAAAATGAAAAATGAACAAGTTTATATGGGATATTTTGTGATTAAATTGGTATAAGTCATAAAAGAAGCAATAGTATGAACAAACAAAGCAAACGTCGCGAAGTCCTTCGCCGGGAAGCCCTTTTATATCACGCCAAACCAACACCGGGTAAAATTAAAGTAGTGCCCACAAAAAAATATGCCACCCAAAGAGATCTCTCTTTAGCTTATTCACCAGGGGTTGCAGAACCTTGCTTAGAAATAGAAAAGGATGTCAATAATTCATATAAATATACGGCTAAAGGAAATCTTGTAGCTGTAATTTCCAATGGAACCGCCGTCCTGGGATTGGGGAATATTGGCCCTGAAGCTTCTAAACCGGTTATGGAAGGTAAGGGGTTGTTGTTCAAAATATTTGCTGACATTGATGTGTTCGATATTGAAATTGATACCGAGGATATAGATCAGTTCGTTGAAACTGTAAAAAATATTGCACCAACTTTCGGAGGGATCAACCTTGAAGACATAAAGGCTCCCGAAGCTTTTGAGATTGAAAAAAGACTCGTTGAAGAACTCGATATTCCTGTCATGCATGATGACCAACACGGTACCGCCATCATTTCGGCTGCGGCGTTGTTGAATGCCCTGGAATTGGTAGATAAAAAGATTGAAAATGTAAAAATAGTAATAAGCGGTGCCGGGGCCGCTGCCATTTCCTGTACACGTTTATACCGATCATTTGGGGCGAAACCCAAAAATATAGTTATGTTGGACAGCAAAGGGGTTATTAGAAAAAACAGAAAGATCCTTTCACCTCAAAAGGCCGAATTTGCTACCTCAAGAAAAATAGATACCCTTGAACAAGCCATGGACGACGCCGATGTATTCATTGGCTTGTCAATGGCAGATATTGTAACACCCAACATGATAAAAACAATGGCAAAAGACCCTATTGTCTTTGCCATGGCTAATCCAAATCCCGAAATTGCATATAGGCTGGCCATTGATACTCGCGATGACATTATAATGGCTACCGGACGTAGCGATAATCCCAATCAGGTAAATAATGTCTTAGGATTTCCGTTTATTTTTAGAGGAGCCCTGGATGTACGGGCCACAAAGATTAATGAAGCCATGAAAAAGGCCGCGGTAATTGCATTGGCAGACCTGGCTAAAGAACCGGTACCCGAACAGGTAAATATTGCTTATGGTAAAACGAGACTCGCTTTTGGCAAGGACTATATTATACCTAAGCCTTTTGATCCCAGACTCATTGCGGTAGTTCCTCCTGCAGTTGCTAAAGCGGCAATGGATAGTGGCATTGCAAAAGAACCGATTAAAGATTGGCAGAAATATGAAGAATCGCTTCTTGTTCGATTAGATAGTGACAATAAATTAGTACGCCTGTTACATAGCAGGGCCAAACTGGACCCTAAACGTGTCGTTTTTGCCGAAGCGGACCAATTAGCAGTTTTAAGGGCAGCTCAAATTGTTTATGATGAAGGCATTGCCATTCCTATTTTATTGGGACGTCGCGATAAAATTGAAAAGCTAAAAGAGGAAATTGAGTTTGATGCTGAAGTGGAAATAATTGATCCCAAAACCGATGCTGAAAGTAAACGAAAGGATATTTATGCAAGTGTATATTGGCAACAGCGAAAGCGACGTGGAATTACCCTCCATACGGCCAGAAAACTGATGAGGGAACGCAACTACTTTGCGGCAATGATGGTTAACGAAGATGATGCAGATGCTTTAATATCGGGATATTCCAGAAACTATCCAACAGTTGTTAAGCCTATGCTGGAACTTATAGGACTGGACAAAGGCGCAACCAGGATCGCTACAACAAATGTTTTAATGACGGAAAGAGGGCCGCTGTTCTTGAGCGATACATCCATAAACATTGACCCCTCGGCTAAAGACCTGGCGAAAATTGCCCAGATGACGGCCATTACGGTTAAAATGTTTGGACTTGAACCTGTGATAGCAATGATCTCATTCTCCAATTTTGGATCTTCGCACCATGTAGGAGCTTCGAAAGTAAGAGAAGCTGTTGCTTTTTTGCATCGTTATCATCCTGACCTTATTGTTGATGGAGAATTACAAACAGATTTTGCCTTGAACAATGAAATGAGACAAGACAGATTTCCCTTTACGAAGCTCGCTAATAAAAAGGTTAATACACTTATTTTCCCGAATTTGGACTCGGCTAATATTACCTATAAGCTTTTAAAAGAATTAAATAAAGCAGAAAACATTGGGCCAATAATGATGGGAATGAAAAGACCGGTTCATATATTACAATTGGATGCCAGCGTAGACGAAATTGTCAACATGACGGCTATCGCGGTTATTGATGCTCAAAAGAAGCAAAAAAGGGGCTATAACATGAAGGTTTCAAGTAAAGAAATGTCTTTTTAATGTAAATAATTTTATTACATTTGAAATGATAACAAAACGTAATTAATGATTACACATATTCAAGGAAAACTTGTTGAAAAAAACCCTACTAATGTTGTGATAGATTGTAATGGCGTCGGTTATCATTTAAACATTTCTTTATATACCTATTCACAACTTTCGAATCAGGAAAATTTAAAATTATTTACACATCTTCATGTCAAAGAAGACTCCCATACTTTATATGGATTTTCTTCCTTATCCGAGCGGGAAATATTTCGCTTATTAATTTCGGTGAGCGGCATTGGAACCAGTATTGCCCGAACTATGCTGTCGTCATTAACTCCAAAACAAGTTAGAGAAGGGATTGCTTTGGGAGATGTGGCTTTAATCCAGTCGGTTAAAGGGATTGGATCTAAAACAGCACAGCGTGTAATAATTGAATTGAAGGATAAAGTATTAAAAGTTTACGATATAGAGGAGGGAGCGATTTCAAAGAACAATACTAATAAGCAAGAAGCGTTATCTGCTTTAGAAGTTCTTGGTTTTACAAAGAAACAATCCGAACGGGTTGTTGATAGAATTATATCTGATCATTCGGAAGCTAATATCGAAACAATAATAAAGGAGGCATTAAAAAAACTATAATTGAATTTGAAGAAGACTAACCACAAAATTTCTACATCTTACATAAAAGGTGTGTTATCAGGTCTTATAATGTTATTATGTGTTGTAAGTTTTGCCCAACAAACTCCGGCCACCATTCCTAAAGACTCAACGAGTACAGGATTCTCATTCGGGAATTTAAATATTCCAAATCCGGAAAGTATAGTTTCCAAATATACTTACGACCCCATCACCGACCGGTATATCTATACCGAAAGTATCGGGAACTTTAATATTAACTATCCGCTAATACTAACTCCCAAAGAGTTTCAAAAATTAGTACAACAGGAAAATATAAGAAATTACTATAAGCAAAAAATTGATGCCCTGGATGGTAAAAAGGAGGGATCGGAAGAATTACAAAAGAATCTCATTCCTGATTTTTATGTAAACTCCAGTTTTTTTGAATCGATTTTTGGTGGCAATACCATAGAAGTCATCCCTCAAGGTTCGGTCGAAATGGATTTAGGGGTCTTATTTACCAAACAGGACAATCCATCCTTTTCACCAAGGAACCGTAGTAATTTTACATTCGATTTCGATCAAAGGATCAGTTTGAGTTTACTTGGAAAGATCGGCACGCGATTACAAGTAACAACAAATTATGACACACAATCTACTTTCGATTTTCAAAATTTATTTAAACTCGAATATACACCCACGGAGGACGACATCCTTCAAAAAATTGAAATTGGAAATGTAAGTATGCCATTAAATAGCTCGTTAATTTCGGGGGCACAAAGTCTTTTTGGGGTAAAGACTGAACTGCAATTTGGCAAAACCAGGATTACAGGGGTGTTTTCCGAACAGAAATCACAAACAAAAACAGTTGTTGCACAAGGCGGGGGAACGCTCGAAGAGTTTGATTTTTTCGGGCTGGATTACGACGAGAACCGCCATTTTTTCCTGGGACAGTACTTCAGGGATAAATATGATGATGCCCTTGTAAATTACCCTTATATAAATACAAATGTTCAAATAACAAGAATAGAGGTTTGGGTAACCAATCGTACCAATCAAACAGAGAATGTAAGGAACATCGTAGCGCTTCAGGATCTGGGAGAATCTAATCCCGATAAAATTGGATCGGCTGTAAATATATTAACCCCCGATCCAAATGCGTTTCCCAATAACTCAAATAATGCCTACGATCCGAAAAATATTGGAGGTGCGGGGTCTCAAATAACAGAGGCCATAAGAGATGTGGCTACGGTGCAGTCGGGTATACTGGTCCCTGGAGTTAACGAAGGATCCGACTATGGGAAATTGGAAAATGCTAAAAAACTCATTCAGCGAAATGAATATACCTTAAATACACAACTGGGATATATTTCTTTAAATCAACGATTACAGAATGATGAAATTCTTGCCGTTGCGTTTCAGTTTACCGTTGGAAATCAGGTGTATCAAGTTGGAGAATTTGCAAACGATGGTGTAGATGCCACGGAGGTTACTGAAGATATTGATACAGGAAATCCAATAATTAACACAAATAGTTTGGTGCTTAAAATGCTTAAAAGCACCGTGACAAGTGTCGAAGAACCTATTTGGGATTTAATGATGAAGAATATTTACAACACAGGGGCATTTCAATTAAACCGGGATGATTTTAAATTAAATATCTTCTATACCGAAACCTCACCCTTAAATTTTATTACTCCCGTTGATGGCACACCATTTCCCACACCCGGGCCAACCGAGGATCCCGTTGAGGAAACACCATTGTTACGAGTTTTTAATTTGGATAAATTAAATTTTAATAACGATCCGCAAATCAATGGTGACGGGTTTTTCGATTTTGTTCCCGGTATTACTGTCATTCAGCAAAACGGAAAGATAATTTTTACAAATGTTGAGCCATTTGGGGAATATTTATTCGAGAGGTTAAGGTTAAATATTAGTGAGGATTACGATGGTGATGAAAGCATTACTTCCGATTATAATGCGAATCAAAAAAAGTATGTTTACCGTACCTTGTATAAAGAAACGAAAACGGCCGCACTGGAAAAGAGCGAAAAGAATAAGTTTCAAATTAAAGGGCATTATAAATCTGATGGAGGATCGGGGATCCCCATTGGTGCATTTAATGTGCCTCGTGGCTCGGTTAAAGTAACTGCCGGGGGTAGAGTATTGATAGAAGGTGTCGATTATACTGTAAATTACCAGATTGGAACTGTTCAAATATTAGATCCGGCATTACAGGCCTCTAATACACCCATTCAGGTTTCGGTAGAAAACAATGCCGTATTTGGACAACAAACCAAACGATTTACCGGATTAAATGTAGAGCATCAATTTAACGAGAATTTCGTTCTGGGTGCAACATTCTTAAATCTTAATGAGCGGCCAATTACGCAAAAAGCAAATTTGGGGACAGAACCTATAAACAATTCAATTTTTGGGATTAATGGAAACTTTTCTACCGAAGTTCCGTTTTTAACCCGTTTAGCCAATAAATTGCCAAATATAGATACCGATGTCGTATCGAATTTATCCCTTCGCGGAGAATTCGCCTACTTGCTCCCCGGCTCCCCAAAAGGCTCCGATTTTCAGGGAGAGGCCACGTCCTATATTGATGACTTTGAAGGAACACAAAATGCAATCGAACTATTAACACCGCAATCCTGGTTTTTATCAAGTCGCCCGTTTAACATAAACAGTAATGATGATGATGGATTGGGTATCGAACAAGGATACGATCGCGCAATGTTAAATTGGTACGCAGTGGACCCTATATTTTATAGTGGTCAAAGGCCAGGTGGAATGTCGGACGATGATATTTCAGATCTGTACACAAGGCGTGTGTTTATAGATGAAATTTTTCCGCAAATAGATTTGGTTCAGGGACAAACTACAGTCATTAATACACTGGATTTAGTTTATTATCCTACAGAGCGGGGGCCTTATAATTTTGAACCCTTATCCAGCTCAGACAATAATGGTGATGGTTTTATCGATAATCCAAACGAAAGCTGGGCAGGGATAACGCGCCAATTGACCTCGACCGATTTTGAACAGGCCAATGTAGAATATATCGAATTTTGGCTTCAGGACCCGTTTTTGGATAATCCTGCAAATCCTGGGGGAAAATTAACCTTTAATTTAGGTAATATATCGGAAGACATCATAAAGGATGGTAGAAAAGTATATGAGAATGGATTACCTGAAGACGGTATTGTAATTAATGTTTTACCCGAATCAGAATTATGGGGATCTGTTTATCCTCAAAACCAATCTTTAATTTATACGTTCTCATCATTAGGTCAGCAACGTACAAACCAGGATGTCGGGTTTGATGGTTATGACGATGCCGAAGAATCCTCTGTTTTTGGAACAGATTTTGGAGCAGACCCGTCTAATGATAATTATACTTACTTTTTAAATACGGAAGGTAATATTTTTGAACGGTATAAGAAATATAACGGCCTGGAAGGCAACTCCCCTGATACGTTTACAGATACCAACAGGGGTTCTACAACCCAGCCGGATGTGGAAGACATTAATCGTGACAATACCATGAACACGATCGATAGTTACTTTGAATACGAACTGGACATTACTCCGGCAAGTCTAAGCAATGTTAACAATACATTTATTGTCGACAGAAAAGTAGTTGATGTTACCCTGCCTAATGGTAATACCGCTACAATTAAATGGTACCAGTACAGAATTCCTTTAACAGAATCTACAAATAGCATTGGTGGTATTAAAGACTTCAGGTCCATTCGTTTTGCAAGAATGTATTTAAAGGATTTTACTGAAAACACAGTATTTCGATTTGCAACCCTTGATCTTGTAAGAAGTGATTGGAGACGCTATAAATTGGCCTTGGACAGTAATGATCCGAATGTTGAGGATGATGATACCGATTTTAGCGTTGGGGTTATAGGCTTACAGGAAAACGAAGGCAACTATGTAATTCCACCCGGCGTGGAGCTCGAACGACTTAACAACAATAATACCATTGTCAGGCAAAATGAGCAATCCCTGGTTGTAAATGCCTGCCAGCTGGAACCGCTGGATTCCAGGGCCGTTTACAAAAATATTAATATAGATATGCGGCAGTTTAAAAAACTGCGCATGTTTATACATGCCGAAGAGGGAGACACACCCGGCTTACTCGATGGTGACGCCGTAGGTTTCATTAGGATGGGAAATGATTTCACCCAAAACTTTTATCAAATTGAAATCCCTTTAAAAGTATCGTCGGGAAATTCTCGGGATGCGACTATAGTGTGGCCCGAAGAGAATGAAATTAATTTACCAATAGAAGTTCTGGAAAAAATTAAATCCCTGGGAATAGCCTCCGGGACTTTAGGAAATGAAGAACCCACATTTTATGATGTTATTGATGGTGTTTTAGATGAAAACCCCATAGCAGAATTTTCAGAATACACCATCGGACAGCATCGCGTTGCAATTAAAGGAAATCCAAATTTCGGAGACGTGAGAACTTTAATGGTTGGAATCAAAAATGCCAGAAAGAACTTTGATATTTGTGCGGAATTATGGTTTAATGAACTTCGGCTGTCCGATATGGATAATGAAGGCGGTTGGGCTGCCGTGATAAGCATGGATTCTAATATTGCAGATTTTATGAATATTAGCGCTACCGGAAGACAAAGCACATCCGGATTTGGGACGCTGGAACAAGGTCCCAACCAAAGAAGCCGGGAAGAAGTTAAACAATACGATGTCGTTACTAATGTTAATATTGGACAGTTGTTTCCAAAAAAATGGGGTTTACAAATTCCATTTAATTATGGGCAAAGTGAAGAGCTCATTACCCCCGAATACGACCAACAGTATAAAGATATAAAACTGCAAAACCGTTTGGACGCCGCCGAAACCGGAGAGGAGCGGGATAATATTTTAAAGCAATCTGAAGATTATACTAAACGGAAGAGCATCAATTTTATTGGAGTTCGCAAACAGCGAACAGGAGAAGGTAAACCCAGGTTTTATGATGTGGAGAACCTAACATTAAATTACTCTTTTAATCAGATCGAACACAGGGATTTTGAAATTGAAAATGCCCTGGACCAATCGGTAAGGGTTGGTGCCAACTACAATTTTAATTTTAATCCAATAAAAGTCGAACCGTTTAAGAAGAGTGATTCTCTTTTTACAGGAAAATACTGGAAAATATTAAAGGACTTCAATTTTAATTTATTACCGACGAGTTTTTCACTGAACACAGATATTGTCCGGCAATTCAACAAGCAAAAATTTAGAGAAACCGAATTAGGGGGGGCAAATATTGGGCTGGAAGAATTGTTTAGAAGAAACTACACATTCGATTTTCAATATACAGTTAATTATGATATTACCGATGCGCTACGTTTAAATTTTACGGCAGCAAATAATAACATTATACGTAATTATTTTGTGGATGATATTTTAAATGGCGAACAAGATCCATCACTTGACATCTGGGATGGTTTCTTTGATGTGGGCGACCCGAACAGGCAATACCAGCAGTTAGGCATAAATTATGAATTGCCATTTAGCAAAATTCCAACCTTAAGTTTCTTAAGAGCTACCTACGCCTATACAGGAGATTTTCAATGGAATAAAGGATCGGATCTTTTTGGAGATCTTACCATTGATGGTGAGACTTTCGATTTGGGAAATTCGATTTCTAACGCCAACACCCATAACCTGAATACAAATTTAGATATGCGAAAACTGTATCGTTATTTAGGATTGGTAAGAAAAACTAACAGAAGACGAGCAATTCCGGACAGACCCGGTGGTACCAGAGGTAGAAGTAATTCCGGAAATACTCCAAATGCCCAAACTCCAAATACCCAAACTCCAAAACCGAAAAATAATAAACTTTATAATACGGCCATAGACCTGTTGACCAGTATAAAGCGGGTTCAGTTCAATTATTCAGAAAATAACGGATCGTTTTTACCGGGGTATTTGCAAACACCAGGATTTATAGGAACGCTTAAGCCCACATTTGGTTATACCTTCGGAAGCCAAAGAGATATCAGGCATTTGGCGGCAAGAAACGGTTGGTTAACCGTTTTTCCGGAATTTAATCAACAGTACACCGAAACTCAAAACAAGAATTTAGATTACTCCATAAATATTGAACCGTTCAGGGATTTAAAAATTGACCTTACCGGTGGCCGGGCTTACGCCGAAAATTTTACCGAAAGTTTTAATACTATTGATACTGACAATGATGGTTTTAGTGATACCTATAATTCATTAATTCAAAATACCTTTGGAAATTTCAATATTTCTACTGCCTTAATTAAAACTGCATTTAGCAATAGCGATGAGAATGGCTCCATCACTTTTGAAGATTTTAGGTCAAACAGATTGATAATTGCCCGTAAATTGGCCCGGAATGCCGGAGTAGATTTTAATAATCCAATTAATTTTGAAGATGGCGATGTAACCGGATTTCCTTTGGGATATGGTAAGACGAATCAGGCCGTATTGCTCCCCGCATTTTTAGCGGCATATACAGGGAAAGATCCCGATAAGATAAAATTAGGCGCCTTTAGAGATATGCCTATACCAAATTGGAGTATAAAATATACAGGATTCATGAAATTTAAATGGTTTAAGAAACATTTTAAGCGCTTTTCCATAACTCACGGATATAATTCTTCTTATACAATAAATCAGTTTAGATCAAATCTGGATTATGTGGCTTCTAATCCGGAATTGGATTATACATCGCAATTACCCGAGGTTCTGGACCAGGCAGGAAATTATAAAAATGAAACCTTATATAGCAATGTTAATTTGATGGAACAATTCAGCCCGCTCATTAAGTTGGATTTCGAAATGAAGAACTCACTTAAAATACTGGCCGAAATTAAAAAGGACCGTTTGCTGTCTTTAAGTTTTGATAATAATTTATTGACCGAAATACAAGGTAATGAATATATTATCGGACTCGGTTATAGAATAAAGGATGTTAGAATACGATCACAAATTGCAGGACCAAAGCAAATTGTTAAGAGCGATTTAAATATGAAGGGCGATATTTCCGTACGTGATAATAAGACCATAATCAGGTATTTGGATCTGGATAATAACCAGGTCACATCCGGACAAACCATATGGAGTCTTAAATATTCGGCAGATTATGCCTTTAGTAAAAACTTAACCGGAATTTTTTATTTTGATTATACATTTTCGGAATACGCGATTTCTACCGCATTCCCGCAAACAACAATACGCTCGGGAATTACGGTGCGCTACAACTTTGGAAATTAACAAATAACATATTTATAGTAAAAATTACATTATGAACATTCCATCAGAATTAAAATACACAAAGGATCATGAATGGATTAGAATAGAAGGGGATACCATTACTATTGGCATTACCGATTTTGCTCAGGGTGAATTGGGAGATATTGTTTATGTTGATGTCGAAACCGTTGATGAATCTTTGGATATAGAAGAAGTTTTTGGAACCGTTGAAGCCGTAAAGACCGTTTCAGATTTGTTCTTACCCGTTTCAGGGGAAATCATAGAATTTAATGAAGCCCTTGAGGACGAACCCGAAAAGGTAAATATCGATCCATACGGGGAAGGCTGGATGATAAAGGTCAAGTGTTCCGATCTTTCTCAATTGGACGATCTGCTATCGGCCCAAGATTATAAAGCGATTATAAGTGCGTAAAATACATTGGCCATTTCTTGCGATTTCATATACCATAGCTTTAACTATCATAAGCTTGATCAACGTAAATGATTTCCCGAAACTGGGGGTGGATTATGAAGACAAAATTTTTCATGTATTGGCTTATGGATTGCTAAACTTATTGTGGTTTTATGCATTGCGAAATTTAAAAATTGTAAGGCCTGTTTTGATGGCAATGGTATTATCCCTTATTTATGGTATAATTCTTGAGGTTTTACAAGGGCAATTAACAATTACAAGAAATTTGGATATTATAGATATCCTTGCAAATAGTATTGGAGTTACAATTGTATCACTTTTTATAGTTATTAGAAATAAAACTATCGTTAAAAAATTATAAACCCTTGCTTTTTTAGCAAATAAATGGTTATTTTACCAATCTTCTTAAACACGTAAAAATTATGGAACTTAAAAAAAATCCAAAAGCTGATGTAAGTAGAAATGGATCAATCTATTTTGCAGTAGGTCTTGCGTTAATGTTATTTATATCATACAGTACGATTAATTACAAAACATACGACAAGAGCGATATAGATATTGGACAGTTGAATTTAGATGAATTGGACGATGAAGAAATTCCGATCACCGAACAAATTCAAACACCTCCACCGCCTCCACCGCCACCAGCGGCGCCCGAAGTTATCGAGATTGTAGAAGATGAAGAAGAAATCGAAGAAACTGTTATAGAATCTACTGAAACCGACCAGGAAGAAGAGATTGTGGAAATTGAAGAACTTGAAATCGAGGAAGTTGACGAGGATATCGAAGTTCCTTTTGCAGTTATAGAAAATGTTCCGATCTACCCCGGCTGTGAAAAAGGAAATAACGACGCAAAAAGAAAATGCATGTCCGATAAGATAGCGAAATTTGTACAGAAGAAATTTAATACCGATCTGGCCGGAGATCTTGGTCTTACAGGCAGACAAAGGATCAATGTTATATTTAAAATTGACAGAAATGGAAATGTGGTCGGTGTTCGTTCCAGAGCCCCGCATCCGAGGCTTGAAAAAGAAGCCGCTCGGGTAATTAATTTATTGCCAAAAATGAAACCAGGTAAACAAAGAGGGAAAGCGGTTACCGTACCTTACTCATTACCCATTGTTTTTCAGGTACAGGATTAATAGCAATGACCCCGCATAATCATAATCCCGTTACAGTGTAACGGGATTTTTTTTGGTACGCTTTTCAGCTATTTACAATTTACTCGAAATAAATATTAAAAATAGATTTTCAAATATTTGACCAAAGATTTTATGCGTTACAAACTGTTATAAAAATTGTTAATATTGTCCTTCTCATCAAAATGGGGGTCTATTAAAAAATACTATCTTACAGCAAATAAAAATTTTCTATTGAAGATGAGGAATCTCTTCCTACTTATACTTTGCACCTTATACCTACAAGTCAATGCCCAAGACATTTCAGGATATGACAAACCACCGGTTTTCCCTGAATGCGAAACCGAAAACATCGAAGATCTTAAGGCATGCTTTATTCAAAACGTATCGCAGTTCGTGTTCGAGAATTTTAAAGTGCCTCAAATTGTACATGATGAAAACTATAAAGGAGATATCGTGGTGTTGTTTGAGGTCGATGCCGATGGTAATTTTATTGTCCTTTATGTCGATGCCATTTACGAAGCACTTAAGGAAGAAATCAGGCGCGTGTTTGGAGAACTTCCTAAAATCAAGCCCCCAACCTATAACGGAAAACCAACATATAAGCAATATTCATTTCAGGTAAAAATTCCTTTAACCGATCCCGCCGTTAACACACTTCAGGAAGAGGTTAATACCATTTCGGAAATAGAGCGAAAGGCCAAGACGGAATTCGATAGTATTACAGCTTCTTTACAACCCTACGAAGATAGGGAGTTTAAAAGTCAGTTAAACATACCGTTTACGCATCAGTACTATTCAAAGTTTGAAAGAAACATGAATTTGATCGGCACGAATAGCCATACCGCATCAAAACCCTATGTTTACCAGGACGTGTCACGCTATTACGATTTTAAGGCTACAAAGGAGGCTCTGGCTAAATCCACAAGCACCTGGGCCGGGCGTAAATTATTTAACGAACATTTGGTACGGTTGCAAAGCAAAGATTATTGGTTTACGATAGATCCCATTTTCGATCTTCAGGTCGGCAAGGACACCGATGCCGATTTTAGTACCACTTTTAATAATACACGGGGGTTTTATGTGCAGGGAGGATTGGGTAAGAATTTAAGTTTCTCGGCCTCGGTATATGAGAGCCAGGGGCGATTTGCACAGTATTTTAACCAATACGCCGAATCATTAAAAGGTTTCGGTCCCGATCCTGCCATAATTCCGGGGCGCGGCATAGCCAAAGGATTTAAGGAGGATGCCTACGATTACCCGGTGGCAGAGGCTTATTTATCGTATACGCCCATAAAATTTTTGAATATCCAGTTTGGCCATGGAAAGAATTTTATAGGTGATGGCTACCGGTCTTTATTATCGAGTGATGTTGCCAGCCCATCACCATTCCTGAAATTAAATACTAATTTTTGGAAGATTAAATACACCAATACCTGGACGTGGTTAAAAGATGTAAGGCCCGAAGTTACGGCCGATGATGCCTTTTTAACCAAATATATGGCGAATCATTATTTAAGCTGGAACGTGTCCAAACGATTTAATTTGGGCTTGTTCGAGTCGGTGGTCTGGAGCAATACCAACGATAGAGGGTTCGACATTAATTACCTGAATCCTATAATTTTTTATCGTGCCATAGAATTTGAAACGGGGCAAGGTTCGGGTAATGCCATTGTAGGGGCATCTGCCAAATATAAATGGAATGATAATGTTAACCTCTATAGCCAGTTTATTTTGGATGAATTCTCTTTGAGCGATATTAAAGGTGGAGAAAAAAGTTGGAAGAATAAATTCGGGTACCAGATCGGAGCCAAATATTTTAATGCCTTTAAGGTCGAAAATTTAATGCTGCAGTTAGAATATAATCGTGTTCGACCATACACCTATTCACATAACACCATTGTTTTAAACTTCGGTCATAATAACCAGTCCATGGCTCACCTTTGGGGCTCTAATTTTAGCGAGACCATTATCATAGGGCGCTATCATTATAAACGCTGGTTTACCGATGTTAAATTTGTAATCGGCGTGAGAGGGCTGGATTTTAATGACGGTACCGATAATTTTAGTTATGGTGGCGATATCTATAGAGATTACAACGACAGGCCTTTCGATACAGGTGTAGAAGTGGGGCAGGGCTTAAAGGCCAACGTTTTTCATGCCGAAGTTCAGGCAGGGTACCTCATAAATCCGGCAACCAACTTAAAGCTTTTTGCCAATATAAGCTATAGAAATTTTGATCCCGAAGCCGAAACCACAGCTACTTTTAGCAACAGCACTTTATGGTTTAATTTAGGCTTAAAGACCGATCTGTTTAACTGGTATTTCGATTTTTAGATCTTATGCTACTCCTTCAAATCCTTATAAAGTGTACGCCGAATCTTTTCCGAAGTAATAAAACCCCAACTATAACCTAAGTCGTCGTAAGTTTTAGTGATCGCCGTATTTGCTGCCACCTCATCTTCGGTCTTACCTTTATCGATCTCTGCCAATACATTTGCTTTTAGAGTTTCCAGCATGACCATTATGTCCTGATATTCCTTTT